>Ga0070708_100000187_pt1 | contig 44705 bp, 40 predicted proteins | sample KBSK5503metaG_FD_65469 | JGI IMG/M metagenome (GOLD analysis project Ga0070708, IMG submission 65469) | Corn, switchgrass and miscanthus rhizosphere microbial communities from Kellogg Biological Station, Michigan, USA - KBS K5-50-3 metaG | ecosystem: Host-associated > Plants > Roots >... | reverse complement strand
TCAAGGGCGCGTCTCTGAAGGATCCGGCCCGTCTCTTCAACTCGAGTCTCGAGGGAAACGCACGCCGCGCGATCGACATCCACGAAGGAGAAGAAGTTGACGAGTCCGCCTTCAAGGCGCTCGTTCGCCAGGCGGTCGCCCTCAACGCTTCTGGCAAGTCGAAACTTTCGAAGAAAGCGAAGTCCTGAGGGATTCCGCCGAACTGACACCGCTTCTTCGTGATCGATGCCGCGAATCCGCGCGCTTCCGGCCGCCGTAGTTGCAGGATGGCCGGCCGTGCGGGATGTTTCACTCTCGTGCACTCGCTCTGGATCCTCCTCGCCGCCACCGCTGTACTCGGCGTGGAGGAGATCATCGCGCGAATCGCGCGCGGTGATCGCGGCGCGCTCCGGTCCGCATACGATGCTTTCGCCGGGCGCGCGATGGCGATCGCGCTGCGCATCCTGGGGTCGGCCGAGGAAGCGGAGGAAGTGGTCCAGGATACGTTCGTCGAGGTCTGGCGCCGCGCCGCCGGATACCGGCGGGAGCGTGGAACGCCGGATGCCTGGATCGCCGCGATGGCGCGCAGCCGCGCCATCGACCGGCTGCGCCAGCGCAACCGGGACGAGAAGACTCTACGCGCGCTCGCGTCGGAGCCGTCGCGGGACCCGGAACCGCCCCCGTCGGAGTCCGCGGACCGGCTGCAGGAACGGAACCGGGTGCGCGCCGCTCTCGCCGCGCTCCCGGCTGAGCAGCGCAGGACCGTGGAGCTGGCCTACTTCGGAGGCCTCACTCAAAGTGAGATCTCGCACGCTACCGGAGATCCGCTCGGCACGGTGAAGACGCGAATCCGCCTGGGGATGGAGAAGCTGGCGGACGCGCTGCTGGAGCGGCAACCGTGACTTGCGCCGAGTTCAAGGAGCTTGTGGATGCCCTGGCGCTGGACGCGCTCGACCCGGACGAGCGGGCGATGGCACGAGCGCACCTCGCGGAGACGATCCCCCACGAGGGCTGCGCTGAAGCGCTCGCGCGGGCGGAGGCGGTGGCAGGACGTCTCTCCGGTGCGCTGATCGACACGAGGCCGCCGGACCGGGTGTGGCCGCGGATCGAGGCCTCCATCTCCGGAGCGCCGCGGCGTCGCTGGTCAACTGCGGCCGGCTGGGCGGTTGCTGCGGCGGCGTCGGTAGCGGCGGTGATCCTCGCCGGACGCAGCGCGCGCCTCCGGAACGAGCTCGAGTCCATGCGCGCGCAAACGGCATCCTCCGATGATCTGGCGCGGCAGTGCCTGGCGCAGCTCGAGTCGGCGCGAAGGACGAACGCCCTGGCAAGGGAAGCGATCGCGGTGCTCGAGCAGCGAGGATCGCGAGTCGTTCAGTTCGCGCCACAGGGCGGCTTCGCTGGGACCGCTCTCGCGGCGGTCTCTCCAGACCGGCGTCGCACGATCCTGCTTTCGACTACGCTCTTTCCCGGGCCTGCGCGCGACTACCAGCTCTGGGTCATCCCCCCCGGGCCCGGCGCGGCGCCCGTTCCGGCCGGCCTGCTCGTGCCCGCGGAGGGCGTGGCGCTGGGCGATTTCCAGGCTGCCGCTCTTGCCCGGGGCGCGGCTGCACTGGCCGTGTCGGCGGAACCGAAGGGCGGGTCACCCACCGGTGCGCCGACCCAGGTCGTGCTGGTCGCAGCGCTCGGCGGCTGAGAGGTCAGAGTTTGCGCGCGCGGACGATGAGCCCGCTCTCGGACTCGGGCGGGGTGCGGTTCCAGCTCATTCGGAGGTGGCCGGAGGGTTCTGGTGCACCCGGTCCCGGCCGACCTGCGGTGTGGCCAGAAAGGGGAAGGCTGCCCTGGTGGGCGTGAAGTTCCTGTTGACGCCGTCGCCGGCGCGAGCCGCGACGAAGTTGGGCCCGCCGACCACGCGCACCGCGATGTCCGTCACGTCGTCCCGTGGGCGGCGGCCGTTCGGCCAGCCCGCCGGATCCGGCGGAGTCGCGAGCACCGTCATCCGCCTCTGCGCGGCCAGCGGCGTCGGTGGCGTTCTCAGGTCCACGCGCAGCAGCTCGGAGAGTCGCTGGTCGCGAGGATCGTACTTCAGCAGCAGGTCGACGAGGTCCTGGCGTCCCGACGTCGCTGCAGGCACGCCGAAGACCAGCTGGAGAGCCAGGGCCAGGCGCGGGTTGAGGTAGTAGTCCAGGAACTGCTTCTCGTCCTCCGGCTCGGTGGCGTTCCAGCGGTCCTTGTCCTCGGTGCCGATGATCGCCTCGTTCACCAGCGGATTCGCGAGACGCTGGATCTGTACCCAACGATTGCCGTCCTTCGGATCGTCGTCGTCGCCGCCGTCGCGCCCTCCTGGATCACGCAACACCGTGACCTTGCGCCGGCTGGTGCTCGCGTACGCGCCGAGCCTCGGTTGTCCGGTCGCGTCCGGTCCCCTGCCGTCCCGGGTGAGCAAGCTCGCGGGGACCTCGAGCGCGATCGACTGGACATTGGAGCTTCCGATGGTGTCGATGCCGAAAGGATTGACGTCGTCGTTGGCATCTTCGGCAGGCGTCAGCAGGGGCGGATTCCTGCGGAAGTTAAGGGTGTCGAAGGTGGCTCCCAGGTCGATGTAGAACGGATCGCCGCGCTGGCCGGCGAACACGCGGATGTCGTCCGGCAGCGCGTGCACGCCTTGGAGCGCGAGCGCGTCATAGCCGGGCGTCGTGCTCGGGCCCACGTTCGAGGGGACTGCGATCAGCCCGTCGGCCAGCTTCTGACGATGGCCATGACGGACCATGGTCACGCTGTACCTCTGGCGCAGTCCCAGACCTTCCGAGCCAGGGCCGTCGAGACTGGTGATCGGCGGAAGCGGAGTGGCGCAAGGCGGAGTCCGAGTGCCGCAACCGACGTAGGAGACGAACAGATTGAACTGGTCGACGAGGCCGCGGATCTCGGTCCGGAACCTGAGCTCGAAGGTGACGTCCTCCCTGCCATCCCGGTCGTTGTCGACGTGGAAGGCGTAGAGGACGTTCGGATCGAACGTGAAATAGTTGGGCCCGGAGCTTGGCTCCCCGCCCGGAAAGACGTTCATGATCAAGATGACCTTGTCTTGCCGGCCGGGCTCGTAGCTGCGGAACAGGAAGAAATCCGTGATGTCTGCGGGAGGATCCAGTGCGATGCGTGGCGCCTCCCTGTGGCTGGCCGCCGCCGCCGGCCTGGAACCTGCGTTCGTGGTCAGCGCGAGCAGCGCAAGCGCAGCGAGGGACATTCTTCGTGGCATTGGCGGCCTCCTGCAGCCGGGGAGAATTCCTGACGGCTGTACGAACGCCGCGCATTCGCGGATTCATGGGACCTCGAAGGTGAGCGAGGCCCACAAGCTTTCCCAGTCGGCGCGGTTCCCCGGAAGCGCCGGAATCATGTGCACGGTTTTGATCAGCCAGACGCCGGGCCGCGAAAGTCGAAACGTGGCTCGGCCGTCGGAGCCGGAGCGCACCGACAATCTCCTGTCGGGCTCGTCGCTGTTCATCGCGACCACCAGAGCGGCGGGGAGGGGCTTGCCTTCGTGGAGGAGCCGCACGGTGAGCTCCTGGCCGGACCGAAGTGCATAGGGGTTCGTCTCGGCGATCAGCTCCAGCGTGAAACCCAACGGCCGGTCACCGCCGTTCGCGGCCGCTCCCGCCGAAAGGATCGACTTCGCGCAGCGCGAATAGATCTCCTCTCCCCACTTCGCGGTTTCCCCGCGCCTGGCCCTCATGTCGATGATCCTCTCCAGCCCTTCCTGCGCGAGATAGCGCTCGAACAGTTCTGCCGGGAGCACCACCGAAGAAGGACGGCTGCGATAGCCCACGATCCACAGCCCCGGCGTCTCGATCCGCACCAGACCCGCCGGATCGTTGCCTGCGCGAACCGTCATCGGACTCTCACCGCCCGGCCCGACCGCGAAGAAGCGCTCGATCCGCATGGGGTCCAACAGGGCGGGCTCGCCGCGAAAGTGCTCGCCGACCCGAAGGCTCAAGGCGACCGTCGTGCCGACTCGCGGGTTGAAGCTGGCGGGGGCGATCCAGAAGTCGTGGGCGACGGCAGGCCGTGCAGCGAGAACCACCGCGGCCGCCGCCGAAAGAAACGCTGATGTTCGACCAGTCACGCGACTTCCGTACGGAGGATGACGCCGCGCGGATTCGAAATGATCACACCCCCGCGACGCTCTGCGACGCGACCCTGCTCAGTTCCCGGGCGGAGTTGACGTAATCCTTCTTATCAGACGTAACGCTGTAGAGACCACGTGAAAATGTCCGCTTTCGCACCTTGGTCGCGCGGTGCGGTGGTCCATTGTGCGCCGAAGGACACGCAAGCCGCGTTCGAAATGGCTCCACCAAGGCGTGTTATTCGTGCGTGGTCGGATCCGAGTGGCTCTGGTCCAAGCAGTCGACGTCGGCTGCCGTTGCGGAGGCTTGGTGGAACGCTCAAGCATCGCAATGACCGGCTTTGCCCTGGCGCTGGTCGCTTGCGCGCCAAATCCTGACGACCGGTACGCGGGACAGACGAGTTTCGTGTCTTCGCCCGGTCACCTGGCGCCCCCGGACGACGACGTCTATTCGGTCCGATTGGCATGGCCTCTCGAGAACCCACGTGCGCCGATTTACAGCCTGCAGGGCAACCGTCTTTACATGCTGAACGGCTATCGCGGCCTCCTCGTCTTCGACGTCACGGACATCGATCATCCCCGGCTGATCGGGCGCGCGCCGTTCTCGGGTTGGCCGATGGAGATGGTGGTGCTGGGCACCGTCGCGACCGTGGTGCTGGCGGATTGGTACGGCGAGAATGCGGACGGCAGCCCATTCTACGGCTCGGTCGTCCGCCGACTCGACGTGAGCGACGCGACCAACATCCGCCAGCTGGAAGACCTGCGACTCGGGGGCTGGGTGCTCGAGGCGCGGGTCGTGGGCAGCGTGCTCTACACGGTGAGCGAGGCCGTCGACTCGACATGGGATCGGATCGGGGGCCGCACCGTCAGTCCTCCAGGCGAGTTGGTGGTGACCTCCGTCGATCTCTCCGCCACGATGCTGCGGAAAGCCGCGGAGCGCACCTATCCCTTGTGGACAAGTCCCCCCGTCCTCGCGGTTGCATCCAGCGCTACCGCCTTGGTGCTTCTCTACGATCCTCCTGGACCGGGCCCTTTCCTGACGTATCTGGACATCAGCGACCCGGCTGGATCGATCGTCGAGCGCGGCAGCTTCGAGATCCAAGGGGTGCGCGCGCTCGGTCCTGCGGGCCTGGATTTCTCCGACGGCAAGACCATTCAAGCATTTCCCTACGGCTTTTGCATATCCCCTTGTCCCTGGAGCTTCGTCAGCGTCGATTTCAGCAATCCGGATGTGCCGGCCGAGACTTCGCGGCTGACGTTCCCCGACCAGTTTCCGGCCGGCGCGAGGTTCGATTCCGGCCGGATGTATGTCTGGTCGGGGAGTCATCTGCAGCTGCTCGATCTCACCGATCGCAGGCATCCGCGTCTCGCGGCCGAGCTCGAAATGGCGGGTCAGATCTGGGAGCTCGTTCCAGCGGGCAGCACCCTGCTGGCCGTCGCCGAGCGTCTTTCTGCCATCGGGGCCTCCGCAACCGTGACCGCCGTCGACGTCACCGATCTCGCGAATCTGAAGGTCGCCGATGTGGCTGCCTTCGGGCAGGATTGGACCTTCGTACCTGACGCGCGAATGTTCAAGCCTCCTGCCATCGACGATGTGCAGGGCCTGATCGCGCTTCCCTTCAGCGCTTGGGACGGCCGATCCTTCGTCTACCGCAACGGGGTGCAGCTCCTCCAGCGTTCCGCGGGGTCGACCGGCAGCGCCGGCCTGGTGACGACACAGGCCTGGATCGAGGGGGCCTTCTTTGCGGGGGCGCGGCTCCTGGCTTTGAGCGACGCTTCCCTCGCCGTCATCGATCCTTCCGTCCCGCAAGCTCCACGCTTGGTGACCGAGCAGCAACTGGCCCGCAACGTCACTCGTGCCCTGCCCATGGGCGATTTCGTCGTGCAGTTCAGCTCCGATTTCTGGGGCCGGGACTTCTGGACGGACGTGCGAGTCCTGCCCCTCGCGGAGGCTGACGAGCCCCCCGGCGCCGCCGTTCTCTCGGAGCTCCGGATCGACGGCGTCCCTACGGGAGTGTTCCAGAACGGTTCCCTGCTCTACGTGCTCACCAGCAAGTTGCTCAGTTATTCAAACATGCCCGGCGCAAACGGGCCGACCGAGGGAATGGTGCTGCACGTGCTCGACCTGTCGGGTGCTCTCGTGCGCCTGCGGAGCCGGCTGGTCTTGCCTCCGGTCGGCCGCTATCCCATACCCGTCCCACCAGGATGGTCCTTCGACAACGCCCACCTGCTGCCCGCCAACGGCGGCGCGGTGCAAATCGCGAGCGACGCGGTAGCGCTCAAGCTCGAGTCCGAGCGACCGCTCGTCTACCGAGGCGGCGGCGTTCTCCTGGTCCTCGACCTGAGCAAGCCGGACGCCCCCACGGCTGCCGCGATCTCGATCCGAGATGGGATGGTGGAGTGGGGGCACCTGGTCGTCCGCGGCGATGCGCTCTACGTGACGGAGACCGAGCCCGTTCAGCCCCCCGACGCGTTTTTCCCGCGCGTGCGCTACTGGCTGGATCGGATCGATCTGAGCGATCGCGCGCATCCAAAGGTCGCTTCCCGTGTGAACGTGACGGGTCTTCTGATCGAAAGCGCTCCGGTCGGCGATCCTTCGCTCATCTACGTCAAGGGGCTGCGCTGGATCACCGAAGAGACGCCGACCACCGAGGGACGCGCTCCCGGACGCGAGATTTACTCGCTCGACATGCTCCGTGTGCACGGCGACCGCGCGGAGCTGCTCGGGTCGGTCGACTTCGACGGGGTGCCGGGACCGCTGTTCTTCAGCGGCGATCGTGCCCTGCTCTCGGTGGCGGAGATTCACGGAGTGGATTTCCAAGCCTACCGGAGCCAGACGCTGCACGTGCTCGACGTGAGCGATCCCGCGCGCCCCACGGATCGCGTGATCGACGCGCGCGAGAGCAGGAGATGGTTCCTCGACCTCGAAGGTGATCACGCTCTCTTCACCGCGGGATGGGGCGGCCTTTTCGGACTCGACGTCTGCCGCCTCGGGGCGGACGGAGTGCCGCGCTACGAGCGGTTCTTGAGGGGCCAGAGCTCCGTCATCTCCCGGCAGGCCAACGATCTGTTCGTCGCCTCGGGACCTTGGGGCGTGGAGACCGTCCACGTCGGTCCGTGATAGGCGGGTAGGCTGGCCGGGAAAGGCGCGTTACCGTGCGGCGCGGGAGGTGGTTCCATGGCCGTTCCGATCCTCGCGGTGCTTCTCGTCGCCTCAGGGGCGGCAGCTGGGGGAGAGGACTTTTTCGGGAGGCGCGGCGACGTGCTTCCCTTCGGGAGCGTTTCGTTCCGTCACACCAGCCTGAACAACACGGACACGAACTCCGTATCCGTGGCTCCCGGTGTGCTGGTCTTCCCGGCCGATGGATTCGCCGTGGGCCTCTCCGTGCTCTACGCCTACACGACAGGGGTTCCTGTGGCCGGTCAGACGGCACCGCTGCGTCAGGGGATCCACAGCGCCGGGTTCGAGCCGATCGTCGGCGGCACCATTCCCATCGGCGACCGCGCCGCGCTCTTTCCCAGGCTCAGCATGCGATTCCTCTGGACCATACCGAGCGCGCCGGGTCCACGCGTCAACCTGATCACGATTCGCGGCTTCGTGCCGGTGGTCTTCGCTCCGATCCGGCACTTCTATCTCGGCTTTGGTCCTGAATTCTCCGCGGACGTCAGCGCCTCCGTCGGCGGCAAGGAAACGGGCATCGGTCTGGCCAGCGAGATCGGGGGCTGGTTCTAGCGGACGCGCCTGGCCAAGTAGAAATGTCCGCTTTCGGCGACGTGGCGTCGCTCGGGAGCCGGACGGATGGGCTCACTGGCAGCTTTCCCGCGAGCGCGGCGTCCGCGCTGATGACGAACCCAGCCGCGCATTTTCAACAGGACCTGTCCGCCGGACTCTCGTACGCGACCGAGTCGAGAATGACGTTCTGGGCGGAGTATCACCTTCACCAGGCCGGCTTCTCCCGTCAGGACTGGCAGTCCTGGTTCGCCGACGGCACCGCCCGCCCCACCCTTGCGCCGTTGCTCTGGTATGTCCGCGGGTACGCGCAAGAGCAGCAGGTCCCTCTCTCCAAGCACGCGCTGTTCCTTCGCGCGGATTGGACGGACGCTTTCGTCCTGAACTTCGAGCTGACCGCCTTTGCCAACGTGGATCTCTACGATGGATCGACCCTGACTCAGCTCACCGCCAGTTACGCGGCTACGAATCTCTGGACGATCGCGCTGCTCGGCTCGGCCAATCTCGGCACGCGCCGCTCCGAGTTTGGCAGCCTTCCGGCGGCGCTGTCCGGGCTGCTTGTTTTCAAGCGTTACTTTTGACGTGCGAGACGAACCTCGCATGGCGGCCACGCCGCCGATCCTCCCCCTCAAGCGCCCGACTCGTCCCGGGACGAGTTCAGAAGCGAACACCCGGTCGCATCAGCTGAACTGTGCCCCGGGTCGCATCGGAGGCGGGATCCGCACCGATCCTCAATCAAAGTCCGCGGGCAGGAGCGGCGAGCGGACGTGCTCGAACATCTTCAGGATGTGAGCTCGCGCGACCCTTCCCGGATCGAGCTCGAGACCCTCCACCTCCGCCTCGGAGAAAAACGCGACCTCGGATACCTCGATATTCGTCTTGGGCCCCGGCTCCCCGCCCAGCAGCTCGCAGACCAGGTAGATCTTGTAGAAGTGGTACAGGTGCGGCTTGTATCCGTGCTTGCGATGGTCGAACACTCCGGCGACTTTGCGCGCCCGCACCGCAAGCCCGGTCTCCTCCAGGACTTCCCGCTGGACGGATTCGCTCAGCGACTCGCCGACGTCGACGTATCCCCCAGGCAGCGTCCAGCGCTGGGTGGACCTCTCCCGAACCATCAGGATCCGGCCTTCGGTCACGACCGCGCCCCGGACGTCGAGCTTCGGCGTGGCGTAACCAGCCTCGGCGCTGAAGATCCGCTCGATATATTCGCTGGCATGGCTGGTGTGCCCCGCGATCAGGTCCGATGCGATCGCCGTGAGCCGCTGGAACCGTTCCCGGTCATATGGGTCCTTGGAAAAGGCGAGCCCGCTCTGCGAAATGGCCTGGATCTGCCGGCAGGCGTCCAATAGGGTCGAGTCCATGCGCAACTCCTATGCTCAGAGGGGAAGCTGAGCAATGCCGCGCAAGCCCCTGGCCGCCCCCTTCGAGTCCTTCGTCGAGCAACAGATCCGCGAAGCCCAGGAGAGCGGCGTCTTTGACCACCTCCCCGGCGCGGGCAAGCCCCTGCCCGACCTGGACGACCCACCCGACCCGATGTGGTGGGTGAAGCGCAAGCTCCGCGAGGAGAAGCTCTCGCTCCTTCCCGACGCGTTGCAGATCCGCGTGGATCTCGAGCGCGCCCTGGAAGCCCGTACCGAGCGCGAGCTGCGCGACGCGCTGAGCGACCTGAATCAGCGCATCGCCCGGCTCAATTCGCGGGTGACAGACGGCCCACCGACCACTCTCGCTCCAGTGGATGTGGAAGACGTCGTCCGGCGCTGGCGCAACTCCTGACCCAGCCGTCACCGTTCAGAGAAGGAAACGGAACGTCACCAGGCCCCAGGGAAGATCGGGCAGCGGCGATCCCTCCGTATGGGTGCTGACGACGGGGATGAGGAACCGGATCCCGCCCCAGATCTGACCCCAGCGGCGCTGTCGCCCGAAGATGTAGCCGGCTTCCGCCGTGAGGACGACGTGCTCCCGTTCCGGACCGTTCGAGGAATCGAACGCAATGCTTCCGCGCGCGAGGTAGCCGATGCCGCCCAGCAGGTACGGGGCATCGTCGGCATCCTCCAAGACGCCTCCAAGGGACGCGTTCAGCAAGAGCGTCCCGTTGTGGTGCAGTCCGGCGGCACCGAGGATTCCGAACTGGGCCAGACCACGGCCGGGCTCGAGGGCCAGCTCGTAGGATCCGCCGAGCCCTGGCGACAGTGCGGCGATCGCGGTGGCGCCGAGCCCGAAGTAGACGAGACCACCGGGGCGGGAAGGCGCCGGCTGCGCCGCACCGGCTCCAGCCGCCCCGGCAATCGCGCACGCCAGCGGCAGCGCGATCTTTCGCATTCGCCGAGGCTAGCGCCGGCGTCGAGTCGTGTCCGATTCCTTGCCAGTTCCGGTGACCCGACAAGCTCCACTCCATGATCAATTCCTCGCAGGCGAGGGGCTCCTGATACACTCGCGCCATGGCGCGTCCGTCCCGAGCGTTCACCGTCCTCCTCCTGCTCGCCACGGGCCTCTTGCTCTACGTCGCTTTCCCGTTCCGCACGCCCTTGTTCCTGGCGGTCGTGATCGCCGCCGTCCTGCACGACCCGACCGAACGGCTGACCGTGGCGCTCGGCGCCCGGCGCACCATCGCCAGCGCGCTGATGACGCTCGCCGTCCTGGTCCTGATCGTGGCCCCGTTCGCGGGCCTGGTCACCTTCGTCACCCGCGAATCGGTCGCCGGCCTGGCCTACCTGCGCCAGACGCTCGGGGTCACCTCGGTGACCGACCTGCGCGACGCGGACCTGCCGGCCGCGTTGCAGGGTATCCTGGAGTTCCTCCACCTCAGCCAGGAACAGGTCTTCGACGCGGCGGCGAAGCTGGTGGAGATCGTCCAGGGCGCCGCTCCCGAGATCGTCGCCAGTGGCAGCCGGGCAGTGCTCGCCACCGTGATCATGCTGATCGCCCTCTACTTCCTGCTGCTCGACGGAGCGCGGGTCGCGCAGTGGGCTTCCCGGGTCTCTCCGCTGGAGGCCCGCCAGACGCAGGAGCTCGCCGCCGAGATGCGGCGGGTCACGCAGGCGACGGTGATCGGAATCCTCGCCACCGCGGTGTTCCAGGGCCTCGCCTCCGCCGGCGGATATCTCGTCGCCGGGATCCCGCACGCCGCGTTCTTCGGCCTCCTCACCGCCATGGTCTCGTTCGTTCCGGGCGTCGGCACCAGCCTGGTCTGGCTGCCGGCGTCCATCTCGCTGTGGCTCGGCGGGCGACACATCGCCGCGGTGGGGCTCGCGCTCTTCTGCCTGGTCGTGGTGGTGGGAGCCGAACAGGTGGGCAAGCCATTGCTGCTGCGGGGGCAGGTGCAGATGCACACCGGGCTCATCTTCCTCTCCCTGCTCGGGGGCCTGGCGATGTTCGGCCTGCTCGGTATCCTACTCGGGCCGCTGATCGTCGCCTTCTTCCTGGCGATGGTGCGGATCTACGAGCGAGACTTCCGCGCTTCCGGCGCGCAAAACGTTGCGTCCGATCGGGCCGCGTAGTAGACGCGGAAAGTGAACGCTCCTCCCCAACCACGGCGGCGCGGCTTGACCGCGCGGGTGACGGAAGCGGCCGTCGCGCGCCCGGTCCTGTTCATCGCGCTCTCCGTGATCGTCTCCGGGGCGTCCGTCTGGGCGGCCTCGCATCTCGAGATCCGCTCCAGCTTCCAGGAGCTGCTCCCGGCCGACATGCCGTCGGTGCGCGAGGTCCAGGAGCTCATCCAGCGGGTAGGCGGGGACGGGACCGTCCTGGTGGTCGTCCAGTCGCTCGACGGACCCTCCGGGCTGAAGAACGCGGAGTCGGTGGCCCCGGAGCTGGCCAATGACTTCCTCGCGCTCGGGCCCTCCGAGATCCGCTCGGTCGAAGTCAACGTCCGCCCGGTGCAGACCTGGTACGAAAATCACTGGCCCCTGTTCGTCCCCGTCGAGGACCTGCGCAAGGCGCGCGATACGCTCCGCGAGGAGATCCGCCAGCGCAAGATCGCCGCCAATCCGCTGGCGCTCGACCTCGACGAAGAGGAGCCCAAAGCCGAACCCGCCAAGTCGGGGCCCGCGCCCTGGCTGGATCCGAAACAGCCGCTGCCGCGCGAGATCGTCGCCCAGCGCTTCGAACGCTACGTGGACGGCTTCCTGGTCCATCCCGACCACACCTCTTTGACCATGGTGTTGCGCCCGGCCGGGACCTCGCTCGGCGTCAGCGAAGCCAAGGCGCTGATGGCGAAGCTGAAAGCCGTCGTCGACCGCCGCGCGCAAGAGCTTCAGGAGAAGCACTTGCGCATCGGCTGGGGAGGGACGTTCCCCCTCTTCATCGCCGAATACGAGGCGATCATCGGCGACGTCGCCGGCACCGGCGTGATGGTCGTCACCCTGGTGCTGGCCTCCATCCTGCTTTTCTTCCGCGACTTGCGCAGCACGCTTTCCCTCGGCCTCTCGGTGCTCGTCGCCGTCGCGGTGACCTTCGGGTTGACCTGGCTGCTCATCGGGTACCTGAACACGCAGACGGCGTTCCTCGGCTCCATCGTCGTCGGCAACGGGATCAACTACGGCATCATCTATCTGGGCCGCGTACAGCAGCTTCGCCGGCGGGGCGATCCGCTCGCCAGCTCCTGCGTGGAAGGCGCCCAGACCACTGCCCACGCCACCCTGCTCGCCTCGGCCGCGACCAGCGTCTCCTTCGGAGTCCTGATCATCGCCGCCAATCGCGGCTTCCGGCACTTCGGCATCATCGGCGGCATCGGGATGCTGCTCTGCTGGCTGTTCACCTTCCTGCTGGTGCCGGCGCTCCTGTCCGTCTACGAGAACGTGCGCGGTCCCCCGAAGCCCAAGCCCGAGGCGAGCGGCGAGCGGTACGTCCCCAGGCTGAAGCGCGTCTTCGCCCATTGCCGGGCCATCATCTGGATCTTCGCCGTGCTCACGGTGGCGTCCTGCGTGGCCTTCGGGCTCCAGATCAAGCGAGGGGCCTTGGAACGGAACCTCGACAATCTCTCCAACGATCTCAAGGGCCAGGAGACGCTGAAGCAGGACGAGAACCGTGCCCAGGCGGCGTTGGGCAAATCGTTGGCGGGCGCCATCGCGATGGTCGACTCATGGCCCGACGCGGATGGTTTTTGCGGAGTGATCCGGCAACGGATGAAGCAGCCCCCCAACGACAAGCTGGTCGACGGTTGCGACACCCTCTCCAGCGTGGTTCCGCTGGACCAGGGCGAGAAGCTCGCGGTGATCCGGGAGATCCTGGCCGAGCTGCCCGACTCGGTGGTCCGCAGGGTGGACGACCCGGTGTTGCGCGAGCGCCTGCGGAAGGTTCGCGCGGATCTTGCCGCGCAGCGGCCGCTGAAGGTGGCGGAAGCGCCCCCCACCCTTCTCGATCGCTTCCGCGAGCGCGACGGCACGGTGGGCCGGATCGCGGCCGTCACCGCGCGCGGCGACGCCCGGCTCGAGGAAGCCGAGAACCTCCAGAACTTCGTCAAGGCGGTCCGGGGAGTGCCGGTGGGCAACAAGGTCTACGACGCCACCGGTGACAAGGTCATCTTCGCGGACCTGCTGAAGGACATCGAGGTCGAGGGTCCGCGCACCACGTTCTTGTCCTTCGCCGGCGTGCTCATCCTGGTGATCGCTTTCTTCCGCAGCTTGCGGAACAGCTACCAGGTGGTGGGCTCCCTCACCGTGGGAGTGGTCCTCATGTGCGGCGTGGCCGCGGTGGTCGGCCTCAAGATCAACTTCTTCAACTTCATCGTCTTCCCCATCACCTTCGGCATCGCCGTCGACTACGGAGCCAACGTGATGGTCCGCGTCCGGGAGCGCGGCGGCGACGTCATCCGGTCGCTCGCCGAGGTCGGTCCGGCGGTGGCGCTCTGCTCCTGGACCACCTTCGTCGGCTACGCGACCCTGCTCTACTCGATCAACCGCGCCCTGCGCAGCTTCGGCTGGTACGCCATGATCGGCGAAGTGACCACCATCATCACCGCGCTGATCCTGTTGCCGGCGATGCTCCTGCGGGCCCGGCGAAGGGAGCGAGAAGGCGGTCAGGGACAAGCGGCCGCGGCGGCGCAGCTCACGTCGTAGAGCATCGCGCCCCGATCGCTCACCGGAATCGCCCTCGCCGGCATCCGCGTGCGCGCGATCAGCCGGTTGTATCCGAGCTCCGCCAGCGGACGCAGGTGGAAGACGTCGTAGAGGTTGTACTCGACCAGCCGGCGCAGCGCTGTGCGGTCTCCGTGCACCTGGGCGTGCCAGAGGGCGACCGCTTCCGCGCCCGACAGCGCGGCGAGATGCGGCGGGCGGAAGAAGCCGAGCCGGAGCTCCAACTCCTTAAGACCGCCCTTCTCCCGCAGCCGCTGGAAGACGTGGCGCAGGTCGATGTGGATCGCCGGCGGATTCCATCCAGGAAGGACGCGCCGGAGGATGGGCAGGTCGAAGGCCGTCCCGTTGAAGGTGACCAGCGCCTGCCAGCTTCGCGAGCGCTCGCGAAACCCGGACAGATCTCCGCGGAAGCTCTTCAGCCCGGCGCGGTCCAGGACGCCGGCCACGGTCACCGCGTCGCCCGCTGCCTCGATGTCCAGGAACGCCGCGTCCTCGATGACGTGAGGCAGGAGCCGCCAGTGCTCGGTCTGCGGAAGCGCGCGGCCGAAGAACTCCAGGTCGCCCTGGAGCAGCCGCTCCCGCGAGCGAGCCACGCCCTCGCGCAGCTTTCCGTCGAGCCGCGGCGAAAGCACGTCGCCGGACGGAGGCAACTCCTCCCAGCTCCGCACTCCCGCGAACCAGAGCTGGCGCTCGCGCAGCGGCCCGATGCCGGCGATGTGGCGGAACGAGGCGGTGATCAAGCCCGCTCCTCCTCCGCCAGCCGGACCAGGATGGGAACGTCCGCCTCGCAGAACGGCAATCCCGGCAGATCGCGCCGCGCGACCCAGCGGACCTGCTCGCAGGCCAGCGGCCGCGGCTCCTCGCCGCCGTGCAACGTGCAGCGATAGAGCGCCAGCTCGACCTGGAGATCGGGATAGATGTGCTCGACGCGGGCGTACTCCTCACCGATGGATGCGCGCACTCCCAGCTCTTCGCGCAGCTCGCGGGCCAGGGCGGCCCGCTCGCCTTCTCCGGACTCCACCTTGCCGCCCGGGAACTCCCAGAGCGAAGCGCGCTCCCCTTTGGGCCTGCGCAGCGCGACCAGGACTTTTCCGTTGCGCTCGATCACCGCCGCGACGACCAGAACGCGGCGGAGGGCGGTCACGGGAGCAGCCCCAGCGAATAGAGCGCGCCTCCGTTGGAGACGATGTACGCGACGCCGGGCAGCGCGAACGCCGGTTGCGAAAAACCGCTCCCGGGATCGAACGCGCCCCGGGGGTGGCCCGTCTGCACGTCGACCCCCATCAGCGCGCCGCGGTCCTGGGCGACCAGCAGCAGCCCTCGCATCGCCACGGGCTGCGTCGGGTAGTGGTCGCGGCTGAGCTGGAGCGTCCACAGCTTCTTGCCGGTGACGCGGTCGAGGGCGACCAGCTCGCCCCTGCCGCCGCCGATCACCCGGGGCCCGTCCACCAGGACATGGTTGGCGCCGGCGAGGGCATACGTCCACGCCGGCTCTCCGGTGTTCGCGTCGAGCGCGACGATGCCCGCCTTGGCGCTGGCCACGTAGATCCGCTCGTCCGACTCGGGCGCGTCGATGGAGTCCACGTCGAGATAGTCCCCGGTGCCGCTGACCTGGCGGCTCCATTTCGCCACGCCGCTCTGGGGCTGCAGCGCCGCCACGGTTCCGTCGGCGAACGCGGCGTAGACCGAGCCGTGCGCCGAGCGCGGCTGCGCGTCCCCGCGGATGGTGAATCCGCCCGGCGCGTCGCGGTGGAACTTCCACAAGCGCTTGCCGGTCGCGAGATCGAGAGCGGTGACCGATTGCGAGCTGGACATGACCAGCAGACGGCCTTCGCTGGTGGCGGGCGTGGTGGTCAGCTCCTCGTGGACGTCGACCTGCCAGCGAAGGGCGCCGGTGAAGCGGTTCAAGGCGTAGACGATCCCGTCGCCGCCCGGGACGTAGAGCGTCTCCCCCTCGATGAGGGGCGAGGCGAGGATGGCTCCGCCGGTCTGGAACACCCATGCGGTCTCCCCGCGGAACCGGCAGCGCACCTTGCCGTCGCGGGTGCCCGCGTAGAGCCTGGTCTGCGCGCTGTCGACCACCGGCGTGGCGGTCTCGATGGGCGAAAAGGGCAGCTGCTCCTGGGGAACCAGGTGCAGCATCTCGCCGACGAAGAACGGCGGATTGTGAAGCCCTCCCCGCTGCGGAGGACGGGGCCCATGGTCGAGCGGCGTCCAGGAGAAGGCCAGCAGCGCGAGCAGGATCACTTCGGCTTGCTTCCTTTCGCCTTCTTCTCCGGCGGCTTGACGTCCGGCGGCGCCGCGGCGGTCTGGGGCGGCGAGGCGACCGGAGGCAAGGCGGCGAGAGCGAGCCGCTCGTTGGCTTCCCGGACGATGTCCACCTCCTTCGGGTGGTCCCGCGCGACGCGCTCCAATTGCTCCTTCGCGTCGGGCTTGCCCTGCACCAGGGCCAGGCGAGCGACCTGGTAGTCGGCGCGAGCGGGAAGCCCCAGCTCGCGAAGCTTCTCGAACGCCGCCCGAGCCTCGTCGAGCTTGTTCTGCGCCTCCAACGCGTAGCCGAACGACTCCTGCGCGAACGGCCGCAGCGGGTGGCTCTTGCCTGCGTGATCGAGGAAGTCCTGCAGGTCCTTCTGCGCGCCGGCCGCGTCGCCCGACTTGAGCTTGTGGAAACCGATCTCCGCGGCCGCGGTCAGGCCTGCCGTCGTTCCGGAGCGCGTCGACCGCACCTTCTCCAAGGCGGAGATCACTGCCTTCTCCCGCTCGTCCTTGCTCGGAAACGTCTCTTCGTCGGGCTGGGCCGGACCCTCTCCCGCGATGGGCCGCGATTGCAGCTCCAGCGCTTCCGCGAGCTCTGCTCCCGCCTTGTCCTCGCGCGAGCTGCGCCACGCGGCGAGCCCCCAAGCGAGAGCGCCCACCACCACGACGGCTGCCGCCGCGGCCAGCACCGTGCGCCGGTGCCCGACCATCCAGCCCATCATGCGGCCGGCGACCACCTGGAATTCGTCAGGCCGCTTCAACTGCTTGCGATCGATCTTCTCCGCCAACGACGGCCTCCTGCAGAACGCGTCTTTGTCCCGAAACTCGATGGTGAAGTCAATCGCCATGTAAGGTACGCGACGTGCGCCTGGCCGCGGCCGCCATCCTTCTCTTCGCGCTTCCGGCCGCGGCCGCCCCGCTCCTGCCAGGAAGCCCGCGTCTCGAGTTGCGCATGGAAGGCCTCTTCGGACAGCCGACCACCCGGCTGGGATCGCGCGGCGGCGGAGCGCTCGGGATCGCCTGGAGATTGACCGACCAGCTGGCGCTCATGGGCGACGCGGGCGCGCGCTTTGCGCCCGGCGGGGGGATCGGGTCGGTCGCGTTCGGCCTGCAGGCCACGCTGGACGCGACCCCCATCGCTCCCTGGTTGGAGGTAGCGGTGGTGGACCTGTCCAATCGCCGCGCCGTCGGCTACACCCTCGCGACCCGCACCGGAATCGGGGCCGACTGGATGTTCTCCCGCGGGATCGGGATCGGGGTGGCGGTCCGGACCTACACCGCGCTGGACCCGGAGGACGACAATCCGACGGTCGCCGGCGTGGAGGGCGCGATCCGGCTGATCGTGACCTCCGCGGCGTTTTGACCTGCGGCTCTTTCACACCCCTCGGAGCGAGGCGCGCGCCAGCCCGAGCGCGAGCCCGAACCGGCCGTCCGGCGACTCGATCCAGCGCTCCGGAGTGAACCCCGAGGCGTCCATCAGTCGCAACACCTCGTCGCGCCGGAAGCGGCGGGAGATCTCGGTCCGGATGCCTTCGCCCTTTGCCAGCTTGAGCCGGGTCCCGATCCTTCCCAGATCGACTTCCATGTCCTCGCGCGCCACCAGCCACATCTCGATCCGGCGCTTCTCCACCACGTAGGGCGCGTGGTGCTGGAACGCGTCCGGATCGAAGCGGCTGCCGGTCACCGCGTTCACGTTTCGCAGCAGATTGCGGTTGAAGGCGGCCGTGATCCCTTGCGCGTCGTTGTAGGCGAGATGGATGACCGCCGGATCGGTGACCAGATTCGCGCCGAGGAGGAAGAGGTCGTCCGGTGCCATGTGCTCGCGCATGCGGGAGAGCAGCTTGACCGCCGAATCGTTCTCCTCGTTGCCGATGGTTCCGCCCAGGAACAAGAACAACCGCCGCCCGTCCGCGGGCTTGCGCGGGAGCTCGAGCGGCTTGGTGTAGTCCGCGAGCACCTGCTCGACGGGGACCTCGGGACGCGCCGCGGCCAGGATCTGCCGCGTGAGCTGGTGGGCGCGGGGGCTGATGTCCACCGCCACGTACCGCGGCCGCGCGCCGGCCGCCATGGCGGCGTCGAGCAGGGCGACGGTCTTCGACGCGGAACCACTTCCCAGCTCGACCACGTCCGTCAGGTGGGCCCCGCCGGCGGAGGCGACGATGGCCGGCGCCCGCGCTTCCAGGAGCGCCCGCTCGGTCCGCGTCGGGTAGTACTCCTCCAGGCGGGTGATCTGCTCGAAGAGGTCGCTGCCCGCGTCGTCATAGAAGTACTTGCAGGGGATCTCCCGTGGGTTGCGGGCCAGCGACTCCCGCAGCTCGCGCAGGGCGGCGGTCTCGGTATCGAGGCTGACCAGCGTGGCCGTCCGGGGAGACGACGCACGGGGAAGCAAGCTGCGGCGGGTCCGGCGCGCCGGCGATCTCCGTTGCATCACGTCCCCCCGCGCATTGCGCCCGTGTGACAACGTCGCTTGGACCGCGCAGCGTACCAGTTTCTCGTCTCGCAGCACACAGTGACAGGCTGCGCTGGATCGGGAGCGGCCGCAACCCGATCTGACTTCGGGCGTCTTGAATGAGAAGCGGTGCGGGCCAGGGGAGGCTCCCGCACCGCTTCGCATCGGGGAGGGGGGCTCCCCGTTTCGTCGCGGCGTTACCCGTGGCCCGGGCCTCCGCCGTCGCCGGATCCGCCGTCGCCTCCATGGTCGTCGCCGCCGTCATGGCCGCCGTCGCCGTGGTCGTCACCGCCGTCGTGGTGGCCGTGATCGTCATCACCAGCGTCCCGGTCGTCGTGGTCCTCTTCGCCGTCTTCGTCGTCGTCCTCGAAGGCGCGGAAGGAGGCCCGGATGTTCGCCTCGATGGCCGCGCGATTCGCCGGATCGCTCGGGTTGAGCCGGGACCCGTCGGCGGCCAGGAACCATTTCGACGCGTCGACGTTCAACGTGATGTTGCTCACGTCCGCGCCCACTTCGAATCGACCCTCGTGCTCCAGCTCCGCCTCGAGCGCGGACGCGAAGGTGAACGCCTGGCCGTCGATCGTCCCTTCCAGGAGGACGGACAGGCCGCGCTGGACCAGGTCGTCAAACGCACCGGCTGGAGCGGAGTCGACGCGGTGGATGTCGATCTTCAGCTTGTCATAGGTGCCGGCAGGCACGTTGCTGGTGACCAGCTGGACCAGCGCCCCCGCGAGCTTGTCGCCCGAGGCATCGAGGAGCAGCGGGCCCTCGGCGATCTTGACCTCGAACGAGTCGCTGCGCCGCTCGAGCCGGAGCCTGCGCACCGCGATCCGCACCCGGGTCAGCTCGATGCCGGTCGCCGCCTGGGCGCTTCCGCCGTCGGCGGGAAGGGGTTGTCCATCGCTCGTCGCGATCCGGGCGCTGAGGGTCATGCCGTCTTTCGCCCCAGGACTGCAGGCGACGGCCGCCAGGCCGAAGAGAACCAGTGCCTTCTTCATGGTGTGTGTGTGTCCTCCGCAGCGCTGGACACCGCGCGCGCCGCGGGTGGGACAAAAAATCAGCGGCCGGAAACGGGAACCGGAGCGGTGCTGAAGTCGGTGGGGCTACCCACGCCGAGCTGGAAGCTCTGGTTCAGGCCCCAGCACTTCACCGCTCCTGAATCGATGGCGCAGGTGTGCTTGAACCCCGCGGCAACGAAAGAGGCGCCCAAGAGGCCCACATCGACGGGGCTGTGACCGAGCTGGCCAGAGCCCAATTGACCCTTGTCGTTCAGCCCCCAGCAGGTGACGTCAGTCCGTCGGAGCGCGCAGGAATGACCGGTCCCGCCGGCCACCACGCTGGCTCCGTTCGTCGGCGCACCGGTCGGTGCGTTCTGGTCCTGGCCGGATCCGTCCACCTGGAACGAGGCATTCGCGCCCCAGCACGACAGCGACCCGCCTGGTACCCCGGCGCAGCTGTGATTGACGCCCAGGCCGATGAACGAGGCCGAGACGGAGACGGACTGCGGTGTCGATTTGGCCGCGGTGCCGCTGCCGATGCCGAGTTGCCCGGCACCATTCGCCCCCCAGCACCACACGCCGCCGCTGGCGATCGCGCAGGTGTGACTGTCCCCAGCCGCGATGATCGAGGGTCCGCTGATGCCGGCGACCGCAGTCGCGGTCGGGACCACCCGTGAAGGCGCAGGCAAGAGCGCGCCATCACCGACCTGGCCTTGGTCATCTTTGCCCCAGCAGAACATCGCACTGCTATCGGCGTAGCAGGTATGCGCTCCGCCGGCGACGAGCTGCACCGCGTTGGCGCCTGTGGTCACCTGCCTCGGCGTCGGGCCGCCCGATGCGACGCCGACCGTTCCAATGCCCAGCTGCCCGGACGTGTTGTCGCCCCAGCACCACACATCGCCGTTCGCGATCGCGCAGGTATGCGCGGACCCGGCAGCGATGACTGTCACCGCCGGCGGGGGCGTTCCAGGAATCTCCACCTTCACGGGAACGAAGGTCGGCGACGGGTCGCCAGCGCGGCCGAGCTGTCCCGCGTTGTTCGCGCCCCAGCACCGTGCCTCGCCCGCCGCCACCGCGCACGTATGACTGGTTCCCGCGGTGATCCACGTCGCGGTGCTGCAGGCGCCGTTCGAAGTCTTCAGTTGTCCGCCCTGACATTCGTACGAGCAGGCTCCCGCAATGCAAGCGGCCTGACCGGCCGCAGGCGCCGGGCAGTCATTCGCGGAGGAGCAAGGAGGCGATCCTCCAGTTCCGCCGCCGGTCAGTGACGCGGAATCCACCAGCGACCCGGCGCACCCGCAGAGGAGCGCGATGAGGAGGAGTCGCTTCATGGGTTGAACAACGCCACCAGTGAAAGGGACCCACCCGGCCGCACCACCGTCGCGTCGTTCAGGCGGAAGAGGCGCGCGTCCGCCTGCAGGTCGAGTCCGAGCCGCACACTGCCAACCCGGGTCGTCGCCTGCAGCACCGCGCCCGCGATCGGCCCGGCCGCCGTCCGCGATCCTCCCCCTGCGATCGACTGCGCCGCGACCGTGTACCCGCCGAGCAACCCTCCTTCGAGGAACACGCGACCATCGATCAGCGGCATCACCAGCGCCACGGCGCCGGAAGCGGACCAATACGTGTAGCGCAGGTTGAGGTCGTTCACGCCCTGGCGCGCGACCTCCGCATGGACGCGCAACCCGAGCTCGCCCAGCTCCTTGCGGAACCCGGCGCGCATCGCGGGCGCGATCCCGAACCCAGGAAGGCGGACAGCCGTGATGCCGCCGCCGGCGAAAGCGACCAGCGGCGCCGGTCCGCCCTTCTGCCGCGCGCGCTCGTACCGCGTGGGATAGAGCCGCGGCAGATCGCGCACGTCGGCGTGGGCGAGCTGGAGGTCCGCGCTCGCGTAGCCTTCCGGCGCGCGCCGTTCCACCGTGTAGTGGCCGGCGGGAAGAGCGAGCGCGAGCATCTCGTGCGAGCCGGGGATCTCGGCCAGGAGATTTTTCGGCCCGCGCAGGATGAAGGTCGCTCCAGCATCGGGCGGAATCCGCAGCGTCGAGTCCGCGCGCCGCAGGTCGGCGAGGATCACGTCGCCGCGCCCGCTCATCCTGATCTCGTACGTCGGGTGCTGCGGGCCTGCCTCCGTGGCCGCGGTGCCCGAGGTGGTCCGGACCGAGGTGTAGCGGAAGGCCTCGGCGAGCGTCACTTGTCCGTCCCCGTCCGCGTCCGCCGCGCCTCGCAACCCCAGCTCGAAGTGGTGGGTGAAGAAGCTGCCGCCGATGGCCGCGCTCTCCTGCGCGGCTTCGCCCGCGGCGCTGGAGGCGATGAAGGCGGTACCTTCCACCTCGTCGGTCGGCAAGGTGAAGTCGACGGTGGCGGTGAAGCTGGCGCCCTTCGTCTGGGTGAAGCGGCCGGCGTCGCAGGCGTCGACGATGGCGACCTTCGCGTCGGCGGAGCTGGCGCTGATCAGTTTGCGCAGCTCCTCGTAGGGGATCCGGGAGGAGCCCAGCTCCAGGCCCGACGATCCGGCGTGTCCCGAGTAGTAGAAGAACAGCAGCGTCCGCTCGCCGGCGGCCTTGGCCTGCAGCACGCGGCCGTCGAGCTGCGCAAGCGCGTCGCGCACGTCCGCGGCGCTCTTTCCTCGAAGAACGACCACGTTTTTCTCGGAGAAGTCGCCCAGCTCGCGGACCGCGCTGGCCATGCGATCGGCGTCGCGCTCCGCATACCAGAGCCGGACCCGGCCCTGGCCGCCTTCGTCGTTGCCGGCGATCACCGCGAAGCGCTGCGCCGCCCCGGCGGGAGCGGCAGCGAGGAAGGCGGCGACGGCGACGGTTGCTTTCATGGCCTCTTTTCGATCAGCAGGGACGCCTGCGGTCCCTGAACACGCGGCAACGCGGGAATCTTGCGCACCTCGGCGCCGATGTCGCGCGCCGCCCGCTCCACGACGCCCGGATCGTCCGCGCAGACGGCGAAGAACCTCTCCAAACCTGGCTTCCCGTCCAGCTGGACACCGCCTGGCAGCGTACTGTCACCGCGGACTTCGCGCGAGATCAGTTTCGAGACCTGGCCGGAATCGTCCACCGAGAGGAGCGTCAGGTTGCACGGCTCGGCCACTCGCACCCGGAAGCGGAGGGAGGCGGACGCCGGCACCGTCGCGCCGTCGTTCAGCGCCTGCGTGCCGGAAGGCAGCGCGGCATACGCGGTGAGCGTCAGCGGCCCGCCTTTGGTGCCGACGTAGTCGGATGTGGGACCCGGACGCACGAGCAGCAGCACGGTGGCAAGACCCGCCGCCGGCGCCAGGAGCCACAGCGCGCGCGCCGGCCGCCAGAAGCGCGGACCGGTCACCTGGTCCAGGGTCGCCGGATACACGAATCGGCGGAAGTCGTCCCCTTGCTGGCGCATCTCGGCGACGCGTTCGCGGCACCGCTCGCAGTCCCGGACGTGGGCGGCGATCTCCGACGCGTCGGGAGTCATTAGATGCCGCTCCAGCTTGAGCTCGGAAGGATGGTTCATGCGGCGCTCCGCTCCAGGTACTTCCGGGCATTCTCGAGGAACCTCGCGAGCTTGCGTGAGACGGTCTTGCGAGAGATCCCCAATGCATCGGCCACTTCGTCATGCTCCATGCCGTCGACCAGAACTCCGACGGCGATCGATTGCGTCTTCACGTCGAACCGGGCCAGCACCCGCTGCACCAGGCGGCGCTGCGGGAACGCGGCATGCTCCGATGGGATCTCCAGGTCGTCCAATTCAGTCTCCCCCCGCCGGCCCGCGTTCCGGCGCTCGTTGAGGCAATGGTTGGTGGCGATGCGGTAGATGAAGGGCAGCGCCGTGTCCGGGTTCGAAAGCTTGTCGGGAGAGGACATCGCCTTCCGGAAGACCTCCTGGGTGGCGTCGCGCGCAGCTTCCGTGTCGCGCAAAAGCCGAACGCACCGGCGATAGATCGCCGGTCCCCATGTCCGGTACAGCTCCGCGATCGCGGCGCGGTCCACGCCACCTCCCCGCTCCTCCGACACCCGGAGCGGGAAACACGGGACATAAATCACGCGCTGGCGTCAATTGACGCATCGTCGCAGCCCCTCCAACCTTTCCCGATGACACCCGGAGTGGGAGGGCGGAGACAGAAAACTTCTAGGAGCCGGCGTCCGGAGGGAGGGGGCGCATCAGCGAAACCGCGAGAGCTATCGCCAGGATGGCCGCGATGATCGAGAGCGAGATCCCGGTGGGCAGATGTACCCATTTGAAGAGCAGCATCTTCAGGCCCACGAAGAGGAGGATGGCAGCCAGGCCGGGCTTCAGATAGCGCAGGCGGGCGAGCGCTCCCCGGACGACGAAATACAGCGCGCGCAGGCCGAGCAGCGCGCAGATGTTGCTGGAGAAGACCAGGAACGGATCGTCGGTGACGGCGAACACCGCTGGAATCGAGTCCAGGGCAAAGACCAGATCGGTGGTTTCGGCGGCGACCAGCGCGAGGAGAAGCGGCGTTCCGTACCATCTGCGGGCCCGACGGACGAGGAAATGCGGTCCCTCGATGGTCTCGATCATGGGCAGCTTGCTCGCCACCCAGGCGACCACCGGATTGTCCTTCGGCTGCCGGTCCGCGTCCTGCTTGTGGACCAGCATCTTCCAGGCCGTATAGACGAGCACGGCGCCGAAGATCGCGATGACCCAATGGAATCGCTGCACCAGCGCGACGCCCGCGAGGATGAGCGTGCCGCGCAAGACGATGGCGCCGAGGACGCCCCAGAACAGGACCCGGTGCTGGAACCGGGAAGGGACGGCGAAGCTCTGGAAGAGGAGGACGAAGACGAACAGGTTGTCGACGGAGAGCGACTTCTCCAGAAGGTATCCGGCGAAGAACTCCAGCCCCTGCTGCGATCCGTAGCGCGACCAGACGAAGACGCCGAAGGCGAGGGAAAGACCGACCCAGAAGATGCTCCACCAGACGGCTTCCTTGAAGGTGGAGTGCTCTCGCGAGGAGACCTTGAGGTCCACCGCGAGCACCAGGGCAAGGGCGCCCAGGAACGATGCCCAGAGCACCGGGCTGCCGATGTTCTGGGCGCCAACGTCGATCGCGTGGTTCATCTGCCCGCTCTCCGGGTGCCGCGCGGGGTGGATCTGCTCTTCTCACGAAAGACGAGCCGGACCGGGACCCGCAGCTTGAAGCGCTCGCGCAGGCGGTTGACGAGGAAGCGCCGATAGGATTCGTCCACCGCCTGCGGGCGGTTGCACTGGATGGCGATCGTCACGGGCTGCGTTGCCACCTGGTAGGCGTAACTGAAGCGGACCGGAAAGCCCCGAAAAAGCGGCGCCGGATGTTCATCCTGCATCTGTTGCACCCATTCGTTCAGGAGGGGCGTGGGGATGCGGGTCGACGCTTCGTCGCGCAATTCGGCCGCCAGCTCCAGGATCTGGTGTACCCGCGTCCCCTGCAGGGCGCTGACGAACACCAGGGGCGCGAAGTCGACGTGCTGGAGGTGCCGCTTCGCCTCCTCGCGCAGCCGGCGGGCCTCGGCTTCCTTGTCCTGCACCAGGTCCCACTTGTTCACCGCCAGGATCACCGCCCGGCCCCGCTCTTCCGCCTGCGCGGCGATGCGGGCGTCCTGGTCGACCCCGAGCTGGGTCGCGTCGGTCAGCACCACCACCACGTCGGCGCGCTCGACCGCGCGCAGCGCCCGCTGCGCGGAGAAGACCTCCACCTTGTCCACGACCTGCCGCTTCTTCCGTAGCCCGGCGGTGTCGGTCAGGACGTAGCGGCGTCCCTTCCAGACGAGCTCTTCGTCGACCGCGTCGCGGGTGGTCCCCGGCATCGCCGCGGCGACGAACCGGTCCTGGCCGAGCAGCCGGTTGAGCAGCGTGCTCTTGCCCACGTTGGGCCGCCCCAGCACCGCGAGGTGGATGGTCTTCTCGTCTTCCTCGTCCGGCCCCGCGGCCTCGGGGAGCTTCTCCGCCACCGCGTCCATCAGCTCGTCCACGCCCCGGCCATGCTCGGCGCTGAGCGGAAAGACGTCGAAGCCTGTGGCATGCAGCTCGCCCAGATCCAATGACTCCTGACGCTGGTTGGAGTCGACCTTGTTGGCCGCCAGGAAGACCGGCTTGCCTCCGCGCCGCAGGAGCTGCGCCAGCTCCCGGTCGGGACCGGCCAGTCCCGCAACCGCGTCGACCACCAGCACGATGGCATCGGCCTCGCGGATGGCCGCTTCCGCCTGCTCGCGGACGGCGCGCACCAGCTGCTCGTCTGTCTTCAGCATGAACCCGCCCGTATCCACCACCCGGAAGCGCTTCTTGCCCTGCTGCGCCTCGGCGTACTGCCGATCGCGGGTCACTCCGGGCACGTCCTCGACGATGGCGAGGCGCCTGCCGACGATCCGGTTGAACAGCGTGGACTTGCCCACGTTGGGCCGGCCGACCAGCGCGACCAGCGGGAGCACTACGCCGACACCACCGCCAGGCGCCGCTTCGCCGGCCGCTGGGCGGACGGCGCGCGGTCCAGCGTCTCCACCTGCGTCCCGCGCAGCGCGACCAGGCTGGCGCTCTCGACCCGGACCCGGACCAGATCTCCCGTCCGCGCCTCGCCGGTGAAGTGCACGGTCCAGTTCTCGCGCGAACGGCCGAACCCCGGATCCTCGACGAGGACCTCGACGTGCCCTCCGATCCGGTCGCGATGACGCTGCAGGGTCCGCGCCATCTGCAGCGCCTGCACTTCCTCCAGGCGGCGGATCGCCGTCTCGCGCGGGACCTCGCCCCACTCGCGCAACTTGAGGATGGCGCCGGTGTGCGGCCGCGGGCTGTAGATGAACGAGAAGAGATTGTCGTACGGCGTCCGCCGCAGGAACTCGATGTTCCGCCGGTGCTCCTCGTCGGTCTCGCCGGGGAAGCCACAGATGACGTCGCTGGTGAGCGCGATGCATTCCGGCAGCGCCCCGATGCGCCGCTCGTACTCGGCGATGGTGTACTTGCGGCGCATCCGCTCCAGCACCGAATCGGCTCCGTGCTGCACGGGCAGGTGGAAGTGCGGCATGAGCTGCGGCACTTCGGAGAAGCAGCGGACCAGCTCCTCCGAGAGGTCCATCGGGTGCGAGGTGGTGAAGCGGATCCGCTGCAGGCCCGGCACGGCGGCGACGCGCCGGATCAATCCGGCGAAAGCGCAACCGCCGGCGTACGAGTTCACGTTCTGGCCGATCAGCGTCACCTCGCGCACGCCGACCGCGACCAGCGAAGCGACTTCCCGCACGATCTCGGCGTACGGGCGCGAGATTTCACGCCCGCGCGTGTAGGGGACCACGCAGAAGGAGCAGACGTTGTCGCAACCCTTCATCACGGTGACGAACGCGGTCGCCCTGCCGCGGCTCGACTCGGGGTCCGCCTGCGGGAACAGGTACTCTTCGGTATCGAGGAAGCCGGTCTCCACGCCGCCCGTCAGGGCCAGCTCCGCGACCTTGTCCAGATGGTCCGGCCCGAGCACGAAGTCGACGAAAGGCGCGCGATGGAGCAGGCGGTCCTTCTCCTGCTGCGCGACGCACCCCGCGACGCCGATCCGGGTGCCCCGCCGCGCCTTGAGCAGGCGATAGCGGCCGAGCGCCGAATACAGCTTGTCCTCGGCCTTCTCCCGGATCGCGCAGGTATTCACCAGCACCAGGTCGGCGCCCTCGGGCTCCTCGACCGGACTCCACCCGGCGCGCGCCAATGTCTCGCCCATCCGTTGGGAATCGGACTCGTTCATCTGGCACCCGAAGGTGTGGATGAAGTAGCTGCGAGACACGGGAGGGCGGATATCGCAGAGCACTGCCGCCGCGTCAACGCTGTGCCGTCCCTCTTGACGGGCCACCGGGGGGCGGGGGACTCTCGCGCGCCATGCGCCTCCTCCCCGCCCTGCTCCTCGTCGCCGCATCCGCCGCCTCAGCCCAGGGATTGGATCGCGACACGCTGCTCACCGACGCGCCCGCGGTTCCCCCTGTCGGCACGGTCCGCATCGCCGGCGCCGGCGTCGCCACCGAGAAGAGCGACAGCTCGTCGTCCAGCTTCACCGGCAGCGTCGGTTGGACCCCCATCCAGAACCTGCACGCGGACGTGGGCGCATACTTCCAGTCCGGCGCGCAAGGGCCGGCGGCGCGCATCCGCTACCAGCTCCTGAACCAGCGCTCGCACGGACTCGATCTGGCGACCGGGATCCGATTCAAGACGGTGGGGTTCCATCCCGACCAGGGCGAGGCCGAGTTCCTGCTCGCCGCCGGCCGGCGATTCGGCGCGCTGGAAGTCGTCGTCAACGGCGTCTTCGGCGTGGAGACCGGCGGCCAGAACGGAAAGGATGTAGAGGCGAAGGGCTTCGTCGGATGGCTGATCAACCAAGCCGTGCGCGCAGGCGTCGACGCGCGCCTCCAGGCGGAGGTCGGAGAGGAACAGGCGCCACTGCCGCCGATCGGCACGCCGGCGGCGCCGACTGGCCGCGATTACGACCTCACCGTGGGACCGACGGCCTCCTGGATGGTGACGCGCAACATCCAGCTCCAGGCGCTGGTGGGCCTTGCCCAGCCGAAGAAGACGGACCTCACGACCGGAGTGGGCGTCGTCTACGCCAGCATCGACTTCTAGCCGCCGCCGCCGCCGACGGCTCAGCGGCGACGTCCCGGCGGGATCGCTCCGCTCTCCGGCATGAGATGTATCCCAACTCGTGTTCGTTCTAGGCCACGTCGGGATCGGCCCCCGCCTTCTCGGGCGGCTGCGGCACCGCCTCCCGGCGCGCTGGCTCGTCCTCGGCTGCCTGCTGCCCGATCTGATCGACAAACCCCTCTTCTACGGTCTGCTCTGGCTTCACGGTCATCCGGATCCGCTGATCTGCGGGTCCCGCTCGGTGGGCCACAGCGGCCTGTTCCTCCTTGCGCTGCTCGCCGTCGCACTGCTCACGCGCCGCCCGGCGGGCTGGGCCCTGTTCGCGGGGGTCGCCACGCACCTCGCGCTCGACATCGTCGGCGAGGCGGTCACCAGCGCGACTCCCGACTCCTCCATCTGGCTGGCGATCCTCTTTCCCTTGCTCGGGTTCCGCTTTCCGCGAGCGCACTTCGGGAGCCTCCTCGAGCACCTCAAGGTCGAAGCCGAGAACGCCTACGTCGTCGGCGGCGAGATCGTGGGCGGAGCGATCCTCCTCGTCTCCTGGTTACGGCGGCGGAAGACTCAGTCCTCGTAGCCCGCGCGACGCAATCCCTTGGCCGTCCGCGTCCAGCCCGGCTCGACGCGGACGTGGAGTTGGAGGAAGACCTTCGCCCCCAGCAGCCGCTCCATCTCGCGTCGCGCCGCCGTACCGATTTCTTTGAGACGGGCCCCGCCCTTGCCGATGACGATGGCCTTCTGACTGTCGCGCTCGACCAGCACGCTGGCGCTGATGCGCACCAGTCCGCGCGGGCCCTGCGAGCGGTCGGACTCGTCGAACTCCTCGATCACGACCGCCGTGCTGTAGGGCACTTCCTGACCGGTCTGGCGCAGGAGCTGCTCGCGGATCAGCTCGGCGCAGAGATCGCGCTCCTGGACGTCGGTCCACTGCTCCGAGGGGAACATCGGCGGCCCTTCGGGGAGGTGGCGGATCAGCGCATCCAGGAAGCCGTCCACGTTCTCGCCCTTCAGCGCGGACAACGGGTAGACCTCGGTCCAGGCGTGCAGGTCCTTCCAGCGATCGATCAGCGGCAAGAGCTGCCGCCTCTGGACCGTATCGATCTTGTTGATCACCAGCACCGTGGGCTTGTTCGCCGCCTTGACCTGGTCCAGCGCCTTGCGCGTCGCCGAGTCGATGGCCGGCGGGCCGGCCTCGATCAGGAAAGCCGCCACGTCCGCATCGGCGAGCGTCTGCAAGGCCTGCTGGACCATGCGCGCGTTGAGCCCGCTCTTGGCGACGTGCAGGCCGGGCGTATCCAGGAGCGCCACCTGGGCGTCCGGCCGGGTGACGACGCCGAGGATCCGCTGCCGCGTGGTCTGCGGCTTCGGGCTGACGATGGCGAGCTTCTGCCCGACCAGGCGGTTGAGCAGCGTGCTCTTGCCCACGTTCGGGCGGCCGACGATGGAGACGAATCCGGCCCGGTGCGGCTGGCCGGATGTGCTGCCCTCCGCCAAGGCTACGGCACTTTGTCGCTGCGGACGATCTCGACGTGCTCGAGCTTGGTCTGGGCGTTTCCGGCCCGGGCGATCTGCGGCACCAGGTCCTGGCCCTTCACCACCTCGCCGAAGATCGTGTGGCGGTTGTTGAGGTGCGGGGTGGGCACCTCGGTGATGAAGAACTGGGAGCCGTTGGTGTTGGGGCCGGCGTTGGCCATGGCCAGGAGGCCCGGCCGATCGAACTTGCGGCCGCTCTGGAACTCGTCCTCGAAGCGGTAGCCGGGGCCGCCGGTGCCGGTGCCGAGCGGATCGCCCCCCTGGATCATGAACTGGGGAATCACGCGGTGGAACACGGTGCCGTCGTAGAGCTTCGCCTTGCTCTTCTGGCCGTTGCGCGGATCGACCCACTCCTGCTTGCCGGTGGCGAGGCCCACGAAGTTCGCCACGGTCTTGGGAGCGTCCTTCTCGTACAGCTTGATCACGATGTTGCCGCGGCTGGTCTGGAAGACGGCGAAGAGGTCGCCGGAACCCTGGGGAATGTTGGCCATGGAGATCACGTCCTTCGAGTCGAGCTCCTTCGGCGCCGCCTTTGGCCGGACCGGAGCGGGGGGAGGGGTGGGCGCGGATGCACTGTCCTTGCACGCGGCCAGCGTCAGGGCGAGCAGAATCGCGGTACGAATGCGCATAGGGGCGCGCAAAATAGCGAAGGCGCGCGGGATCGACAAGCGGAAGGATGGCTACCGGGCGTTGGCCGCCGACCACCGTCGCGCGCGCTCCAGGAGATCGGCGACCACGCCTGCCTTCTCGTCCGAGTAGCGCAAGAGCGTCGTCGCTCCCGAGGCGATGGCCTTTCGCTTCTGCTCCGCGTAGCGCTCGCCCTCTTGCGGGTGCGCGCGCAGGTAGTCGCGAAGGAGCAGTGCGTCCCACCAGAGCGGAGAGCCGTGCAGGACCACCTGGGCGTTGAAGGACACGGGCCCGCGTTTGCGGAAGTAGAGGCGTCCGGGCACGCCGGCCGTTCCCATCGGGTCGTAATCGGGAAGGCGGACGCCGTTGGACAGCTCGCGCACCCCGACCAGCAGATCGATGATGGGCTTCGCTTCCAACCCCGGCACCGCGGTGCTGCCGATGTGTTCCACCTCGACGTCGGGAATGGCCGCCCGCAGCCTGCCCGCCTCTTCCGCGGCAAGCTCGCGCCAGCGCGGATCCGCCGGGGCCAGGGACACGGCCTCGTCCAGGAGCGCCCGCTCCACCCTCTCCGGGTGGTCGAGGGCTGCGAGCGCCGCGGCCTGCTCCGCTTCCTTCTTGCTCCGGCCGCTGCCGCGGCCCAGCGACGTGGCGTCCAGCCGGACCTCGACCTCGTACGAGCGCGCGTGATCGGGTCCGGCGACGGTGAGCACGTGGTACTGCGGCGTCCGCCTGCGGGTCTGGAACAGCTGCTGCAGCTCCGTCTTCGGATCGCGCGTGCGCTTTCCCTGCTCGAAGACGGGCTCCAGCACGCGCTCCACCACCTGCTCCGTCCGCTCCAGACCACAAGAAAGCAGGACCGCCGCCAGCACCGCTTCCAGCGCGTCGGCCAACCGGGCGGCATTCTCGCGCCCGCCGCTGCGCTCCTCTCCGCGGCCCAGCAGCAGCAGATCGCCGAGCCCCAGCTGGCGCGCCACGATGGCCAGTGACTCCTCGCGCACCAGCGCGGCGCGCAGGCGCGTCAGCTCTCCTTCCGAAGCATCGGGATTCCGCTCGTACACCCGGCGCGCCACCAGGAACCCGAGGACCGCGTCGCCCAGGAACTCGAGCCGCTCGTTGGAGCGGAGCACTTCGCGGCCGGGCGCGAGCGATCGTTCGTGGACATAGCTGCCATGCCGGAGCGCCTCCAGGGCGAGTTCGGACTTGAGCGCCCCTTCCGACAGACCAAGGCGGGCGGTGAGCAGGGCCACGCGCTCCTGGTCGTTCAGCTCCGGCACCGGAAAAGACTACAGCCGCGCGGCTTCGTCCGCCACGCTGTACGGGTCCGTCTGCCGCCTGGCGATGCGCAAGGCGAGGTCGTCGAGCCGCGCCCCGTTCTGCGTCAGCCGTTCGAGGGCCACCTTGAGCAGCCGGTCGCGCAGCACCTCCACCAGCTCGTGCTTGGCCCGCTGGGTCTCGCGCTGCAGCAGCCCCTGGCCCGACCGGAGGAACTTGTAGTGCGCGTCGATGGCGCTCCACACCTCGTCCACGCCTTCGTTGCGGGAAGCCACGCACTTGACGATGGCGATCTCGTGTCCTCCCGTGTCCTTGCCCAGGGCGTGGTTCAGCTCCAGCATCGAGCGCAGATCGCGCACGGTGCGGTCCGCCCCCTCTCGGTCGCTCTTGTTCACCGCGAACAGGTCGGCCACCTCCAGGATGCCGGCCTTGATCGCCTGGATGTCGTCGCCCAGCCCCGGCACCACCACGACCACGGTGGTGTGCGCGAGGCGGCAGATCTCCACCTCGTCCTGTCCCACGCCCACCGTCTCGATGAGGATGATGTCCTTCCCCATGGCGTCGAGGACGCGGGCGCAGTCGGAAGTGGCGCGCGAGAGGCCGCCGAGCTGTCCTCGGGTCGCGAGCGAGCGGATGAACACGCCCGGATCGAGCGCGTGGTCCTGCATCCGGATGCGATCGCCGAGGATGGCGCCTCCGGTGAAGGGGCTGGTGGGATCGACCGCCAGGACACCGATGGTCTTGCCTTGCGCGCGCAGGTGGGCGACGAGCCGATCGACCAGCGTGCTCTTCCCCGCCCCCGGATTGCCGGTGATGCCGACCAGCTGGGCGCGGCCCGTCTTCGGCCAGAGCTCGCGGAGCGCTTCCTCCGCGGCCGGCTGGGTATCGTCGATGAGCCGCATCAACCGGGCCGCGGCGCGGACGTCACCTGCGAGGACGCGGTCGGCCAGCGGGTTCACGCCTTGAGCAGCTCGCGCGCGATCACCATGCGCTGGACCTCGCTGGTGCCTTCGCCGATGGTGCAGAGCTTCACGTCGCGATAGATGCGCTCGACCAGGAACTCCTTGGTGAATCCGTATCCGCCATGGATCTGGACGCCGTTGGCGGCGGCGCGGCAGGCGGCTTCGCTGGCGAACAGCTTGGCCATGGCCGCTTCCTGCGTGAACGGCTTCCCCTGATCGGCGAGGTGCGCGGCACGGAAGACCAGCAGGCGCGCCGCGTCCAGCTCGGTGGCCATGTCGGCCATCATCCAGCGCAGGGCCTGGAAATCGGCGATGGGCTTTCCGAACGCCTTCCGCTCCTTGGAATAGGCGACGCTCTCCTCCAGGGCGCCGCGCCCGAGCCCGACGCTGAGCGCGCCGATGGTGATGCGGCCCTTGTCGAGGATCTTCAAGGTGTCGATGAACCCGCCTCCCGCTTCGCCGATGCGGCGCCAGTCTTCGACGAACACGTCCTCCATCACCAGCTCGGCGGTATCGCTGGAGCGCATCCCCAGCTTTCCGTGCAGCGGCCGTTGGGAGAAGCCTTTCATTCCCTTCTCCAGCAGGAACGCGGTGACACCCTTCTGCCGCTTGTCCGGGTCGCTCAGGGCGAGGACGACTAAGACGTCCCCGACGGTGCCCTGGGTGATGAACATCTTGGCGCCGTTGAGCAGCCAACCCTTGTCCTTGCGCACGGCGGTGGTGCGCATGCCGGCCGCGTCGGATCCGCTTCCCGGTTCGGTCAGGCCCCAGGCGGCGAGCTTCTTGCCGGCGGCGATGTCCGGGATGTAGCGCTTGCGCAGGTCGTCGCTGCCGAACTTCAGCAGATGCGAGGTGCCGAGGCCGTTGTGGGAGGCGACCGTCAGCGCCAGCGACCCGTCCCAGCGGGCCACCTCCTCCACCACGCAAGCGACGGACACCGTGTCCAGGGCCGATCCGCCCAGCTCCTCCGGGACGGTCATCCCCAAGAGACCGAGCTCGCCCAGCTGCTCGACCACCTCGCGCGGGAACCGCTCTTCGCGGTCCCACTCCTGCGCGTGCGGCTTCACTTCCCGGACGCAGAAGTCGCGAACCATCGCCACCAGCTTGCGCTGGCTCTCGTTCAGCTCGAAGTCCAAAGTGTCTCCCGGGGCGGGCGTTCTACCAGACGACCGTCACTTGCGCACCACCAGCTCGCCCGCGGCCAGCGGCTGGGGATTGTCGGTGCCGGGGGACTGCCGGTAAATCCAGAGATCCAGGGTGTGCTTCCCACTCGACAGGTCGCGCAGCCGCGCGGCATGGCGGCCGCTGAGCTGCACGGTGACCTGGTCGTCCTCGGGCGGCAGCGCCGGATCGTAGATGACGTGCGCGCGCTTGCGGCCGTCGATCCAGAGCTCCTCCCAGACCTGGCCCGCCTTGTTCTCGCCGACGGGCCGGGGGAAGTAGCAGCGGGCGAAGATGGGATCCGCCGCGGACACTTCCGCGCGCGCCGCCGCCGGATCCTCCGCTCCGCGCTCGAGCTCCCGGTTGGAGAAGACGCAATTTCCGTAAGCGCCCCTGCTCTGCACCTTCCGCAAGCCGCCGCGCGGAGTCCATCCAGCCTGGGGGACGCGGCCCAACCGCGCGGCGCGGTCGCGTTCGTAGAGGAAACCGAGCGCGGCGAGGACCAGGACCGCGGCGGCGGCGCCGGCTGCGATCCCGGTCCACAGACCCGCGCGAGATCTGCCCGCCCCTGACGGCGGCGGCGATCTCCGGGTCCGCCGGACGCCGGGTGCCGTCTGCGCCGGCGGCGGCAGGACCCGGGTTGCCTCCGGCTGATCCGGCGATCCGTCCCCTTGCCGGCCTCCGAGGGAGCGCGGCAACGCGTCCAGCGCCGCCACCAGCTCGTCGCAGGTCTGGTACCGCTCCGCCGGCTTCTTCGCGCACATCTTCTCGACGATGCCCATGATCCGGTCGTCGCAAGGAGCGAGCGCGGTGAGCCGGGGCAGCGGCTTCTTCACCTGCATGAGCATCACGTCGACCTTGCTCGTGGCCTCGAACGGCTTCTTGCCGGTGAGCAGGTGGAAGGCGGTGATCCCCAGCGAGTAGATGTCGCTGCGCGCGTCGATGGCGTAGCCCGTGGCCTGCTCGGGGCTCATGTAGAAGGGCGTCCCGAGCACGTTCTCGCCGGTGAGGTCGCTCTTCGCGTCGTGAAGCTTCGCCACGCCGAAGTCGAGGATCTTCAGCTCTCCGGAAGTCGAGAGCATGAGGTTGCCGGGCTTGATGTCGCGGTGGATCACGTTGCTCGCGTGCGCCTTGCGCAGCCCTTCGGCGCACTGCCGCAGGATGGAGACGACCTGCGCTTGCGGAAGCGGTCCCGACTTGACCAGCGCGTCGAGCGGGCGGCCGTCGAAATACTCCATGACGATGTATGGGTCGGCGCCATCCTCGTCGCCGCCGACGATCTCGTAGATCTGGATGATCGAGGGATGCGCGATCTTCGCCAGGACCTGCGCTTCCCGCTGGAACCGCTCGACGTACTTGGGGTCGCGCTGGGTGAGCACCTTGATGGCCACGTGACGGCCGAGGGTGGGATCGGTGGCGCGGTAGACGGCGCCCATCCCGCCCGAGCCGAGCATGACGAGGTCCCTGTAGCGACCGAACGCCGGCTCAGGCATTGCGATCGGTTATAGCGTACGCGGTCTGAGCGTCCTGTTTGCGGACGCTGTGCGCGAACGCCCACACCGCGCAGGCGAGGAGCGCGGCGTACCGCAGCGCCACCATGGGCCAGAACACCGCGTGGTCGAACCAGGCCGCCTGTGGCCAGGCTTTGTCTCCTTGCAGGTGCAGCCGGGTGAAGGTGATGGCGTAGTCGGTGAGCGCCAGCACGGAGGCGGCGGAGGCCAGCCAGACGGGTGGCGCGGCGAGCGCCATCGCGGCCACTACCCACAGCCAGTACTGCGGCGAGTACACCTTGTTGGCGATGAAGAAGACGCAGATCAGCGCGCAGCAGGCGCGGAGCGGATCGAGGCGCCGGGTGCGGAGCTCGAGGACCGCGAGCGCCGCGGCGGCGGCGAGGACCGCGACGGCGGAGATGACGTTGGCCGCGTGGACCGATCCGCGCCGGTCGCCGCCGAAGAGCAGGTACAGCGAGGCCTCGAGGTCGCGCGCGCGGTTGAACTCGAAGAACCAGGCCCAATTTCGCCAACCGAGCAGCGCGAAGGGCAGGTTGAGCAGCAGGCTCAGCGCGACGAAGATCCCCACCAGCTCCAGCGTCCTGCGCAGGCCACCTCGCAGCGACACGAGCAGGACCACGCCCAGCACCAAGAGGGGGAAGAACTTCGTCCAGACGGCGAGGGAGAGCATCGCGACCGCCCAACGCTCGCGCCCCTTGGCCCAGAGCCAGAGCCCAGCCGCGACTGGCAGGATCGCCAGCAGGTCCCAGTTGAGCGCTCCGTAGACGAGAAGCGCGGGCGACGCACCCCACACCCAGGGTTCCGTCCCCGGTATCGCGGCCATGAACCAGAGCGTCCCGAGCGCGCAGGCGGCGAGGAGCAGGAACGTCAGCGCGAAGTATCCGGCGCGGCCCGGCGCGACCACGCTGGGGAGCCACATGGCGATTCCCAGCACCACCGGGTACTCGATGGTGTCCTCCACGTAGGGGATCGGATGCTGGCGCGCGCCGCGGTCCTCGTGCAGGGCGAGGATGTCCGAATACGCGAGCGCGCCGAAGGCCCAGAGGCGGTAGACCCAGGGGCCCGGATACCGGGTTCCCTCCGCCGTGCGCACGTAGCTGGCGATCAGGATCACCGAGCAGACCAGCGCTGGCGCGGCGAATCTGCGCAGCGTGGCCGGGCGATCGAGAGGCCGCTCCATCTCGCGCAGCGTCGCACGGAAGATGCGGCGAAGCAGCAAATCACACCGGCGTGACGCTCCGGCGCTTTGGACTGAGCGGCCGCTCGCGCTGCGCAGCGGCTTCGAATCGCTTGGCGATCTCCGCCCGGAGGCGGTCGCCTGGGACGACGGCGTCCACCACCTGCTCCGCGGCCAGCTTGTAGATGTCGATGTCCGCCTTGTACTCCTCGCGCAGCTGCTGAACGTAGGCGGGCCGATCCTTTTCCGGCTTCTCCTGGATCTTGTTGAAGTAGACGGCGTTCACCGCGGCCTCGGGTCCCATCACCGCGATCATCGCCTGCGGGAGCGCGATGGTCGCGTCCGGATCGAACGCGGGACCCCCGAATGCGTACAGGCCCGCGCCATACGCCTTGCGCACGATCACGCAGATCTTGGGGACCGTCGCCTCGCTGACCGCCATCACCATCTTGGCGCCGTGCCGGATGATCCCCTCGCGCTCGACCTTGGTGCCGATCATGAATCCAGGAACGTCGGGCAGGTAGAGGAGCGGCACTCCGAACGCGTCGCAGAGCCAGATGAAGCGGGCAGCCTTGTCGGCGCTGTCCACGAAGAGGACGCCGCCTTTGTGTTTGGGCTGGCTGGCGACGATCCCGACCGGCCGGCCATCGATGCGCGCGAAGGCCGTGATCACTTCGGGCGCGAACAGCTTCTTCAGCTCGAAGAGCGAGTCGGCGTCGACCAGCTCGCGGATGAGCGCGAACATGTCGAAGAACTTGTTCTGGTCGGGCGGGATGATCTCCTCGATCCGCTTCCCGGACGAGGCGGGCGGCACCGGTTTCTGCATCGGCAACGGCGCCGCGAAGCTCTCCGGCAGGAACGACAGGTAGCGCTTCGCCGCCTCGATGGCTTCCTCCTCCTTCTTCACCAGGATGTCTCCGCAGCCTGACACCGTGCAGTGCATGCGGGCGCCGCCCAGCTCCTCCAGCGTCACCTTCTCGCCGATCACCATCTCGGCCATCCGCGGGGAGCCGAGGTACATCGAGGCATTGCCCTCGACCATCACCACGATGTCGCAGAACGCCGGGATGTAGGCGCCGCCGGCCGCGCTGGGCCCGAAGAGCAGGCAGACTTGAGGGACCAGGCCGCTCATCTGGCATTGCAGGAAGAAGATGCGCCCCGCTCCCCGGCGGCCGGGGAACATCTCGATCTGATCGGTGATCCGCGCGCCGGCCGAGTCGACCAGGTAGACCATCGGGCAGCGCGTCTTCAGGGCCTGTTCCTGGATGCGGACGATCTTCTCCACCGTCCGGCGGCCCCAGGAGCCCGCCTTGACGGTGGAATCGTTGGCCATCACCGCCACCACCCGGCCGCCGATCTTTCCCAGGCCGGTGATCACGCCGTCGGCCGGAAGCTCCGGATCGAGCGCGTTGGCGAAGGCGCCATCCTCGACGAAGCTGTCCGGGTCGAGGAGCAGCCGGACGCGCTCGCGCGCGAAGAGCTTCCCCGTCTCCGCGTTCTTCTGGTGGTACTTGGGCGCTCCGCCCTTCCCGATCCGCGCCAGCTCCGCCTTGACCTTGTCGTCGAATCCCATCGCGGCGGTGCCTCTAGAACATATCTCGTGACCGACTGTCGAGAGATCATTCTCCGGCGTAGCCCCTGGGCCGCCTTCGGCGGCCTTGGCTAGCAGACTGCCCTATTTGGGGAAATACGGAGCGGGAACAGGGATGGCCTCGCCGTCGTGGCGCGGGTCGCTGGCGCCGAGCTTCAGGCCGCTCTTGCGATCGAACAGGACCGCCTGGCCGTACCCGAACGTCGAGGTCCGCGGCGGGTGCACCTTGAGCTGGTGCCCGAGCGCGGTCAGCTCGTCGCGCGCCGCCTGGGGGACGATGCTCTCGATCTCGACGTCGCATCCCTCGAAGGTCGCCTTGGTGAAGCGGCCCGCCTCCAGCGCCTGCTGGAGGGTCATGCCGAAGTCGGCCACGTCGACCACGAACTGCGCGTGCGCCTGCGCCTGGTTCCAGCCGCCCATGATCCCGAATCCGATCCGCACGTCGTCCTTCTGCATGAAGGCGGGAATGATGGTGTGCAGCGGCCGCTTGCGTCCGGCGAGGGTGTTCGGCTGGCCGGGCTTCAGGGTGAAGAGATTGCCGCGGTTCTGCAGCATGAAGCCCGCCCCCTTCGGCGTCAGGCCCGACCCGAAGCCGGCGTAGTTGCTCTGGATCAAGGAGACGATGTTCCCCTCGCCGTCGACCACGGTCAGGTAGATGGTGTCGTTGCCCCGCGAAGCGGTGATGCCGGGAAGCTGCGACGGCTCGACGTGGCAGGCGGCCTTCTTCGGGTCGACGAGCTGCGCGCGCTTGACGGCGTTCTCCCGCGAGAGCAGCTGCTGCACGGGGATCCGCGCCATGCGCGGATCGCCGACGTACCGGAGCAGATCGGCGTAGGCGAGCTTCTTCGCCTCGATCATGGCATGCAGCGTCCGCGTCGAATGAAAGCCCCATTCACGGATGGGGAACTGCTCGAGGATGTTCAGCATCTCCAGCGCGGCGATCCCCTGCCCGTTGGGAGGCAGCTCGGTCACCTTCCAACCGCGGTAGGTGGTCTGGATGGGGTCGACCCACTCGGCCTTGAACTCCGCCAGGTCCGCGAGGGTCATCACCCCGCCCCGCTCGCGCACCACCTCGACGATCGCCTGGGCGGTGGGCCCCGTATAGAAGCCGTCGCTGCCCTTCTCCGCGATCCGCCGCAGCGACCGCGCCAGCCCGGGATTGCGGAACGTCTCGCCGGCGTGCGGAGAGCGGCCGTCGATGAGGAACGTGGCGCGCGACTCCGGGTCTTCCGAGAGCATCTGGACGGACCGCGACCAGAGGTCCGCCGTCACCTCCATCACCGGGAAGCCGTTCTCGGCGTACCAGATGGCCGGGGCGAGATCGGTGGCCAGGGGCAAGCGTGCGAACCGCTGGTGCAGCGCCGCCCAGCCGGCCACCGCGCCGGGCACCGTCACCGTGTAGACGCCGCGATAGGGCAGCTCGCCTTCGACGCCCTTGCTCTTGAGGAGCTCGAGCGTCATCCCCGCGGGCGACCACCCGCTGCCGTTCAGCCCGTACAGCTTGTCTTCCTTGGCTATGTAGACCAGCGCGAACAGGTCGCCGCCGATGCCGTTCGAGGTTGGCTCCATCAGCCCCTGCGCCGCGTTGGCGGCGATGGCGGCATCCACGGCGTTTCCGCCTCGCTGGAGCACCTGGGCCGCCGCCTGCGCCGCCAGGGGCTGGCTGGAAGCGGCGACGCCGTGCTGCGACGCCGAAAGCGATCGTCCGGGAACGGGGAGAGCTGCCGCGAGGGTCATCGCCAGGGCCATCATGGCGGCCTTTTATCACTTCGCGAGGCCTGCGAACGGACGCCGGAGCAGGCGGGCTGGCGGCCGTTCTGAAGATTGCATATTTGCTGGCGGGGAATGCATTCTAGAACCCGATGCCCAGGGGGAAGCCGCGTGAACAAGGTGACACCGCAGTCGTCACCGAAAAGAAGAGCAAGACGCAGAAGCCAAAGCTCTGGAGAGTCATCCTCCACAATGATGACTTCACCACCATGGAGTTCGTCATCCACGTGCTGGAAGTGGTCTTCAACAAGGAGCCCGCGGAGGCCCATGAGCTGATGTTGCAGGTGCATACGCGTGGCATGTGCGTGGCAGGCGTTTACACTTATGAGATCGCGGAGACGAAGGTGGAGACGGTGGAGCAGATGGCGCGTGCGGCGGAGTTTCCTTTTTTGAGTACGATGGAACCGGAATGAGCTTGTCGATCACCAAGGAGCTGGAGTCCTCGCTGCGGCTGGCCTTCGCCGAGGCGAAGGCGCGCCGGCACGAGCACGTCACCCTCGAGCACCTCCTGTACGCCCTGTTGCGCGACCCCATCGCGACGCGGATCCTGCGCGCCTGCGGGGCGCGCCTCCCCGAGCTGAAGCGGGAGCTGGAGCAGCACCTGCAAGACAGCCAGCCGCAGCTTCCGGACGGATTCGACCGCGATCCCGAGCAGACCCGCGCTTTCCAGCGGGTACTGGAGCGGGCAGCGATGCAGGTGCAGTCGAGCGGAAAGGAGACCATCGACGCAGGGTCGGTCCTGGTGGCGCTCTTCCGCGAGCGCGATTCGCACGCCCTGTATCTGTTGGAGAAGCAGGGGGTGACCCGGCTGGACCTCTTGCGCTTCATCTCCCACGGCGCCCTCAAGGTACGGGACGAGAGCGGCCTGCGGCCGCACACGGGGGGCGACGACGAGCTGCACGCGCAGCCGCAAGGGGACGACGAGGACGGCGGCCTGGCCGACGACCCACTCACCGCCTACTGCGTCGACTTGATCGCGCGCGCGGCCGAGGGCCGCATCGACCCGCTGGTCGGACGCAAGAACGAGCTGGAGCGCACCATCCAGGTGCTCTGCCGCCGCCGCAAGAACAATCCCATCTACGTCGGCGAGGCCGGCGTGGGAAAGACCGCGCTCGCCGAGGGGCTCGCTTCCGCCATCCAGGAGCGCAAGGTCCCCGACATCCTCAAGGACGCGCCGCTCTACGCGCTCGATCTGGGCGCCCTGCTCGCCGGGACGAAGTTCCGCGGCCAGTTCGAAGAGCGGCTCAAGGCGGTGGTGAAGGCCCTGGCGGAGAAGCCGGGAGCCATCCTCTTCATCGACGAGATCCACATGCTGGTCGGCGCCGGCGCCACCAGCGGCGGATCGATGGACGCCTCCAACCTCCTCAAGCCGGCGCTCGCCAACGGCGAGCTGCGCTGCATCGGCAGCACCACCTTCAACGACTTCAAGGCGAGCTTCGACCGGGACAAGGCGCTGGCTCGCAGGTTCCAGAAGATCGAGGTCCTGGAGCCCAGCCGCGACGAGGCGGTGCAGATCCTGCAGGGCTTGCGGAGCCGCTACGAAGAGCACCACGGGGTGAAGTTCAGCGACCCGGCCCTGGAGGCAGCCGTCGATCTCTCCGCGAAGCACCTGGTCGACCGGCACCTGCCCGACAAGGCCATCGACGTGATCGACGAGGCGGGCGCGCTGCAGCGGATGAAGCCGGAGAACGAGCGCGTGCCGCTCATCGGCGTCCCCGAGGTCGAGCAGGTGGTGGCGAAGATCGCCCGCATCCCGCCCCGCAGCGTCTCCAGCGACGACAAGTCGGCGCTCAAGAACATGGCTCCCGAGCTGAAGAAGGTGGTCTACGGCCAGGACGCGGCCATCGAGGCCCTGGCCAGCGCCATCCTGCTCTCGCGGTCCGGATTGGGATCGCCCACCAAGCCCATCGGCAGCTTCCTCTTCTCGGGACCCACCGGAGTGGGCAAGACCGAGCTGGCCAAGCAGCTGGCGCGGATCATGGGCGTGCCGCTGATCCGCTTCGACATGTCCGAGTACATGGAGAAGCACACCGTCAGCCGTCTGATCGGCGCCCCGCCCGGATACGTGGGGTTCGATCAGGGCGGCCTGCTCACCGACGCCATCCGCAAGCAGCCGCACGCGGTGCTCCTGCTGGACGAGATCGAGAAAGCGCACCCGGACGTCTTCGACATCCTGCTCCAGGTGATGGATCACGCCACCCTCACCGACAACAACGGCCGGCAAAGCGACTTCCGCCACGTCGTCCTCATCTTCACTACCAACGCCGGCGCCCGCGACATGACGGCCGCCCGGGTGGGCTTCGGCGCGGGGACGCGCAGCTTCATGGTCCCGGGGACCAAGCTGGGGGAGAAGGTCGCCTCCTTCGACCTCGATTCGGGGGCCGGCGGCGACGCGAAGAAGGCCATCGAGCGCACCTTCAGCCCCGAGTTCCGCAACCGGATGGACGGGTGGATCGCGTTCTCCAGCCTCCCCATGGAGGTGGTGGAGCAGATCGTCGACAAGCAGATCGACGAGCTGCGCGTCCAGCTCAAGGAGAAGAACGTCGAGCTGGAGCTTTTGCCCCAGGCGCGCAAGTGGCTGGCCGAGCACGGGTTCTCTCCGCAGTTCGGGGCGCGACCGATGGCGCGGCTGATCCAGACCGCGCTGAAGAAGCCGCTGGCGGAGCGGATCCTGTTCGGCGATCTGGAAAAGGGCGGAAAGGTGATCCTGGGTGTGCAGGACGACCGGTTGAGCATCGGCAAGGAATGAGAGGCGCAGGGCCCGCGCCGGTACAATGCCGGCATGCGCCCTTGCCCTCTCCTGGTTTTGATGGCGTGCGCGTGTGCCTCCGCGCCGGTCGCCACTTCCGGATCCACGACTTCGGTCGGACGCGAAGCGGACGCGAATCGCGTCGTCTCCGTGCTCGAGCTCCGCAACAAGCTGCAGACCCGTGAGGGCTCCGCGATCGACGCCGGATACGTCGCCGATCGCTTGCGCGCGGAGGTGCTCGCCGCCGGCGTCGGCGCCCGGGTGATCAGCCGCGAGAACATGCTGGTCCTGCTGCAGGCGCAGGGAAAACAGCTCGAGGATTGCGAAGGCGAGTGCGAGGTGGAGACCGGACGGCGGATCGGAGCCGACCTGGTCGTGAGCGGGGACTTGCTGCGGGTCGGGGATACCCTGAAGGCGAGCCTGCGGTTGCACGACACGCGCGCGGGGACGCTGGTCGGCGCGGCGACGGCCGCGGGCGTCACCGCCGAGGACCTCGACGCGCACCTCGCCCCGGCGGTGCGCCAGCTCTTCACCTCCCTCAGGCGGTCCGGGACGGCTGTCTCGCAGGCGCGGACGTCGGGATCGTTCGACCCGAAGGCGTTCGCCGCGTCGCAGCCCTCCCCGTTCGATTGCGAGGCCTCAGCGCGGCGGCTGCGCGACTCCTCCGCCGATCGCGCCTGGGCAGCGCTGGTCGCCTGCGTGGAGCATTCCGGCTGGTCGCGCGGCGATTTCACCTACCTCGAGCGGCTGACGAGCGGGTTCTGGGACCAGGACCTCACCACCCGCTCCGACGCGCCCCGGCTGATCGCGAGGATCATCGCCGCGCGCGGGGGCGACGTCGAAGGCGACATTCCGCTGGTGCAGAAGAGCCGCGTCCCCCTGTTCACCCTCGCCGCGGCGCTGCGCCAGCCGGAGGTCTACCGGGGACGCTGGGTGCTGATGCGCGGCGCCCTCAGCGAGATCCGGCAGGAGGGCGCCAGGTCCGCCGCCGTGCTGCGCGAGACCTCGCTTCGGGCCACGGCACGGGAAGTCCAGGTCGGTCCCGTGTCGCGCATCGACCACTCCAGCAGCTCGAGCTCGCGCAGCGACGTCCAGACCAGCCGGTCGGCCAACGTGCGAGGCAGCTCGCAGTATGGAAACAGCCCGCGATACAGCGGCAGCGCGCAGTACGGCGGAACCTCGAGCACGAGCGGAACGTCGCGCTATTCCTCCAGCGGCAGGACCGAGTTCTCCTCGGTGAAGCAGAAGTTCGACAACGAGCGCGTGGAGACCGGGAGGCTCGCGGTGGGCCGGCTGGCCCAACCCGATCCGTTCCTGGAACCCGAGAAGGAGTTCCTCTTCCTGGCCCGGTTCGACGGACTGAATCCCGCCGCCCAGCCCGAGGAGCCCGTGGCCCTCCTCTCCATCGCCGGCTATTTCCGGCCCAACGCCCTCCTCGTCCAGTGAGCGAACGCATCCGCATCATCGACGACGGCATCGTGCTCCTCGACTTCTCCGGAATCCGCGATCCGGACAACCAACTCCATCTCGGAGACGAAGCGCGCAAGCTGGTGGCGGCGCAGGGGCGAGGAAACGCGCTGGTCCTGACCGACGTCAGCGATTCCGCGTTCACCGAGAACGCCGTCAATTCCCTGCGGGACCTGGCCCGGGACAACAAACCCTACGTCCTGGCGAGCGCGCTGGTGGGTCTCTCGGCGCTCACCCGGGTCGTGTTCCGCGCCGTGATCAGCCTGACCGGGCGCGAGATCCGCGTCTTGGGCTCCCGCCCGGAGGCGGTCACCTGGCTCCTCTCGCGGCGGGCTACTTCCCGCTCCAGCGCGGCCGGCGCTTTTCCGCGAAAGCCTTGAGCCCTTCCAGGCGGTCCTCGCTGAGGAGCGCCTTCTCGTAGTGCCGCCGCTCCATCTCCAGCGCGGCGTCCATCGGCAGATCGTACGCCTCGTCGATGGACGCTTTCGCCGCCGCGACGGCCAGCGGAGCGTTCTCCGCGATCTCGTGTCCCACCGCCACGGCCGCGGCGACGCAATCTCCCGCCGGCGAGATGCGGCTGACGAGGCGGAGCTGCAGCGCTTCCATCGCTTCGACGCGGCGGGCGGTGAGGATGAGGTCCTTGGCCACGCCGACGCCGGCGATCCGCGAGAGGCGGACGGTGCCGCCGCCGCCGGG
>Ga0070708_100000186_pt1 | contig 44788 bp, 68 predicted proteins | sample KBSK5503metaG_FD_65469 | JGI IMG/M metagenome (GOLD analysis project Ga0070708, IMG submission 65469) | Corn, switchgrass and miscanthus rhizosphere microbial communities from Kellogg Biological Station, Michigan, USA - KBS K5-50-3 metaG | ecosystem: Host-associated > Plants > Roots >... | reverse complement strand
ACCGTGGTGATCGCCCGCTGCACGCTCACGAAGATGCGGACCTCTTTGAAGGTCGGGAGGCGGCCGAGCATGCTGACGAGCGTCCCCACTGCGGCGGCGTAATCGTGCGCCTTGTTGGCTCCGACGCCGAGCTTCTGCGCGAGATCCCCGACTTTGCTCGCGTACGTGGCGACCGTCTGCGACTGAAGGAGCTGGTAGTTGTAACGGATCTGGCTGTCCTTGGCCCGGATCGCGCTCTGCTCGGCGCTCTTGTATTTGTCGACGAGCCCCTGCGCGGCGTGGGTAAATTCCTTCATCGCCGCGATCGACTTCTGATGCGCCTGCTGTGATTGCACCGTCGCGGTGTGGTTCGCCCGCTCGGCCCTCGTGAGATCCTCAGTCGCCGTCTTCTGGTTCAGCTTCGCCTGCTTCAAGTTATCCAGCGCGGCAGCCGAGTTCGAGTCGTGTCGTTTCCCGTCGTCTGAGATGCGGTTGTAGAGGATCTGCGCGGCCTGCGCCTGCCGAGTGGCGGTCGACGCGTTGATCCGTGCCTGGACGAGCTGATTCGACGCCTGTACGGCCACGTCCGCCGCTGCCCGCTCGTGACGGATCGCGGCGTCGACGTCTCGCACCTGGGCGGCGAACAGGCCGCCCTGCCGGGTCGCGAGGAACCACGCCCCGGTCAGGACACCGATCCCGGCGGCGGCGAGAGTACCCGCGAGGCCCAGTCCTTTTACTCCGGTCACGATTCCCGCGATCAGGTTCTTCGTGCCGCTGATCCCACGGGCGGCAGCAAGCGACGAGACCAATCCGATCAGCGCGCCCTGCCCACCAGACGTGCCGGCGAGCGACCCGAGCTGATGCGCGATCCCGCCGACGAGCGACGCCACATCGGCGAACGACGCCCGGATCTGCGGCATGTGCGACTGGATCGCCGTCGCAAAATCCTGCACCTTCGCGGATGCCTTCTCGAGCAGCGGGAAGAGCAACTGTCCGACGGGGATCGCCGCAGCGGTCAACGCGGCCTTCGCGCGCTGCCACTGGAACGAGATCGACTTGCCCTGCTCCGCGAACGCAGCCTGCGCCGCCCCTTGCGAATGTCGCATCGCCTCCAAATTCTGATGCAGAACTTTGATGTTCTGGCCGGTCAGGCCGAGCGCGCCGTTCATCGCCCGCACGTTCGGGAACCAGTCCGCGAACGCCGCCGCCGAACCGTGAGACGCGACCGTGAGCTTCTTCAAGAACCCTTCGAGGCCGAGCGTCTTCAACGCGGCCTCGCCGGTCGCGAAGCCCATCTCCTTGATCGACTTCTTCAGGTCGTCGGACGGCTTTAGGATCGACACGAGGAGCTGCTTGAGCTGTGTCGATGCTTCGGCGGCGGAGACGCCGTGGAGGGTGATCGTCGCTAGCGCGCCGCCGATGTCCTCGAGCGGCACCTTGAGTTGGGCGGCGACCGGGAGAACGTCGCCTATCTGTGCTGCCAACTCCTCGAAGTTCAGGACGCCCTTGTTGACTGTTTGGAAGAGGACGTCGGAGACGTGGCTGGCCTGGTCAGCGGAGAGGTGGTAGGCGTTGAGGACCGCGACGACGGCCTTCGTCGAGGTGGCCGTGTCGGTCAGGCCGGCGGTGGCGGCCTTCGCCGAGGCGCGCAGGATCTTGAGGCCATCCGCCGCTTTGAACCCGGACGAAACGATGTCGTACATGCCCTCCGCAAGAGTCTTGGGCCCCTGCCCTGTGTCCTTCGCCAACCCAAGGATCTGCTTCGAGAGGCTCTTGAACTGCCGCTCGTTCAGCTTCGCGATCGAGTTGACGTTCCGCATCGCGCGGTCAAAAGCTACGGCCGCCTTAGCCGACGCGACGAGACCCCCGACGATGCCGATCGCCAACGCCCCCGTGACGACCTTCGCCGTCCGACCGAGGCTCGAGAACGATCCTTCGAGCTGGCGCACCGAACGGACAGCACCCGAGGCATTCCCGAGGAACAGGACTCTTACCGAAGCGTCCATCTAGAGCGCCCCCTTCCTCGTGCCGTGCTCCTGGCGGAGGCGACGGTTCGTCTCGTCGGCGACCTTCGCGAGCTCGCGGGCAGCCACCCTGTCGAGCCATGCGCGGAACGTCACCCAGGCCATGCCGCCGCGTGAGTGGCCGCCGCCGCGCTTGTAGAAGTCAGCCTCCCAGCCGTACTCGACTACGAGGCGTTCGATGACCTGGATCGCGGAGATCGACGAGGGTTCCGCGCTGGCGGATCCTTCGGAGGGTCCTCCTCCGCGGGCTCTTCGTCGCCGGTGCCGCTGAAGCCGAGCATCGCAAGAACATGAGTCAGGACAACACCGAACCCGGTGCTCCCGAACGGCAGCTTTTCGAGGTCGGGGTGGTTGACCTTAAAGAGTTGGAGGATCTCGTTCTCGGTTTTCGCGGTCACGCGCTTCTGTGTCTCCATCGCCTGGGAGAGGCCGCGCTCGGCCCGGGTGATCGCTTGGGATTTCACGGCCTGCGCCCGCTCGAGCTGGGCGCGGAGAACGCCCTGCTCGGACTGGCTAAGCTCGACGATCAACTGTTGGATCGTGAAGGTGGTCTCTACGTCGATGTCGCCGGGCAGCCGGTACTCCTTCCCGGCGTACTTGAAGATGATCTCTTCGGGGACGAGGGCGTCGAGGTCGACGATTTGCGGCATGGCGGGCTCCTTTCGTGGGTGTAGCCGCCCCGCCTGAGCGGCCATGGACCGCGTACGGTCGGGCTCGCGCTCAGGCGGGGCGGAACTAGCTAGGCCGACTCAGGCGTAGGCGGACGCGTGTGCGTTGTTCACGACGATCTGCAACGCAGACGTCGCGGCCTTCATCACCTGCGCCGTGATCGTCTCGATCACGGTCTTCCCGTCCGGGTCGAGCTCGCCCAGGTCGTCGCCCTCGTAGTTGAGGAGCGGCGCGTTCACCGACACCGACCGGAGCGTGCCGGCCGCCCCGTAGAGGGAGTCGGCGCGGAACGAGCCGGTCGCGACCGACGTCGTCGGGGAGACGGCCGCGCCCATCGCGATCTTCTTCCAGCCGGTCGGATCCTCGAACCGGCGGGTGATCTCGATCGTGATGTCGCGGTTCATCACGACGATGTCGTCGAGCTGGACGGAGAGCGCCTGCAACTCCTCGACGCCGAGGCCGTGGCTGATCTTCCATCCGGTCACCCCGGACGGGGCGGCACCGTCGAGGACGACGGTCGGCGAGTTCTGGTACAGGAACGGATCCTCGAACGCGTACGACGGCACCGCGAGCGTCTGGTTGAACGACGCCCCGTGCTGGATCCCTGTGAACGGGAACGTCAGCTTCCACGGCTCCCCGGACACGGCCTCGATGTCGAAGCCAGTGAACCGCACGTCGGAGAGCATCTGCGGGATCGCCGACCCCGGGAAGAGCGAGAAGATCGTCGTGTACGGGAACGACGCGTGGCCGGTGTGGAAGGTGTGCACCGCCGGCGCGGACGCACCCGACCAGGTCGCACCTCCGGGTAGGAGTTGGAGGAGCTGCCCGATCGATTCGGGGCGGGCGTTGACGACGATCTGCCCGGCGACCTTCTGCGACTTCTTGTACGAGAAGCCGTAGTCGAGGCCGTCGCCGCCCTCGCGGAGGTTGACGACCTCGAGCTGCGCCTGGTAGCCGGTGCCGCTCAGGTACTTGAGGTAGCGGAGCTTGGCGAGAGTGGTCTGCGGGGTGCCGAGACCCGACTGCATCCCGACAGCGAGAAAAGAGTTCGGGTCGGCGCTGGAATAAGCCATGTGGGAAACCTCCGAGTTTCGGGCGCGCTGACGGGCTTAGAGTTCGCGCTTGGTTACTTGGAAGACGACGATGCGGAACGACGAGAGAAGCGAATCGCTGGACTGAGCGTTGAAGATCGGGCCGGGCACCCGTTGTGTCGGGGTGATCCACGGCTGGTTCGTGAAGCCGCCGACAGTGACGACGAGTTGTTCTTTCGGGTCGTCGTCCCAGAGGGCTTCGATGACGGCTCGTTGCCATCGGAGTAGCTTCCGGCCGAGGCGGTCCCGGTCGAAGTCGTCGTCCTTGACGAGCACGACGAGGTCGAACTCGAACACGAGCGAGTGCGGGCCTTCCTCGTGGAAGCTGCCGCCTTGCGGTGTGCCGCCGTCGGTGACAATCAGAAGCGGCCCCGGAGATTCGAGCGTCGCTCCGAACTTGAGGATGCGGACGTTGCCGCCGTCGATCGGAGCGTCGTCGGCGAACTCGGCGTTGATCGCGGTCACCCGCGCGGCGAGGCCATTCTGAAGCTTCGCGACTGCGGCGTTGACGACGTACTCCTCAAGCTGCAACGACCCCATCGCTAAATCCTCCCGACCGTGCGAGCGGCGATCTCATTTATCCACGCCACCTGCACTGTCTCTAACCGGCGACGCACGTCCACGGGAAGCGGGTCGGGGATCACCTGGCGCTGCGGCGGCCGCCCAGCGATGGTGCCGCCCGTCTGATGCCAGTGCGCGTACTCGACCTCGGTGCCGTACCAGGCGGACATCCCGGCGATGTGCATCGCCTCGTTCGGGTCGAGGAGCGAAGCCTTCAGCGCTCCGGTGTCGACGAGGATCTCGCCGTGCCCCTTGCGCGCGACGGTCGACTCGGCGAGCGGCGGCCACGCTCCCCGACCACTGCTTGCGAACTGCTCCGCCTCGATCTCGCCCATGATCGGTTTGAACCGCTCCCACAGGGAGGAGAAGTCGAACAGGGCGCGGCGGAACGCGCCGGTCTGCTTGAGGATGAACTCGATCGGCGGCTCGACCTTGATCTGGACGCCAGCCCCGCCGGCGGAGACGGGCATCAGACGCGAGGCTCCGGCGCAACTGTGTAGTGCCAGTCCTTGCCGCCACAGTCAGGGCACTTCTTCTCGTGGAACTCGCCGCCCGGGCTCGCGAGCGCGGTGTACGCGCAGTGCTTACAGATCCAGCGCTCGTCACCGACCGCCTGCGGCAGCGATGTCGCGACGGCGACCATCGCGTCTCACGGCTCCCACAGCATCGTGACGAGCGGCGACGCGGCTTCGGCGGCGGCGTCGGCGGTCGGCTCGCTCGTGCTGAACGATCGAGGGAGTGCGCGTCCGGTCTCTCCGGTGTCCTGGCCGGCCCCGGGGAGCGACATTTTCCGGTCGGCGATCGCCTTCAGCGCCTTCTCGTAAGCGTCCCGATACTCGCTCGCGAGGGTGGTCGTTCCGCCGCCGGCGTTCGGCATGAGGATGTCGAGGACGCGTGCGGCGGCCCCGGCCGTCACGATCCCCTGCACCTGCGCGTACGCCTGCGTCGCCGTGATGGAGATCGGGATCGAGTAGCCGGCGGCGGAGAGGTAGCCGTCGACCTCGGCGGAGAACTGAGCAATGATCGTGGCGACCTCGCCGTAGTTCAGCGGTATCGTCGTCGCGCCTACGGACGCGCCCTGCGGAAGGATGACCGTCAGCTCGGTTGCGGCCAGGTAGGGCATCAGGCGCTCACCTTCTCCCGCTTGCGGTTCACCGCCTTGCGCGCGGGCGGCTCGAGCAGCTTCTCCCACTCGGGGATCCGCTCCGACCAGTCGAACCCGTCCGAGCCTTCGAGGGCGACGTCCTGCCACACCTCGAACGTGTCCTCATACGTGAGACGCTCGACGACGATGTCGACGAAAGCCCGCTTGTACCCCTCCTCCCGGTTCCACGGCTCGTCCTCATCCTTGCCCCACGGGATCAAGATCTGCCCGGCCGCGGACTCGGGGAGCGCTGCGAGTTGCGACGTCACGATCGGCAGCCCGGCCGCCCGTGCCTCCATCGCCGTGATGCACGACGTCTCGAGGAACGCGGTCGGGTAGGCGAGGACGCGGGCGTGCTGCATCTCCTCTGCGAGCTCGACCTGGCCGACACGACCGCGGAAGAACACGCCGCCATCCTCGCCGCCCGCCTCCTCGGCAAGCTGGAGGATCCGGTTCTTGAGCGCCCAGAGATCCGGGTTCGTCCGTGCGACTCGATCGAAGGTGTCCCAGCCGTAGAAGACGTGCAGCTCGGCCTCGGGGGCCCGCTCGCGAATCGCCGGCCACACCTCGAGGAGAACGTCGAGGCCGCGGTCAGCCGACGACGAGTAGATTGCGCGCGGCTTCCGTTCCGCGAACGACCGTCGCGCGTCCGGGTAACGTGAGGACCCGTCGAGATCACGGACGGCAATCCCGTTCCGGATGATCCGAAGCTTGCTCTTGAGGAACGGGTAGAGGCGTGCGAACCGGTCACGTTCCCATTCGGAAAGGACGACGATGTCGTCGAACTTCGCGGCGCGCTCCTCGGTCAAGATCCCCGGGTACGAATGGTCGTGGCACCAGAGCGCGAGCCGCTTCGCCCCGACCGGGAGATCCGCAACCGCGGGTAGCCGCGACGAGACGAGAAGGTCGACCTCTTCGGCCGGGTCGAACGCTTGCGCGGGACGGTAGAGAACGCCTCCGAAGAGGCCCGGTTCGGAACCGGAGAAGACCTTGACCGTGTGCCCGTTGATCGCGAGGCGGGTCGCGACCTGGACGAGCGCGGTCTCGGATCCGCCGATGCCGCCCTGCTTGATCGACGCCGGCGACCACGGCTCCCACGACGCGCCGGCGAAGAACGTCACCGTCCCCTTTTTCGCCTTCGGTTCGTACGACGCGAACGTCAGCCGATCGTCGGCGTGGTGGATGCGGAAGTCCTTTACGTCGCCGCGTGCGAGGAGCATCTCTCCGAGCTCCATCGCCGTGATCGCCCGCAGATGCCCCTTGCGCTCGATCTTCGCCCACCCGCTGATTCCGCCGCGTTCGTATGCGCCGTTCGGAGTGGTCAGGTAGACGCGGCCACCTGGCTTGACGAGAGACTCAAGCAGGTCGAGGGTCTCGCCGACATCAGGGACGTGCTCGAGCACCTCGAAGAGCGAGACCGCGTCGTAGGAGCGTTTCATCAGCCTCGCGGCGTCGTGGAGGTCGCCGTGCTTGATCTGCCCGGGCGCGCCGAACCGCATCTTCCGGCCCTTGCCCTTCTCGTACGAGGCCCGGTTCAACTCGACACCGTCGCAGCGGATCCCGGCTTTCTTCCAGAGGAAGCACGACAGCCAGAAGTCGTTGCAGCCGAGGTCGAGGGCGACGGGTTTGCGGCCGAGTGCGGCCTCCTGCTCGCGCAGTCCCTCCAGCATGTAGCCGGCCCGGTCGATGTATTCGTCGATCGTCTCGACTGCTTCGTCCGGGACCGTGGATTCTTTCGGCTCGTCGCGGTACCAGCGCAGGTACTCCTGCGGCTTCAGCGCGTGCTTGACCATCTCGCGCTGGGCGATCCGCGCCTCGACGATTCGCGGGTGGTCGGCAACCGTGTACGGCACGTTCTGCAAGAGCCCCCACGCCTTGAGGTTCTCGTCGTGACGGACAAGAGTCTCGCGGAGCAGGAGGAGCGCGCCGACGAGCTCGGCGTCCTGCGCCCTCCGCTCAACATCGAGCACCTTCGCGTGGATCTCCGGAGTCGGCGTGATCGCTGCCGCCTGGCGGATCGCCTCGCGGGCGTCGTCGAATCGCTCCTGGTTGACGCACGCGTCGGCGATCAGGACGAGCGGGAGGAGCGTGTGCTCGAGCGGGTTGAGGATTAGCGGCGACACCGGCATCCCGGCGGCGAGGCCGGCCTTCGCCCACCGTTCGCACCGCGCCCACTCGCCGAGCTGCGCGAACGCCGCGGCGAGGCCGATCATGTTCTCGGCCCAGTCGTCCCGCTCGCGGATCGCGCGCATCTCCGCCTCGACCGCCGCGGTCGGGTTGCCGAGGACGCGGAGGCACGATGCGAGTTTGTGATGGACCTGCGCACGCTCGTCCGACCAGCGGGCGTCGTCCCGAGCGAGGTACGCCTGGAGGAACTCGACCGCCTCGCCGATCTGGCCTCGGACGATCAGTTCCGTTCCGAGGTAGGCGAGAGTGCGTGGTTCGACCGGCTCGCCGTCGGCCTCGGCCCGCTCCTTCAGCGCGAACAGGATCTTGAGGTTGCGGTCCGGCTGCTCGAGCGCGCGGCTTGCCGGCCGGTTGTGCACGTAGCGCACCTGGTCGGGCGGCACCTGTAGAAAAACCGGGGCAACGCCGTCCGGCGGGAGGAGAACCTCGTGGACGGGCAGCTTCCACCGGAGTCCGGCGGAGCGGCGGATCAGCCGTTCTCGCCACAGTTGGCAGACGCAGTTTCCGAGCTCGTCGCGGGCGTAGTCGTAGAACATCACCCACCCGTGGAGTTCGGGTGGTGCGGAGGCGGCGAGTTGGCGGAGGAGCGGTGCGCCCTCGATCAGGTCGTCGTCGTCGAGCCAGAGGAGCCAGTCGAACGACTCGTCGGGCATCGCGAACGACTGCTCGCGCGCCCAGGAGAAGTCGTCGCGCCACTCGCCCCGCTCGACGACGATGGGCGCGAGCGGGGCGACGAAAGTGTCTTCGCGGTCGGCCTGCTCTTCCGCGGTTGGGATCGGCCCTTTCCACAGTTTCCCGTCGATCGGCACACCGGTGGTTTTCGCGATCAGTTGGCCGGTCGCGTGGTTCATCTTCTCGACCAGTTCGAGGGTGCGGTCGGTTGAGCCGGTGTCGTAGATGAAGATTCCGTCGACGAAGAGACGGATCGAGGCGAGGCACGCTTCGATGGTCTCCTCGGAGTTGCGGACGATCAGGCAGGCAGCGATCTTGGGCACGCGTGGGCTCCTTCGGGTAGATGTGACAGCTCGACGGCTGCGACCCCACGAGGAAGGAGCCCCAACCTACGAGGGGCCGCAGCTCTCGAGCCGCCGGGAGGCAAGGACGGGGGTGGAGTGGGTGCCCCCGTCCTTGCAGGCGAGCAGGCGGCTACGGGTCGAAGCTGCGAGGGCCGGGCTCCTTGCCCTCCTGGCCGCGTCGGATCATCGTCACGTCACGCATCCCGGAGGCTTTCGCCTCCTCCTTCACGCGCACCGCAACGTCACGATCGACGTTCCCGACCAGCCGCTTCCCCCGCGCGTCGAAGACCGAGTAGCTCTTGTTGATCCGAGCCATCGGTCTTAGGTGAGGCAGTCGGTGATCGTGTAGCCGGCCGCCGGTGCGACGACCCGCTCGTCGATCGTTTCCCCGACCGCGTACCAGTCGAGGCGGCGGATGTCGTCGCGGGATGTGCGGGTCGTCCGCGGCTCGGCCGTGAACGTGTAGGCGAGGCTCGGGATCTCCATCGCCGGGCCCTGCGTGACGTAGGCGAGCAGAACCTGCTCGCCCCAAATGTCCGAGTAGGAGGCCGTCTGGCCCTCCTTCGCGGTGTTCTTGATGTTGCCGGGCACCAGGACGCGCATCCCCATCAGCGTGCCGGGGAGGAGCGGGTACTGGCTGTAGACCGGCACCTCTTCGGGGCGGCCCGAGTAGAAGATCGACGGGCCAGACGTCGAGGTGTAGAAGAGCGACTTGTTCAGCCCCTCCGCGACGGCGGCCGGGATCACGATCACGTTCGGGCGGACGCCGATCAACTGCCGCATCTTCGTGATGCCCTTGACGATGTCGGTGATGATGCTCTGGAACGACGTCGCCGCGCCGTCCCAGAAGGCGGTCTTCGCGGCGGTGTTGCCGGACTGGATCTGCCCGACGAACGACTCCTGACCGACCGTCGTGGTCGTACCGGCCTCGGAGAGGATCGCTGCGATCCGCACCTCGCGGAGAAGCTGCAACCGTCCGAGGACGCCGACCTGCTTGACCTCCTGGAGGCGAAGCTGGTTGTCGGCGTTCTTGCGCTCCCGGTCGGAGATCGTCCAGGCGAGCTCGCGGCGGGCCGCCGCGTAGCTCGAGGTGGCCGCGTTGAAGTCGATCTCGCGGGGCTCCGTCCGGTCGGCCGTGAGGTCGGAGACCTCGGTGCCGAAGAAGTCGCCCTGCGTCCACGTGTAGAACAGGTCGGTCTCGTGGATGACCGGCAGCCTCGGGCAGATCTCCTCGGCGATGAAGCCGTCGTCGAGGGGACGGTAGAGGCGTGCGAGGTTGGTCAGGGGAGCGTTGACATGAACGACCCCGACCGACGTCGGATTCGGCATGGTTAGTTCCTTTCAGATGAGGGAGGCCCGGCCCGCGAGGTGAGGCGGCTCCAGAAGAGGAGTCCCCTGACCACGCCCCAACTTCGCGGCTACGGGATCAGACGAGGAACTGCGGAGCGAGACGCACGGTCGTGACGTCCGCGGCGGCGGCGTTGTCCTCGGCGAAACCGAGGATGAACCGCGGCGGCGCGGTCGGCCCGGCGGCGGTGACCGCGACCGGGATGATGACGCCGTTGGTCGAGCCGACGGCGACAGGCGCGCCGGCACCGAGCGACGCCGCGGCGATGCACTTCACCCAGCCGTCGAGGTCGACCGTCACGACTCCGCCGGCGAGGGCGGACGCGCGGGCAACGCCGAGCGGGAAGATGTTGTACGACGGTGCCGCCTGGACTGCCTCGTCACGTGCCGAACCGGCGGTCACCGCGCCGAGCATCGCGACCGGCTGCATCGCCGAGACCGCGGACGCGGCAAGGTAGGTCTTGGACCGAACTGAACGCTCGAAAGCCATCGTTACTCCTTCGGGTCAGGCAGAAGAGGCTGCGCCGCCCTAAGCGGCGACGCCCACTCTCTGCGCCTGGTAGAGGGCCTGCCGGTAGTCGTCGTCGGTGAATCCGTGCTCCTTGCCGCGCTCCTTCAGGATCGCCATCGCGCGGAGATGCAGCCGGGCCGACTCGTCGTCGATCTGGTCGCCGGACGGGTCGATGCCCATCTCCTCGCCGAGGGCGGCGGTGTCGGGATCCTCGAACGTCGGGCCCTTGCCGCCGGAGCCGGTCTCGCGGGTGCGGACGGCGAACCCTTCGGGCCGCTGCGCGAGCAGCGTCTTCAGGCCGGCGACGTTGTCGGAGAACAGCTCGGAGAGGGTCTCCTTCTCGCGCGGGAGCACCTTGCCCTTGTCGACGGCGCTGGCGAGGAGCACCTCGACGTCGCGGTCGCGGTCCTTCTTCTCGAGCTCGGCGATCCGCTCGTTCTGCTTGTCGATCTCGCCCAACTTTGACTCGGCCTCGGCGAGCTTAGCCTGGAGGTCGAGCTTCTCGTCGGACAGCTTGTTGAGGGCGGCGCTGAACTTCTCGGCGTCGGGCGCGTCGTCCGCGATACCGAGGGCCTTGAGGTAGTCGGTCATCTGTTCGTCTCCTTCGGTGTCGGCGGACTGGCTAGTGCCGCCCGCGTTCTTCAACATGGACTGAGCTTTCGCCGAGGCGGATTCCTTCGCCGCGGCGGGCAGGTTCGACTGCGGGATCCGCGCCAATGCGTTCCGCACGTGCGGCAGGTCGATCTTTCCGGAGCCGTCCTTGACGGGGAAGTGGCGCAGCGACCGCGGCGTTGTCTTGCCGTCCCCGTCCTTTGAGCCTCCCGCTTCGATGTGGAGGAAGCTGGAGTCGGGGAGGTCGTTGACGAACGCGGTCGTCCAGACCGCGGCGATCAGCTTGTTGGCGTGCTCACGGGCCGTCTCGTCGCCGTATGCGAGGCCGGCGACGGCGAGCGCGGCGACGACGTCGCCGTACTCGTCCGCGAGCGCGTCGAGGTCGGCCGACTCGACCAGGTCCTCGGCGACCGCCGAGAGCTCCTTGAAGAACGGCCGGTTCGTCAGCGTCGCCGCGAGGAGGCTCTTCGCGCCGGTCATCAGGCCGCTCTTGGCGTCCTTCTTCAGGAACGACGTGACCGCGGAGATGAACCGGTAGCGCTTCGACCGGATCTCCTCCTGAGCCTGCGGTGTCCACTCGACCTCTGCCCGGAGGACCTTGATCCCGTCGCGATCGGCGACCTCGGCCAGGCCGGTGAACCAGCCGGCGGCGACGGAGCTCTCCTGCTTGTCGCCCATGTGGTCGTAGTCGATCGGGATCCGGTCGGGGTTGTCGCGGACGAACTGCGCGTAGGTCTCGAGGTCGTCGGCTGTGATCGTGAAGTAATACGGGCCGTTCCTCGTCTTGTCGGCGAGCGGGACGACCTCGATCCATTGCTTGCCGTCCTCGGCGATCTGGTCGAGGGCGAGCTGGATGAAGCCGCGCATGGTTTGGTCGGCCATCAGGAGGACCCCTTCCCGCTGGTCTTCGTCGAGGCTTTCGCGGCCGCCTCTTTCGCGGCTGCGTCCTCGGCGGCTTTGGCGGCGACCGCCTCCGACTCGGAGTTGTCGACGAGCGGCTCGGACTCCTCGGCGGCGGGCTCGTCCTCGGTGGCAGGCGGATCGTCTGGGTACTCCTCCGCCAGATATGCCTCCGCCTCCCGGAGGGCGCGCTCCTCGGTTGAGCGGATCGCGCCCTCCCAGCCGTCAGCGGCCGAGGCGCGATAGCCGGCCCCGACCAGGCCGGCGGCGAGGAGCGCATCCTCGTCCGTGACCGTCTCGATCTTGACTTTCGGCGCAGACTTTTTCGGCATCGTCAACGTCCTCCTTCGGATTGCGTCAGCTCTAGAGCAGTGGCTATGCGGCTTCGGCTATCGGCACGCGGAAGTCGACGGGGCCGTCGCCGAAGACCATCACGCCGCGGCAGCGACCGCCGCCGAGACAGCCGGACGGCGGGAGCAGCGCGAAGTAGTCGCTCGACCCGATCTGCGTGATCTCGCCTTGTAGGCGCTCGCACTCCGGACACGTTGCCTTGTCGAGCTGTTCGGAGCGCATCGCGAACTCCGGCGGTGTCGGGATCGCCATCGCGCCGGCGGTGCGGCCCATGTTCAACGTCTCGCCGACGAGCTCGAGCACGTTGTTGTGAAGAGCGCGGCGGCCGGCGTTGGCGATCGCCAGAGTCCGAGTGGTCGGATCCAACCCCGGAGTGCCGGCGGCGTCGACGACGGCCTGGTTGACGGCGTACGCGACCTCGCGGCTTCGGCGGCGGATCAGGACTCGGATCGACTCGATGCCGCCGGCGGCTAGGCGGGCGTACTCGCCTGCGTCTGGGATCGCGTAGCTTCGCACCGACAGTCGCTTCGCCCGACGGAGGCTGCGGATCTCGCTTTGCGCTTGCCGGTAGCCGAACGTTGCGGTGCGGTCGAGCGCCATCCGGAGCCGCTCCTCGATCGCGTCGAGAACCGGAAGCGGGAGAAGCCCCCAGCCGGTGTTCGCGAGGACGCCGAGGCGGCGGATCAGCGGGAGAACGGCCTCTTCGACCCTGACGCGACGCTCAAGGACGTGCGCGTCGATCGCTGCGAAGTCCGCCTGCCGCTCGGCAAGCGTAAGGGGCGAGCGGGGAACGAAGACCCCGTCGATGACCGGCACGGGGCTTACTTGTTGCGGCGCTCGAGCACCGACGTCCGCGGGTGCCGGATCGCGTACCACCACGACACGAACCTGCCGGTGACCGCCGAGCGCGGCCGCTTCTTCGGGTCGGTCTTCGTCATCACGCGCCTCCTGTCGGTGGAGCGGTCGGATCCTCCTCGACCGGAGCCGGCGGAGGCGGCGGGGTCGTTTCGTTCGGGTCGGTCTGCTCCTGCTCGTCTTCGTCCGGAAGGTCCGCGGCCGCGCGTACGGCTTCGCGGAGCGACTTGTCCGGTGTGATCGCCCCGGACGACGTCAGTTGCGACACGGCGGCGGCGAAGTCGACGAGCGACCGCGCCTCGATGTCGCGGGCGATCAGCGACGGGTACCGCTCGACGGTGTAGTTCTTGTCGACGAGCCGGCGAATCGGCCCCCGGTGAACGGCGGCGATGTACCGGGCGACGGAATGCAGGGCGTCGTACCAGACCTGCGATTGCACGTCCGCGGTTGCGCGCGCGCCGGTCGCGGCATGGCCGAGCTCGGCGAACCGGGCGAGCACCGACCCCTTGATCTCGCCGCGGAGATACTCGAGCGTCGCCGTGAAATCGGGAAGCGCACCGTTCGGAGTGACGATCTCGAACCAGAAGCCGCCGTTGCCACCCGTGCCGCCGGTCGGCGCGGGACCCTTCGGTCCGGGGAAGACCGCGTAGGGGAACTCGCCGGCGCGCATCCCCTTCAACATCGCCTCGATCCGGTCCATCACCGCGTCGTCGTTCCGGGCGTCCTCGGGAACGTAGGCGGTCAGGATGCCGGTGCCGTGGCGCTCCATCGCGACGCCCATCACCTTCTCGGTGATCTCCTTCAACCACCAGGCTTTGTACGACGTACGGAGCAGCGAGAGTCCGAGGAAGTCGTCGCCTTCTTTCTCGTTCACGAACACGACGAGCTGCTCGGCGGGGATCGTGATCTCGTAGAAGCCGTCGTCTTTCCAGACGCGTTGCAGAATCGACTCGAGCTCGCCGTCGGCCATGTTCCACTTCCAGATCGTGTCCGGCCGCCGGTACGCCCACCTGCGCCAGGTCAAGAACTGCCGTGACGGGGCGACGACCGGCTGGTCGGTGTTCGGATCTGTCCACTCGAGCTCGGCCTCGACGATCTGCTCGACCGTCTCGAACACCTGGAAGCCGAACGTCAGATGGCCCAACGTCTGACGCAGGGTCTGGTCGAACGGGTCGTGCGGCCAGTCGAAGTAGGCACGCCGGACGAACTCGGCGACCTCGAGATCCTGCGGGTCGTCAGAGGCGGGGTCGATGTCCCAGGTGGCGTTCAGGATCGGCGCGAAGATGTGGCCGAGCGCTTCGCGGACGGTGCCGTCGGAGCGGCGCATCCGGTCGTACACGTGGAGGGAGCCGGGCCAGCGGAGGTCGGGGTTGTATTCATCCTGGACGAGGTAGCCGCCCATGTTGACGGTGCCCGACGCGCCCTTCTCGCTGGTCGGCGCAGGGGTCGGGTCGGCGGCGTGGCGGCCGATATGGAGCGGGCCGATCTTCACTCGAGATACCTCCTCGGTCCGCTCAGAAGACCTTGTCGATGACGCCGGCGCTGTAGTCGCGGTCGCGCGCGCCGCGATCGGGGTCGCCGAGCTCCGCAGCGTCGCGTGTCGGACGCGGCTTCGACATCACCATGTATCGAAGCGCATCGCAAGCGTGGTCGTCCTTCTTCCGTGGCTCCTCCGGCTGATCCTTGTCGCGCTCCTGTGACGGTGACAGGTCGCGCCAGCGGTAGTCGGGAATCTCGCGGCGAAGGTCAGCCGTTCCGGGGATGTCAGCGACGTACAGACGCGGCGCGCCCTTGCGGTCGGGGCCGAGCGTCCCGGCGTACGGATGCCACTCGGGGAAGGGCTCGCCCTCGCGGCGGGTGAGCCACTCCGACACTCGGAGCAAACCCGGCTCGACGCTGTTCGAGCCTGCCTTGAGGTGAAGGTCGTGCTCGGCGTACATCTGTGCGACGGCGCGGCCGTTCGGCCCTTGAACGAAACACGACGGGTCGGCGACGATGGTCGAGAAGATGTCTCGGTTGCCGCGGAGCATCAGGATCGCCGCTGCGTGTTGCGCGACCAGCCCGGGCTCGTAGTAGCCGTCGGTGACGATCAGGTTGCCGTCGTAGTCGGTCGCAGCCTGAAGGTAGGCGGTCGGGTTCCGCCGGCCGTGGTCGAGTGATTCGACTCGGTTCCAGTTGTACGGGATCTCGAACCATGGAACGACGTGGACGGAGCGGTCCCACTCGTCCCAGATCTGCCCGGCCGCCGTGTCAAAGCTTGCGTCGACGAACCGCTTCTGCCACTCCTTCGGCATCGTCCGCAGCCGCCGCACATAGTCGGGGGCAAGATCGGGGTTGTCCTCGGTGCGAGACACGAACAGCGCACCCTCGGCCTGGCCGCCGTCAGGGTGGAAGCGCCGCCACAGCCAGTCGTGACCGTTCGGGTTCGTCGTCGCCCAGCCGCACCGCGGGCCCGCCGGATGGCGCAACCGGCCGAGCAGCGTGAGCCAGATCCGCTCGGTCGTCTCCGTCGCCTCGTCGACGTAGAACCAGCCCAGGTTCAGCGAGAGGAGCTTTTCGATGTTGAAGTCCTGGAACGACCGGAAGAGGATCTCGCTGCCGTTATGCAACGTGACCTTGTTGTCGCCCTCGGAGCGATCCGCGATCGCCTCGGGTGGGATCACGGGCGGCTTGTCGTCTCCGTCGAGCAGAACCTTCTTCGTCGTGTCCTCGAGCGCCCTGTACGACTGGCGACCGACCAGCCCGACGGTGCCCGGGTGATCGAGCGACGCGAGTAACGCCTTGAACCCGCCGGAGAGTGTCTTCCCGGAGCCGACACCGCCGGCGTAGCAGGACTCGGCCTCCCAGCACGACACGAACGCGAGCTGTTTCGGCTGGTTCGGTCTGAACCAGTGCACGCTCACTTCTCGCGCAACTCCTCGACGAGCGTCTGGTCGGGCTCGAACGAGAACGTGATTTTCACGTCACCCGCCTCGACCTTGCCGGCGACTCTCGCACCGCGATCCTGGATCCGGTAGTCGTCGCGGAAGCGCCGCTCGAGCATCCGCTCCGCGGCCTGCCAGTTGCCTTTCATCGGCGGCTTCTTCGCCTCGTCGTGCCACCACATGAACAGCGTGTAGTGGCCGTACGCGACCGCGTCTGCGAGGTCCTCGCCGAACCTAGCGAGCGCCTGCTCGCGGACGGTGAGCTTGTCGCCATTGAGGCGTTTCTCGACCGCGGCCACGCCAGCGGCCCGCCAGTCAGTCATCGTCCGCACACCGATCCCCGCGCCGGCGCAGGCGGGCTCGAGCGGCATCCCTAGCCGAAGGTTCTTGAAGAGCTTGTCCCGGTAAGGCTTCGTGAACTTCGACGGGGGGGCCATCCCGCACCTCCCGCTCGTGTTCGGGGTCGCGGAGTCTTGAGGAGAGACGGTCATTTCGCGCCCGCGGGCGCGAAGAGCCGATGCGACGAAGGTAGCGTCCGGGGCGGACGCCGTCAAACTTCCCTGCAAAAGAGGGGGAGCCGCCCGATTTGGTGGGCGGCTCCGATGAGGTTCACGACCAGGCTCGACCTCGACGCCGAACCCGACGCGCTGGGGATGTTACTTCGGTGCGAGCGTGAAGTCGACCGTCTGACTGCCAGCGACGGTCTCGATGTCGGCCGGGGTGACGCCGAGCACCGTGCCGCCGGTCGCCGGGGACACCGAGACGTGATGCTCGCCGGCGGGCAGCTTCACGCGGTAGCGGCCGTGGCTGTCGGGCCGCACGTTCATGGACGGGTAGCCGATGCCGTCCACGACGACGGTGAACACGAGCACGATCCCCGAGCCGGGCTCGGCCGACTCTCCGTACCAGGTTACGTTCCCGCTGACCTTCGACTTGGTCATGCTTGACCCGGCGGCGACGGGGAGTGCAAGCGCCGCGAGGACTGTGACGATGATGAGTGCGCGCTTCATTGTGAGGCTCCTTTCGTGACGATCTTGCGGATCTGTTCGTGGGAGAGGCCGGCGGCCTCGGCGATCGCGCGGAGCGAGTGTCCTGCCTTGTGCGCTTCGGCGATCGCCTGGTCGAGGCTGCTGCGGGAGGAGGCCGCGTTCGCGGCCGCGGTGCGCACGGCTTCGAGGGGGTCGGTCATGTGCTCCTTTCGCGGGTGGAAGCGCGGAGCGTGGAGGAGTCGAACCTCACAGCCGGTGTAGACTGTCCGCGCGTATCAGGCGAGGTCCCGTCCGACGGGCAACACGCTCCGCCCCGTAGTGCGCTTTCACTTTCCATAGCTGTCACTATAGTTGACGCGCACGGCCGTGTCAAGTATTTAGACGCTATGCCGCCGGCCCCGAGGCGACTCCAGCGTCGAGCTTGTCCGCGACGATCTGCTGCACCCGCCGCCTGGTCACGTTGAACCTGAGCCCGATCTCGGTCGGCGACTTCCCGTCGGAGTGCATCGCGACGATCAGCGCGTCCCGCTCGCCCCGCTTCAGGTTGTGCCAATCGCCGCGGCCACGCCACAGCGCGCCCTTGCCCTCCCGTGCCAGCCGTTCGACCTCCTGCTCGGTCGAGACGGTGACGAAGTCGGGGACGCGGATCGGTCCATCGATCCACACGCCGAGGAGTTCGCAGACGACGATCGCCGCCGGCCGTAGCGGGTCGATCGGCGGTTCGCCGAGCGGGTGGTAGGCGACCGTCATCGCGAGCTGGTACGCGAGCGGGTGCACGTCCCGGAGCCGGTGCAACGCCTGCTCGAGCGCGCGGTAGGAGCCCTGCCGGTACATGCGGTCGCGGAGCTCGACGGCGTTCGTGAGCGTGTCTGAGACGAGTTCGTCTTCGCGACGGTCGGGCCGGTGGAGTTGGTACTCGAGCCGGCGAAGCTCGTGGTCGAGCTGCCGTGCTTGGTCGTCGGCTCGTTCTTGGGCGATCCCGCCGAAGCGCTTGAACTCCTTCGTCTCGTACGGGTCGGCTCCGTCGTCGGGGATCTCGCCTCGGCCGCGGCAGGTTTCGCAGCCGGGAAGGGTTCGGTCGTTGGCGAGGCAGTCGGGGCAGGAGACGAACCGCTTCGTGCGGACGAACCCTCTCGGGATCTGGTCGAGGCCGGAGCGGAGGCGTGGTGCGGGGGTCCAGGCGAGGAGGGTGCGGAGGAGCGCGTAGACGAGGCGGGCCCGGTCAGTCAATGGATCGCCTCCTTCGCCCGGCGCTGCGCCTCGGCGGTCTCGTGGTCGAGCTGCTCCTGGAACGTGCGCCCCGAGCGCTTCGCTCGCCAGCGGAGCACGATGCCGGCCTTCGCCCCGACGATCAGATACCACACGGTTCTCATCGCACTGACCTCCAGCCTGAGCCAGCGGCGAGCAGGATGTCGAGCGCCCGCTCGGTGTCATCGTCCCTCACGCCGTAAGTACCGCACGCCATGAGGTGGCGGCTCGCCGCGTAGAAGTAGTCCGGACACTCAGTGCACCGGAACTGAAGTGCGGTCTCTCCGCCGAGCTTTAGCTCCATCCTCGAGCCGCAACTCCCGCAGAGGATCGGATCCTTTTCAAGTGCTAGACGGACGCGCGGGTCGTCGGGGTCTTGACCGAGGAACGCGTAGGTCGCTGTCATCGCAGGCTCCTCGCTCGGTCGAGCAGGACGGTGTGGATCTCGGCGAGCCCCCCAGGGTTGAGCGTACGTCGAGCGATCAGGTGCTCGATCGTGACGTCGACCATCTCCAGCCGGCCGTCGATGCGGCCCTGGTAGACGATCTGCCGTGAACACTCGTCGGGATCGTGGTCGCCCTCGCGAAGGTAGGTAAACGGGAGGTAGGCGACGCCCTCCGCCTCGACGCGACGACCGCAAGCGCAGACGATCGCGTAGCTGATCATACGCGCACCAGCCCCGAGCCGCCACACGCCGAACAGGTGCCCTCGCCGGACCCTGGGTCGCGGGTCGTGTACGACTTGCCGCGGCCGTGACAGACCCTGCACTGGACGACCTCGCTTCCGCGCACCGTCCGCTGGTAGTCGACGAGTTGCTCTTGCTGGGCGAGCACCGACTGGCCCATCACCATCGCGACTAGGTAGCGCTCATGCTCCTCGTCGTAGGCGGTGCACCGGCCGAGCATCGGGGCGGTGTGGACATGCTCGAGCCGCTGCATGTAGCCGCGGAGTTTCATCGTCTCCGGGTGCGCGAACTCGTCGGCGACGCTCATCGTTCCACCTCGAGCGGGATCCGCAGTTCGACGACGGCGTAGCCGCGACCGTGGTCGAGTTCGATCGCCACGCCCAAGAGCGTCGCGTTCATCGTGTTCACGAAGTCGCTGGAGATGGCGTCGAACTCGCGGCCGTGCTGGTCGCGGATCTCGACGTGGCCGGTGCGCGTGTACGTCGCCGAGAGCTTGATCTTCTCAGAGGCCATCAGGGCGGGCTCCCTTTCTTTTCGATGGTCGGCGGGAATCACACCGGCTCCCCCGGGAGCGCGGCGTGCTGTTTTTGGAGTGCGGCTTCGACTTCGGCGCGACCCGGTTTCGCGTGGGGCCAGTCGGGGGGTGGTTTGTCGGTGCCTAGGACATCTTGGATGTGGCCGGCTCCGTGTGAGCCGCGGGTGGCTCGGCAGCCGGTGAACTTTCGGAGCTCTTTGATGCCTAGGGGGCGTGAGCCATTGGCCCCCCCTCGTAGGGGGGGCTGGGGGGGTCCTTCTAGTTCTAGTTCTAAGTCTAGGTCCGCTTTGTGTCCCGCAGGGTGTCCCGCCTGTGTCCGTTTAATGTCCCGCTCGTTTTGTGCGCGTGTGCGGGCCTTTCGTTGGCGTTCGGCTTCTTGCTTTTGTGTCTTCGTCCAGCGTTCCCATGCTTGGTTTTTGACGTACGTGAGCTTGCCCGAGCGTTGCTTTCGCGTCTTGCGGAGTTTGCCCGTGAAGGCGAAGAACTCCTCGAGGGTGAAGTCGGGCTCGTGTCCGCGGAGGCCGAGGAGCGCCCATCCTTCGGCTTCGCTGGCGTAGACGATTTCGCCTTCGGGGCGGTTGAGTTTGCAGGCGGTGAGGTAGCCGATCCAGGCTGCGATTCCTGGGGTGCCGAAGCGGTTGAGGATGGCGGTGCCGGTGCGGCCGGTGATCGCGCGGACGCTGAGCGGGACGAAGAGGTCGGGTCGGCGGAACGATGTCGTCACGCTCACCAGAGGTTCCATGCCCAGCGCGTGCGGCTCACGCGTCGATCACCTTATTGAGCTCGTCGAGGCTGTTGCAGGCCAGGTGGAGGAACTGGCCGGACACGTGGCCGAGAAACTGCCCTGCCCGGACATTGCGATCGAGCCCGTCGAGCGTCACAACGTGCGCGTAGATCGCCTGGATCAGCGGCTGTCCTTTCTCCGCCGGCGGGATCTTGAGTTTGAACCACGATCCGCCGGCGATGCCGCCGTCGTAGTCGTCCGGATAGATGTGCGCGACCGTCCCGGAGGCGATCGCATAGACCGCTTGCCCGGGCGCGTACAGGTCGACCGCGGGCCAGCCGGGCTTGACCTTCGGATGCTGGTCGATCCCGACCGCGATGGTCAGGTGGTCGAGTGGCGAGTGGTAGCTCATGCGGCTCCGAACACTTGCCAGTCGTCGTCGGTCATCGCCTCCGCGCACCAGCACGAGAAGCTGCCGTGCCAGACGTTGCGGTACTCGCGGAGGGGGACGCGTGTCCCGTTGGCCTGTTCGTGTGAGGCGTCGTAGATGCCGAAGCAGACGTTGACGAAGCGTTGGTAGCCGCCGGCGTTCGGCTGGGTGTAGGTCGGTTGGGCGTTCCAGTACCACTCGAGGATCAGGTCCCAGCCTTGGCGTTCGGCTTCGGCGAACCCGGCCGGGGTCCAGGCGGAGGGGTTGCCGACGAGCGCCTTCGGCACGGTGAGGTGGCAGGAGAGCGCGACCTCGAGCTCGGGCATCGATTCGGCCTGGGCGATGTACGGGATCCCCTTCGCGTTCGCGACTCCGACGATGTCCGCGGTCGGCCGCGCCTGCCAGTACATGAGCCTGGCGGGGTTGTTCGCGATGAGCGGCGACTCGTCGCCTTCGGGGTCCATCTGGAGGGCGATCCAGTCGCACGGGTGGCCGGATGCGCTGTCGGCGTCCGAGGTGGTGAAGAGTCCTTTGCCGGCGAACGGCGAGACGGCTGGAATCGGGGTTGGCGTTGGTTTCGGGATCGGCTTCAGCGCGGGAACGATGAAGTAGCCCTTGCCGCGGCGGAAGTCGACCTTCTCGCCAGGTCTGAGTTTGCGGATCTCGCGGCGGCGGGTGTAGTACCTCATCCGATCTTCCTCCCCGTGAGGCGGCTGGCGATCACGTCGATGGCTTGGCGGAGGGCGTCCTCGAGGTCGCGGTCGCCGGCCTTGTGCGCCTGGTCTTTCATCCGTCGGAGTTGGGCGACGGTGCGCGCGCGGAGGTCGATGACCTTCTGTTGTCGCCGCTCGTGGATCTTGCGCCGTTTGCGGAGTTCGTCTTCGCGGGAGGCTGCCCTCATCCGGTCGACGAGTTTCGCCTGGCGTTGCATCTCTGCGCGTTGCGAGATCCCCCGGCGTCGGCGTGCGGGGAGATCGAGTTTGCAGGTCTCGCAGAACTCGCCCTTGACGACGTCGTTGGGGCAGCCCGGGGTGATGCACAGCCGGACGCGGGTGAGCTCGGACGCGGAGACGATCCTCATTGGGCCGTCTCCTTTCCGATGATCCCGCGCACCTGGGACCGGAACCGTGCGGTCGCCTCTTCGGCCTCGCGTTTAGCCTGGAGCGCCTGCCGGGTGAGCTTCTCGGCTTTGGCTCGGAGACGGTCGGCTTCGCGGGCGCTCTTTCGGCACTCGGCGAGCTGCGTCTCGAGCGTCCCGGCCGGCTGTGTTGAACGCGGCCGCATCGGGGTCGGCTGGTTGCGGTGCTCGTCGCACTTCGAGAATGGACCGCGATCCGACTTTGCCGGCTGCGTACAGTTCGGGAACTTGCAGGTATGGGTGGAGGTGATGTCGTGCGCCGACATCTCGGTCGCGGGTCCATTCACATCTGTCGCGACCGCCACCTGTCGAAGCTGGTCGGCCATCACTCGGCCTCGTCATCCGCCCCGGGGTCGTCTCCGGGGGTGCCGACCGCGATCAGCCCGTCCGAGGTCGAGATCCTCGCGGAGTGCACCTTCGCGACCTTCTTCCCGACGATCACGTCAAGGTCGCCGTCCCGGTCGGTCACGCCTTTCGCGCCGACGGAGTTGCAGCGGACGTCGACCTGGAGGGTGGCGTCCTTCTGGAAGACGAGCCGGTTGTAGAAGGAGACGTCGTTCGGGTCGGACCGGTCGAGGAAGAACCCGCCGGCGAACCCGATGTAGATTCGGTCGATCGACTGTCCGTCGACCTTCGGGATCGCGAGCTCTGGATTGTCGAACTTGGATGCGTCGAAAAGGCCGCTGTCGGCCTTCGGGGGTGCTTCGGCGAGCGTTGGGCTGCTCATCTGGTTCGGCTCCTCTCGGTCATTCGTGGATGGGTGCCTGCGGCCGGTCGGTTCGGCCGGGAGGGGCTACGTGCAGGATCTAGGCTGCGGCGACCTCCTTCCCCTCCCGCATCGCGAGGTACGCGCGGCCGATGCAGTACGCGTCGTAGCTGTCTTGGTCGAGGCGGAGCGGGCAGCCCTGCTCAACGGCCCAGCGGGCAATAGCGTCCTTGTCGGCGTTCGACTGGCCGACGGTCAGCTTCTTCCATGTTTGCGGTCGGAGCTCGACCAACTCGAGCGACCGCGAGAGCGACGCGATGATTGCGCCTTGGACGCGCATGAGTGGCACGAGGGAAGCGGCGAAGCGGGAGTAAGGCAGCTCGATCGCCGCGCCGACCACCTGCCACTGCTCGAGCAGCCCGGTGCCGGGTAGGAGGTCGCGGACGCGGCGGGAGCGTTTGAAAGCGTCACCGGGGCCGCAGGCCAGGTCGGCTTTCCACCGGTCGACGTACGCGCCGGTGTCCTCGTCGACGAGCACCAGGTGGACGTTGCTCGCGTCGTAGTCCAGGCCGAGCACGTTCATTTGGCACCTCGCATCTGTCGGGCGCTTTCGAGCCATTGCTCCGGGACTGGTGGGCCGAGCGTACGCCGGACCTCGCGCACCGCTTCCGTCATCGGGCCGCGATGGCCGGCGAGCCATTCCTCGGCGGCAACGCGCAGCGGGTCCTTTTCGATCACGCCCATCGAGACGAGGAGACGTCGGCCCGCGGGCGTAAACGACGCGGAATCGTGAAGGAACGGCACGGCGGGCGGGTCCCACAAGGGAAGAGTCGATCGCGAGCGCCAGACGTGGCTCATCGGCAGCCTTCGTGGTAGCGGCGTTGCTTCGACGCGCCAGGGTCGAGCTCTTCACCGCATGCGGGGCAGCGGCGGATGTCGCCGGCGACGACGTGCAGCACCCCGGCCGGGTACAGCGTCTCGATCGGCCCGTACACCTGCTCGATCCGCTCGACGAGGGCGGCGCGGGGTAGCAGGTAGCCGCGCTCGATCATCGACAGCTCGCCCTTCGCGATCCTCACTCGCACCGATGCAGCCGCGAGCGACAGACCCATCTCGCCTCGGCGGGCACGCATGAACGTGCGGACACGGAAACCGTGGGTGTTCCGACCCGACAGGAGCGACGGAGACGCGCCGCGCTGCTCCCAATAGGTCTGAGCACCCATCAGAACGGAATCCCGTCGGCCCGGGCCTGCCAGACGACAGCGGCCCTGCCAGTACGCGTCGGCCGTGTCTCCCCGGAGTCCTCGATCAGCCCGGCCTCGACCAGCTCGTGCCGGCGGGTCCTGAGCCCTGAATCCGTCTGCACCGGCACGTCCGGGGCGGGGTAGTTGTCGAGGAGCTCCTCGTCGGTCATCGGGCCGCAGGCGCGGAACGTGTCCATCACGGCCTGCTGCTTCACCGACAGGTCGGTGACCGACGCGGCGGCGGCGTGCGATGTGGCCGGGTCCTGGGAGCGGGCCCGGGGGAGAGGGAACGCAGGCCCGCTCGAGACGGAGGACGTGGCGGCCCCAGACGCACCGTCCTCCGACTCCAACGCCCGCGTACTGACCCACCGGCCTCCCGGCCGGCGCTCCACCAGGCTCTTCTGGCGAAGCGCGTACAGCACCTCCGAGCCCGAGTCGCTGCAGAACTTGCACCTGGAGTCGGCCTGGTGGCGGCCGGTGAACGCGTGGACGGCCGCGCCGACTTCGTCGATCGACGCGCCACCCAACCGCTCCACGGTCTCGAGCGCGTGCTGCTGCCTGCCGGTGAGCCCGACAACATGGACGCCGCCGGTTAGGTCGAGCTGCTCGATCACAGGAGCCCGCAGTCGCGCGCCGTGTTCGGCCATGGGTTGAACCCGCGGGTGAGATAAGCCTTGATCGCGACCGCGATCTGCACTGACACCGGCCAGTGATCGGCCGTGCCCCACGCGCGCAGGTACTCCGGCCCATAGGTGCGTTGGAACTCAAGGTCCATTTGCAGGCCGCCGTAGTAAGGGGCATCAGGGTCGGTCCATGAGCCTTCGAAGCGGTGGATGCACATGAAGCTCCGCTCGAGCGAGGACGGTCCGGGTAGCGCGAGGTCGGCTTTGAGTGCGCGCCGCAGCTTGGTGATCTCACCGGTGAGCTGGCGGGCCTGCAAGACACGCGCGGTAAGCAGCACCTGCAAATGGTCGCGTTGCTTCCGGTACTTCTTCGCGGCCTGGTGCGAGTACCGCCACGACTGTTCGTAGTCACGGGTGTCGGTTCGGCCGCGGGTGAAGCCGACGGTGAGGATGAATAGGGCGGTGAGTGCGAGGGTGGTTGCCATGAGTCTCAGGACTCCGTCCCTTTCGTCGCTGGCTGGGCCTCGTCGGTTTGGCCGACGGCGATCAGGCGATCCAGAAGCTGCAGCGCACTCGCCTGTAGCCCCTTCGAAGTGACCTGGAACTTGGTGTCGATCAGCGGCTTCGCAGCCGCGTACGCGGCCTTGTACTGGGCCTGGTAGTCGTCGCCCTTACCTGCGGCGTCCCGCGCGGCGTCCCGCGCGGCGGCCCGCGCGGCGGCCCACGCGGCGTCCCGCGCGGCGGCCCGCGCGGCGTCCCGCGCGGCGTCCCGCGCGGCGTCCCACGCGGCGTCCCGCGCGGCGGCCCACGCGGCGTCCCACGCGGCGGCCCACGCGGCGTCCCGCGCGGCGGCCCACGCGGCGGCCCGCGCGGCGTCCCGCGCGGCGGCCCGCGCGGCGTCCCGCGCGGCGGCCGCATCCTTCTTCGCCGCGTTCAGCGTCGGCTGAGCCTGCTTCGCCGACTTCGCATCGACGAGCGGGGCAAGCCCCTCCAGGAGTTCCGCTTGGTCGGTCAGCCCGGCCAGACGTAGGAACGCCGGCGCGCACTCACGAGCCAGCCAGTCGGTACACATCCATGCGCGCTTCTCGTCGTCTGCCTTGCCGGTGTTCGTGCCGACCACCCTGGGGATGAACGGCTTTAACATCTGCCGCTGATCGTCCGGCAGGGCGTCGTTCCACGAGATCAGAAACGACGTGATTACGGGGCTCGCGCACTTCGGATGATCCGACCACGGCTCCCCAGCGACGTAGGCGACCGCTTCCATGACGCAGGCACCTTTCTCCCACGAGTCATGCGCGCCGGCGTTGAGGGTCAGTGAATCGAGCGCGGGCAGGCGCTCCTCGAGAATGGTCATGCAGCCTCCTTCGCGGTCGGCTCGACGAGCGTGATCCGCCGCCCGTCGGTCAGCTCGATCACGCACCCAGGGCCGACATCGCCCTCGATCGTGACCAGCTCGGTCTCCTGGTCGGAGACGCCTTCGCCGTCTTGGACCACGGCGATGTACGCCGTGCGATCGGCGCTCATTTGTGACCTCGCTTTCGGTCGGTTAGAGGTGGTCGCGGGTCGTCATCTGCACGATCCCCGCCGGCTTCTTCTGTCGGGCCGCTTGGACCGGAGGTTCGACTCCTCCCGGGGCCGCTAGCCGCATAGAGGCCCTCTGAGGTGTCCTCTTCGGCTTCGTCGTCTTCATCGGCAACACTTGTGCCGCGGCGCAGAGCGTCCTCGAGCTCGTCCCGGCGGAGATCGTCGAGGTACAGCTCGGTCGTCGCGATCGACGAATGCCCCATTAGCCCCTGCAGGTCACGCTGGGATCGGAGCGGATCGGTGCGGAGGAACGACGTCGCGAACGAATGCCGCAAGGCGTGGGGGCCGAACAGGGTGACGCCGGCGCGGCCACAGACACGGCGCACCATCAGCCACAGCGATTTCGTCGATGCTGGTTGCTTCGGGTCGCGGCGGATTCGTCGGCGGCCGCGGCTGCCGTGCTCCCACTCGACCTCGACGGTAAAAACGTGGTCGTCATGATCGGGCTCGAGCAGCCGGTACACGTCGCGGAGCTCGCGGGTTGCCTGGGGGCCCAGCGGCACCCAGTCGCGGTGTCCGCCCTTGACCTGGACGCGGGCGAGGCCGTTCTGAAGGTCGAGGTCTGACCAGCGGAGCGCGCAGACCGTGCTCGCCCGGAACCCGCGGCGAGCCATCACGATCCACGGTGCGTGTTCATGCACGGTGCATGCACGGAGGCAGAGCTCCACATCGATCGCTGGCGGCCGGTAGATGTCGGCGCGCCGTCTCGGCGGTCGGCGCAGCCTGCGCGCGGGGTCGTCGCCGACGAGCGTGTGTTCCTCGGCCCAGGCGAAGAACGAGTGGAGGGCGCTGATTCGGTTGGCGCGGGTGCCAGCGCTGGTCTTGCCCCAGTGCTTCGCGAGGATCGTCCGAAGGGTGTCGGTGCCGGCACGGCCGCTGAGCTTGTCGATCGGGTACTCGGAGCCGAGCTCCGCAACGAGGACGTCGAGGATTCGCCGGTACGAGTCGAGGGTGCGCGGGGTCCAGTCGCGCTCGACTCGGCCCCAGTCGAGGAAAGCGTCGATCGCGCGGGCAATCCTCATGCTTCTGTTTCCTCCCGCACATCCACACGCGCGCAGAGGCGAAGGCCAGCCTCATGGACTTCGATCGTTGTCCATCCCCCGCGTAGGAGCAGTGCGCCGAGTTCGGCGTCGGTCATGGCGCGAACTTGGTCGTCCGCGGCGACCACCGAGCCGGCGAGGCCGAGGATCGCACGGCGTGCCTCATCGGGGTCGATGCCGCTCATTCTCCGTCCTTGTTCTCTGACCGTCCGGGTCTGCCCCTCGCCGTCGGTCAGAGCGAGCACGTCGCGGCCGTAGTTACGGAACGTTCGGTCGCACTTCCATGAGAGGAACACAGAGAACCGCCTAAGCGTGAACCCGAAATACCAGCGGCCAGCCTGGACTGTGCTCTCGTACCTCATGCCTGCCCCTCGCCGTCGAGCACGGCCAGGGCGGCATCCAACGCATCGACGGCACGCTGATGGTCATGCCGGTGTTCCCACTCATCAGCGCAAGGCTGGTAGCCCATCTCCCTTTCGTGTTCCGTACATGGGTACTTAGCGTTGCGCGTTCTCTGTTCTTCCTTCGCGGCTTCTGCGACGGCGAGGAGGTCGCGGAGATCAGCAGAGGCGTGGTCGATCAGTCGGGCGCGTAAGCTCGGGTGCAGCCGTTCCCTGATCCGGTCGAGGCGACTGCTCACCGGTTCTCCCACGGCACCCGCGTCCAGACCCAGCCTCCAGTCCAAAGGTCAGGCGTGAGGTACATCCACGGTGAAATCCACCCGCTCACGGCTGCTCCGGGTTGAGGGCGGTAACGGAGGATCCCTCTTCCCGAGGTGGCGTGAAAGTGATCTTCTTCTGACCGCTGAGGAGGGCAGTCACGACCTCGATCTCCCAGCCCTCGTCGTCCGTGAACACAGTGACGTCGTCCACGCCGGTCTGGTACTGAAGGACTTCTTCGCTCATGCCGCCACCACCTTGCCGACGCCGTTCACGATCTCCGCCGACCCCTTGGCGAAGTCACGCCGCTGCCCGCCTGCGACCGCGTACCGCGGGCCTTTCGCCGCGCCGAGATCCGCGTCGTTCTTCGCGAACCAGCCGTCCGGCTCCCAGAACTCGTTGTAGTGCCAGTCGGCCCCGTTCGAGCAGAGGAGCGCCCCGGCGAGGTTCAGCTCGGCCTGCGCCGTCGACGCAGCGTTCGACGCGAGGAACAGGCTCGACACGCCCCAGGCGTGGAGCTGGTCGGCGTAAGCGAGGAGGCCTGTGACCGATCCGTTCGAGATGAAGCCGCGTTCGTGCTCGAAGATGTCGCAGAGCTTCGCTGCGGCGGCGATGTCGGGGATCGTCAGGTCGTGCAGCCACCAGACCGAGTTGTGGATGATGATGAATGGCTTCGGGAACGCATCTCGGACGCGGCGGAGGCCGATGACGAAGTCGCGCCGCCACTCCCCGATCGAGTAGACCAAACCGGTTCTCGGGTTGATCGGCGGCCGGGTCTTGTCGTCCAGCGTGATCTCGCCGAGGTTGATGTCGTCGAGTTTGACGCCGACGAACCCGGCGGCCTTCGCGGTCTGCACCCACGCGAGGACGAGGTCCCACCAGCCGGGGTTACCGATGTCCGGGAGGAACTCCGACCGGCCGTAGAACGTGACGTACTGGCCGCCCGTGTCCTTGAGGACGAACTGCGGCATGGCGGGCGGCGCGGAGTAGTCGTTCGACGGTGAGTGGTAGATCGCCTGCGGGTCGATGTAGTCGACCGACGGGATCTCATCGGTGTACGCGTCCCAGCTCGGGTGGTATGCCTCGAGCAGATTCCAGTGGTCTTTCTCCCACTGTGTGATCGTGCCGTCGCCGTGGACGTAGTTCCACATCGCGCCGTTGGCGTACTCGAAGAACTGCACGCGGCCTTCCGTGCCGGTGGGCGGCGGAGGTGGCGGCGGAGGGGGTGGAGGGGGTGGAGGGGGCGGTGTCGCGGTGGCATTCACCGAGACGGCCGCCTGGATGGTCGCTGTGTCGCCGGCCGCGTCGGTCGCGACCACCTTGAGCGTGTACGAGCCGTTCGGCAGGCTCGCCGGGTCGAACGTGTTCCCGTCGCCGTTGAACACATATGGGGCGAGGGTCTCGGTCCACTTGAGGACGCCGTCGATGAAGAACTCGACCTTCGTCACGGCCAAGTTCGCCGTCGCCGTCCACGGCACAGGCACGCTAAGCGTCTGCCCGGCAGTGATCGACTGCGACACGCTAAGCGTCGGCGCAGGCGGAGCCCAAGGGTCCGGCGGAGTCTCGTACACGCCCGGAACCGCCGACGCGATCTTCGGCAGCGGAAACGGCTCCGCCAGCCTCCCCAGCTTCGACGACGTCGCGAGTTTCCCGGCCTGCACGTGCACCCCGGCCGGCGTGATGATGTCGTAGGCGACCGCTGCCGGATCCCTCGTCCAGTCGAGATACCAGATGCCGGTTGTGTCCTTGCGGAGTTTCGAGTTCAGGCTCACGAAAACCTCCAGATCAGATAGGCGATAGCACCCCAGGTGCCGACGATTACCACGGCGCAGGCGCAGAGGAAGAGCAGGATCTCGGCGAACTCGCGCATCTCAGGCGGCGTCCTCGTCGAGCGGCGGAACCGGCAGCAAGATTGGCAGCGAGTCGACGAACTCCTGCCATTCGTCAACCCAGCCGTCCGACCCATCGAAGGCGTCCACGAGCTCGCGGGCCCGTCGGACGCGTTCGCGGTGCTCCCACTCGGCCTGCTCCTGTTGTTGCCAACACCACAACCGGTAACCACCCCAGGCGATCAGAACCACCGAGACGATCACCAGGAGATCGAGGCCGTTCAATCGAACCACCCCGGATGACGCGCCGCGAAGACCACGAGGAACACGAACCAGGCGGCTATGACCAGGAGCCAGATCCCGAACGCGACGAGCGCCCATTCCCACCAGGTCACGCGGTCACCCGCGATCGGCCGTCTTCCTTCACGACCTCGAGCGTCGTGTCGAACGCGCCGGCGAGGTCAGGGTGGTGGGAGATCACGAAGACGCGGTCGAAGGTGTCGGCTTCGCCGCGGAGGACTTCGGCGAGGCGGGCGAACCCGTCGGAGTCGAGCCCGTCCGGTTCGTCGATTGCGAGGAGCCGGGACTCTGCGCCGCGGCGGTGCGCGAGGAGCTTCGCGAGCGCTATCCGCAGGGCAAGGTTCAAGCGGGTTCGTTCGCCGCCGGAGAACGTTTCGTAGGCGCGCACGCCCGAGTCGGTGATGACGACGACGTCGAGGGTGTCACGGAGTCCGTCGCCGGACTTGAGCTCGCGCTGTGTTCGGAGCTCGACCCGGTACGGGGTACCGAGATCCTGGAGGATACGGTTGGCATCCATCTCGATCTGCGGGATCGCTTGCGACTCGACGATCAACGCGGGGATCCCGTCGCGGCCGTACGCCTTCTCCAAGTCGGCGGCGAGGTCGATCTCCTGCTGCAACTGTTCGCGCTGCTTCGCGGTCTCGGCGAGGTTCGCTTCCGCTTCGACGCAGCGGCGGAGGTGCTCGTCGGCGAGAGTCTTGCGGGCCTGCGCGCGTGTCAGCTCGCCGCGCGCTTCGTCGACACGGCCGCGCGCGATCAGCGCGTCGGCCTGGAGCCCCTCGACGTTGACGGACGGTACGCTGATGTCGGCGAGAGTCGTCTTCGCCTCCTGGAACGCCTCGGCCGCTTCGGCAAGCGAGTGGATGAAGTCGGGGCCGCGGCCGGCAGCGATTGTCTCGTCGAGGAGACGAACCTGCTCCTGCAATCGGGCCCGCTGATCCTGGTCGCGGCGTGCTGCGACAAGACGCTCCGTGGTGTGGGCGATCGCGTCGTGGAGGTCAGGGTCGGCGGCAGGCGGGTCGCCGATCTCAGGAAGTTCGATCGTATGCGCCTGCTGGTCGCGGTCGCGAGCGCCGGCGTCGAGTTCGTCCGCGTCCGCTCGCATCTTCAGAACAGACGCGGCGAGCGCTTCGACGCCGAGCGTCTGCCCGCAGTGGTCGCAGGTGTTCTCACCAGGGCCGGCGGCCTCGAGCCGGTCGGACTGCTCGCGAAGAGCGCACGCCCGTTCGTTCATCTCGGACGCCTGGCCGAGGATCGCGTTCCGCTGCTCCATCTTCAGCGCGAGTTCGCGCTTCGCGGCCTCGTACTCCTGTACGACGAGCTGCTCCTGAGCTTGCGCCTCGCGGAGTATCTGTTGGCGGGCCTCGAGCGCGGCGGTCTCGTCGACGGTCGTGAGTCTCGCCGTCGTTTCGAGGGCGGCACCTCTGTCGAGGGACGCGCGATCGGCGTCGACTTGAACTTGAAGCAGCCGGCGGTGGTCTACTTCCACGCGCGCGAGATGCGCCTGTGCGACCTCCCGCCTAGCCGTGGCCGCCTCCGCCGCGCGCACCTGCTCCGTGATCGTCGCGAGCGTCTTCTCGGCGGCGGCGACTGCTTCGGTCGCGGTGACCTCTGCGCCGCGGGCGAAAAGCGCCTCCGACTCGACGTCAGACTTGCGATCAGCCTGTTCCTGAAGAACTCGGGTCTCGCCGGCGAGCTGCTCCAACCTTTGCTCCGCCGTGCGGCGATCCGCGCGGGCGAACTCGAGCAGCTCATCCCACACGTCGAGCGCCAAGACCTCGGCGAGCACGGCCTTCCGGTCGCGTGGGTCGGCTGCGGTGAAGCTGTCGCCGTCACCCTGGGCGAGGAACGCCGATGCACGCCACGTCTTCCGCGACAGGCCAATGGTCGCCTCTATGAGGCTCTGGGTCTCGCGGGCCGTTCCTTGTGTCAACGGAACCCAACTCACGCGCGAGCCTTTCTGCGCGCGTAGGACTCACGAGACCGACGCGCTTCACACGTGCGGCAGGACCGAAAGCCACCGCGAATCGCTGTGTTCTTCTCGGTGAACTTGTGACCGTTCCGGCAATGCGTGTGCGTCCCGCGGGAGAGCGCTCCATTGCGTCTGCGGTACGCGTGATCTATCGCGCGCAGGCGACAGCGTGGCGTGCAGTATTTCCGCTGACGCGCGTGCTGATCGCCGGTTGTCGGACAGAAAGCGACTCCGCAGTAAGCGCAGTCACGGGCAGCCATGACCTCGGCGCGCCATGCCTGCCGCCGCGCGAGGAACTCACGAGCGCGTGCCGTCCTCCTCACGCCGAGAAGTGGAAGGAGATCGACGATAACGCGCTCAGCGTCACTCCCGTTCGCCTGCCACCGCCACATCGGCGAGCGATTGGGCTCGCGCGCGGCTTGATAGGTAACCGTGCCGACTCCTGCAATTGCGGCAAACCGCCTGATGCAGTCCTCGTCTCTCATCACGATCGCGGCGACGATGTCCGTGCCGCCAATCCGGCCCGTGATGCAGCCCTCTCCCTCGAAGAGGCCAGCCGCCCAGGCGATTCCGAGCTCACGCGTCACGCTTCTTCCTCCCACCGTTCGAAGTCCAAGGTCGAGCGGCCGCGACCCCGCGCAGAGAACCCACGCCGAACCCGGTAGTCCTCGCCCGCGTGCTCGAACTCGAGAACGATCTCCATCTCGTCCGCGTCCTCACGGAGGTAGTCGGCGAGCGTGCGCGACTCCGCACCGAAGATTGCGAGGTCGACGAGATTGACGACGCTCGACTTGCCCGCTCCGTTCGCGCCGGTGACCGCGCACGTGCCGGTCGGGAGGTCGAGGTCGAGCCGCTCGAAGCTCCTGTAGTTCGTCGCGGTGACGCGGAGTGGATTCACGACCGCGCCGCCAGGTAGTGCTGCGTCCGCTCGACCATCGCCGAGCCGCGGTCGCCGTTCACGCCCTGCGAGTCGAGCCAGAGCTGGAGCGCGTCGAGTTCGGTCAGGTTGTCCGTGTCGATGTGGACGCGGGCGCGGTCCTCGCGGACGATCTCCGGCTCGATCGTCACGTGCGAGGCTCCAGATTCGAGGAGCGCCCGCTTGATCTCTGCCGGGCTGATCCGCCGCGCCTGCTCCTCCGTCGCTTCGTAGCGGACGCGGACGATCTCGCCACCGAAAATCGGCGGATGAACCGCCGCGAACTGGACCACATCCGACTCATGCGTGACGTCGAGGTCAACCGTGACGAACAGCCGCGAGGGGAGCGGCACAAACCGAGCCGTCGTCGCCTCGGCAACGTCGAGGATCCAGACGCCGTGATCGCAGGACGCCTCCCCGTGGTTGAGGGGCAGCGGCGACCCTGTGAAGAACATCGGCCCCACGTCGCGCAAACCGTCGTGCTCGCTGTTCAAGAGCTGCGCCTTGTGCACGTGGCCGACGACGACCGCGTCCCAGCCCATCGCCTCCAACTCGGCCGCGTCCAGGACGACGCCAAAGTCCAGGCCGACGTCGCGGCCCGTCGGAGTCACCGCACCGGACACCGACCAGTGGGCGAGGAGGACGGCGGGGCCGTCCTTGATCTCGTCGCGGAGCCCGCGCAGGGCTGCATGGAGCAGCGCGGCCGCCTCCTCGTACAACGCGTCACGATCGCCACCGTTGCGACTCGCGACCAATCTCGAGATCGGCGTCCAGGGGAGGCACCCGACCGACACGCCCGCGGCCTTCACGACCTGCGGGGCCGTGGCGACGGTCATCACGTCCGAGAACACGTCGAGCGACGTCGGCGCGTCCGGTGCGAGGACGTCATGGTTACCGCTTACGGCTACGACGGGGACGCCGGCGGCAGCGAGCCGACGGAGCGGCTGATCGAACGCGACCAGCTCCGCCTGCGACGGATACCGCCTGCGCTCGAACCCGTCACCCGCAAAGGCAACGAGGTCGCAGCTCTCTTCGAGCGCGACGTCCGCGACCCGGCTCCAGACTTCGGCCTGATCGGCGAGCCGCGAAGGACCATACCGCTCGACGCCAGCTCCGAGGTGCAAATCACCGACGCATAGGAGCCGGCTCATCGTGTCCTCCGCCTGATGGTGTCCTTGATCTGATCGACGCGGAAGCGCAGGTCTTCGAGCGAGCTGTCGAGCACGCTGGCATCGACTCCCGAATCAGTGACTCGCGTGGCGATCCTCTGTGCGATCTCTTCGATCTTCGCGACGTCGGCTTCGAGTGCGGCATACAACCGCTCAGCCTGCTTAGGCGTGTAGCCGAGCGTCTTCACGAGACGCCTCCGAGTTCGCGGACGAGCGCCTGGTACTGCGCGACCGCCGCGATCCGGATCCGCTCGAGCTCGGCGTCGTCGAAGCCTTCCACGACGGTCGCCTCGAACTGAGCGTCGCCCTTGGCGTTCCGGACCACCTTCACCTTGCAGCGCGGCTCGGGGTCGATGACGTGCTCGGTGGCGCTCACTGTGTGGCCGCCTGCAAGATCGCCATCGCCTCCGTGTAAACCTCAGGGAGATAGACCCGCGCGTAGCTGCGGGCGTAGACGCCGGCGGGGTGATCCTTCGTCTCGGCGATCACCCATTTCAGCCAGTCCGCGCCTTTCGGCTGGGCGGCGATCTGAGCGATCGTGCGACCTTTGATGTTGGCGCGGCCGCGGTCGACGACGTATCGGCCGGCGGCGTCCGCGGCGTCCCTCGCGGCCTGTGCGTCGGGCGGCGCTTGGAACGGAGACGGCTGCTCCTGCTCCGGCTCGGGTTCTCCGCCGATGTCGGGTTCGCCGTCGAGGTCAGGAGCCGAGCCCCCCTCGGGGAGAGAGGTGGAGGAAGGCTCGGCCTGCTGATCGAGCGAGCTGTCGGTGCCGTTAGTCCGCCCGTCTCCCGCGCCCAACCCGGCCGGGGTATCTCCATACATCAGCTGCGCCGCCTGCTCCGGCGGCATGTCCTCGGCGGCGATCACACGCACAGCCCACTCTGCAAGGTCGCTGGTCGGCAGCTCCTTCACGAGCGCCTTGATGCACGTCTTCTCGAACATGCGGTCAGTCCACTCGTTCCAGACCGTTTGTGTCTGAGCCTTCGCGCGGCGCTTCGCGATCTCGTCTGCATACATCACGACCGGGGGCGCGACGCGGCCGTCGCGATGCCGAGCGATCGCGTACGCGGCGATCCGCTCACCGCGCTCAGCGCCAGGTCGAACGGGGACGTGCTCCAGCTTCGGCTCGAGGCCCTCGGCGTAGGTGAACTCGTCGTTCTCGTAGACCACGCGCGCCGAGACCTGCCAGCCCGCCTCGGCGGCGCGCTTGATGTAGCCGTCCTTCATGGCGAGGAACTGCGCGCGGTCCTTGTAAGCGACGATCGCGGCCTCTTTGCCGTCTGGAAGCAACCCGGCCTGCGCGGACTGAAGGAGCGCGACAAAGAGCGAGTTTCGATCGAGCTTTACAAGGTCGGGGTTCGCCATCAGCGCAGTGGTGGCTGCGCGCTGGAAGCGCTGGGGCAGGATGTTGCCTGGCAGCGCGGCCGCGATCTGTTCGCGGAACTCCGGGCTGCGCACCTGGGAGACCAGCTCCTGCTGCGGGGTGCGCTCCGCGAGTTCTGTGCTGGGGGTTGGGGCCGCCATTGGGTGTCTCCCTCCTCTAGTGCGGCTCAGGCCGCTGCTACCTCGGTGGTGTCGAAGAAGAAGGCGAGCGGCTTCCCGGTCGCCTCTGCGATCCGGCGCAGGGCTGGGCCTCGCAGTGCGCGCTCGCCGCGCTCGTACTTGCCGATCGAGAACACCGAGCAGCCCGCCTGCTGCGCGAGCTCTTCTTGCGTTAGCGCGGCTTCGGCGCGAGCACGCACGATGCGCGCTGGTGTTGCCTTCGGTGTTGACAATCTCTGCATGTGGACTTACGGTACACGTATCACATGAGTACGTCAAGTACCCGTACTAAGAGTCCGCAGACAGACGTACGCAAACTCCGTACGTTTCTGGTTGACCTGATGGCGAGCCCCACGCCACCGATCTGTGCTCGCATCCGCGAGCTGCGACTAGAGCGCTTCGAGCAAGACAAGGAGGCCCAGCGACGCGAGCAACGCGCAAACCGCTTCAGCCAAGAGGCCATCGCTCAACGTGTAGGCGTCACCCTCAAGGCATACCGCGCCTACGAGGAATACCGAGAGCCCGACTACGAACGACGACAGGCGATCGCCGCTGCGCTCGACCTACCCACCGATTATTTCGAGGGCCAGCTCACGCGCAGCCAGGAGTACCACGCCCTCCAGGAAGAAGTCTCAGCTGTGCGCGAGATGGTCGAGGAGCTACTCCGACGATCTGCCTGATCTCATCGAGTTCACGACGAAGCAGGACGAGAGGGTCTGGTTGTCGGTGCTTCAGGATCAGCCGACCGCAGTTCTCGCAATAGGTCAGGGCGAGCGCTCCGACTTGAGCGCGCGCGGGCCGCTGCTCCGGACAGAGGCAGACGAGGTCTTCGTCATAGAGCCGGGCGTCGACTTCCTGCCTGCTCACCGATGCGGATGGTAGGAGGTCGCGTGCGGATCGGCAAGGTCACATTTCTAGCAATCGGAAGGACCGAATGATGGGCAAACTTCTAGACATCGCGGCATCCCTACTCTGCATCGGAGCAGGCATCTACCTGCTCTCGCACAACAGCCCGCCGATCGCAGTCGAAGGCGAGGCCGGACAGTCATGGCTCGAGGTTCTCGCCCACGGCATCGGCATCTACTTCATCGGCAAGGGACTCTTCATCGCCCGGTCAACGCATCTCGACGGTGAGGCCGTCGCCGCGCTCCGCAAACTCGTTCAGGCGGCCGGGTTGCAGCACGACCGGGTCGGCAGCACGGTCGAGAAGTCGGCCGGTGTCGATGTGGTCGGCGCGAAGCAGGATTAGGGCACACGAAAAGGGGCCGCCCCGCGTCTCGATCCCTGGGAGGGCATGGAGCCCAGGGTTCGAAGCGGGGCGGCCGTGGTGCCGCGCGGAGGAGAGGCGAAACGCGCGGCGTCTTCTACAGGTTCACGTTGTCGCTGATCGCGGCGATGAGGAGGACCACGAAGATCCCGACCAGCATCAGCTCTGCGAGTCCGATGTTCATGTAGGGCCTCCTAGGCAGAGAGGAGCTTGTCGAGTTCGGCCGCGCTGCTGCCGCCGACATGGAGAAATGCCCCGGTGGCGTGGCCGATCGGGTCGCCAGCTTCGACCTTCGCCCGGTCCCGGCTGGCCCGGTCGACGTGGGCGAAGAAGAAGCGGACGGGCTTCGTGCCCTTCGGAACCTCAACGTCGAAGCTGAACATCACGCCGCCCTTCACGCCGCCGTCGAGGACGTCGTCGTAGGCGTGGGGGATCTTGCCTTTCGCGGGGGCGTAGATCGGTTCGCCTGGGTGGGTGGCGATGTCGGCGGCGTACGGGCCGCCCTTCGACACTTTCGGATGTTGCGGTGGCGATACGATGACGGTGATCGGCCCGTCGAGGAGTGGATGGTAGGTGCTCACTTGCCACCGCCGTCGGTCTTGGTGAGGTTGTGGGCGACGGCGACGCCACCCAATGCGCCAGCCAGGCCCATCAGGACATCGCGCAAGGTGCCGATCACGGTGGCGTCGGTGCCGACGAGAGCGGCAGCGGTGAAGCAGCCGAGCGCGGTGACGAACGCGATCAGGATGACCCAGATGTGGTCGGTGGGGAACTTCATCAGAATGCCTCCAGGTCGATGATGAGCAGAATCGAGGTTGGGCTGATCGTGACGAGCAACGCCTGACCGCCGACGTTCGAGTAGTAGCCGGTGCCACCGGTGACGGCGAGCACCCTGAACGACGACACGGACGGGACGACCGCGCGGGCGATGATCTGGCCGCGGCCGAACCGCCACGACGACTCACAATCGGAGAACTCCACGCTGACCTGCTCGCATTTGGCGAAGCCGGTTCCGAGTCGTTCGGTGTAGGCGGGCTGGTTGTAGAGCGCGTAGATCTTGGTGGCGTCGTGTTGCGAGATCAGCGTGCCGGTCACCCGGATCCGCGCGATTCCAGGTTGGAGGCCTGCGCTCGAGGGGATCAGGAACGCGAGACCGGCTACCGTGGAGGCGGCGAGGAGTTTCATGGCCGGGTGATCTGGTCGCAGGCGGTCATCTGGCCGAGGTCGGTGACGTAGCCTTCGAGCGCGTTGACGGCTGAAGTGGCGCGGTAGCTGCGCGCGTCCGGGCCGCCGCTGATGTAGAGGATCATCACGGCGATCGCGCCGAGCTGGGCGGTGGTGGCGTGGCAGGCCTCGTCGAGTCCGCGGCGAAGAATCCGGATCTGCGCCCTGTTCGCCGTCGTCCTCTCTCTCGTCTGCTGCCTTTGGCTATTCAACGACCAGGCGACGATCACGGTGAACACGACCAGCCAGAGGCCGAGGAATCGCCACCGCCATGCGTGTATCCCAGCCGGGTAGCGGAACTGCCGCCAGGCTTTACGAACGCGGCGCTTCATTTGTCCTTGTGAAGAACGATCGGGATGCCCATCATCGCGCCGAAAACCACGAGCAGTGATGGCTCCACCGGCCCGTGCACTGTTTCCCATACGACACCTCCCAGCCCGACGAGGAACAGGATGATTTCTCGGGCCGCAGGCCAGGAATCAAAACTCCTCTTCACGGCCGCCGAGCCGTTTGATCTCATCCAGCGCCTCCGAGAGGCGGCTGTTGACGAGCTTGTGGATTTCGCGTAGCTGCCGGATCACGTAGACGGCGAGCAGCGGCCCGATGATGACGGAGATGATCTGTGCCGATAGGGACAAGTGACCCCTCCCTTCGAATGAGTTGACGTCAAAACCCTGGAGGGTGGCGGTGGATGAAACGGGGGGCAGGCCGGCGGAGCGTGCGAACGCGAGGGCCCCGCTCGCTCACTCTGCGGACTCGGATGATGACCGACAGCACGGTTAGACGTTTCCGGGGATGCGAACGTAGGAGCAACGAGAGTGCCGGCGGGTCCGTCTCATCATCCGGTCATCGCTGCCTTCCTCGCCTGAAGGAACTGGCGCGCGCGCAGCCACCAGGCGGGCGGAATGACACGCGGCGCTACCGAAGGTCTGCGGCCCCGATCCTGCTTGCGCCCCCTGTACTCGCCCTCGCCGAGCCACCACCGCAGCCAAGACCAGAACGGGTCGACGGTCGGGAGCGGCGGCGGTTTCGGGTCAGGCGGCATGAGACGCACCCACGTTTCCGGCGATGGCTGCCAGGACCGCTCCGTTGAGAAGCGGACGTACTCCGGTGCTGATTCGCGGCCGTTCGACCACAGCAACGGATCCGACCCTGGTTCGCGGACGACGGCGATATGGTGGGATCCGTCCGGGCCGTAGATGACGGCGTCACCGACCTGGGCGTCCTTCATGTCGATGTGGGAGAGGTGAGCCCAGCATGAGCTCGTGTTGCCGTAGCCGTTCGGCTGGCCGAGCGGGTTCGGGGCTCCGGCGAGGCGGCAGATGATCTGGTAGCCGTTCGAGCAGTCCGACCAGACAACACCATGCCGGGCCTGCTGTTCGGTGACGTGTTGGCCGAGCGGGCGGGCGAGGAGGTAGTGCCAGTTCGCCCGGTTGGCGACGGTGGCGTCCATCAGCGACGCGAGGCGTAGCCGCGCAGCATTCACAGCAGACCCTCTTTCCTCTTGAAGCGGGCTATCCGGTCAGGACTTTGGTGGCGGCGGCGACACGGGCGAGCAAGACGTCCATCCGGTTCGAGTACGCCTCCAGCTCGAGGTCGAGACGGTCCGTCTCGGCGTCGTAGCCGGTCGAGACGACATGGAAGAGCGTTTCGCCGTCTCGGCCTTGGAAGAAGACGTCCGATTTGGGGAGGTCGGCGATGGTGATGTTGTCGCCGGCGCGGAGAAGAATCGCGGGCCGCGCCCCGCCGGTGGCGTGGTTGAGGTAGCAGCGGGCGGGGACGGTAACGCGGCCGGTCAGGAATGGGGAGCCGCCGCGGTCAGCGCTCACCTTCGCCGCGAGTTGCGCCGACGAGCTCGGTGTCATCGGCACGCCCGCGCTGACTATGAAGTCCTTGGTTCGCCCCTGCTTCACATACGGGTTGCGCTGCTCGACGCTCGAGGAGCTGGCCTCGCCGATGTTGCGGCCCTTCGGCGTCGCCGCAGCGTTGTCGTATAGAACGTATGCGGTCCTCGCGATCCCGTCCACGGAGGATTGGAGGTCGAGATCGACGAAGTTCTCAAGCGTTGTGAGCCATTGCGCTTCGTCGAGGTTGACGGCGTGCCAATCGAGCCGGCCGTCCTCCCAGACGCCCCACTCCTTCTCGTACAAGCTGACGACCTGGTTGACGATCACGCGGGCGAAGTCGCGGTGATCCTGAGACACCTGCGGGATCGCGAACTCGGAGCCGTCGTCGACCGTTCCTACAGCAAGGTCGGGGATGAGCGGGATCAGGTCGCGGAGGATCGTCCCGCCGTAGAAGCCTGCGGTGAGCGGGTCGGAGGAGTCGTCCTCGAGGCTGGCTGTGCCGAGGATGCGGATGCCGTAGTGGTAGCCCTGGATCGTCTCGTCGGGAGTGAACGGCGAGGTGGTCGCTTTCACGCCGAGGCAGACGGCGATCGCTCCGGCCGGGACCGCGTTGTCCTGAGCTCCCGGCGCATAGTTCGTGATTTCGACGAAGGTGCCGGTTCCATCGATGTATCCGGAGAGGCCGTTGAAGCCGGTGCCGTTCTCTTCCCCGTACGTGTTCAGGATCCGGGTGGGCGTGATCCCGGGCGGGCACCACCACAGACAGAAGCGGACTCTGGGGCTGTTGAAGTTGCGGAGGTTCGTGCCGGTGAACGCGACACCGTCCCTGGCGAGGTTGGTCGGGTCGAACCGGCCGGTCGTGAGCGTCCACGCGCCATAGGCGACCTTGTTCGGATCGCGGTGCGAGACGGTTTCGTCCTCCCACTGCATGTCACGCTTCGACCACATCCGCACGATCGACACTTCGTCGAGGCGGCGTTGGAGGCCGAAGCAGGTGATCGTGGTGAGGAGTTGGCCGTCGGCGAGTCGTTTGCCGTGGTCTTCGACCTGGCCTTGGTAGATGACCTGTTCGCCGTAGGTGATCGTGAGGAGCGAGAGTTCGGGGATTTCGCGTCGCCAGTAGGCGAGTGGCCCTTCGACGTCGAAGGTGCAGGATCCGAAGCCGCCCTGCGCAAGCGTCGTGAACTTGAGGCTGTTGGCGACGGGGGTGATGCGAAGCGGGCTGTTTCCTCTGCGGTCGAGGGTGAAGGTGATCTCGACCGGCGGCGGCGGGCCCGGGATGAGGGTGCCGCTCTGGTTGAGTGGGATGCCGGATCCGGGCCAGTCGAGGGCGGCGGCGACGAGTCCGTCGATCCAGATCGTGTCTCCGGCCGCTCCTTGGCCGCCTCCGGGATCGAATCCGACCTGGATCTTGTTGGCCGAGGCGAGAGTATTCCGGCCGGTGACGGAAAGGGTTTCGGTCGGGATGGGGCTAAAGGGGTCGCTAAAGATGCGACATTCGACGCTGCCCGTGCTCGTGTTGTGGACGATGTGCCATTCGATGCGCGACCAGGCGTTCAGCGGTAGGGCCGCCGCGGAGGTGGCGAGGGCCGCACCCGTGCTGTCGGAAATGCTGATTTTGCCGTTGGTGAAGAGGTAGATGCGCGAGGCAAAGCTGCCTCCGTTGAACGGAACGACAAGCGCGACGGTTGCCCCGGGGTTGGCCGTCCGGTAGATGTAAAGACGGCCGTAATGGTCGGTCGATACGCCGAACGCTGTCGACCATGCGAGGTTGAGAGCTCCCGGAGTTGCTGCCTGTACGAGCTTCGCGGAGAGCGACCCGAGTGCCGCCTGGGCGTTGTCGTACTTCGCCGAGCCGCCCGCGGCGATGGTGACCAGATCAAAGGCGTCCGCGTCGCCTGTGTCTGCGGTCGTGATCGTGTTGCCGCTAATTCCGGTCTCGAACCCAGCGGTCAGCGGCACGGACCTCTCCTCAGACGGGATTCACGGCTGGAACGATGGTTTCGACTAACACTCCACGGAGACGTGTCTTGCATTCGCCTTCGTCGCCGTTCCAGAGAACGTTGAAGTCGGTATCGACCTGGACGATCAACCCGTCTTGGTCGTGCGCCTCAAACCAGTAGGCATCGGTGTCTGGGCCGTGGCGGAACTCGACCACGCCCGGCCCGGTTGCCCTGACGTGCACAGCCTTCACGAAGAAGGCGACAACGGTGTCCATCAGGCCGCCCCCCTAGAGGCGCGCTTGGACGGCGGCTTCTCCTTGTTCGGAGGGATTTCCTCGACGCGCATCTCGTCGAGGTTCACCTGATGGGTGGCCTTCTCGCCGAGAGCGCCGATCGGGAGGCGTAGGCGTCTTTCGATGTCTCCGCCGATTTCGGCCATCTCCTGCTCGAGCCGTGCCTGCTGCTGAGCCAACGCCTGGCGTGCCTGCATCACAGCCGTCACCGCGGTGCGCTCCGTAGCCGTGAGCGAGAGGTCGCGGAGCTTGGGTGCGCGCGGCTCCGCCGCCTTCGGAGGGACAGCGGGCTTCCGGGTGGCCACGACTAGCCGTCCATCTCCGCGCGTAGGACGCGGGTGAGGAGCGTCTCCAGCTCCTCGATCCGCCGGTGCTGCCGATTGTTCTCCTCGATGACCTGGTCGAGACCTTCCCGTAGACGGGTGATCGTCACGTCCCGCGGGTCGGTCGACCCGATCGGAGTCGTTTGGGTCATAGCCTGGGTGATCACGCTGCGCCCTTCATTAGGCCCTTCTCAACGACCATTGCGCGGAGCTCGTTGACGAGAGTGACAATGGCGTCCGCTTGTGCCTGCGTCGAGAACCCCCAGGGAGTTGTCTGCGTCGAGGCCGTGGTCACGACGGCGACCTGCGCGGCACCTGCGCGCTGAATAACCGGTGTCAAGCCGTGGAATGCGAATTTCTCGGAGACAGACAAGCCCAACTTGTTCCCGGTCGTCGTCCCGAACGAGATGTGCGCGTTGGCCGCGTCTCCCATCCTGATCGCGTAGTTCGCGAACGTGCCGGAGAAGAAGTCGATGCCGTCACCGGGGGCAACCCGGAACCGCTCGAATGGAACTGTCGCGCCGAGCGCCGTGGTGTAGAACACGATCCGCGAGCCTTGCGCCGTGGCGGTCTGATCCTCGTTCGCGAATATGTCAATCCGAGCGGTCGCGCCAGCCGGGGTAGCGGCGGCGACATCCGAGGCGGCCACGAACGGAACGCCAGAGAAACGGGCGAGCACATCGCCGCTCTTGGTTCGCAAGGGGGCGTCGAAGATGCCGCGGGCCATCCGCCCCCGGAACTCGGGAATCGTCCCTGTGCCGTAGTGCGACGCACGGATCGACTGGCCCGCCCCGAGACCGTTTAGCAAGAACCCGTAGGTGGCGGTGGTGTCGAACGACCCACATGTGTCGAACTCGACCTCGTCAAGGAACGTGCCGCTAGCAGCGGCGAACTTCGTGTGCGCCCCGTAGATCAGGTCGGTCGCTTTTCGGATGCCGTTGTTCCCCAGGAAGATGACCGCGAGGTCGTCGGCGTGGATGTTGAGGGTGCTGTATCCGCCGCGACGAACCTGTGGGGCGACAAGACCGAGGAGTACAGCGCCACCAGCCCGGTTCGACGTGATCCCACCCGAGGTGTACGAGCCCGACGAGACACCGGCGACGGTGTAGTCGAACGTGTTCGTCGTGACGTTCGAGATCACCTGCGATCCGTTGATCTCCTGATTGAAGGTGTGGGTCACGCTGTCGACGATGACCCGGTCGCCGTTCCCATAACCGTGACCGGCAGCGGTGACCGTGATCGTCGTCCCAACTCGGGTAGCACCAGTGATCGCCTTCTCGACGACACTGGTGTGGTCAACCCAACGGCTTTCGGTTTGGTACAGGAAATGGCCTGTGTCCCAAGCGCCCTTCGCCTGCGAATAGATGTTGAGGACGTTGCGGTTGGCGCTCGTCTCGGTGCCAGTCCAGTCGTTCCGGATATGCACCTTCGGGCTGTTGTTTGAGAACGGATTGGAGGTCGTTCCGAGAAGAGTGGTTCCGACAACAGTCAGGTCATTCGAGCCGAGAGACAGGGAGCCGGTCATCGTGTCCCCGGCCCTGTTCAGCGGGGTGTAGCCGAGATTCGCTAGGGCCGCTCCGGAGGCGAGCTTTGCCGCGGTCGCGCCGCCGTCCTTGATCCGCAAGGCGTTCGAGTTCAGCTCGATCGTGACGTTGTCGACATCCACGGCGAGAGTGCTGCTCCCGATCGTCGTCTCCACGACCGTCTCCACCGGAGCCGACACATCGACGACGACATCCTCGAGCGCCGTGTCCAGGGTGGATACGTTCTCGACCGTCGACACCGCTGCCGCCGGCGTCTCCGTCACAGTGACCGTGACGCTCACCGTGTCACCTCCGGATTCACCGACACCGCCCCTTGAAGCAGCCTGGTGACGACACCTGCGCCGGACACGAGCTCGAGGTCGTAGACGTAGCTGCCCGCGTTCAGAGCAGCGGTGGCGGTCGCGGTGAGCTGGACGCGGATCGTGCCGGCCGCCCCGCCGAGAGTGATCGTCGCGCCAGTCGTAACTCCGAACTCGACAACCTTCGTCGGCGACGCCATAGAGTCGCGGAATTGCATCCGGGCCGTGTAGCCGGTCAGGTTCACGGGGCTGCCGGAGACTTCCCAGGTGAACGTCTGATCGTAGGTCGCTCCCTGCTCAATCAGGATGTTGTAGCCGCCGGCCGCCATCGACTTCCCTCCTTCCCCCGGATTGCGTCGTCCTCGTGGCTTCGTGGATGGTGTTCCGACCGCACAGAACCGCCGGAGCCGCGCCGAAACCCTCGGGCGGCTAGATGTTCTTGAGGAACGCGAAGCGCGGCCTGTAGGACAGCGAGACCCTTGCGTACGCGGGGGCGTGGACGATCGGAATCGGCGCGCTCGGAGTGTTTTTCCGCAACGCGAGT
>Ga0070708_100000185_pt1 | contig 45167 bp, 42 predicted proteins | sample KBSK5503metaG_FD_65469 | JGI IMG/M metagenome (GOLD analysis project Ga0070708, IMG submission 65469) | Corn, switchgrass and miscanthus rhizosphere microbial communities from Kellogg Biological Station, Michigan, USA - KBS K5-50-3 metaG | ecosystem: Host-associated > Plants > Roots >... | reverse complement strand
GACGGCCGGATCCTGCGCAGCACCGAGGCGAGTGGATACCGGCACCTCGAGCTGCGAACGCCCGACGGCGAGCTGGAGCGCCGGCTGACCGAGGGCGATTGGGTCGTGACCGCCGTCGATCACGTCGACGAGGCGCGCAACGAGGTCCTTTTCACCGCGACAGCTGACGGGGTCCTCCAGCGCCACCTGTACTCAGTCCGCCTCGATGCCGCGCATCCCGTGCGCGAGCCTGAGCGCCTGACCACCGAACCCGGCTGGCACGAGGTCACCGTCAGCCGAGACGGCGAACGATGGGCCGACACCTGGTCGACGCGCGAGCAGGCGCCGCGAATCACGGTGCGCGGACGGGGTGGCTCGCCAGCGGTGGCCATCCACGAGCCGAGCGCAACGGCCGAATCGACGAACCTCGCCCCTCCCGAGCTCCTGGAGATCACGGCCGCCGACGGCGTCACGGCGCTGCAGGCCGCACTCCTCAGGCCGCGCGGCGTTGCGCACGCAGTCGGCGGGCCTCCGCCACCATGCGTCGTCTGGGTGTATGGCGGCCCACGCTCGCAGTACGTCAAGGACGCCTGGGACGCGACCCTTCTCCCCTTGCGCCAGGCACTGGTGCGTGCGGGCTTCGCCGTCCTGACGGTCGACAACCGAGGGACGGCATACCGGGGCACGGCCTTCGAGTCGCCGATCAACCGACACTTGGGGGACGCTGAGGTCGAGGACCAGGTCGCGGCCGTGAAGTCGCTCATTGCTCGCGGCGAGATCGACGGCTCGCGGATCGGGGTGACCGGCGGCAGCTATGGCGGCTATATGACGGTAATGTGCCTGCTCCGCCATTCGGACCTGTTCCGCGCGGGCGTGGCCGGCGCACCGGTCACCGACTGGGACGGTTACGACACCGCGTACACGGAGCGGTACATGGGAACGCCGGCGGAGAATCCGGACGGCTACCGCGCTTCGTCACTGCTCACCCGCGCCGGCGACCTCCGCGGCGGGCTCCTGATCCAGCACGGGGACCTGGACGAAAACGTCCATCTGCAGCACACCGGACGGCTCCTGGAGGCACTCCAGGCCGCGGGGCGCGACGCCGATCTACAGCTGCTTCCCGGCGAGCGACATCTCCTGCGGTCCCCAGCCGCGCTCCAGGCGCGGATGCGACGGGCGGTGGCGCACTTTCGCGCAACGCTCGGTCCTGCCCCTTCCGGGGAAGAAGGGGGTCAGGCCGCCTCGTAGATCAGCGAGAGTGCGGCAACCGGGTCCGGCGCGAACGCCATCCGGGTGCCGCAGGCGCTGCACTCGAGCTCGTCCTCGGCCTCATCGACCTCGAAGCGGACCTCGTCTTCGCACCACGGACAGTTGAGTTGAAGGTTCATGGTTCGCAGGGTGAGGGCCCGCCGTGACACCTTGCGTGTCGCAATGCCACGGCATCTGCACGCCATCGCGCCTCCTCCTCAGTGCTTGCGCACTTGCGCAAGTTATGAGAGACTCAAGCGGTGAAGGTAGCAACCGCGGGCGATGAGCTTCGGATCCGGGCAGCGCGCATCGCGCGTGCGCTCGGGGACCCCAAGCGCCTGTGCGTCGTCGAGGAGCTCGCCAACGGTGAGCGCTCGGTCGGCGACCTCAGCAGGTGTATCGGCTGTCAGGTGCCCAACATGAGCCAGCACCTCGCTGTCCTTCGCGGCGCCGGCATCGTTGCTAGCCGTCGCGAGGGGAGCACGGTCTTCTATTGGCTCGTCGATCCAGGCGTGCTGGATGCATACCGACTTCTCACCCAGATGGCCCGCTGAAAGGCGGGCGTCCCAAACAACCTAGGAAAGGATCAGCAGACTGATGTCCAACGTCCGCGAGGTGACCGACGCCACCTGGGAGCAGGTCGTCCTGCAGAGCGACAAGCCCGTCGTCGTCGATTTCTGGGCCGCCTGGTGCGGTCCCTGTCGACTCGTTGCGCCCGAGATCGACAAGCTGGCGATCAAGTACGCCGGCGCGGTCGAATTCGTGAAGCTCGACGTCGATGCCAATCCCCACACCGCGGGGCACTACGGGATCATGAGCATCCCGACGGTGGCGATGTTCCAGCAGGGCCAGCCCCCACGAGCCGCGGTTGGCTTCCGGCCGATGGAGCAGCTCGAGTCGGCATTTGGCCTGGAGGCCATGGAGCCGCCAGCCCCATCCGCGGAGCCGTCAGCCCCGTCCGCCTGAGCATAAACTCCCCGCGATTCAGACGCCTGCCCCAGAGGCAGGCGTCTTGGGTTTCGCCCATACTGCCGCGGTGCACCGTCCCGTCGCGGCCCGAATGCTGGGCCTCGCCGCCGCGACGCTGATCGGGGGGCTCACGCTCGTCCACCCGCCGGTGGCGCCTGCCGCCGACGTTGGCCTGCAGATCGTCGTCAACACCCATTACACCGCGTTGCCCGCCCAGGGCCGCGTCCATGTTGCGCTCGACGCAGTCGCCACCAACCTGAAGCCCGACCCACCGGACGGACGCTATTACTTCTCGGCTGCCCGCTTCACTGTGCAGCCGGCGATTCAGAACCTCACCGCGACGTCCGGCGGGGTGGCGCTCAACGCGCGCATGATCGCGAGCACCCCCGCGTACTCGGCCATCGAGGTCAGCTTCGCGCGCCAACTCTTCCACGGCGAGAGCTACCGCTTCACCGCGAGCTTTGACATGACCGACCCCGGCGGCATCCCGCAGCGAGACATCCGCGTGGCCCGCAGCCTGGTCGCATTCCCGGTCTGGGCCTTCGGAACGGAGACGACCGCCGGAGGATCCGTGACCGTCACCCTCCCCGCCGGCTACGTGGTCACCGTCGAGTCCGGCGAGATGACCAGGGCGACCGGCCAGGGCGGAACCACGGTCCTGACCGCGACCTCGATCCCCGATCCGTTCGCCTTCTTCGCATACGTCACCGCCGAGGGTCCGGACGCCTTCAAGGACAACGAGCTCCACATACCGATTCCGCCCAAGTCGGCGGCCGTGCTGGTGCGCGCCTGGATCGACGATCCGGATTGGGGGCAATGGGTCGCCGACCTCATGGTTCGTGGCCTGCCCGTGCTGCAGCAGATGATCGGACTGGACTACGACGTCGGGACTCGCCTCGTCGTCGAAGAGGCCGCCGCATCGCGGCTGCAGGACTACGCCGGCGAGTACCACGACGTGACGAAGCTCATCGACCTGCGTTATGACGCCGACGGCACCACCGCATTGCACGAATCGGCGCACATCTGGTTCAACGACCGACTCCTCGCCGATCGGTGGATCGAGGAGGCGTGGGCGGAGTGGTATGCGGTCCAGGCCGGAGCGCAGCTGCATGCCAGCGGCCAGCCCTTCAAGGTCACTGCCGAGCTGCGCAAGCACAAGATCCCCCTCAATGCGTGGGGCGCGGTGGGCACCGAGGACGCGGCCACCGAGCTCTACGCGTACTCCGCGAGCTATGAGCTGGCGTCGACCATCGCGAGCCGTACCGATCTCGCCGGGCTGCGCTCCGTCTGGGCTGCGGCGCGAGCATATGAAATGGCATACCAGCCGGTGCATGCCTCCCAGCCCGAGACGGCAGCGCGGGTCGCCGCAGGGTGGCAGGTGCTCCTGGACCTGCTCGAGGAGCGAACGAGCACGTCCTACAGCGACCTGTGGTCGAGCCTCGTCGTGACCGATGCACAGGCCCCGCAGTTGGTCGAGAGGCAGGCGGCTCGCGGCGAGTACACCTCCGCGGTAACGGCGGCTGGCGCCTGGGAGCTACCGAGGGTGATCCGCGCGGACATGAGCGCGTGGCGCTTCACCGCAGCCGAAAACCTGATTCGCGCGGCCGACGCGGTGCTCGAGCAGCGCGGCGCGATCGCCAGGTTGGCCGCGAGTCTCGGCGTGACGCCGCCGGCCACGCTGCGTACCGCGTTCGAAACGGGCGCCGACCTGGGACCGGCAGCGACCGAAGCGAGTGCCGAGCTGGTTGCCCTCTCTGCGATCGGGTCAGCCCAATCGGCGATCCGAACGTCTCCCTCCCCCGTTGAATGGGTCGGGCTCCTCTTCAACGCCCCGGACGCCACGCTCGCCTCGGCGCGCACCGCGTTTCAGGCTGGGAACAGCACCGCAGCGGCTGCCGACGCGAACCAGGCACGGACCGTGCGCGCCGATGCGGCCAGTGCAGGACGCGTTCGGATCCTGGCGGGCGGCGGCGGGATCCTCGCGGCGGACGGCGCCGTGATGCTGCTCCTCGTCGGACGGCGCCGCGCGAGGCGCCGAGCCGCAGCTCGGCAGGTTGCCGCGGAGGCGGCCGGCGTAGCCCCGGACGCCGCGCCAGTCGCTACCCCGGAGAGTGCGGACCCGAGCGCACTCCAGTCCTGACGCTTCATCGGCTCGCGTTCGGCTGGTCAGCCGGGTAGGCTGTGGCGGCCGTGCCTCGATCGCTCAATGCCGTCCTGATCGGGACATTCACCCTCCGCTTCTCCACCGGTTTGGCCGGCGGATTGCTCGCCCTATTCCTGGCGCACCTTCCCGCGCACGGCGGGCCGGAAGTTTTCCCGCTGCTCGTCGGCCTGCTCGGCGCGATGTACTTCGTCGCTGAGCTCACGCTGTCACCGATCTTCGGCGTCCTCTCCGACCGCCTTGGCGCCCATCGCGTCATGCAGTGGGGTCCAGCCTTTGGGATTGCCGCGGTCCTGATGCGAGGCATCACACCGAACCCGTTCGTGCTCGGGCTGCTGTCGGGCATCTGGATCTTTGTCTGGATCGGGGTCACGCGCTTCCTGGAGGGCGCGACCGCGGGCGCCAGCATTCCATCGGTCCTGGGCTACATCGCACTGGGGACAAAGGACGACCAGCTCATTCGCGGCCGCGCGGTGGCACGCTTCGAAGCCGCCACGCTCGCCGGCCTGGGGATCGGCCTGGCGGCCGCTGGTGAGCTCTTCGATCTGTTGGGGCCGAGCGCCTTCTTCCTCAACGCCCTGATCTATGGCGCGGCGTACGCGATCTTCCGCTGGGGAGTCGCCGAGATCCCGACGTTGCGACAGCATGAGGCGGTCCCGGATCCTGCCTCCGGGCCCCACTTCAGCTGGCGTCGGTATCGCGAGGCGCTGGTGGGGTCACACGTCCTCTTGCTGGCGCCCACCTGGATCGCGCTGAATGCCGTCGTGGGCTCGTGGACGAGCGTCTCGCTCTTCCAGCTGGTGAGCAAGCCGAACCCACGCTTCGCCGACCAGGTGTTGAACGGTGGCCTCTCCGGATCCGAGGTGAGCATCGGCGTCAGCATCGGCCTGCTCATCTTCTTTGGCGGCCTCCTGTACTGGGGCAATCGCTTCAAGCGGATGCGCCGCACCACGATCATCGGCTTCGGCATCGCCGGCGGGATCGCCATGATGGGTGCGGTCTTCGGTCTTAACCACTCGCAGGGCTGGGGCATCGGGTTGGTCGTCCCGGCCGTCATCGTCCTGCTGGTTGGACTCTTCGTGCTGGCCGGTGCCACGCCAGCTGCGCTCGGCCTCCTCGCCGACATGACCGAGGCGCATCCGGACGACCGCGGGGCGGTGATGGGCCTCTACTCGGTCTTCCTGGGCGTTGGTCAGATCATCGGTGCGCTCCTGGGCGGCGCGGCCGCGCAATGGCGCGGCATCGACGGGCTGCTCGGCGCCAGCCTTCTGCTGCTGCTGATCGCCATCCTCCCGCTCAACCGCCTTCGCGGCAGCGAGCACCTGGTCGGTACCGTTAAGGATCCGACTCGCACCGGCAGGACCGCGCGCGATCAACGGGCAAAGTCGGGAGCCTGACACCGGGTCGAGCGCCGGTAGACCGCACCGGTCCAGCCGGTAGAATCAGCGCCCTCATGCGCCTCTCCCGGCTCTTCTTCAGCACCCTGCGCGACGACCCGGCCGACGCCGAGATGGCGTCCCATCGGCTCCTGGTGCGGGCAGGGTACGTGCGTCAGCTGGGCGCCGGGATCTACTCGCTGCTGCCGCTGGGCTGGAAGGTCACCAAGCGCGTCGAGCAGGTCATCCGCGAGGAGATGGACCGCATTGGCGGCCAGGAGATGGAGATGCCGGTCGTCCATCCGGCCGACCTGTGGCGCGAGAGCGGCCGCTACCAGAAGATCGGGCCGGAGCTGGTGCGCTTCAAGGATCGCGGCGGTCGCGACATGGTGCTGGCCATGACGCACGAGGAGGTCGTCGCCGACCTGCTGCGCGACATCGTGAACAGCTACCGCCAACTCCCGTTGATCGTGTACCACTTCCAGACGAAGTTTCGTGACGAGCCTCGCAGCCGAGGCGGCCTCATCCGCGTCCGCGAATTCGTCATGAAGGACAGCTACAGCTGTGACGCGGACGCGGCCGGCCTCGACCGCTCGTACCAGCTTCACTACGAGGCATATACCCGCATCTTCGAACGCCTGGGACTGGATGCCATCGCGGTGGGTGCCGACGTCGGCATCATGGGCGGCAGCCTCGCGCACGAATTCATGGTCCTCAACCCGCATGGCGAAGACACGCTGGTCCTCTGCCCGCGCGGGGACTATGCGGCTAACCAGCAGATCGCGATGACCCGCAAGCCTGAGCCACCTGACGATGAGCCGATGCCCATCGAGGAGGTCGCCACCCCGGGCGCGACCACCATCGCCGGGCTGGCGAGCTTCCTGGGGATCGGTCCCGATCGAACGGCGAAGGCCGCCTTCTTCGTCACGGGCGATAGACGCCTGGTGACTGCCATCGTGCGGGGTGACTTCGATGTCAACGAGACGAAGCTGACGAACGCGGTCCAGGCCTTCAGCGGAATGCGTCCCGCGCAGGCCGAGGAGATCCGCGCCGCCGGCATGGAGCCCGGCTACGGGTCGCCGATGGGCGCCCATGACACGGTCGTGGTCGTCGACGAGCTCGTGGCCCGCTCGCCGAACCTTGTCGCCGGCGCGAATCGGGAGGGATTCCACCTGCGCAACGTCAATGTGGGGCGCGACTTCACGCCCGACCTCGTGGTCGACATCGTCAATGCCCGCGACGGCGATCCGTGTCCCGTGTGCGGCGATCCGGTTGCGCTCCAGAGCGGCATCGAGGTGGGGAACATCTTCAAGCTGGGAACCGACTTCACGATCCCCATGGGCGCGACGTACCTGGGCGAGGATGGCGAACGCCGCCCGATCGTGATGGGCAGCTACGGGATTGGTCTCGGGCGCAACGTCGCGTGCATCGTCGAGGCGCACCGCGACGACAAGGGGATCGCCTGGCCGGCATCAGTCGCCCCGTATCCTGCGCACCTCGTGACCGTTGGCGCGGGCAAGGAGCCTCGGGTCGTCGAGGAGGCGGATGGGCTCTGTGCCCGCTTGGCGGAGGCGGGCGTCGAGATCCTGTACGACGATCGCGACGAGTCGCCGGGCGTCAAGTTCACCGATGCCGAACTGATGGGGATGCCGCTGATCCTCACCGTCTCGCCGCGATCGCTGGCCGCTGGTGGCGTTGAGGTCACGGTCAGGGCCAGCGGCGAGCGGTCCGTGCGTCCCATCGCCGACGTGGAGGCCGAGCTCGCCGCTGCGGCCCCGCGCTGAGGACATCCGGGGGAGCTCGGTGGCCGAATCGGATCTGACCCACCTCGCCAGCGAGCTGCTTCCGCGCTGGTCGCCGCGCCTGATCCGCACCCTGGCTGAAGTCTTCACCACGCTCGCGCCGATGTCCGAAGCCGATGCCGGGCGCCGGGCGCATCTCGCCGCGGAGACGCTGAGCGCGGTCGCAGACCCGGACGAGCTGCGCCTGTTGAAGCTCGCGATCGGTTCACTCCAATGGTGGCCGGCCAACCTCATCACCGCGGGACGCTGGGCACGCTTCCATCGACTCGACCAAGCGGGTCGTGAGGCCATCCTCCTGCGCTGGGCGAACCATCCGCTGGCTCGCCTGCGGACGGCATATCAGGCAGTGAAACGCATTGGTCTCTTCCTGGCCTATGCGGATCCCGGCGAGGACGGAGGCGGAAATCCGTCGTGGTCGCGGATCGGGTATGCGCCACCCGACCCCGTCGTCATGCCGCCGCCCTCGATCGAGCCGCTGGAGGTGGATCGCACGGGCGACGAACTCCTCGAGCTTGAGGCCGATGTGGTGGTCGTCGGCTCGGGAGCTGGAGGCGGCGTGGTCGCGGCGCGCCTGGCGGAGGCCGGTCGATCGGTCCTGGTGCTGGAGGCCGGGACCTACCTCCCCGAGTCGGCGATGCCGATCCACGAGGCAACCGCCTTCGAGCGGCTCTACCTGGATCGCGGTACTACGGCGACCTCAGATCTGGCGGTCACGATCCTGGCCGGCGCAGGTCTCGGCGGAGCCACGACGATCAACTGGACGACTTCGTTCGCGCCACCGGACTGGCTGCGCGACGAGTGGGCGAATGCGCACGGCCTGGAAGGGTTCGACACGGCCGAGGCCGATGACGACATCCAACGGCTGCGAACGGAGCTCGACCTGCGCTACCCGACCGTGATGCCGCCCAAGGACCGGGCGATCCTGGCGGGTGCCCGGGCACTCGGCTGGGAGGCTGCCGCAACCGAGCGCAATGCGGGACCCTGCACCGATTGCGGCGCGTGCGGTTTTGGCTGCCGCCGCGGAGCCAAGCGATCCGGCCTGCGCGCGCACCTACAAACCGCTGCGTTGCGCGGCGCACGATTCCTGGTCGAGGCGCCCGTCGACCGCGTCTACCGGGACGAGACGGGTCGCGCCACCGCGGTCTTCGGAGACCTGCGGGCGTCTGACGGAGGCCGGCGCCCGTACCGGGTTCGGGCGGATCAGATCGTTATCGCCGGTGGTGCCTTGCGCACGCCGCTGATCCTGCACGCCTCCGGAATCACACACCCGCAGGTGGGCCAGAATCTTCATCTCCATCCGACCGTGGCCATGGTGGCCGAGATGAGCGATGACGTCGAGATGTGGCTTGGCCCGACCCAGGCCGCCCGCTCCCTCGAATTCTGGCGCCCCGGGCCGGCTGCCGAGGATGGGATCGGGCCCGAGCACAACGGCTTCGTCATCGAGTCCGCGCCACCGCATCCGGGCCTCTTCGCCTCGGCGCTGCCGTGGGAGGGTGGCGAGGCGGGCATCGCCCTGATGGAGCGGGCTCGTCGCGTCGTCCCGCTGCTGGCGATCCTCCGAGACCGCGGAGGCGGGCACGTCCACTGGACCCGGCATCGGCGCGCGCGCATCGACTATGAGCTTTCGCCAACGGACATTACTTCGGCGCAACGGGCGCTCGTCGAGCTCGCGCGCCTCGGCCGCGCGGCGGGCGGCGAAGAGCTGCTGGCCGTGCGCCATCCTGCGCTCCGCTGGCGCGCCGACGACCCGGGCAGCTGGGACGGTTTCCTGGCCGCGCTGGCCAGGACCGATGCGCGACCGAACCGACTCTCCCTCTTCTCCGCCCACCAGATGGGAACGGCCAGCGCCGGCGCCGAGGCGGCGGACCATCCCTGTGATCCTCACGGCCGCGTCCGCGGGGATGGCACGGGGCACCCGGTCCGAGGCCTGTACGTGGCCGACAGCTCCCTCTTCCCAACACCCTCGGGCGTGAACCCGATGCTCACCGTCATGTGCCTCGCCGAACGGACCGCTCGAGCCGTCCTCGCCGACGCCTGACTGACCTCGCCGTGGCCCCCAAGCGCGTCCGCAGAACCCTCCGGTGGGGTGTTACGAGCCCGCAACCTATCGGCCAAGCTGAAAGGCGTCGCACTGCCGACGCGGCGGCGCAATGGTCGAAATGGGTTTGGCAGCGCAGCCAGCTGGCTACGGATTCAGTGAGATCTGACCTGCGGTCACCGGATGCGTTCGTGCGTTGTCGTCCGGCCAGGGCTGCGCGGCACAGTAGGCGGCCGAGCTCGGGAAGACGCCGACGAAGCCCATCGCGGTCGATCGGTCGCCGCTCACGCCTGCATCCAGGACCCGGAACCACGCGTCGTCACCTGGCTTCTGCGTCACGGTCGGATCGTCTGTCGCTACGTTGGTCAGGACGCCGCCAATCCACGCGCGCCCGGCCAGGGCGTCATACGTCAGGCACGTTACCCGCCCCCAGAATTCATAGCTGAATCCGTCCGCGGCGTACGCGTGATGAAAGGAGCCGGATGCGCTCCCATCGCTATGGCGGACCGCCCCGAACCCGAACTGCATGGGAATCGTTCCTGCGAAGAGGAATGATCCCCCGCGGGTGACGCTCGCCACCTGATCGGTCGCCGTGGCGAGCGCCGGCGCCGCGCCCAGAGCCGCCACGAGCGCGAACGCAACACATGCCTGTCGAAAGGACATCGCCTTGAGCCTCCTGTCTGAGCCTGTTCAGAACAGTGGCGTCGCCTGCTGGGCGGGTCTTGCACGGATCGGTCGCGTTTGAACGGATCTCGCCACGGACCACTATTTCGGGCATGGACTCAGCAGTGCCAATCTCATTCGGGGCGGTCCGTGCGCTCGCTCTTGAACTGCCGACGGCGACAGCGACGGCCATGCGATTCCCGGCAGGTCTCGACTTACGCGCCCACGAACATGCCAGCGCCACCATTGCGGTCGTGCTGTGCGGCGGCTTCGCGGAGGTCAGTCGCAGTGACGAGCGAGAGTGCCAGGCGGGCACTGTCCTTGTCGAACCTGCGGGGGCCGTGCACGCCAATCGCTTCGGCGGCCGTCGCACGGGCGTGGTCACCTTGAGCCTGCCTGCCGCCGACGAGCGTTCGGCGGTGGCCGAGCTCTCGCGCGAGCTCCACGTCGTCCGCGATCCATTCGCCGCTGCATCCGGCCGACTTATGGAACGCGAGCTCGAGCGACCGGATGACGTCTCGCCATTGGCAGTTGAGGCCTGGACGCTCGAGCTCCTGACGCACCTCCTGCGAGCAACTCGGGACACCGGGGCTACAGCATGGCTGCGTGACGCCCAGGACTACCTTGGCGATCGCTTCTCCGAACCGATCCGGCTCGCCGACGTGGCCAGCGCGGTGGGCGTGGAACCGGCTCGGTTGGCGCGCTCCTTCCGTCAGGCCTTCAAGCAGCCGATCTCCACCTATGTTCGGCGCCTGCGGGTCACCGCCGCTGCCGCGTCTCTGGCCGAGAGCGATGATTCGATTGCGAGCATTGCCGCCGGCGTCGGCTTCGCGGACCAGAGCCATCTGACTCGATCCTTCGTGCGGATCCTGGGCACCACGCCGGCTCGCTACCGACAGGACCACCAGACCGGATCAAGCCGGAGGATCACTTAGGGCCGAGGGCCATCGGTCTACCGCAGCTGGGGGAAAACCTCCGCGCCGAGCCGCTCCAGCTTCGTCGTGTCGCTCACGCCACGCACGCTGAAAATGATGTGCTGCGCCCCAGCCTCACCAAGCGCGCCGAATCGATCGACCGTCTGCGAGGGCGTCTCGCCATCGACGTCGACGCCCTGGAGCGTGCTGCGCTCGATCTCTTCATAAGGCCGGCCAAGCCGATCGCAGTGCTCGCGGAGCACCGCGAACTTGTGCTTGAGCCGTGCCGGATCGCCGAACTGATTCGTAGCATCTGCGTACTGCGCCACCAGGCGGAGGGTCTTCTGCTCGCCGCCGCCGCCGATCATGATCGGCACGCGCGGACGCGATGTGGACTGTGGCGAGTTCAGCAAGCGGGTCGCGGCGAAGTGCTTCCCCTCGAATGGACCCTCGCTCCCCCGCCCGCCGCTCCACATTTCCTGCGCAATCTGAAGCGTCTCCTCGAGCATCTCGAATCGGTCGCGCAACGGCGGAAAGGGAAACCCAAGCCCGCGCGACTCCTCCTCGTTCCACGCCGCCCCGATCCCGAACCATGCGCGCCCGCCCGAGAGCACATCGAGCGTGGTGTGGGCCTTGATCCAGAGGCCCGGGTACCGGTAGTGGATGCCCCCCACCATCAGGCCAATCCGAGCCCGCTTCGAGTGCGCTGCCATGAAGCCCAGGGCGGTCATCCCCTCGAGCATCGGCGCCTCAGGCGGCCCACCACCCCGTATCTGGAAGAAGTGGTCCATGACCCAGATCGAATCGAACCCGACATCGTCAGCGGTCCGCGTGACCTCCGCCAGGGTTGGACCGATGGCGGGGCCGCCACCCGGCCAGGTGAAGTTGTTGATCTGCAGCCCGAATTTCACGGCGATGCGCCTCAGGCATGTGGGACGGGAGCAGCGTAAGGGAATTTCTTTCCGCTCGCCTATCCCCGCCGCGGCCGAGTGCGTGCAGCATCACGCGCACTGGGAGTCAGCCGAACCTGGCTACCGCGGTGAAGGTGATGGCGGCGCCGGTAACGAGCACAGCAATCCCGGATACCAGGGGAATGGCAGCCGCGGCACGTCGGACGATCGGCCGTGAGCCAAGGCCGCCCGGAGCCGAAACCGCGCCACGCATCCAGCTGGTGACGATCGCCAGGCCGCTCAGCACGAGGGCCATCCCCGCGCCGAAGGCAAGGATCAGCGCCAGTCCAAAGACGAGCCGCCCGGTGGTGATCGCGACGAGCAGCACGATCAGCGCCGACGCGCTGGGCACCATGCCGCCCGCGAGACCCAGAGCGACCACGTTGCGCGGCCGAAGCATTGCGGGCCCGTGCTCGTGCGTGTGGTCATGCCCGCGGCCGTGGCCGTCGCCATGGTCGTGACCATGCTCGCCGTGGTCGTGACCAGGCTCGCCATGCTCCTGTCCGCGGCCGCGCCGTGCGCGACGGACCGCACTCAGTGCGCGAATGACGAGGCCCGCGCCCAGGAGCACCACGAGCGCGCCAGAGGCGACCGTCAGCCACTCGATGACGCGTTCCGGGACCAGAAACTCCCCGGCAAGCAACGTAACGGCGCCCAGCAGGAACACTCCAAGGGTGTGCGTCGCGGCGACGGTGATGGCCAGGGTTGCGGCGTGGCGGGCGCTTCCCTGCGAGCCGATCAGGTACGCGGCCACCAGGGTCTTGCCGTGCCCGGGCGAGATGGCGTGCGCCGCCCCCAGGGCGATGGCGACGAGCAGCGCCAGAAGCGCGACCGGGATCGACAGGTTGCCGGAGATCAGCGCCGCCAACGGATCGTCCGCCCCTCGGCGGGCCAAGTCCGCCGATGCAGTGATGCCGGTCTCCTTGACCGTCCCAACCGCGCCGGCTGCCAGCCGCGCAATGGCGGACCCAGTTCTGACGTCGAGAGGGCTCGCGAGCGCGTCCTGTGGGTAGGCGCGCAGCTCGTTCGAGCGATCGTGGCCCGGCAGGCCCGTCTGCAACGCCACGCCCTGGCCGGCACTCGCGACGAGCTCATGCCAGCCCAGCCGGCCGGTGTAGTTCGTCTCGCGATAGTCGATCTGCAGCGAGCCGTTCGGCGGCACGCGGATCTCCGCCCGCAGGTCCTGCACGATCCGCAGGGTCGGAAGGTTGCCCTGTCCAACGGGGAAGCTGATCGCCTGCGAAACGATCGTCAACGGGAGCACGGCGCCGTCAACGCGCAGCTCCACACCCCTCGCCAACGCGTCGCCACGCGTGGCAAGGAGGCGAGCGGTCTCCCCGACGTCGAGCATTCCATCGCCATTTGCGTCGAACGTCTGGCGCTCCGTCAGGGTCGGGATCTCGGCCATGTCCAGGACGTGGCGGATGGTAATCGCGTCGGTCGCGACCACGATCCGGCTGTAAAGATTGATCGTGAAGTTGCCGAGGGGGTGGGCGCTGGCGAATGCCGGCAGAAGTACGGCAATGAAGGCAGCGGCGAGCGCCAACCTTATGCGGACGCGCCTGCCTCGACGGGCGGTCATGAGACGGGTCCCCCGAGGGCCGTCAGGATCCGCCTGGCGACCGGGGCGGCGAGGGGATTGAAGACCGGATTCAATGCGAGGCACTCCGTCAGCCGCTGTCGCGCGACGCGGAGGTTCCCTGCGGCTCGCTCGATGATCCCGGCGTGGTACAGGAGAATCGGGTCCTTGGTCCCCAGGCGCAGCGCTTCGGCGCTGTAGCGCACCGCACTGCGGACGTCACCGGTCTTGAACAGGGCCCAGGCGAGCGCATCGGCGGCCCGGATGTTCGGCCGGTGCGCATAGGCGCTGCGGGCAAGTGCGAGCGCGGCCGCAGGATCGGTTCCATGGTCAGCCTCGAAGAGCGCCAGCTCCAGGTCGGTTGCAACGCCGTTCGCGGCGAAGAGCTGCTCGATGGCTCGCACCAGCTCGTATTGATGATTCGCCTCGGCGGTCTGCCCTGAGGCCTGGAGCGCCTCGCCGAGACCGATCACGAAGTCCGGCAATGGGATCTGCGCAACGGCGCGGCGGTAGAGCTCGATCGCGTCGGCCAGCCGGCCCTGTGAAACACGGACGCGTGCCAGGCCGCCAAGCGCCTGGATGTAGTCGGGCAGGCGCGTCAGCGATTCGGTGAAGGTCCGCTCCGCGTCCGCCAGGTCGCCCTTGGTCCAATACAGGTAACCGAGCTGAGCGCGGACGTACTCCGTGTTCTCGGAGACTGGCCCTCCCTCCTGGGCGGCCGTCTGCATGGCGGCGATGGCGCCATCCAGGTCTCCGTACAGCTCGCGCAGGTGCGAGACGCGACTGTACGAGCTCAGGTCGGGGCGGAGGTCGACCATACGCTGGATGGTGGATACCGCGGCGTCGTATTGGCCGAGCTCCACCTGCGCGTCGCCGATGATGCCGAAGATGCGGGCGACGGTGCGATTCTCGGTCAAAGCCCGCTCTCCCAGCTCCAACGCGAGCTGGAACTCGTGCCGTGACAGTGCGAGGCTCCCCTCACCGATCAGCGCTTCGAGGTTGTGTGGGTCGCGCTGCAGAGCGGACTCGAAGACCGCCTGCGCCTTCCCGTAGTAGCTGGGATCGCCCGTCTCGCGCGTCCGCTGCAGGTATGCCTCGCCAAGTGTTCCATAGGCGACGACGTCGTTCGGATTCGCCTTCAGACGACCCTGCATCGTCGCGATCATCTGTTCAGTCTTTGAGGGGGGCTCTGCGGGGCTCGCGCTGGCTCCTGGTGCCTGTCCGTGCCCATCGGCGATAGCGCCCGGCGCGCTCGAGGTCGGCTGGGCTGACCCGCCTGGACGTGCGTTGCCGGTCGCTGCCCCGATGGCAAGCACCAGGGCCAGAACGAGCGCGAGGCCGCCAGTGGCGGTTCGAACGCGGGGTGACATTGGTCTCCTGGAATTCGTGGTCTCGGATGGGTCAGTCGTGGAAAGGGTGGGCCGGCCCGACGGAAGGGCCGGCCCACATCGGCCTACTGCAGGAGGCCCGTGTTGGTCGAGCCAACCGCGTGGTGGCTGTGCTCGTAGCCCTGGTTCGGAATGGCCACATACGGGAACGTGGTCATGAAGGGCATGTCGTTGCCGTTGACCCCGTCGCCAACCAGGTTGTTCGGCGTGTGGTTTGGCGTCAGGTCTCCGAAGATGCTGTTGACGAAGGAGCCGTAACCGTCGGCGACGGCGCGTAGCTCGATGTCCGTGACATCGTCGGTGAGCCGGCGGCCATTCGGGAAGCCGGCCAGATCGCCACCCAGCACACCCAGGCGGTTGCATTGGCCCGTCACGTCCGCGGGGTCATCCGCCGTGCAGGGCGGGATCGCCACGTTCAGACGAAGCTCATCCGCCTTGGTGGTGCCCGTGAACGTCAGGTTGTGCCCGCCAGGCAGCGGCAATCCGGTGAGAAGGATGGCCACCAGGTCCTGGCGGTTTGTGGTTCGGGTGTCAGGGAGGGTCGGATACAGGAAGTTGACCAGTCCCGCCAGCTCAGGATTCAGGTAGTACTGCGCGAACTGGCTGTCATTCTTTGGCTGCTGGGCGTTCCAGTAGTCCTTGTGACCGACCGGGATGATCACCTCGTTGATCAGGGGGTTTCCGAGGCGGCTGACCTGCTGCCAGGCGCCTGAGTTGGAGATAGTCCCGTTCGCGTTCAGCACGCGTGTCGTCTGACGGCTGGCGCTTGCCCAGATACCGATGACGGCGTGCGGGTCGTCCGAAGAGGTCGGCACCAGGCCGTTGCTCGTCAGTTGGCCGATCGGCACCTGAATCGCGATCGAGTGGGTATTGAACCCGCCGACGCCATCCACGCCAGGCTGTGTCGACAGCGGTAGGACGTGAGCGGCGTTGAAAGGACGCAGTCCACCCAGGTCAAAGATTGACCCAAGGTCGACGAAGAAGGGGTCGTCGCGAGGTCCGGCGAAGACGTTGACGCCTTGCTTGACCTGATAGACCGCAGTAGCCGCCAGGTCACCGTAGTGAGGCGTCGAGCGCGGCCCGATGTTGGCCGGCGGCACGCGGAGCGTCTGGCCGCTCTTGTTGAGCAGCATGCTGGTGTTCGAGCGGATCTTGGTGACGGTGTAGGTCTGGCGGTAGTTGAACGTCGCGGAGGTGAGCGACGTGATCGGCCCGGTGTTGTAGAGGAAGGTGTTCGGGTTCTGGATCGAGGTCGAGAACTTGAACCGATAGGTGACGTCCGCCACCCCGTCGCCATTGTTGTCGATCTTGATCTCGTATCGAACGTTCGGGTCAAAGTTCGAGAAGTTCGGACCGCCCGCCGGTTCCTCGAGGGGGATGTAGTTGGCGACGATCGTCACCATGTCCGGCCGATCAGGACTCACGAACGCGTACAGGTCCGTGTTGTCAGCCGCCGGGTCCTGCGAGATCAGTGGGGCCTCACGGTGGCTGGATGCGAGGGCCGAAGAAGGAATGGCGATCATCGCCAGGGCAACGAATGCGACCAGCGTCCTGATCGGCTTTGATCGTTTGCGTTCCATTGGTTCACTCGTGCTACGGATTGCTCGGGGTCCCCCACGTAATGTGCAGCGCTGGATGCTCGTGGGCGCAGTGATCCCTCCTTCCCAAGGCATTGGTGAGCCTTCGCGCGGCACTCGGGGCTGCCCCGGGATGGCGAATTCGCGTCAGGCTGGTCCTAGTACGCGAACCTCGGCCAAATGCATCAGCGGACGAGTGAGGTGGGGTCTAATGGAGATTGGTGCGGAATGCCGCAAGGGGCGCTAGCGCAGCAAATGAGACGCTGTGCGGGGTGCTCTCGACCTGACCTGGGCCTGAAAGCGCAGTGAGCGTCGGATCAGCGGCTGACGTGGACCCCGTTCCAGAAGGCGAGGAAGCCCTCGACGTGCTTCGCGGCCGGCAGCGTATCGGGGTAGTACCAGGCGGCGTCGCGGTTCACCTCGTCGCCGACGACGACGTCGTAGTAACTCGCGGTCCCCTTCCAGCCACAGATCGTGTGGGTGGCGGCGGGACGCAGATGCTCAACTCTCACCGACTGCGGCGGGAAGTAGATGTTCCCCTCCACGATCTTCACGTCGTCGTCGGTCGCCTCGGCGAGGACGGTGCCGTTCCAAGTGGCTCGCGGCATCAGGAGTCCGCTCCAATCGGTCCAACAGGTTTCATTTGTGGCCGTCAGTATGCCGCACACCCCTCGACACGGATAGCAACCACGGACGACCGTATGATTCGACCGATGGACCTCGGGATCCGCGGCCGGGCCGCAATCGTGGGTGGGGCCTCGTCCGGACTGGGTGCCGCCGTCGCAGATCGGCTCGCGGCGGAAGGTTGCCGCCTGCTCCTGTGGTCCCGGAACGAGTCAGGCCTCTCGCCCGTTGCAGAGCGCCTTCGCCGAGCGTATGGCGTCGACGTGGCGATCGCAGCCGTGGACGCCGCCGACGAGCATGCCCCTGACCAGCTGGAGAAGGCGGTGACCGCCGGCCTGGGGTCGGTGGACATCTGCATCCTGAATGCCGGCGGCCCGCCGACCGTCGACCCCCTGGCGACCGATATCGCCGGCTGGCGCCATGCCTTCCAGCTGCTGGCGATCACCCAGATCCAGCTCGCGACGCGCCTCATCGGTCCGATGCGGGACCGCGGCTGGGGACGGGTGGTGGCCCTCGCCTCCACGAGCGTCAAGGAGCCCATCGGCCCACTCGTCTATTCGTCCGCCGGTCGATCCGCGCTCGTCGCTTGGATGAAGACGGTCGCGCCGCTTGTTGTCGCCGATGGCGTGACCCTGAACGGGGTCCTCACCGGACCGATCGACACGCCTCGCGCCGCTCAGCTCGATGAGGAGCGCGCCCAGCGCGAAGGGCGTCCCTTCGAGGACGTCCGCGCGGAACGGCTGGCCGGAATCCCGGCGCGCCGCATGGGCAGGCCGGCTGAGCTGGCGGGGTTGGTGGCGTACCTGTGCAGCGAGCCTGCCGGTTACCAGACCGGGACCTTCACCCTGTTCGACGGCGGGATGGTGCGGGCACTGTGAAAGCCGCCACGCGCGGGGTGGAACGCGCGTGACGGCTGAGGAGGCGAGGGGGCGAGCACGTCACCACCTCGCCAGATCAATCGGAGCCGGTTACGCGGTCACTGCCTCCTTCTCGGGCTCGCCCTCCCCGCGCTCGACTGCCGGCGCCCCGGGCTCGTAGACCACATCGGTCAATTCACCGGCGAGGTACGCGTCGTAGGCCGCCATGTCGAAATGGCCGTGCCCGGACAGGTTGAAGAGAATCACCTTTTCCGCTCCGGACTCCTTGGCCCGCAGCGCCTCGTCGATCGCCGCCTTGATCGCGTGGCTCGACTCCGGCGCCGGGATGATCCCCTCGGTCCGGATGAACTGGATCGCCGCCTCGAAGCATTCGTTCTGCTTGTAGGCGACCGCGTCGATGAACCCCTGGTCGTACAGGTGGCTGACCATCGGCGCCATGCCGTGGTAGCGCAGCCCACCGGCATGGATCGGGGCGGGTTTGAAGGTGTTGCCCAGGGTGTACATCTTCAGCAGCGGGGTCGTGCCCGCCGTGTCGCCGAAGTCATACCGATACTCCCCTTTGGTCAGGGACGGACAGCTCGCGGGCTCAACGGCGACGAACCGAGTCGAGGAGAGGCCAGCCAGCTTCGATCGCAGGAACGGAAACGCGATTCCTGAGAAATTCGATCCGCCGCCGGCGCAGCCGATGACGACGTCGGGTCCCTCGCCCGCCAGCTCCATCTGGCGCATCGCCTCCTGGCCAACGATGGTCTGATGCATGAGGACGTGGTTGAGGACGCTGCCCAACGCGTACTTCGTGTCGTCGTGGGTGGCGGCGACCTCCACAGCCTCGCTGATGGCGATCCCCAACGAGCCAGTCGATTCGGGATCCTCGGCCAGGATGGCGCGACCAGCGTTCGTCTCCTTCGATGGGGAAGGGACCACGGAGGCACCAAAGGCCTCGATCATGGACCGCCGATACGGCTTCTGGAGGAAGCTGATCTTCACCATGAAGACCTTGAGATCCAGGCCGAACTGGGAGGCGGCGAAGGCCAGCGCGCTCCCCCACTGCCCCGCGCCGGTCTCGGTGGCGAGCTTGCGCACTCCCTCCTGGCGGTTGTAGAAGGCCTGCGCGATAGCCGTATTCGGCTTGTGGCTGCCGGCGGGCGAGACGCCCTCGTACTTGTAGTAGATGTGGGCCGGCGTATCGAGTGCGCGCTCCAGGCTCAGCGCCCGATACAGCGGCGACGGACGGTACATGCGGTACACGTCCCGCACCGGCTCGGGGATCTCGATGAACCGCTCCTGGCTGACCTCCTGGAGGATGAGCTCCATCGGGAAGAGGGGCGTGAAGGCATCGGGCCCCACCGGCTCCCTGGTCGCCGGGTGGATAGCGGGCGGCAGTGGGGTCGGCAGGTCCGCCGCGATGTTGTAGTAGTGCGTCGGGAGCTCACTCTCGGGGAGCAGGTACCGGCGCTGCGTGCTGGATGGGGACATCGGATGACACTCCTGAGAACAACGCGACCCCTCCGTCCCAAAGGACGAGGGGGTCGTCTCGTGGTGCCACCTTTGTTCCCCGGTGTTCTCACTCCGGGCTCGTTTTCGGCCGCCGTCCGTCGGCGCTGATCCGCCGCACGTTCGAGGGCCTCGGCTTCGCTATCGGTGCCTCTCCGCCGGAGGCTACTTGCGAGACCGATGCCTCACGTTCGCCGCCGGAGCTCACGGGTCCATTCGCCGGTCGCGCCGCCGCCGGGGTTTCACTGCTCCCGACTCCCTGAGGACTCGCCAGACCGGGTACTCGTCCCGATCGTCGCCGTATTCACCTGTGGGTTGGGACGGTACCTGCGCGGATTGCGAGATGTCAAGCCCGGTGGCCGTCCCGCCGTTGTTGCCAGGTGACAGCTGCGTTCGCGTTAGGCGCACAGCGAGGCCGTTTCTTTCCAAACGGCAACGTGCTTCGCATTTATGCGTTATCGAAGGCAGGTCGGAGCTGGAATGGGCTGAATCCACGCCCACACTTGCCGCGGCCAGTCGCGACGCAAGCAATGCTGGCATTACGGCCATCGAGAGGGAACGGACGTTCCTCTGGCGTCGACCGACGCTCCAGTGATTAGTGCCCAAAGGTCGGCTGACCATTATTACTGGCATATCAGCACTTAGCGCGCCGTTGTCTCTGCCCCGATGGTCGTAACGCAAGGAAGAGTGGCAAAGCGATCGGTGATGCTCCGGAAACGGCGCCGCGGCTCCCCTTGTGGACGTACGGCGGACGATCATTGACGAAGCGGGAAGACGTGCCGCCGATCCAACTTGCCTAACCGTCACGCGGTCTGAATTTGGCGATTCGGGTAGAGCCCTTGGCTACTGCCCCGGCGGGAGCCCATAGCGAGCAACGGCGCGCTCATGGTGGAGCGCCTCGAGAGCCGCAGTCGTTGTAGAAAAGTCTGGCGAAGCGGCCAGCGCTGCAATCTCCTCGAGCCGATCGCGGAGGATGGCGACGCAATCGGCGAACGCGTTCGGTCCTGCGGAGTAGGCGCCTCCGTCGAGAAGGTCGCGCCACAGCTCCAGATCGATCCAATGGCCATCCGGACCGGCAACCTCCATCGACCAGCTGCCACGATCGTTGACGAGTCGAACGCGAAGCGGCGGTCGCGCCAGGTCGCTCATCTGGACCCCGGCCTCCTCGTGCAGCGCAGGCTGGTTGACCACGACGAAGCCGTGAGCCGCGAGCCAGATCTGCGCGTCTTGGGCGAGGGCGTCACCTGGGGTCATCTAGGAGAGAGCCTATCGCCAGCAGACCGGGGCGGCACGCCATGCGCATCAGGAGGCGCATCGATACGGCGTGGTCGCCGAGGCGGCCGGACCCCGGGGAAGGCACCGCCCCGCCGGAAGACCGCCAGCGATCGGCCCGCATCAGGCCGCGCCGCTGAGGGTGCCAGCACCGCCGCCCACCCTTCCGCGAACAGCCGCTCTCCAACGAGCTGGAACGGCGGCCAGTCCAAGTGCATCGGTCTGGGAGCAGAAAGACCCACGGCAGCCAGCCGCTCCGGGCTCGATAAATCGGCGACCCGAGCCAGGGATACCTCGCAGCGCCAGAGGTTCCGCGGGAAGCCCTCGGCGGGGGGAAGTCCGCGCTCGGTGAGACCCCGATAATGCTCGGCCCAGGCGCTGGCCTCGCTGTCCGCCAGGTAGAGCGCGGCGACCACGGAGCCATGCTGCCATCGGCCATCAGGAGGCGGGATTGGGACGGCTGCGAAGGGCAGGCCGACCCGCGCGTGGCGCCACCACGTCTCGCCGATCAGCGTAATGGCATCGACGGCCAGCGGTTCCCGCGCGGCCAACGGCCCCGCCATCAGCTGTGGACGCCGGTCTCCAGCTCGCCGAGGAGCTCAGCGACACGACGGTATTCGCCGCGTGCGACGAGGTCCATCGGCTTCTCGAATCCGAGTGCCGGGACTGGCTTTGACAGCCAGACCGGGATGTACTCGGGACGCATCACGCCCGACGCCCGCGACACGATCGCCGAGAGCTCGGCAATCCGCTCGGCCCGGATGCCCGAAGGGGCTCGCTGGCGACGAAGCCAGGCACCAACAGTGGACCGATTGACCCCAATAGCGCGGCTGATCTGCGACTCGTTGAGGTGCCCCAGCTCGCGGAGGTGGTGCACCTCGTCCGCAAAGGCCGATGCCGTGGCCGTCATATGTAGCACAATTGTAGCGTCAGAGTGGCGGCTCCGCTGTCTCTCCGAGTGCCTCCACAACTGGATTGCATATCGGCCGGGTTCGCGCCGATTAGGCTCGCCTCCTAGACCGCGTGCACCACCTGCCTGTGTACGGCGGCCAAGCAGAGCAGCCTCTGAGACCTCAGGTCGGCTGTTATGCAATCCAGTTGTGCACCGGCCGGCGCGCCCGCGCTCGAGTCAGCGCTGGGTGTCCTCGTCCTTCGGCGGCCGATGGGGCAGCGTTGGCGGCAAGTTGACGATGAAGCAGGTCCGGCCCGGGCGCGATTCCACATCGATGGAGCCACCGTGCCGTGTGACGACGTTATGGCTGATGTTCAGCCCAAGCCCGGTGCCCACACCGGGGGCCTTGGTCGTGAAGAACGGCTCGAACAGGTGAGGCACGTCCGCCGGCGAGATGCCAGGCCCGTTGTCGCAGATCGTGACACTTATGCCGCCGGCATCGGTCCGTTCCGCGCGCACTTCCAGGGCTCCTCGTCCATCCATGGCGTCGACCGCGTTGTCGATGATGTTGGTCCAGACCTGGTTGAGCTCGGAGCCATAGGCCTCGATCTCGGGGAGGTCGGGCGCATAGTCGCGCATCACGTCGACCCCTGCCCGCAGCTTGTGCTGCAGGATGATCAGCGTGTTATTGAGTCCGGTGCGGACGTCGATCCGCTGCACCGGCGCCTGATCGAGATAGGCGTAGCTCTTCACCGCACCAACGATCTCGCTGATGCGGTCGGCTGAGGTCTTCACCTCCTCGATTAGTGCGCGCACCGTGTTCGTCTGCGCGATCCACGCGGCCGACTCCTTGGCGTCGTGGGCCTTGAGGCCCGAAAAGGCGGATGCCAGCTGGTCAGGCGTCCAGCCGGAGTCGATGAGTGAGGCAGACAGCCCAGCGTCACCGACGACCTCACTCAGCTCCTCGATGCGATCGGAACGTTCGAGCGGCCCCAGGTGCGCGGCCGGTGCCGCCGGCGAGAGATCGGTGATCCGACGCGGGGGATGGAGCGCATCTCGGGCCTTGACGGCGTCCTCGAGCGAGGAGACTGAGCGGCGAATTGCGGCGGCGGGGTTATTGAGCTCGTGCGCCAGGCCCGCCGCCAATCGCCCCAGACCCGCGAGCTTCTCGCGTTCTCGGAGGAGCGACTCGGTCGAGCGTAGCCGGTTCAGGACGGTCTGCAGGATCAAGAAGGCGGCCTCTGGGGTCACCTCGAACACGCGCAGCAGCGCCTCGCGTGGGATGCGTAGAAGCTCGACGTCGACCAGCGCCCGCACGGACGCGCTGCGCGGGCGCCCCTCGATCGCCGACATCTCGCCCTGGAGCGTCCCGGGCCCAACCTTGGCGAGCTGCACCTCGCTGGTCCCACTCTGCTTGGTAACCTCCAGCTCGCCGCTGAGGATCAGGTACATCGCGTCGCCCGGTTCCCCCTCGCGGATGAGCAGCTCGCCGGGGCGCAAGTGCGCCGGCTCGCCCATCTCGGCCAGTCGGGCCAGGTCGGCCTCCGGAAGGTTGCTGAACAGCGGTGTGGAACGCAGGGTCTCGAGCGTCAGGGTGCTGGCCTCGGGGGACACCTAGACGCTCGCTAGGTACTTGTGGACGAACGTCACGGCCATGGATCCTTCGCCGACCGCGCTCGCGATGCGCTTGAAAGACGCGTGTCGCACGTCGCCCGCCACGAAGACGCCGGGAATGCTTGCTTCAAGGAGGAACGGCTCGCGGGTGATTCCCCAGCCCTCGGGCGGTTTGCCGTCTTCGAGGAGGGCTGAGCCGCTCACCACGAAGCCCGCAGGGTCGCGCACGACGACACCGTCAAGCCAGTCCGTGCGCGGTGACTGCCCGATGAAGACGAAGAGCGCGGACAGGTCCAGCTCTTCGCGTTCTCCCTCCGCGCCCACGGCGACCGCGACGTGCTCCAGGCGGTTCTCACCGTCGACCGCGAGCACCGTTGCATTCGTCCGAATCTCAATATTCGGGAGCGCGGCCATCTGCTCGATAAGGTACTGGGACATGGTCGCCGCCAACGAGTCGCCACGGACCAAGAGAACGACCCTGCCCGCGAATCGCGAGAGATATACGGCTGCCTGACCGGCCGAATTTCCGCCCCCCACCACCCCCACGTCGAGGTCGCGATAGAGGACGGCCTCCGTCGTTGCCCCCCCGTAGTAGATGCCCGCACCGGCCAGCCGCTCGGCGTTGGGCAGGTCCAGCTGGCGATAGCTGACCCCGGTCGAGACGATCACGGTCTGGCAGGAGAGTTCGCTCCCATCGGCCAGGGTGACGACGCGGTACGGGTCTTTGCGGCTGACCGACACCACCTCGAGGGGCGACAGGATTTCGGCACCGAGTCGCCGAGCCTGAGCGAGCCCCCGGCGGGCCAGATCGCCGCCCGACAGGCCTGCCGGGAAGCCGAGGTAGTTCTCGATGCGGCTCGTCGTGCCCGCCTGGCCTCCGGGCGCCTCGCGCTCGACCAGCACCGTTTTCAGTCCCTCCGATGCGCCGTAGACCGCCGCGGCCAATCCGGCCGGCCCCGCGCCCACGATGACGAGGTCGTAGAACGGCAGGGCGGCGCGCGTCTGAAGCCCGACCTTCTCCGCGAGCTCCAGGTTCGTCGGATTGACGAGCACCACGCCATCGGGGAACAGGACGACCGGCACCGTGGGATCCGCAATCGCTCCCTCACCCAACGTCTGCGCCACAGACGCTGCCAGGCGACGACCGGGTTCGTCCGTGTCAGGGTCGAGCCACTGGTACGGAACCTGGTTGCGGGTCAGGAAGTCGCGGATGTCGTGGCCGCGCGGGAGCCAGCGGCGCGCCAGGAGGCGCAATCCCTCGAACGGCGGCCGGAAGTTCGCCGACCAATCGGCGAGGAGGTCGTCGAGGACCGGGTAGAGCTTTTCCTCGGGTGGGTCCCATGGTTTCAGGATGTACTGGTCAAGGCGGATCTCGTTGATTGCCGTGATTGCGACATCGGTATCGGCATAGGCGGTCAGGAGCACGCGCTTGGCGTCGGGCTGGAGCTCGAGCGCCTGAGTGAGGAACTCAATACCGGTCATGGTGGGCATGCGCTGGTCGACGACGAAGAGCGCAATCGCGCCACCGCGCACCGTCAGCTGGCGCACGGCCTCGAGCGCCTCCGTTCCGGAGTTGGCCGCCACGACGCGGTAATCCGCGCCGTAGCGCGTCCGCAGGTCGCGCTCGACGGCGCGCAGCACGGGCGCGTCGTCGTCCACCGCCAGGACGACAGGCTTGGTGCTCCGGGAGGCCATCGGCGGGAAGTGTACGCGGGGGCTGGACCGCAAGGCGAGGCGGGCACGCCTTTGGCGCGCCTCGTACGATGGGCCGCATGGAGCAGATCGCAAGGCGTTCGCGGGCGGATGCACCGCCGACGGGGCGGCGTACCCGCGCCCCGCAGGTGGCCGTCACCCTCAACGCGGCGAGCGAAAGCGCGGAGCCGGCAATCACCGTCCGCAAGAACGACAGCTACCTCCAGGCGCTCTGGCGCGCCGGTGCGATCCCGCTGCCCCTCGACGAGGAGACGTCAGCTGCGGAACGGACGGCGATCCTGGGATCGATGGACGGCCTGCTCATCACCGGGGGTGCGGACCTCGACCCGTCCTACTACGGCGAGCAGCCGGCGGGCTCCCATCCGCCGCACCCTGGGCGGGACGCCCTCGACGCGGAAGCCTACGCCACCGCTGACGCCCGCGGGGTACCGATCCTCGGCATCTGTCGAGGCCTGCAGGCGATCAACGTCTTCGCGGGTGGAAAGCTCGTGCAGCATCTCGACGGCCACGAATCGCGGCCGTATCCGGCGACGGCGGAGACGGCGACGCGGCACCCGATGCGCATGGTTCCCGGTACCCGGCTGGCTGACGTTCTCGGCACCGACGAGCTGGTGGTGAACAGCTTCCACCACCAGGCGGTCGATCGCGAGCGGCTGGGGCGAGGGCTGGCCGTGGCCGCCACGGTCGACGATCCCGAGCACGGTGAGCTTGTAGAGGGCCTGGAGTCAGCCGACAGGCAGCGCTGGCTGGTCGCCGTGCAGTGCCACCCCGAGCGGGTCGAGTCTTCCCCGCCCGCCCTCCAGCGGCTCTGGTCCGCGTTCGTGGAGGCGTGCTCCACGCCGCGGTGAGTCGCCCCGCTCAGCGTTCGAGGGCAGGACCAAGAAGGAGGGGCGATCCCAGCTTATCGGCATACTGGGGTCGCAGCCGGTCGGTGTTGTACATGCTCGCGATGTCGATCCGGCGCGGACCGATTGCCGGGTCCGGCAGCGGCGCATGGGCGTACTTGCCGTCCCGAATGGCCGTCATCCGGCCGCTCTGTCCCGACGCGAGCAGGTCCATCGCCACGTTCGCAAAGGTCATCCCCACCATCTGATCCAGCGCGTCGGGGTCCCCAGAGCGCAGGTCGTAGGTGAGATCCGAGTTCACCGTCTCGACGCCGGTTCGGTGGCGAAGCTCCACGGCGAGGGCGTAGCCGACATCGGCCTTGTGCCGGTGGCCGTAGGCGTCCGCCTCGCCTGTCTCCGCGATGGTGCCGCCGCGCCAGATCGCGCCCTCCGAGGCGATCACCAGTGCGTAGCGGCTCGGGTTCAGGCGCCGATCCTCGAGCATCAGGTCAGTGAGCAGGTCGAGGTCGAACTCCGCCTCGGGGATCACGCAGCGGGCGCTGGTGATGTACGCCGCGTACCAGGCTGTATAGCCGCTGTTGCGGCCGAAGATTCGGAAGACGCCGATCCGCTCATGGCTGCCCAGGGTCGTGCGCTGCCGGTTGATCAGCTCCTTGGCGCGGGTGACGGCGGAGCTGAAGCCGATGCAGTATTCAGTCCCCTGGACGTCGTTGTCCATGGTCTTGGGGATCGCCACCAGCGGGATGCCCTCCCCAACGAGGCGATGAGCGTAGCCAAGCGTGTCGTCGCCGCCGATCGGCACGAGGTGGGTGATCCCGAGCCGGGCGATGTTCTCCAGGACGATGGGGGTTAGGTCGTAGATCCCCTCATCGGTCTCCATCGAATCCAGTCGACTGCGATCGATGCCGGAGGGCAGCCGATCGGCGCGCATCCGTCCTGGGTTGGTCCGCGACGTGTGCAGGATCGTGCCTCCGGTGCGGTCGATCGTGCGCGTGTTCGAGCGATCCAGGGGTCGGACGTACTCGGGGTCGCCGGCATTCCTTGCGTTCAGGTGAGTCAGCCCCTCCCATCCGCGACGGATGCCGATCACCTCGTAGCCGAGGTCGGTGGAGCGGTAGACGACGCTCTTGATCACGGAGTTGAGGCCGGGGACGTCGCCGCCGCCGGTGAGGATGCCGATTCGCTGTGTCACGCGGGGGTCTCCATCGGCCTCTATGTTGCGACATCCATTCAACCCCGATCGGCGAGAATGAGACCGATGTGCGGACGGTTCGCGCAGCCGCGCTCGTCGGAAGAGCTGGCGCGCATCTTTGGCGCCAGGCAATCGGCCGAGCTGGCGGGTCAGCGCTTCAACGTGGCACCCACCGACGAAGTCGCCGCGGTGATCGAACATCATGGAGAGCGCCAGGTCGACGTCTTCCGCTGGGGACTCCTCCCCTTCTGGGCCAAGACCCGGCGCGACGGCGCACGGATGATCAACGCGCGGGCCGAGACGGTCGCCTCCTCGCCTGCCTTCCGAACGGCGCTGCTCCGCCGCCGCTGCGTCATCCCGGCCGACGCCTTCTATGAGTGGCGCCGCCCGGCCGGCGATGACGGTGGACGATCGCGGCGAGGCCGCTCCGAGCCATTCGCGATTCGGCGCCGGAGCGGCGGCCTGCTGGCCATGGCCGGGCTCTGGGCGGTCTGGCACGAACCATTGACTGCGGAGCGCGTCTACACGTGCACCATCGTCACTACCGTGGCCAACGGGGTGATGGCCGGCCTCCACGACCGGATGCCGGTCATCCTCGACGGGCAGGGCTGGCCCGGCTGGCTCGACGAGCGGACCCCGGCCGACGACCTGCTGTCGTTGCTCGTCCCGGCTCCGGCGGAGGAGTTCGAGGCCTACGCCGTCTCGCCGGCGGTCAGCAATGTCCGCAGCGAGGGCCCGGGCCTCCTCGACCCACTCTCGCGCTGGGCGGACGGGTCCTCGGGCGACGCGGCGCACGCCGAGACGATTTGGACCGAGCCGGAGTGACGCTCGGCCCGCTCAGCCTGCCTGCCGACGGGCTGGTGGTGCTCGTCGGCATCGCAGGGAGCGGGAAATCGACCTTCGCCGCGCGGCACTTCCCGGCGGACGCGGTCCTCTCCTCGGACGCCTTCCGCGGGCTGGTGGCAGGCGATCCATCGGATCAGTCCGCTACCGACGATGCCTTTTTGCTTCTCCACCAGGCGCTCGACATGCGTCTCACCCGCGGGCTGCTGACGGTTGTCGACGCCACGAACGTGCAGCCCTGGGCGCGTGAGAAGCTCGTTGAGATCGCACGGCGACGCCGGCGTCGGGCGGCGGCAATCGTGCTCGGCCTTCCGCTCGCGATCTGCCTGGAGCGGAATGCCTCTCGGACGGCGGGTCGGCTGCCGCTGACAGCGATCCGGCGCCAGGACCGCTCGCTCCGACACTCGATCAGGGATCTTGAGGCCGAGGGATTCAACCCGGTCCATCGGCTGACGGATGCCGCCTCCGTCGACCGCATACGGCTCGAGTTCGGCTAGACCGGGGCTAGACCTCGGTCGTCGTGCAGAGCGCGACGTCGCGTTCGTAGTGGATGTCGGGCGACCAGGATCGCGCGAGGATCACGTGGAAGCGCGCCCGGGCCGTGCCGTGCGGCAGGTCGATGGTCGGCACCCACTCGCCTGGCGGATCGCCGGTGAAGGGGTGCGTGGCAAGCGGGCCGCCGAAGGTGGCCGTGCCGGTCGGTAGATGGCCGCGCGCGACCGTGATCTCCTCGCTGAGTCCGCCGCGATGGGTCACCTCGACGTGGACCCGCAGCTCGAGCCGCACCTCCTGGACCGCGACGGGCGCCTCCGTCTCCAGCGTCACCGAACCAGAGAAGGGCTGCGCCAGGCAGAGCGGCACAGGCGCGAGGCGGATATGTGCGGGATGCGCATCAACGTTGGCGGGAGCCTCGTCGAAGAGGCCATATTCGCCCGAGTCGACGACCCCCGCGGCCAGCAGAGCGGTCGGCTGCGCTACGTGGACCGGGAGCCGGACCTCTGAGTCGAAGGCGTTTGGCACGTCGACGGTCACTGCGAGCTCCCAATCGCAGCGCAGGACCTCTCCCTCGAAGGTCGCCGGACCCAGGTCCGGCGCGTGCAGGTCCCAGCTCCAGCTGACCGGTGCGCCGGCTGTCAGCTGGCCTGGCCCGGCGAGCGTAGCCTCGAGGCGCCCGACCTCCTCGTGCCCGGTCCGATCGACGGAGCGCTGGTGCGGCGTCCCATCCGGGCCTGCGCTCGTCTCCGTCTCGCGGTATCGGTACGTCTCCGTCCCGACCAGTGAAGCGCGGACGCCTCGCGTGGTGAGTGCGCGATGAGGCGTGAAGGTCGCCGTTAGCCGGGCGGGACGGCTCGGGATGAGCACGGGCGGGAGGAGCTCCAGGTGCCAATCGCCTCCGCTCGTATCGGTGGGATTCAGCATGAGGTCAGCACCTGATTGGCCGATGCGGAGACGACGAAATGTCCCGAAGGAACCGCGCGCAATTCGTCGATGCGAGATCGTCGAACCGCCACCGGAACCCTTGATGCAATCTCGTGATCCGGTTTGCGCTGCCCCTTCGGGACGACCAAAGCATAGGGAGCGCCATCGACCGGGACAACCCCACTTATCCCCGACTTCGCGACTCGGATCGCGCTCTGTCCACACCCAATCCCCAGAGGCGGAGCGCTAATCTACCGCGCCCCTGCAGGCGGAGCGCGCGAGAAAGGCGGTTGTGCGCGAAGAGAGCGATGCCCCGCCCAGGGTGCCGGCGGGGCATCGGTCGCTCGGCGGTTCGGTAACCTCTCCTCCGGACGACACTGGGGATACCCTATTGGCCGCTGGATCGTTCACCGGAGGCAAAGCCGATGGCCGGAGGCCCGCACGCAGGCGCCTGGAGCCGTTCCCCGCAGGAGCTCATCGATCGGTTCGAAGTGGACACGGCTTGGCTCCTCGCGGAGCCGGGGGTCGAGCGGAGAAAGATGTTCGGCTACCCCGCCTGCTTCGCGAACGGGTACATGTTCACCGGGCTCCACCAGGATCGCTGGGTAGTTCGCCTGCCGGACGAGGCGCGGGCCGAGCTTGCCGCAGCCGGTGGGACGCCATTCGAGGTGATGCCCGGACGACCCATGCGCGAGTACCTTGTGCTGCCAGCCACGCTCGTGTCGGATCCGGCGGCGATGCGCCCGTGGCTGCAGCGCGCCCTCGCCAACGTCCGCGAACTACCGCCCAAGAAGCGATAGTCTGGGCGGCGCAGATACCTGATCCTCCGAGAGGGAGTGAGATGAGCGAGCTCGAAGACCTCGGCGAGTGGCTGGATCGGTACCAGATCGCCTGGCGGAGCAACGATCGCGACCTGATCGCCGCACTCTTCAGCGAGGACGCCGTCTATCGATGGAACCCGTGGGATGACAGCCGGACCGGGGCGCGGGGCCAGAACGAGATCGCCGACGCCTGGCTCAAGGAGCCGGACGAGCCCGGGACCTGGGACCTGCGCTGCGTGCCTGTAGCGGTCAACGAGGATGTAGGAGTCGCACGCTGCGTGACGCGCTATGCGGCCAGCGACGATAAGCCGGAACGCGTCTACCACAACATCTTTCTGGTAAGGCTGGAACCGGATGGGCGGTGTTCGGACTTCACCGAGTTCTTCATGGAGGAGCCGACCGCGGGCGGCGACGCCGGCTGAGCGCGGGCGCCAGCGTCCATATCCTGCACACCGGATACGTCACGGACGACGCGGTCGCCGGAACCGTCAGCCTCATCCTCGACGGGGATTCGAGGCTCATCGTCGACCCCGGCATGGTGCACGGACCCGAGGCGATCCTGGCGCCGCTCACGGGGCTCGAGGTCGAGTCCGGCCATATGACCCACGTCCTGCTCACGCATCACCATCCGGATCACACGCTGAACGTCGCACTCTTCCAAAACGCGGAGGTCGTCGACTTCTGGGCGCGCTATCGGCGCGACGTGTGGCTCGACCACGAAGGCGAGGGCTACCGCCCAAGCCCGCATGTCTCCCTGCTTCTTACCCCCGGGCACACCAACGAAGACGTCACCTGGTTGGCCGAGACCGATGACGGAGTCGTCGCATTCACGCACGCCTGGTGGCATGGCGACCGCACACCTGAGCTCGACCCGCTCGCCGACGACCAGGAGGCACTCGAAACCAGCCGACAGCGCATCCTCACCAGTGCCGACCTCGTCGTCCCGGCGCATGGGGCACCGTTCCACACCAACCGCTGAAGCCAGGAGGACCGATGGCGATCGCCCCCGACGCTATTCGTCGCGAACGGGGGTCGCCTTGCCATCGGCGTCGATCGCCACGAACACGAAGCTGCCCGTGGTGGCGAGCTGGCGCTTGCGGCTGAGAAGCTCCTCGACGTACATCTCCACCGCGACCGTCAACGAGGTCCGGCCCTCGCGGGTAATCCGTGCCACGAGCTCGACCAGCTGCCCGGCCCGCACCGGCACTTTGAACTCGACGCGATCCGATGCAACTGTCACGAATGTGCGGCGCGCGTAGCGGGTGGCCGCCACAAATCCGGCCTTGTCCATGAGTCCAAGGGCGTCTCCGCCAAAGAGCGTGCCGTAGTGGTTCGTCTGTTGCGGCGAGATGAGCTCGATCATCCGGATCTCGCGGTCCTCGTCGAGCAGCCTCTCGCCCACGGGGAGCATGGTAGCCGTTGAGCGTGGGTGCCCAACGGCGAGCCAGGCCGCATAGCACAGACGCTGCACTCGATCAACTCTTGGGCCTCTGCGGCCGCGGCGCGCTTAGGCGGAGCGCGACTTCCGTGAGGGGGCGCGCAACGCGAGCAGATACGCGGTGAGCTGTGCGGGTTGGAGTGGGCGCGCAAAAAGGAATCCCTGCCCAAGCTCAGCGCCGAGCGTGCGCAGTCGCGCCGCGTCCTCCGCGCGCTCGATCCCTTCAGCGACGGTGGTCAGATTCAGCGATTCCGCGAGGCGCACGATGGAGCGGATGACCGCTTGCGCCTCTCGCCCTCCGGCGAGCGCGGCGACGAACGATTGGTCGATCTTGAGCAGGTCGACGGGTATCTCCGGCAGATAGCTGAGCGACGAGTACCCCGTCCCGAAGTCGTCGATTGCAAGGCGCACGCCCAGCTCCCTCAACATGCGCATGGTGGCGAGCGTCCCTTCCGAGCGCTCGAGGAGCGATGACTCCGTCACCTCGAGCACAAGGCGCGCGGGGTCGAGCCCGGTGGTGCTCAGGATCGCGGCGACGTCAGCGGGGAAGGCCGGTTTCGCCAACTGAAGCGCGGACACGTTGACGCTCAGCTCGAGGCGGCTTCCTGGCACTGCGGCATCGATTCCCTGGATCCCTCGGCATGCAGTCTCGAGGACCCAGTTCCCGAGCTGGATGATGAGGCCAGTCTCCTCGGCGAGCGGGATGAAGTCTGATGGGCCGATCATGCCGTTCGGGTGCTCCCAGCGAAGCAGTGCTTCGACGCCGATCGGCTCGCCACTCGCCAGGTTGACGATCGGTTGGTAGCGCAGGCTGAACTGTCCGGCGTCGAGAGCGCCAGCCAGGTCGGCCTTCATCCGGAGGCGTCGGAGGGCAGCGTGGTGCATGCTCGGTTCGTATACGACGCTTCGCCCCTTGCCCCCTGCCTTGGCCATGTACATCGCCACGTCGGCGTTCCGCAGCAGCTCGTCGGCATCGGTTCGAGCGCGGGCGACGAACGCAATTCCGATGCTCACCGCGGCGGACAAGCGCTGGCCCTCGACATCAACCGGTTCACGCATCGACGCCAGAAGGCGATCAGCCGTCGCATTCACGTCACCGATCGCACCGTGCACCAGGATGGCGAACTCGTCGCCCCCGATTCGTGCAGCGGTGTCCTGGGGTCGTACCGTGCCGCGCAGTCGCTCTGCCAGCTCGATCAGGAGGCGATCGCCGGCCGCGTGCCCGAGGCTGTCGTTCACCGTCTTGAAGTCGTCGACGTCGAGCAGCATCACGGCCAGCGCGTCGGCATCGGTCACGGATCGCATCGCCAGCTCGTGATCGATACGGTCGATGAGCAAGGGCCGGTTCGCAAGGGCGGTGAGGGGGTCGTGGAACGCCTGGTGGCGCAGCTGATCCTCGAGCTCCCGGCGCTCGGTCACGTCGCGGCAATTGAGCACCATGCCCGAGACGTCGGGGTCCTCGATGAGATTCGTCCCCACCAGCTCGAACCAGAGCCATCGGCCGTCAGCGTGCGGGAGGCGAACTTCACCGCCGGGCGTGCCCGCCGGATCCGTCGCCAGGCGCCCGACCATCGCCTCGAGCCACCCGGCATCCTCGGGATGGACGACGTCCACCAAGGCCCGCCCGACCCATGATCCCGCCACCGCGCCCAGGTTCCGGTCGACTGCGGGGCTGACGTAGCTCATCGTGCCGTCCGGGCGCAGGAGGACGACGAGGTCGGAGGAATTCTGGACCAGCGAGCGGAATCGCGCCTCGCTGGTACGGAGCCGGCCCGCCAGGTCGGCGAGCAGCCGATTCGCTCCGTGGAAGGCGGCGTACAAGAGCGCCAGAAGCAGCAGCCCGATCGCTCCCACGATCAGCAGGACGTCCTGTCGGGTCGATGAGATGGCCGCCTCGATCGGTGCGGCGTCCTGATAGACCTCGTAGGCGCCGACCGTCACTCCGGCCCCATTGGTGATCGGCAGGTAGATCTCGATCACCCGGCTGGCCAGCCCCTTCTCGAAGACATTCTCGGCCGCATCTGGGGCCGTTACCTCTGTCGCCGTCTCGCCATCAAGCGCCTCGCGGAGCTCGGGACTCACCTCGAAGCTCTTCCCGCGAAGCTTGGGCAGGTCAGAAAAGAGGACCGTCCCGTTAGGCTGCCAGACCTTGATACGCAGAATCCTGCGCCCGGAGGTGAGTTGCGCCAGCTGGTTATTCACAGAGGCGGCCAGCGTCGGATCCGGCGATCCGAGGAGGTCGTACCTGGCAAGAAGCGGGTCGACATAACCATGCACGACGGCCCCGACCGCGGTCGCCGCCTCGTTCGTCGCCGCCTCCTCGAGGTGTCCGGAGACGTTGAGCGAGACCGTGACGGCGGTGGCAATCACCAGGACCGCAGCCAAACCGAGCACCACGAGATCGCGGCGCGCCCCGCGGAGGCGTGCGGCGAGCGAGCTCGTCACCCGCGAAAAACGGTTGCCTGGCTGCAGCATAGGCCCTTGGGTAAGAGAACTGCCTGCGACCGTACCTCGCGCCGAGCCCTTGTCGGATAGGCAATTGGTCCCCGTACCCGGAGCACGATGTCGTCGCCGAAGGGAGATCGTTGGTCGGCCTATGGCTCCAGCGGCAACGGACCGATGAGGGCGGCCTGCAACTGCGACCCGAGCGCAGCGACCAGGCGCGACGTGCTTGCGTCGGTGAGGGGACGCACCTGGAGGATATAGCGGGCCAGGGCGAAGCCCACGAGCTGGGACCACGCCAGCGCCGCGCGCAGGTCCGGCTCGTCGATGCCCAGCTCGCGAATCACCGGAAGGAGCTGTGATTCAAAGAGCCCGCGCAGAGCCGAGGCAGCCCGCGCGTCGCTCGTCGCTGACCGCGCGATGCCGAACATCACGGGCCGCGTCGCGGGCTCCTCCCAGAGCCGGATGGCGAGAGCAGCCAGGCGCTCTCCCAGGCTGGACCGATCGCCCGCCAGCAGAGGTGGAATGACCGCGGCGGGGTTGAATGGGAGCTGCACGCTCGCAACGAAGAGCTCCTGCTTCGAACCGAAGTAGTGATGGACGAGCGCGGGGTCGACACCAGCCCGTTGGGCGATTGCGCGGATCGTTGCGCCATCGAATCCCGCTTGAGCGAATGTCTCCTGTGCCGCCTCGCGAATTCGCTCGCGCGTTCCCTGCGCACCAGGCCGCCGCCCGGTGCGGGCCATCAGCCGGTGAGCCGGCGCGCGATGGTGACGAACGCCTCGTCGAAGCTGGCCGGCGCCGTCTCGATGTGCGCCTCCACGCCCGCGCGGGCCAGCAGCTCACGGGCGGCCATCGGATCGCCATCGGGCAGGCGAATGCTGCGGCCGACGAGTGCCAGGGGCAGGTGCGCCGCGTCGAGGGCGGTGAATGCGCGTTCCCAATTCGCCGCCTCGACCACAACGGTCCGCATGCCGCCGATGATCTTCTCCGCCGTTCCCGAGGCTGCCACCCGGCCTCCCACCAGGACGATCAGCCAATCGCATTCGGCCGCTTCGCTCATGAAATGCGTCGTTGCCAGCACCCCGATGCCGCGCTCGGCCGCCGAGCGTATGGTCTCCCAGAGCCTGGCACGGGCGAGCGGCTCGACGCCGGAGGTCGGCTCGTCGAGCACGAGCAGCTCCGGTTCATGGGCGAGCGCCTGCGCAAAGGCCGTGCGACGCCGCAAGCCAAGCGGCAAGTCACGGACGAGTGTAGTGGAGGCTGACCGCAGCTCCGGATCCAGGGCCCCAAGGTCCGCGCGACGGCCGAAGGCCCGCGCTGCGAAGGCCAGGTTCTCCGCGACCGTGAGGTCATCGTAGAGGCCAAGGCTCTGCGGGACGTACCCCACGCGGGCGCGTGCTGCTCGACTTGGCCGCTGTCCGAAGAGCCTTACGCTCCCTTCGCTCGGCGGCAGCACCCCCAGCGCCATTCGGATCAGCGTTGTCTTTCCGGAGCCATTGGCGCCGATGAGCCCCACGACCTCCCCGCCGTCGACCGCCATGCTGACGCCATCCACCGCCACCAAGGTCCCGAAGCGGCGGGTAACCGAGGCCGTCTCGAGTAGGCTCATGCCGCCAACTCCGAGCCACCTGGAGCCTCGAGGGCGAGCTGCCCGATTACTAGAGCATCTTCCAGGCTTGGCTCGATCAGCCGGGCTTCCGGCGGCGCAGCACCGTCCGGAGACCACAGGCGCCACGACGCCCCCTGCCGCCAGGCGAAGGGGCTCGATGGCCGCTCGGCCAGTTCGTACAGCTCCCCGGGTATCGAGCCCACCATGCTCTGCGGTGTTCCGATCAATAGCGTCCGGCCTCGCAGCAGCACCAGGACCGATGCCGCCCGTTCCGCCTCGTCGACATAGGTCGTCGCCATCACCACGGCCGTCCCGTGGGCCGCCAATCCGCCGATCAAGCGCCACAGCTCGGCGCGGCTGACCGGATCCACGCCCGTCGTCGGCTCGTCAAGGACGAGCAGCTCCGGCTCGTGGATGACCGCCATCGCCAGGGCGAGCTTCTGGCGTTCTCCGCCGGAGAGCCGGCCCGCGAGCCGGCGCCGCGCCGCGGTGAGCTCAATCCGGCCCAGCAACGCCTCGATTCGATCTCGCGCCCCTCTCCCGCGGACCCCGTACGCGCCGGCGGCAAACGCGAGGTTTTCCGAAACGGTCAGGTCGCGATAGACACCGGGTCCCGCCGAGACGTAGCCGATGCGCGTCTTCGCCGGACGGCGGGTGCGGCCGCCGTCCGGTCGCACCGTGCCGACCAGCGTGCGGAGGAGGGTCGTCTTGCCGGCGCCATCGGCCCCGACCACGGCCGTCACCTGTCCCTCGCCCACCCACAGGCTGACCCGGTCGAGGGCGAGGACGTGGCCGAAATGAACGCTGACTCCGTCGACCCCCCATCCTGTCGCGAGATCCTCCGGCGATCGGGTCGTGGACCGTCCTGCGCCGGTCATGCGGCGGCCTCCGAGCGCCTTCGCGCCGCCCGCCCGCCCGGCGCCCGCCCACCCGCTGGCGCAAGGTCCCGGTTGAACCGCAGCACGGACAGGCCAGAGACGATCACGCCCAGTACCGCGAGCATGGCCATCGGTAGGAGGAGCGAGTCGAGCGGGGCCGCGCGCAGCATGACCCCGCGCGCGATCTGCACGAAGTAGGTGAGCGGCAGCAGATAGCCGATCCATCGGACTCCGATGGCGACCGAGTCGAGCGGGAAGATCATCCCGGATAAGAGGATCTGGGGAAGCAGGGTCATGATCGCCAGCTGGATGGCTTGTCCCTGGTTCTGGCTCACGGTCGAGATCAGTACGCCCATGCCGAGGGCCACGAACAGAAAGAGGATCGCGCCTAGGGCGAAGACGGGCACCGAGCCGTTGAACGGCACGCGGAAGATCAGCAGGCCGGCGATCACCACGATCACGAGGTCCACGATCGCCACGCCGAAGTACGGGAGGATCTTGCCCAGGAAGATGTCCCGCGCGCGGAAGGGCATCACCGCCAGCTGTTCGAGCGTGCCGGTCTGCCGCTCGCGCACGACACCAAGGCTGGTCGCCACCGTACCGATGAAGACGAGGATCATCCCCATGAGAGCAGGCACCATCACGTAAGACGTCTCGAGGTTCGGGTTGAACAGGATCTCGGGCCGCACCGTGCCGCTGCTCGCCGCCAGAACCCGGAGGGCCGATTGCGCCCCGAACAGGTTGGACCCGTCCACCAGGACAACCGTCGGCCGTCCGTTGCTCGTGACCCACCCGACGGTCGCCTGACCGCGCCGCAGGGCGTCCTCCGCCTGGTCGCGGTTCCAGTCTGCATGGGTTGCGATGACGTTGAATCGGTCCGGCAGGGTGCGGGCGACCCCTTCGGCGTTCGGCCCCGCCACGATGGTCGAGACTGAGGTGACGTCGAAGCGCGCCGCATACCCAAAGATCACCAAAAGGACAACGGGCAGCACAATCATCATTGCCACCGTCCGGCGGTCGCGTCCCAGCTGCCGCAACTCCTTGAGTGCCATCGCCAGCATCCGTGCGCTCCTTCCTGGTGGACTCAACTCATCGGCTGATGAATTCTACAACCGATGAATTCGAAGTCAAGGGTTCTCGGCCTGCACAACAGGGGTTCTCAGCGCGCACAACTGGTATGCATATCGGCCACGTAGGCGGCGCTTCGTGGCCGCCGTGCACGCTCTGAATGTGCAACCAGGCCAGGAGGCCGCCCGATCCGGCTTCATCTGGGCTGATACGCAAACCAGGTGTGCACGGCGAGCGGCGCAGGGTGGCGGCGCAGGCTGGCGGGCTATGTCGTTTCTTCAAACGCGCTTCACGCGCCCGTCATGCGTCAGGCTTACACTTCCTCCATGTTCTCGTTCTTGAGCCCATCCAAGTCCAAGATGCCATCCCCGGCCGAAGCGCTCGCCGGCCGTTCCAACCCGATCCCCACCGCTCAGCGCCACTTCGTGAATGGCCTCCCGATCAAGCCCCCCTACCCTGCCGGCACCGAGGTCGCCGAATTCGCGTTCGGTTGCTTCTGGGGCGCTGAGAAAGACTACTGGGAGACCCCCGGCGTCGTCGTTACGGCCGTGGGTTATGAGGGCGGCTACACGCCGAACCCGACCTATGACGAGGTCTGCAGCGGAAAGACCGGCCACAGCGAGGCTGTCCGCGTTGTCTTCGACCCGGCCAAGGTCAGCTACGAGCAGCTCCTGGGGGTCTTCTGGGAGCACCACGACCCGACGCAGGGGATGCGCCAGGGCAACGACTCAGGCACGCAGTATCGGTCAGCCATCTTCACCCAGACCGATGCGCAGGCCAGCGCCGCCAGGGCCTCGCGCGACATGTACCAGGCTGAGCTGCGTAAGGCGGGCTACGGCGAGATCACGACCGAGATCACTCCGGCCCCCGAGTTCTATTTCGCCGAGGACTATCACCAGCAGTACCTGGCCAAGAACCCACGGGGCTACTGCCCGGACCATTCCACGGGTGTCACCTGCCCCGTAGGGTTGGGCGTCAGCACGGGCGAGCAAGCGCCAACGATGGAGCAGGTCTAGCACCCGTCTTCTTAGGCAGCGGATCAGCGCTGCAGACAGGCATTCGCGTAGTAGATCGGGATGTCGAGCGCTGCGTGCAGCGCGATTGGCAACAGCAGCGAGCCCGTTCGCAGCGCGATCACGGCGAACGCCAGGCCCGCCGCGGCGCTCGCCGCGATGACCGGCACCGGTGAGCCGGAAAAGTCGCCGCCGACCGAACGCTAGTTCACGCGCTTGTCGTGGCCCGCCCAGAAGGGCTCGCGAAGCTCCCCTTTGAGGATCTTCCCCGTCCCGCCCTTGGGAAGGGAGTCTCGGAACTCGAAGGATTGAGGGACCTTGAACCCGGCAAGCTGGGCCCGAATATGGGCCCCGAGCTCTGCTCCGGTGACCGTCGCTCCATCCTTGAGCACCACGAGCGCGACCGGTACCTCTCCCCACGTGTCGTTGGGAGCCGCCACGACCGCGCATTCCATCACCGCGGGATGCGATGCGATCGCGTTCTCGATCTCGACCGAGCTGATGTTCTCGCCGCCCCGGATGATGATGTCCTTGGAGCGGTCCTTGATGGTGATGTAGCCCTGCTCGTCGATGACCGCCATGTCGCCGGTATGGAACCAACCGTCGACCATCTTCTCCGCTGTCCCCTCGGGGTCGCGGTAGTAGCCCTCCATCACCACGTTCGAGCGTACGACGATCTCGCCGATCTGCTCACCGTCTGGTCCGACCTCCGCGCCCGATCCGTCCACCACCCGCAGCTGGACCCCAGGGAGTGCGTAGCCGGTCATCGCCTGGCGCGCAGCGGCGCGCTCCGGCGGCTCCTTCGCGGTGAGACGCGCGCGGCGACGAGCGAGCGAGATGATCGGTGTCGTCTCCGATAGCCCGTAGCCCACGATGGCGGTGCAGCCAAGCGCCTCCTCGACGGCCCGAACCAGTGTCGGCGACGCCGGGGAGCCACCGATGAGCACCTCCTTCAGGCTCGAAACATCGAAGGAGGTTCGGTCGGCATGGTTGATCACCGCGTTGAAGATGGTCGGCACGCCCAGGAGGCGCGTCACCTTCTCGTCCTGCACGAGCCGAAGCAGAGTGGCGGGATCGAACTTGCGAAGCATCACGTGGCGCCCGCCAGCGATGGTCGTCCAATGCGGCGCACCCCAGCCGTTGACGTGAAACAGCGGCACCACATGGAGGACCGTGTCGGCATCGGTGACCTGCAGCGCCATCCCGGCATAAATGCCATGCAGGTGCAGGTTCCGATGGGTGAGCGCGACTCCCTTGGGCGTGCCAGTGGTGCCCGACGTATAAAAGAGCTCCGCCGTGGCATCCTCGTCGATCTCTGGGGCCACGTAGTCGGCGGAAGCGCCCGACAGGAGCGCCTCGTACTCGTCGGTGGCCGGCCCCGCCACCTCCCCTTCCATCACCACCCAGCGCATGTCCGAGGGCAGCTGCTCCCGGACCGCGTCCACTATTGGCGTGAAATCAGCGTGGTAGAAGACCACCGTGGAGCCGGCGTGGCCGAGGATGTAGCCGATCTCGGGCGGCGCCAGGCGGATGTTGATGGGATTGAGGACGGCGCCCGCCTCGAGCACCCCGTAGTACGCCTCGAGCAGCTGGTGGCAGTTGTAGCTGATGAAGCTCACCCGATCGCCAGGCTTGACCCTTAGGCGTCGCAGCGCATTTGCGAGCCGATGCGTACGCTCCGCGTACTGCGCGTAGGTGAACCGGCGATCGCCGTCAACGACCCCCTCCACGTCCCCGAAGAAGGCTGCGGCACGGTCGCGGAATTCCAGGACGCTGAGGGGAACGCGCATGACGGGGGCACCTCGTGCGGGGCGGCGACTGCGATCCTGGGAGCATAAGACCGTCAGCGCCTGACTCGCCACGCGAACCCGCCGCTCACGGCTCCGGCGTCAGTCGGTCAGGTTCTCCGCATACGCCACCGCCTCGTCGATGGTCATGGCTCGGCCCTCGGCGAGCGCCTCGTCAACCGCCTCGTCCTCGATCGCCCGCCGCGCCAATGGTTCCAACTCCACGAGCCCGCAGGAACAACCTGGGTGCCGAGGCGCCCGTGGTCGAAGCGACCGTGTCTGCCTGCACCCATCAGGCGCATAGCCTCGGCGTGGCGCCCGGCGTCGGACTGGAGGGCTGACATCGATCCCAGAGATGCGCCGAGGCCCGGAAGGTTCCTGGCATCGAGGTGCATCCGCAGCGCCTCCCGATATTTGGCGCGACCCTCCGCCAAGTTCCCAAGCAGCCGATGCGCCTGGCCCATCTGTCCGAGGTTCCACGCGATCTGGAACCGGTCGCCAGCGCGGCCTCAAACGACTCCTGGGCTTTCTCCATGAGCGACAGGCCGGCCTGCGCATCGCCCATCGGGAGGTCAGGCGAGCGTGGCGAGAAGCTCGTCGAGGCGCTGGTAGGTCTCGTTCAGGCCCCATTCCATGCCGGACTGGAGGTGGCCGTCGCGATGTTCCTGGCTCTTGTAGAGAAGGTGGCTCGTCACCGTCGTCGTGCCGCTCTGCTCCTCGAAGGTGACGGTCACGAGGTAGCCGGTCCCCGGCATCGCCTCATATTCCTCGGTCGAGACAAGTCGACTCGGTGGGTCGACCTCGCGATATATGCCGGAGAATGCAGTCTCCTGGCCGTCCGGCGAAGTCTGGACGAAGCGCCATGCGCCGCCCGGTCGGAGATCGATCTCGCAGACCGTCAAAGTGTTCCGCCGCAGCCCATACCAGCGCTTCACATGCTCCGGATTGGTCATGGCTTCGAAGACGAGATCCCGTGGCGCGTCAAAGACGCGTGTGATCACCGTCTCCCGCTCTGATGGCAGGCTGATCGTCGCCTGGCGGCGGGCGTTACCGGTTTCGCTTGTTGCTGCGACCATTGCTCTTCTCCTTCTCCTGTAGCTCGGTGAGGTAGGCGTCGAGGCGAGCGAAGCTCTCCTCCCAGTTGCGGCGGAACTGCTCCGCCCAGGCGGCCACGTCCCGGAGTGGCTTGGCCTCGAGTCGGCATGGACGCCATTGCGCGTCGCGACCCTGGACAACGAGCCCTGCGTGCTGCAGCACCCGCAAGTGCTTGGAGACACCGGGCAGGCTCATGTCGAAGGGCTCGGCCAATTCGGTGACCGTCGCCTCTCCGTGCGTCAGACGAGCGAGGATCGCTCGCCGAGTCGGGTCGGCGAGGGCGGCAAACGTTGTGCTCAAAGGATCGGTATGCATTATCACGTTTCGCTGTGTGGTTAATTAACCTATCGGAAGAATAGGAACTCTGCAGCGAACTGTCAACCCCGATTCGGGAGTAGTGCCCGCCTACTCGTCGAGGCCACACATCGGTAGCCAGGGGGGGCCAGGGCTCCTTGAGGACTCCTACCGCTTCAGCTGGCAAGGCCTACGGAGTTGATGCCGCCGGCTGCGGGGCAGGGTGCAGTCGTGAGATGGAGATCGCGACGAGGCCGCCGGCGATCCCAATCGCCAGCAGCAGAAGGCGGAACGGGTCGCTGAAGGCCGGGAAGCGGATGGCGTTGTCGATCGCAAGCTCGCCAGGACCCACCCCCAGGATCGCCACCAATCCGGCGGCCAGGCTCAGCGGGAACTCGATGCCACCCGTTCCATTGAAGAAGCCCTTGGGCAGGTGGGCCTTGATGATGATGAAGACGCTCTGGCCGATCAGCACCATGGCTGCGAACGGGGTCAGGAACCCGAGGGCAAGCGCCAGACCGGCACCCAGCTCAGCGCCTACCGAAATGAAGGCCCACAGCGGGGCGGGATGCATGCGCATGCTGACCATCACCTGCGTCCACTTCGCGTAGCCCGTGCCGTTCCACCAGCCGAACGCCTTCTGGGCGCCGTGCGCGGCGAACGTCCCGCCTACGACCAGCCTGAGGATGAGGAGACTGACGTCTGCAAGCGACATTGCCGTGCCCATTTGCTACTGCGTGTGATGCGGTGCATCGTAGGCCGATGTGATTGCGTACGCAACTATCGACTCGGGTGTGGCCGGCAGGCGATCCCTGGCCGTAAGCGTCGGGCGCCGCTTGCAGGCCCTCGGCGTGCTACATCAGGTGCCGATTGGCCCCGCGATGATCGGAGTCGTCGTGGGTGCGTTGACCCGATGAGCCTCGAGCGTGACCGCAAATATCGCGTGGCCGGCCAGCTGTCCCTCGAGCGGCACCGCGACGATCTCGCCGTTCGTCGTGAAGGTGCCCGCGGAGACGGGCTTGCCGGCGGCGTCGAGCAGCCACATCTCGTAGATGTGCCCGGCGGGCGCCGGTCGAACAGCGGCGACCAGCACCGGTCCGCTCGTCCGTTGAATGACGAAGCCGCTCCCACCGGCACCCTTGACGTGGTACGCCACGCTCCCCCCGGAGAGGGCTGACGCAACGCGATCGAGCGTGGCCTGCCGGTCGTCGAGTGAGCCGCGCAGCGACAGGTTAACCGCAGCAAGCACGATCACCCCGGCGACCGCCACGACCGCAAAGCCCCGAGCAAAGCCCGCAGAACGCGGGTCGAAGAGACTCCTCCACCACGGCAGGGAGAGCTGAGCCGATGGCGCCGCCTGGCGCGGGGGCGGCGGCGGCGCTTCAGCAGTCGAGTGCGCCGGAGCCGCCGGGGCGACCTCCTGCGGCGTGGATGCAATGGTGGCCATCAGCCGGTCGCGCAGGCCGGCCGACGGCGTCACAGGCTCGGTCGAGGCGGCGAGTGCGGCGTTCGCACCCAGCAGGGTGCGAAGCTCCTCATGCGGCTGCGTGCACGTCGCGAGATGCTCATTCACAGCGCGACTCTCATCGGGCTCGAGTGCGCCGAGCGTGATAGCGCCGGCGAGCTCGTCGACGGCCGTGCAATCGAGGGGCAGCCTGGACATCGGATCGTGCTCGTTCATGGCGGGCCTGCACCCGCGGTGGGCTCGACCGACGGCGGCGCGCTGGCAGGTCCCGCATCGGTGCCCGTCAGCAGCTGGCGGAGCTTTGCCAGGGCCAGGCGCAGGCGCCCGGCCGCTGTTCCCGCTGGGACACCAGTGAGGGCCGCCACCTCACGGTAGGTGTGGCCGCCGAAGTAGGCCAGTTCGACGGCCTCGCGCTGCTCGCCCGGCAGGGAGCCGAGGGCGTCGCGAAGTCTGGCTAGGCTCAGGTTGGCGACCGCTGCCTCCCATGTGGGATTTGCCGTGGAGCGCAGGGCCCCCAGCTCATCGAGGACGTCGATGTCCTCCGCCACGCGCGCGCCCCGAACGCGGTCGATCGCCCGATTCCGGACGATCGTCAGCAGCCAGGAGCGAAGCTGCCCTTGTTCCGCGTCGAAACGCGTGATCTTCTGCCAGACGGCGACGAAGGCGTCGTGCACCACATCCTCCGCGGCGTCGCGATCTCGGACCACACGCAGGGCAACTCCCAGCGAAACCGCCGCATAACGGTCGTACAGCTCGCCGAGCGCCTCTCGGTCCCCAGACCGGATGCGCGCGGCGAGAGCGGCGTCAGCTTCGTGCGAGCGACCGGTGGACTGCACGGTCTCCCTTCACCCCGCGGGCGCTGCCCACATCGTTAACGTGCGCGACAGACCCGCACATCAACCTGTGATAGCCGGAACGCCGGCAAGCAGCGGCGCAAACGATAGCATTCGATACGCGCACTCCCTACGCCACGACACGAATGCGGGCACCCTGCGCGTCGCGGTTCCGCGCTCATCGCGAGCCAAGCGGAAGGGTGAACGTGATCGTCGTCCCCGCCCCCGGGGAGCTCGCCGCGCTGATCGTCCCGCCCTGCGCCTGAACCAGCTGTTGGGCGATCGGCAGGCCAAGGCCGCTTCCCGGTGAGTCGGGCGAGCGGTAGAAGCGGTCGAAGATGCGCTCCAGGGCGTCGGCCGACATGCCACTTCCAGTGTCGGCAACGCGGACCGTGATGTTATCGCCAGCGGGCGTCACCTCAGCGGAGAGCTCCACGCGCCCGGCGCTTGGCGTGTGGCGCAGTGCGTTCGACAGCAGATTTGCCAGGACCTCTCGGGTGCGCGCTGGATCCAGCTCCACGTTCGGCAGGCCCTCCGGTGCCGCCACCCAGATCGTGATCCCTGCCGCATCGGCCTGTGGCCGGAAGCTGGCCGACACGTCCCGCAGGAGATGGTCGACGTCGCTTGGCTCCGGATGGAGCGGCAGTTCGCCCGCCTCGGCGAGCGACAGGGTTCGCAGGTCGTCGATCAGACGGCCAAGGACGCGCGTCTCATCCACGATCGGCGCCAGGTGCTGCGAGTCGGCGGGATAGACCCCGTCCATGATCCCTTCGAGATTTCCCTGGATCACGGCAAGGGGGTTGCGCAGCTCATGCGAGACGTCGGCGAGAAGGCGCTGACGCTGCTCGGCATCGGCCTCGAGACGGGCAGTCATCGCATTGAACGCGCGCGCCAGCCCGCGGATCTCTCCCGGGCCCCACTCCGGCACGCGCGCACCGTAGTCGCCCGCCTCCACACGCCCTGCCGCTTCAATCAGGTTGCCGATGGGTAC
>Ga0070708_100000184_pt1 | contig 45171 bp, 46 predicted proteins | sample KBSK5503metaG_FD_65469 | JGI IMG/M metagenome (GOLD analysis project Ga0070708, IMG submission 65469) | Corn, switchgrass and miscanthus rhizosphere microbial communities from Kellogg Biological Station, Michigan, USA - KBS K5-50-3 metaG | ecosystem: Host-associated > Plants > Roots >... | reverse complement strand
GTCACGGTCCTCGGCATCGACCCCGGCACCGCGATCACCGGCTACGGGATAGTTCGCAAGGAAGGCCGCAATCCGCTGACGCTCGTCGAGTGCGGAGTCATTCGAACCAGGCCCCGGGACGCGCTGCCGCGGCGACTCGCCGAGATTCACGAGGGCGTTCTCGAGCTCATTCGGCGTCATAAGCCCACGGTTCTATCCATTGAAGACGTTTTCTACGCCCGCAACGTGCGCACTACCGTCGTACTTGGCCACGCGCGCGGAGTGATTCTGCTCGCCGCGGCCCAGGCCGGCCTCGAAATCCACGAATATCCTCCGTCGGAAATCAAGAAAGCAGTTGCAGGAACAGGCGCGGCGACGAAGCTGCAAATCCAGTTCATGGTGACGCGCCTGCTGCGACTGAAATCGGCGCCGCAGCCGAGTGATGCAGCGGATGGAGTCGCGGCCGCACTGACGTACGCGATGATGCCAGACCTACCGAAAATCGAGCCGATCCGCCTGAGGACGGTGCCGTGATCTCGCGCGTCGAGGGAAGGCTCGTCGCCAAGGACCTCGATTCGCTCGAGGTGATAACGGGCGGAGGAGTCGCTTACGAGCTGACGATTCCGCTGAGCGTGTTCGAGGCGACACCTCGCGTCGGCGAAACGGTATCGTTGCACACGTCGCTGGTAGTAAAGGAAGATTCCTGGCAGCTGTTCGGATTCGTCAGCGTGTTCGAGAAGCGGCTGTTCGAGAAGCTGCTCACTGCGAACGGCATCGGACCTTCTCTCGCCATCGGCATGCTCTCGGCGCTGTCCGCAACGAGGCTCATCCGCGCGATTCGTGAGAAAGACATTCCGACACTGCAGAGCGTTCCTCGCGTAGGGAGGAAGAAAGCAGAGCGGCTCATACTCGATCTCAGCGACAAGCTCGACGGGCTCGGCGAGACGACCGGGACGGCTGCGGCACCGGCCAGCGCTGCGGCGGACGACGCTTTGCGGGCATTGGTGTCCCTGGGCTATTCGAATGCGGAGGCCGAAAAAGGAGTGAGGGCCGCACTTGATGCTGGCGGAGGGGGAAAATCCGCAGCAGAATTGATTCGTACAGCACTGGCTAAACTGGGAGGAAGATAATGCTCAAACCCCTCTATCCCCTCGCAGTCGCGCTCGTGCTCGCTTGCGCCTCCGGCGGTATTCCCGATCCAACCATTACCGCCAACACGCGAAGGACGAGCATACTCAGCGCCGAGGAGATCGAAAACGCCCACGCCGACGTCACGAATGCATATGATGCGATTGCGCGGCTGCGTCCGAACTGGTTGTTACCGCACGGCATCACCTCGGGACAGAACAATGGAGCGGGAACCGAGTACGCACAGGTTTATGTCGACGGGCAGACTTATGGCGACCTCAACACGCTGCGCGGCATTCCTGCCTATCACGTTGGCTCCATCCGCTACTGGGATGTTACGCAGGCGGGTGCGCGCTTCGGCATCAGAGCCGGATCGAGCGGCGTGATCGAAATCTCCATGAAAACAGCCCTCAGGCAATGAGCGCAGCCGTCCGCGCGGCGCCGCGATTCGCTCTGCTGGTCTTGGTGTGCGCGTGCACGCACCCATCACGGCGGGCGATGGCGCGGATCACCGCCGAGAGCGAGGTGAGGACGGCGCAGCGGGAGCGATTCGAGGCGATGATGCATCACGACGTCGCCGCTCTCGACACGCTGCTCGACGATGGTCTGACCTATCACAGCGGCGGGATGGTTCAAACCCGTCAGCAGTTCATTAACACCGTCAAGAAGCAGCAGCTGGTTTACGAATCGATTACGCCGAGCGCGGTGCGGGTGCGTGTTTATGACGGTCTGGCGCTGGCGACGGGTCGTTCGCAGATGCGGGTCCGGAACTCGGCGGGACTGAACAGCTTCACCGTTCGATTTACGGAGGTGTATGTGCGCCGCGACGGGCGATGGCTGCTCACGGCGTGGCAAGCGAAGCGAGTGATCTCCTGAGATTCCGATCAATGATGTGGAGGTACGTATGAAAGGCATCTATGTATTAGCGCTGGTGGCGGTGGTCGCATGCGCATCGCAAAGCGGGCCGAACGCGCCGGCGGGGACTGTGGTTGCGCGCACCGATCGAAACATCATCTCGGACGCGGAGATCCAAGCCGTTCCCTCGTCAAATCTCTACGATTTGATATCGAAGCTGCGGCCGAATTTTCTGCGCTCGCGCGGACCGATGTCGCTCTCGTCGGGGTCGAGCGCCAACGAGTACGCGGCCGTGTATGTGGACGGGCGCGCTTATGGCGACATAGGGTCGCTGCGATCGCTCGTCTCGACGCAGGTGTCAGAGGTTCGTTACTACGACGCGTCGACTGCTGCCTCGAAATTCGGGGTGATCAATGGGAACGGAGTGATCGAAGTCATCATCAAGCAGTAAATCCGACGCAGTAGCTACTCTTTGGTGCTCGGATACGCCGGCGGCGTTCGCTTCCGATATCTCAGGCTGTCGACGCTCAAGCTCTGCGCGTAGTCCGGCGTACCCAATTGCCGTTATCGGCATCGTGGCCGAGATGTCGTTTTTCTATCACACTACTGTCGGTTTTCTATCAGCGTCGATTGACGCGACCGCTCGCGGATGATTGTGAAAGTGCTCAGATTTGTCAAACGTTTCTTCGCGATCCGGAGGACGCCGATGTCAGTCAACACGAGAGCCAAATGACAGGCCTACAGAACGTTTCCGTCCGCGCCGCGGCGGCCGCTCGCGCGCGCAGCTTCACCGAATCGGTAATCCGCGAGATGACTCGCGTAGCGAACCAATACGGCGCGATCAATCTCGCCCAGGGCTTCCCCGACTTCCCGATGCCCGAGCCGATGAAGGAGGCGGCGTGCGCAGCGATTCACGGCGACGTGAATCAATACGCGATCACGTGGGGCAGTCCGGCGCTGCGCTTGGCGATCGCCGAGAAGTATCGGCAGTGGTACGACATGGACGTGGACCCGGAGCGCGAGATCACGGTGTGCTGCGGCGCGACGGAAGCGATGGCGTCGGTGTTTCTGGCGCTGGTCGATCCCGGCGACGAAGTGATCGTCTTCGAGCCGTATTACGAGAACTACGGTCCGGACGCGATTCTCGCCGGAGCGAAGCCGGTGTTCGTGCCGATGAATCCGCCGGACTGGAAGATCGACCAGGACAAGCTCCGAGCTGCTTTTAGTAACAAGACCCGGGCGATAGTAGTGAACACTCCGCACAATCCGACGGGGCGTGTCTTTACCCGAGAAGAGATCTCATTGATCGCCGAGCTGTGTCAGAAGTACGATGCGGTCGCGATCACCGATGAGATCTACGAGCACATTCGCTACGCGGGCGGCCATCACGTTCTGGCGACCTGGCCGGGGATGCGTGAGCGGACGGTGACGATCTCCGGATTGTCGAAGACTTTTAGTTGTACGGGCTGGCGCCTTGGCTACGCGATTGCGCCGTACGAGTTCACGTCACCGATTCGGAAGGTGCACGACTTCTTGACGGTCGGCGCTCCGGCTCCGTTGCAGGCGGCTGGTGCGGTGGGGATGGCGTTCGATGCCGACTACTACAATCACCTCGCCTTGGAGTACCGGGCTCGCCGCGAGATCATGTGCTCGGCGCTGGACGAGGCGGGGTTCAAGTACGCTGCTCCCGAGGGCGCCTACTATATACTGGCGGATTTCTCGGAGATCTCGGATCTCGAGTCGCGGGAGTTTGCGATCTGGCTGACGAAGGAAGTTGGGGTCGCGACGGTGCCGGGGATGAGTTTCTACTCGCGTCCCGAGCTGGGGCGTACGGTCACAAGGTTTGCATTCTGTAAGAAGTTGGAGACGTTGGAAAAAGCGGCCGAGCGGCTGGTGACTTTACAAGCGAGAGTCTGATTCGAGCTTGCGGTGGGCTCAGGCCAATAGCTCGCGAGCCTTTCCCCTGATCGTCGCGTAGCATTCGCACGACACCTTTTCCAACGCCCGCACATCGAGCAGTGTGACGTTCCTGTACTTGTAGGAGATGAGGTCGCGCTTCGCGAGCGCGGCCATCGTCACCGTCACCCCTGGCCGTCTCACAGCCAACATCTGCGACAGAAATTCCTGGGTGAGGTTGAACGTCCTGGTGCCGATCGCGTCCGAGGTGACGAGCAGCCACCTGGCGCAACGCTGTTCGACGCTGTGGACGCTGTTGCAGGCCGCCGATTGGGAGGCTACCTCACTCGAGTACTGCGCGTATCGCAGCAGTCTCCGCAACAAGTCCGGCAAGTCGTCGATCACGGAGAGAAATGCATCCGCGTCGAGTACCAGGAATTTCCCCTCGATCTGACAAATGCCTTTGTAGCGGGCCGTCTTGACCTGATTGAGGAGCGGCAGTCCGATGAATCCCTCTCGTCCCACTGTTAGTGCCTCGATGGTGGTGCCGTCCTGGAGAACTATTACCAGTGACGCCATGCCTGTGACCGGAAAGTAGACGCGGTCGATGGAATCTCCCTGCTCGAACATGTCATGCCGAAGCCGATACTCAACCTCTTCGGCATGTTCCATTATGGCGGCGCGCTCCGCGGCGGGAATCCGGGCGAGAATTTCGTTTTCAGCCTCTGGAGATGGCGAAATTGCGCCGTCTCCGGCTGCACGTGTGCTTGCTTTCGAGCGGGGGCTCATCGGCGACCTTGGGTTGGCGTGACGCCAGAAGGTCGCAGGAGGGGTACTGCCTGTAGCGATCTGGATTGTAGCTACTGTTGGATAGTACCGCGCACGTATCGGAGTAACAATGCCCGAGTACGGGGACGAAAAAGTTCAGCTGGCTTCAATTGTGCGGTGACGTACATTCCCCCACCTGGGCGGTCGGTTGGCACCAGAAGGTGAGCGGAACGCTGAACTTGGGAATGGCTGGCTCGAAGCCGCCAAGAGAGAGACCGCGCGCGCCGACATCGCCAAACGGATCAGACGTGCGTGCGCTCATCTCTCCGAAGAGGAGTTCTGGCGCCTCGTGGATTCGATGACGGATCGGCAGCTCAGGGGCGAGCGTCGCTTAAACTGGGATTTCTGGAAGGAATAAAATTCCCGGCCGCCGCTCGCCTTCCGTCGCCATCTCCGAACGTTCTCCTTTCCGCCGCCACGCGATACAACTCTTCGATAAAAACGCTCACGAACTGGGCGAGGAGATCGTTTCTCTCTGGGCTGGGGCGAATATTTGCATCGCTCGCCGCTTCATTTAGCGAGGCCTTGAACGCGATGAGTAGTTGCTCGGGTTTTTGCGAATGAAAATCTATCGACGAACAGATCTCGCGAATCGCCTGCCGCTGTGCCGAGGTTAGGGTCCGGCCATTTGGTCTGGAGCGCGATGCGTCACTTCCGACCAGCTTCCGCAGGTTGTCCGTCAACAGCTGTCGAACCGCAGGGGAATCGGGCATTTCGCTTTGATGTGGACTCGGTTGCTTTTGATGAACGACCTCACATTCACGCGTTACTTACTAATGTTTACTGACAGGCGCAAGTTAATTGTTGACAACGAGTTGGCCCACTTTAATTGTACGGCGGCGTACTTTTCCTGACCGAGCGACTGGCCGAGCTACAGGCGCGCGTCTGACCGGTCGCCTCCCAGGAGACCGAGACCCAAGTCCAGCAGCAGGAGTTCAGTCCCGCTGCACCTGGATCGGAGTCCCCGGCTTGGCCGCGGTTCCAGGGGCGATAACGAGATAGCGCCGCGGCGCAACGGTGGCTTCCTGCACGACGTTTCGAATCGGGCCGATCGTGTTGACGATGGCGGCGCCTGCCGGGTTGGCGACGAACTCCGCCAGTGATTCCAAAGCGCCGCCGCCATCAGCTCGCGTTGAAAGTGCCAGCACGTACGGCTGCTTTGGCTGCAGGCCGGTCACTGATGCCTGTAGCACTTGAATCAATCCCTGGTCGAACAGCGCGACGCTGGTCGGCGCTCGCTGAGCGCGATCAAGTTTGCGATCGGCGACCGGCACGAGTGACAGGTGAGCCGCGTTTGCGGCCGCGCCCGGCGGTTGCAATCCAAGCATGCCATCGCCGCGGGGCACCGCGTTAGGCACGTAAGCGATAGCCTGCGGCGCCTGGCCGATGGGCACAGTTGCGATCACTCTGTTCGTCAGCGCATCGATCGCAACCAATCGATCGTCGTTTTCCAGCCCGACATAAACCCTGTTGCCGTCGCCCGACGGCCATATCCCGTGAGGCAACTTGCCCACCGGAATCGTCGCGACCTGAGTGAAGTCGTCTGTGCGAAAGACCTTGACCTGATTCAATCCACCGACGGTGATGTAGGCGAAGCTGCCATGGGCGTTACGAACGATGTTGACGTGGTTGGTTATCGGACCTGTGTCGATTGTCTTCAACACTGCGAACGGCGGTCGGGCGTCGAACACCATCGTGCGGCCAACATCCTTCAGCGTGAACCAGACCTGCTTGCCATCCGGCGAGGCCGCGATATTGGGACAGAACGGGCTTGCTTGCGGTACTCGTCCAACGATCTCGTGTGTTGCCGTCGAGATTACTACAGTTTCAGGCGTGAATGAGGAGCAGACATAACCGTATTTGCCGTCGGGAGAGAATATCTGCATGCCCGGACCGTTGGGCACCGTGATCCGCAGCTTCTCGGCATACGTTTTGGCGTCCAGCACCGAGACATAATTCTCCCCTCGAACCGTAACCCATACCTCACTCCCGTCCGGCGTGAAGAACGCCTCGTGCGGAGACCGCCCGACATAGGTGACGTGCTTGACGGCATTTGTCTCGGTGTCGATGAACGACACGGAGTTTGAACCGATCGACACGATCACCAGGGTGAGATGATCCGGCGAGTAGCCCATCCCGTGAACGAGCAATTGTCCCCGATAGAGCGGGCTCAGATTACCGGGCGACGGATCGCCAAGCCGGATGACGCCAAGCAGCCGATTGTCCACGGGATCGACAACCGAAACCGTGTTCGAGAACTGCTCCGCGGTGTACACACGGTCACGGTGACTCACTGGTGTGACTGCAGCTGGGTTCGTTACCGTCTGCTGCTGGGCACACGCCTCACGGAGCGGTATGAGCACGGCCACGAACGCCATTCCGACAGCACTCAGGAAGCATGTCCGCGTCTTCATTTTATGTCTCCTTCACTCGAGCCGTGGGTCAGCGGAGTCTGACCAAGAGCAAGCCGCAGTGCGGTGGTCTCCTGTTGCTGGGTTACGATGATTTCCTGGGCGATGCGGCGGAGCTGCTCGTTGTGGCCATACCGCAACTCGGTTTGAGCCATCTCGATCGCGCCTTGATGGTGCGGCACCATCAGGGCAACGAAATCCCGGTCTGCATCTCCGGACGGCTTGATTCCCATCCGTGACATCATCGTTGACATGGCGGCATCATTCTCAATCGAAGGCGGGCTGCGATCCAACCGTTGTGTCAGCACAGTCTTCGCGATGATAAGGGTGTAGCTGGCCGCTATGGCGCAGGCGACGACCACTGCGCTTGCCGTCCAGACTCGGCGTCTCTGCATCCTGGCGCTCCCGTGTGACGTTCGCAAAAATCCGCATATACTGCTCCAATCCAAGAGAGCCGCTCCTGAGATTATTCTCAGGAGCTTTTTTTTTAGTGGTTCCGCGCAGCCTTCCGGACCCGAATTACTTTGGCTAGCTTTTCGGCGTGTATTCGGGTTTAAGAAAGGTGGGACTGGTCGGCCTCGGGCAGTTGGAGCAATTAAAAGGAATGGGGAAACTGGCGAATGTCCCGCGCTGAAATCACTACTCCTGAAATCATCCCCGACGAGAGCGTAGTCGAGCTCTCGCTCCGGCCTCAGCGCCTGTCCGAATTCATCGGCCAGGATCGGGTCAAGGAATCCCTGCGCATTTACATCGATGCGGCGCTCGCTCGACGCGAACCACTAGATCATACGCTCTTCTTCGGCCCACCCGGACTCGGCAAAACCACTCTGGCAGAGCTGATAGCAAGAGAGCTCGGCGTCAATATCCGCAACACCTCCGGCCCAGCGCTCGAGAAGCCGGGCGATCTCGTCGGCACTCTCACGAATCTCCGCGAAGGCGACATCCTCTTCATCGACGAGATCCATCGCCTGCGGCCAATCATCGAAGAGTTCCTCTATCCGGCGATGGAGGACTACAAGATCGACATCCGCCTCTCCGAAGGACCGAAGGCGCAGACGATCACCATGCCGATCGAGAAGTTCACGCTCATCGGCGCCACCACTCGGCTCGGCATGCTCACGCCGCCGATGCGCGCGCGGTTCGGGATCGAGATGCGGCTCAACTTCTATCCGGCCTCTGATCTCGAGCAGATCGTGCACCGCACCGCCGAGGTGATGCAGGTGGAGATCGATGAGGAAGGAGGAAAGGAGATCGCCAAGAGATCACGCGGCACTCCACGCGTCGCCAATCGCCTGCTGCGACGCATCCGCGACTTCGCGCAGGTGCGCGCCGGCGGATACATCAATCGCAAAGTCGCCGCTGATGCGCTGCAGCTGCTCGAGGTCGATCAGTTCGGACTCGACGATATGGACTCGCGCATCCTCAAGACCATCATCGAGAAGTTCGACGGCGGCCCGGTCGGCGTCAGCACGATTGCCGCGGCAGTCGGCGAAGATGTAGGGACGCTCGAGGAAGTCTACGAGCCATTCCTCGTGCAGAACGGATTTCTACAGCGAACTCCGCGCGGGCGAGTTGCAACCGCGCAGGCTTATCGCCACTTCGGGTTCAATCCGCCGAGCGGAAACGCGAGCGCTCAGCAAGCCACTCTATTCTAGACCTGAGCCGCTGGGCCGCGTTAATCGGAGGCTGTTATGACGAAAAGGCAGCTAGCCATCAATGTCGCTTACATCGCAGTTTTTCTTAACCTGGCTACCTACATAGCGCACGACACCGGCCGTTTGGGCGACGGTACGTTGTACTGGATCCTGCTTTTCGCGACTAGTCTCAGCCTGTTGGCGGCCGTTGTCTGGATGTATTTCGAGCGGAGATCGCAGAGCTAAGCGCCGCAGAACCCGGAGGAGGTCTCAGGTGATGCTGCCTTCGCGTCCCTACATCTCAAACGAGAACGCTAATCCGGCACGCCTGCCTTCGAGTGTGGGGCTAACGTCGGCCCGCAACATCGCGCGGTCGAGAAAATTCTGCGGGTGGGCATGCGCATACCGGACGACCTTGAGTCCGCTGAAGGTTCCGATCGCCGCGCCGAGCGCCACGTCGCTCGCCCAATGCTGGTCGTGATACATCCGCGAGAGCCCGACGAGCGACGCACCACCGAACATCGCCGGTGCCACCAGCCAGAAGTGGTGCGGCCACATACGCTCGGCTTCGCTGGTGACGGCTGCAGCTGCAGCGAAGGCCGCCGTGGTATGACCGGATGGAAATGATTGACGATCGGCATTGCCAAAACCACCGCCGAACTTGAAGTCGTGTGCAGTGGTGTCACCAGTGACGAACGGTCGCGCCCGCCCCGCTAGCCCCTTGAGAACCCACGCAGTGCCGCCGCCGAGGAGGACTGCCTCGGTGCCGTGCCAACCGAGGTCCTCGATGTTCGGATGGTGCGCGAAGCGGCCAAACAGATAGAGCGTCGAGCCGATGATGATCGACCCGGGATCGGCAATCAGCTCGACACCCTTCGATGAACCGTTGAGAAACCGGTTTGCTTTCGATCTCTCGTCCGTGAGCCGCCGCGCGATCGATCTGTCGAGCGGAAACATCGCGATGGTCAAACCGGTGAAGCCCACCGCTCTGATAATGTCGCGACTCGTGAAAAGCGGAGCGCCATGCGCAGTGTCGGGCGACGGTACAGTCAGCTGCGCATTGACGACCTGAAGTGGAAACGCCGCAGCGAACAGCGCGATCAGGAATCGCGAACGAAGTTTGGATATGTGCATGATGGGAAAAGGGGTTGACGCACCGAGAGCAATGACGGTGCCGCCTCACCTTGCAAGAGCTTACACCGCTTCGTACTTATGCGACGGACCCATGGCCGCTTTGTGACAGGGCGTGCCTTCCGTTTTTCGGTGAACCGCGTAGGATCAGGTATGCCCTCCCAACGTCGAACCGACAACCGTGCACGCGCCGGCCGAAATGGAGCCCATTCCAAGTCTAACGGAGAAAAAGCCATGACCACCCTCACAGCGGAGAAGACCAAAGACCTCAAGCAGCGGCGCGAAGCTCCGTTGTCGACACGGACCGATCTCAAAGCGGCCGCAACCAGAGACGTGTCGGCGGCGTTGAACGCCATCCTCGCCGACGTGTTCGCGCTCTACGTCAAGACGAAGAATTTCCATTGGCACATGAGCGGCCCGCATTTCCGGGATTACCATCTCCTGCTCGACGAACAGGCCGATCAGCTCTTCGAGATGACAGACCCGATTGCCGAACGAGTCCGCAAGCTGGGCGGCATCACCATCAGGTCGATCGGCCAGATCGCACGTACTCAGCGCATTCCGGACAACGACGCGGAATATGTCGAACCGGCCGACATGCTCGCCGAGCTCGGCGACGACAACAGAACTCTTGCGTCCCGCCTGCGGCAGGTCCACAACGTTTGCGAGGAACACGGTGATGTTGCCACCGCGAGCCTAATCGAAGTCTGGCTGGACGAAACCGAGCGTCGCAGCTGGTTCCTGTTTGAAGCAAATCGGCGGTGATGGAGGCATAACGTGCGATGAGGCGCATCGTTCACATCGCCGTGAGCGCGTCAACCGCCGTCTTCGCGCTCACTGCCGCATCACCGATCGGCAGGCAGACGCTTGTTGCCCAGACGAATTGGCGCGAGGTCCGCGCGCTCAAGATGGGCCGCTTTCACGCGCGCGTCGAAGTCTCGTCAGCCCATACCATTCGCATCTACGCGCAGCTCGACACGTCAAAGCTGATGGGTGAGCAGCTGTCACCGGATTCGGTGAAGGCATGGCAGGAAAGTCTCTTCAACGATCTCGATAAGCCCTCGCGCATGAACTACGCGCTGGGCAACGCTGTCCTCGTCCAACCTTTCGCTGCCGATTCGGCAACTGTCGGATACCTGCTCACAGTTGCCGACACCAATGGCGTGTCACGTCAGGTGGTGACGGATAAGGACGGGATGGAAGAATTTCTCGACATGCTCGCCAAAGGGGTCGCCGCCGCCAAGACGCTCACTGACGGCGAGCTGATGCGCCCGGGTCCCGTCGACCAGAAACCAATCTCACTGGCGAAGCACGTGAACTACGTCTACCCCCGCAGTGCCAAGCTCGCCAACCAAAGCGGATCCGCCCTCGTGCAATTCGTCGTCGACACGACAGGCCGAGCCAAGCCGGAGTCGATCGTCTGCGTCCAGGCGACGTATAAGGATTTCGCGGATGCGGCAATGTCGGCGGTGAAGATGATGGAGTTCAATCCGGCGACGCTCGAGGGTCACAAGATCGAGCAGCTCGTTCAGTATCCAATCGATTTCAAGCTCAATGCGGTGCTACCGGTGAAGCCCTTCGAGGTGCCCACTCGCCGGGGAAGACGCCCGCCCCCGTCTTTTTGAAAGGAGACGCGTGTCGGCAACGATCGATCTCAGCGCGGGGCTCGGCACCCTCACCTTCACTTTCCAGCGCTAACCGTTAGCGATCGATAGCGCGACCGATAACCTTCGGCTGACGGGTCAACCGGTTGCCCCGCTTAGGGGAAACGAGTCCTCTATTGGGGCTGAGAACGCCTTCCCTCCATCCCGTCGTCATCAATAAATGCACGTCATATCGGGCGACCCACAGCCCGCCAGGCAAACTATCAACGGCGTTCGCTACGCCGGTTATCTCGCGCTGCTGTCGGCGGTTTACTTCGTCGCCGCCAGAATCGGCTTCGCAGCGTCTGCGGTACATCCCGTCGTCTCTTCCGCGTGGCCGCCGTCCGGGATCGCCTTCGCGGTGTTGCTTCTGCTCGGCACGCGATTTTGGCCAGCGATCGCGATCGGCGCCTTTATCGTCAACCTGACGGGTGGGATTCCGCCGCTCGGCGCATTGAGCATCGCCGTCGGAAACACTCTCGAAGCGGTGGTCGGCGTTTGGTTGCTCACCAGGTTTGCGCGATTCCGTCCTTCCCTCGATCGGCTCCGTGACGTGCTTGCACTCGTGCTCCTGGGCGCTACCGCAAGCACAGCCATCAGCGCCACGATCGGCACAATCGTCCTAACGCTTACGGGCGGGGCTGCTGGCCGACCGACGCAAACGATTTGGCTGGCGTGGTCGTCTGGCGACTCCATCGGCATACTGATCCTAACGCCGTTGATTCTCGCCTGGGCAACGGGAAGCAGGCCGAGGATCACCGTGCGCAATATCGTGGAGGCCGGTGTATTGGCGGCCATCCTCGTTTTCTTCACGACAGTGCTGTTCGAGCTGCCGTTCAATTATGTGTACGCGATCTTTCCATTCACCATCTGGGCGGCGGTGCGTTTTGGACGCCGTGGTGCCGCGACGGCGAGCTTCGTCGTCGCCGTGGTCGCTGTCTGGCACACCGTTCGTGGGGTCGGTCCGTTCGCTGGAGCGACACCCATCAACAATCTTTTTCAGCTACAGATCTTCATTGCGCTCCTGTCACTCACCAGCCTGATTCTCGCCGCAGTGATCGCTGAGCGGGAGGCGGCCGAAGCCGCGTTGGAGCTGACGCGACTTCAGTCGCGACAGGCGCAGAAGATGGAAGCGGTAGGGCGGCTGGCAGGCGGCGTTGCTCACGACTTCAACAACCTTCTGACGGTCATCGCCAGCTGCACCGACTTCGTGCTCGGTGACCCAACGCTGCCCGGGGAACATCGCGCGGACCTCGACGAAGTGAAGAAGGCAACCGATCGCGCGACATCGCTCACCCGTCAGCTACTCGCCTTCGGCCGAACCCAGGTGCTCCGGCCCTCCACCATCAATCTGAACGACCAGCTTGACCACCTTCTCCCCATGCTCAAGCGCTTGTTCGAGAGCGCGATCGAGATCCGCATCGATTCGGCGCCGGATCTGTGGGCGGTGCGCGCTGATGCGACCCAGATCGAGCAGGTCCTTCTGAATCTCGCCTTGAACGCGAGAGATGCGATGAGGGACGGCGGTGTGTTGACGTTTTCAACCAAGAACGCTGTGATCCGATCTGGACAGGACACCACCGATCAGGAATACGTCATGAAACCCGGCGACTACGTGTTGCTCAGGGTTCGCGATACCGGCATTGGCATGAATGCCGAAATACAGCGAAAGGCTTTCGAGCCGTTCTTCACGACGAAGGAGACCGGGAAAGGAACCGGCCTCGGCCTCGCGACGGCCTACGGCATCGTCAAGCAGAGCGGCGGCTACATCAAGCTGGTGACGGCGCCGGGCAAAGGCGCCGAATTCCAGATCTATCTGCCGCGCACGGACGCCGTGGTCGCGGAGAGGGTCGCCGCTCCGCCGCGTCAGAACGGCGCGCCAGCCCGCGGCACGGTTCTCCTCGTAGAGGACGAAGCAGCGGTAAGACATGCTTTGGAGCGCTTACTCGTCACGGAGGGCTACACGGTTCTCACTGCCGCCAATGGCGTCGAGGCTTTGCGGGTATTCTCCAGCCGGAAGAATGAGATCGAGCTGCTGATAACCGACATCGTGATGCCGGCGATGAGCGGACGCGCCCTGGCCGAACAGTGCCGCGCTCTGCGCGGGTCACTGAAGGTTATTTACGTCACGGGATACACGCGCGACTCTCTACTCAGCCAGCAGACTTTCGAGGACGGCACCGAGTTCATCGAAAAACCATTTACGCGCGAGGGTGTACTGGCGCGAATCGCAGCCGTGTTGAGCCCGTCGTAGTCGCAAAATGTCCCTACTCGACGATTCCGGTCTGAATCGTCGCGGCAAGCTCGAGTCGTCCGCTCCAGCGACTCCGCTTGAACAGCCACGCGTGCTGGGTGTGACTCCAGCCGCTGGGACCGGCGAAGTATTCGTCGACGAGAGTCGTCCACACATCGCCACGCAGATCGACGTATTTGCCGCGTGAGTCGCGAATCTTCTTTAGACCCTCGGGCTGGCCGCGGAGCGGCAGACCGACGGTGACGTAGCTCTCCGGTTTTCTGGGACAACCCGCGTGCGGATTCGCCGGCTTTGTTCGCGCGGTTCCTCTTCGCGACGGCGGCGGCTGCGGCACCTTCACCCCCGCGCACTGCGGATAGTTGAACGGACTACCCTCGGGCACGCCCCGCACGTTGAGAATCACCTTTCGATTCTCGGCGATCTGATCGATCGCCGTCTGCTCGGCGCGGCCGAAGTACAACTCGGGCGCAGCACCTTGCACGCCGGCGCCCAGGTCAGGATAGCCGTTTCGCGTTCCGTAAGGACGCGCATCGTAGCGCAGCTCGTCGATGTGATACGGATACTCGTCGGTTCCGGCGTCGAGCTGCGCACGCACCACGGCAGCGAACACTTCGGAATCGGCACGGATTAGCGTCATCTCCTCCGCGTGCGAGGAGGCGCGCGGCGAATAAATCCGGGGCGACGGATCGCTTTCCTCGGCGCTGGGGACCGATCGGCAGGCGTTCGCCGCCAAACAAGAAGTCAGGACAAGAGTCAGTAGCATTTGAGACCGGGCGTTTGTCATTCGATTAGCGCATTTGCACAAAAGAGGCCTCGACCGCTCGAACAAGAAACCCGGACGAACGATACGGTTTGCGGCGTCGATCGATGATATGTTTTGGTCGCACCCCGGACTGAGCCCAAACCGTGCCAAAGTCAAACACCCTCGTGCGCAAGAAACCATCGCGGAAAACTGCGACAAAATCACAATCGGCGACAAGTCGCGTCGCTCCAGCGGACATGGCCCCCGAACAATTTCGTGAGATCGGCCATTCGCTGATCGATTCGATCGCGGATTTCTACTCGCACCTGCCAACGGCGTCGACCGCATCACCGCTCCTTCCCGACGCGATGCGCCAAAGACTCGGGAAGCGTGAGATGCCGGAGAAGCGCACCAACATCGCGCCCGTCCTCGACAAATTCAGCAAACTTTTCTTCGAGCACTCGACCCACAACGGCAGCCCGCGCTTCTGGGGCTACATCACGTCGTCGGCGGCACCGATCGGCGCGCTCGCCGATCTTCTCGCCGCAGCGGTCAATCCGAATTGCGGCGCGTGGGCTCTGTCACCGATCGCCACCGAAATCGAGAACGAAACAATTCGCTGGCTTGCGGAGTTCATGAGCTTGCCGGGCAAGTGGGATGGCATCGTCGTGAGCGGCGGCAACATGGCCAATATCGTCGCCTTCATCGTGGCGCGGAAAGCGAAGGCGACCTGGGATATTCGAGCGAAGGGGCTCACCGCGCCGGAGAGCCAGCGTTTGGCTGTGTACGGTTCCGGCGAGATGCACACCTGGATCAACAAGGCGGCGGACCTATGTGGCTTGGGGACTGACGCTGTTCGCTGGATCGCCACCGACAAAGAGCACCGTTTGCGGCCCGATGCTTTGCGCCAGGCAATCGAGGCCGACCGGGCGGCAGGGCTTTCTCCATTCATGGTCTGCGGTACCGCCGGCTCTGTCGGGACGGGCGCGATCGACCCCCTTCCTGAGATTGCGAAGATCTGCAAGGAATTCGATCTCTGGTTCCACGTGGACGGCGCGTACGGCGCACCAGCTGTCGCGCTCGACAACGCTAGCGCCGATCTCAAGGGACTACGACTTGCCGACTCGATCGCCATCGATCCGCACAAGTGGCTGTACGCTCCGCTCGAAGCGGGTTGCACGCTGGTTCGGAACCGCGACGATCTGCACGACGCCTTCGCGTTCAAGCCGTCCTACTATCAGTTCGACGACAACGAAGGCCAGGAGGTGAAGAACTACTTCGAGTACGGTCCGCAGAACTCGCGCGGCTTCCGCGCCCTCAAGATCTGGCTCGGATTCCAGCAGTCGGGCGCCAGCGGTTACCGTCGCATGATCGCCGACGATATCGAGCTGGCTCACAGACTGTACGATTTCATCGGCCAGCAGGAGTTGCTCGAGCGAGGCACCGTCTCGCTCAGCATCGCCACCTTCAGATTCGTTCCCGTGGATCTGCGCAAGCGATCGATGGAGGCGGGCGCCGTCACCGACTACCTGAACGAGCTCAACGCGCGGATCGCCACGGCGCTGCGACTGAGTGGTCGGGCGTTCGTGTCCAACGCCCACATCGGCGATCGCTACATGCTGCGCGCGTGCATCGTGAACTTCCGCACGACGCTCGCCGACGTCGAGCTGCTGCCAAGGCTGATCGTCGAGCTCGGGCGCGGCCTCGACGCCCGCTTCAGACCAGCTGCTTTGAAATAGCCGTTGGCGCAGTTACACCACGACAAGCACGACCTCGCTCAGCGTTTGTCGTACTCGTCGTGGCGGCGCCACCACATGCCTTTCTCGTTGCGTCCCTTGGGCGCGCGATCGAGCCACTGATACATTCCCCACAGCCCGTCCACTCCCCGCGCGAAGGCGGAGTAGGTGTGGTAGACGACGCCGTCCTCGAGAGCGAACGCGCTCATGCCCGGCCGCTCGCGTATGTATGTGCCGACGTCGGTTCCGGTCATGAATGCGTTATCGGCGACAGGGTCGCCTGACATGCGGGTTATGATCTTATCGTCGCCGCGCCACGGCGGTTCGCGCCGATAATTGTATTCGATGTCTCCATCGCGCTGTTCCTCTTTGGTGAATGAGACCTCGAAGTCAAAGTTGAAGTCGCCGCCGAACGAGGACGCCCAGGGAAACGTCCAACCCATCCGGTCCTTGTAAGCCTGAATCTTCGCGAACGGCGCGCGCGACACCGACCAGAGCATCACGTCATGATTGGCCAGGTGGACCGCGAACCCGTTGAAGCCGTCCGCGATCGTCGAGCAGGTCGCGCAGCCGGCGGTGTAGTCAGGCCCGAACATGTGGTGATACATGAGAAGCTGCGAGAGCCCTCGGAAGAGGTCCTTCAGCGAGGCTTCCCCCTCGTCGGTCTCGAATCGGTACTCCTTGTCGATCCGCACCCACGGCAGCTCTCGCCGCTGCCGCGCCAGCTCGTCGCCCCGCCGAGTGTGCTCCTTCTCCGCCTCGAGCAGCTTGACCCGCGCTGCCAGCCAATCTTCACGGGTTCCGGTTTTCTGCTTTGTCATCGATTCTCTCTCGTTCATCGGTGTTTGTCATCGTCGCGATCGTCCTCGACGAAGGCCTGCAGTCGACTGATCGCTTCGTCCCAGTCACTGGAGATCTGATCGAGGGCGCGGCGAGCTTTCTCCAGACGCTTCGGCTCGAGCTCCCAGATCGTTTCGCGTCCGCGGCGGGAGTCTCTCACCAGACCCGCCCGGCCGAGGGTGCGCAGCTGTTTGGTGACCGCCTGGCGAGTGACGCCGGTTCCCTCGCTGAGATGCGTAATCGATAGCGGTCCTTCGACGCAAAGCCGGCCGACGAGGCGAGCCCGGGTGTCGTCGCCGAGGGCGGCGAACACGGGTGCGACGTCGGCGAGCTTGAGCGCCGCACTACGTGCTCGAGACATACTTCTCGATGGCCTTGATCTGACTCGTCCAGCCGTTGTCGTTCATGCGGAAAGCTTCGGCGCGGCGAGCCAAAGGAATACGATCGAAACCCGACTCGACGATGGTAAGAGCGGTCCCGCCGTTCTCTTCTTCCAGCATGAATTCCACAAGCGTTGTCGGTTCCTTCGAGTAGTCCACCTTGGGATCCATTGCGTACGGGTGCCAGCGATAGGAGAAATATCGCTCGGGCTCGATCTTCTCGATCTCCATGTCCAGCGTCAGGTGCTCCTTTCCGGGGTAGAGAATGCGTGCGCGGACTGTTTTCCCCGCGTTGAATGGGCTCTCGATCTTGACGCGAAACCATTCCCCGAACTGGTCGGCGTCGGAGATGGCCCGCCAAACGCGCGACCGTGGTGCCTTGAGGGTGACCTTCTTTTCGATTCGATCCGTCTCCGTCATCGTCGCTGTCTCGGTCATTGTTGTCATCTCGGTAAAAAGTTGGAAGTATGCAACCTCTAGGTTGCATGTATTCTAAACGACCCTGTGGAGATACGCAACCCCCAGGTTGCCTATCGCTGGACTTCGCTCGGTGCGCCGGCAGCTATCCGCAGGCAGCGATCAGCTTGAATAGCTTTCATAAGAGATGAACTGCGCAGATTTGAGGCCCTCTCCTACCCTTCCCGCGTGACTCGCGACGGCTCCCGCACCTCCCACTACGACTTCGAGCTTCCCGTTGACCGCATCGCACAGTTCCCCACCGAGCGCCGCGGCGAAAGCCGGCTGATGGTGGTCAACCGATCGACCGGAGAGATCACACACAGGCAGTTCAGGGACCTCGAGCAGCTGATTCCCGCCGGCGACGCCCTCGTCCTCAACACTACCCGCGTCTTCCGAGCCCGTCTGCTCGGCGTGCGCGACAACGGGACTCCGGCCGAGATCCTACTGTTGCGATCCCTCGGCGAGTCGATGTGGGAGGCAATGGTGCATCCCGGCGGCAAGCTCAAGCCCGGACGCGTAGTGAAGTTCGCCGACGGTTTTAAGGCGGAGATTCTCTCGACGACGGAGCGGCGGACGAGAGTGGTTCAGCTCAACTCGCGGCTTCCGATCGATGAAGCGATCGAGAAATACGGGCACGTTCCGTTGCCGCCCTACATCGCGCGCGCGGATGAACCCGCCGACGCGGAGCGGTATCAGACTGTCTATGCAAAGGAGAGCGGATCTGTCGCCGCGCCAACCGCGGGGTTGCATTTCACGCCGGAGATGCTCGACACGCTGGCTGCCAAAGGAGTCAGACGAGCGGATGTGATTCTCCACGTCGGAGCGGGGACCTTCAAACCGGTCGACACCGAGCATCCAGCCGATCACGTCATGCACGAAGAGTCTTACACGCTACCCGCCCGCACGGCAGAGATTCTTAACCAAACCCGCTCGAGCGGCGGCAAGATCTGGGCGGTCGGAACCACCAGCGTGCGCACTTTGGAGAGTGCCATCGGCGAGGACGGAACCTTCGGTGAGAAATCCGCCGATACGCGCATCTTCATTCGTCCGCCCTATGAGTTTCGCGCCGTCGATAGGTTGATCACCAATTTTCACCTGCCTCGCTCGACGCTCATCATGCTCGTCGCTGCCTTTGCGGGTTACGACCTCACCATGAGGGCATACCAGGAAGCGATCGCCGAGCAGTACCGACTCTATTCTTATGGCGATGCAATGGTCATCGTGGGAGATTGACACCTGATCGTGTCACAGGCCAGGGCCGAACCCCGCCGGCCTCAATCACCTTCACGCGCGATAGGTCAAGCAGGTTTCCAGGCTAAGCATCCGAGTTGCTGGCGCTGTTAGCTTCATAATCGATGAGCTTTTCCTTCGAGATCGCCGCCAGTGCAGACGCCGCACGGGCCGGCGTTTTTTCCACGCCTCACGGGAGCGTGGACACGCCGGCGTTCATGCCGGTCGGAACACTGGCGACGGTGAAGGCGCTCGACCCCGACGACCTCGTCCAGATGGGCGCGACGATGATACTGGGTAACGCCTATCATCTGCACCTGCGTCCCGGCGACGAAGTCGTGCGGGAGATGGGTGGGCTACACAGGTTCATGCGGTGGGATCGGCCGATCCTCACCGACTCCGGGGGCTTCCAGGTCTTCTCACTCGCTCAATTGCGGACGGTGGACGAACAAGGAGTGGAGTTTCAGTCCCACCTCGATGGCTCACGCCGGTTCTTCACTCCCGAGATCGTGATGCAGATCGAGCGCAACCTCGGCGCCGATGTCATCATGCAGTTCGATCACGTCATCCCCGGCGAGTCGAGCGAGCACGCCGCGCGCGACGCCAGCGAGAGGAGCATCCGCTGGCTGGCGCGATGCCTGGCCGAGCTGCGCAGGCTGGAAGAGACCCAGCCACTCGAGGATCCGCGGGAAGAATTTCCTTCCGACAACCCGCGCAATCACCAGGCGCTCTTCCCCATCGTGCAGGGCGGAATCCACGCCCACCTGCGACAGGAAGCGGCGCAGGCAATCCGTTCGCTGAACGACTGGAAAGGATTTGGAATCGGTGGGCTATCGGTAGGTGAGGAGAAAGAGGCGATGTACGAGATGATCGAAGTCGTCGAAGACGTGCTGCCCCCGACTCACCCGCGCTACCTGATGGGCGTTGGGTTCCCGGAGGATCTGATCGAAGCAATCCGGCGCGGCGTCGACTTGTTCGATTGCGTTGCGCCGACGCGCATGGGACGTAACGGGGCGGCGTTCACCCGCGACGGCCGGATCAACATCAAGCGCACGGAGTACCGCACCGACCCGCGTCCGCTCGACCCCGACTGCGACTGCTCCGCCTGCACCCGTTTTACACGGGCGTACCTCCGGCACCTCTTCGTCTCCGACGAGATACTCGGGCTGCGCCTACTCTCCCTGCACAATGTACATTTCCTGCTGTCGCTGGCGCGCACGGCGCGTCAGGCGATTCTGAACAGCGATATCGATTCGTGGGCGCGCGATTGGCTCTCGCGATATCGCTCCGCTTCACCACTTGCGGTCTGACTCATCCAAATCGGTTTTTGACATATGCAAGGCAATCCAATCCTCGGCTCCATTTTCATGTATGGAGCGATCTTCGCGATTTTCTACTTCATTCTCATCCGTCCGCAGTCGACGCAGCGAAAGAAGCACGATGAGCTGGTGCGCAATCTGAAGAAAGGTGACGAGATCGTCACCAACGGCGGACTCGTCGGCGAAGTGCTGTTCATCAAGGAGCGCGGCGGGGAAGACAAGACCGGCGGCATGGAAGATCGCGTCACCATCAAGTCCGGCGACACCCGCGTCATCATCGAGCGCGGACGCATCGCCAAGATCAACAGGCCGGTGGCGGCCTCCAACGTGAGCGCTGGGTGAGCATCCTCGACATCCGGGTGCTGGGCGACCCGGTTTTACGCAAGCCGACAAAGCGCGTCATCGAGATCACCGACGAGCTGAAGCAGCTCATCGCCGACATGTTCGAGACAATGTACGCCGCCGAAGGCATTGGCCTGGCCGCGCCACAGGTGGGCCGCGCGGAGAGACTGGCCGTAGTCGATGTCGACGGCGCCAAGTTCACGCTCATCAATCCGCAGGTCGTCACCCGCGACGGCACCAACGAGAAGGCGGAAGAAGGTTGTCTGTCGATCCCCGACATCTACGGAGACGTCGAGCGTCCGGGCACGGTGACGATTCGCGCCACCGACGAAAATGGCGTGGAATACGAGGCAACGGGACAAGAGTTACTCGGGCGCTGCTTCCAGCATGAGATCGACCACCTCGATGGAAAGCTTTTCATCGACTACCTGAGTCCGCTCAAGCGCAAGGCGGCGATGGCGAAGTGGGAAAAAGCGAAGCCTGATTACCCGGGATTAATCAGAAAAGTTCGCACCGAGGTGAAGGGCGAGCACCATCACGAGACGGAGATGTAGTGCGCGTCGTATTCTGGGGCACGCCCGATTTTGCTGCGCCCTCTCTGCGCGCTCTCATCGGTGAAGGATTCGAAGTCATTGGTGTCGTAACCCGGCCGGACAAGCCGCAGGGGCGATCGCGCGAGATAGTTCCGTCGCCGGTGAAGCAGATCGCACTCGACGAAGAGATCACGCTCTTGCAGCCCAAGAACGCGCGCGACGGCGATCTGTACGAGAAGTTGACCGAGCTGAAGCCGGACGTCTCCGTCGTCGTCGCCTACGGACACATCCTGCCCCAGAAGATCATCGATCTTCCTCGATTGGGGACGCTCAACATCCACGCGTCGCTGTTGCCGGCGCTGCGCGGCGCCGGGCCGATTCAGGCGGCGATTCGCCTCGGCCACACCGAGACAGGCGTGACGGTGATGCGCGTCGTGCCGGCGCTCGACGCTGGTCCCATGATTCTGCAGGCTGAAGCGCCGATTCTCGAGGACGAAACCTACGGCGAGCTCCAGGTGCGTCTCGCCGAGCTCGGCGCACTGACGCTGGTCGAAGCGCTGACGCTCATCTCACTTGGGGAGGCAAAGGAGACCAAACAGGACGAGTCGCGAGCGACATACGCGCAGAAAGTCACACGCGAGACGTCGCGCATCGACTGGCGGGACAGCGCGTTGGAGGTTTCCCGATTGATTCGTGCTTCTGACCCCAAGCCGGGCGCGTTCACGAAGACGCCGAAGGGTGACGTGAAAATGTTCGGCCCGAAAGTGATGGATGGAATCAAGGGGAAGCCGGGCGAAGTGCTGAAGACGACCGGCGAGCTGGTGATCGCCTGCGGGCTCGACGCGCTGCGCATCAGCGAAGTGCAGCCGGCGGGCAAGAATCGGATGTCCGCCCACGACTGGGCGCGGGGCCGCGGGACATCGGTCGGCGACGTCTATGGGGGAGGCGGATGACAACGCCGCCGGTTAAAGCGCCGATCGAGGCCTTGCCGGTCGTCCACGCCGTCACCAACGACGAGATCATGCTTCGCCCCGGATTCCTCAGAAAGGCAATGGGGATCATGCGCGTGCTCGGCGACAAGGGCGCGATCCATATCCGGTCGCAGCTGCTGGATACCCCGACGCTCTACTCGCTGACGCTGGCGCTGCTGGAGCTGCACGAGCAGACGAAATGCTGGTGCATCGTCAATGACCGCGTCGACATCGCCCTCGCCTGCAGCGTCCAGGGAGTGCAGCTCACCCACAAGTCGATCTCCGTGCCCGATGTGCAGCGAATAGCGCCGGCGTTGAGAATCGGCGCCAGCGTCCATTCGGCCGAGGAAGCAAAGGACGCCGAGCAGGCGGGTGCGGACTGGTGCGTGGCAGGTCACGTTTTCGAGACGCCATCCCACCCTGGTCTGCCGCGGAAGGAGAGCAACTTCATCCCCGATGTCGTTGCGGCGGTGAGCTTTCCGGTGATCGCCATCGGCGGTATTCGCCCGGAGCATGTTCGCTCACTCGTGCACCGTGGGGCGCACGGTGTCGCCGCCATCCGTGGAATCTGGAACGACGAGAATTCCGAACTAGCTGCAAGCCGCTATCTTTCACAAGTATGACGCAGGGCAGTGTTGTGACGGAAACGGTCGCCGGCGAGGTGGTAATCATCGTGAACGGCGACGAACGGCGTCTTCCAGCTGGATCGACGGTGGCGGATCTGCTGGCCTCACTCAAACTCGACCCGCGCACTGTCGTAGTCGAGCGCAATCGAACCATTCTGCGCGACCGCTCGTCCTTTGCGATGTTGGAGCTCGCAACCGACGATTCGTTCGAGATTGTCCACTTCGTGGGCGGAGGCTAGACCTCAGTGGCGCACGCCGATCTGATTTCTCCGGCAACGATTACCGACCCGCAGCCGCTGGTGATTGCGGGGCGCGAGTTTCGCTCGCGTCTGATGGTCGGCACGGGGAAGTATGCGTCGAACGCCCAGATGGTCGAGGCGATCGAAGCTTCGGGCGCCGAGATCGTGACGGTTGCCGTCCGTCGCGTCGATCTCGATCGCGGCAAGGATGAAGGGATCCTCCACCATCTCGACGCCGAGCACTTTTTCCTGCTCGCCAACACCGCGGGCTGCTACAGCGCGGTCGATGCCGTTCGTTACGCACGCCTCGCGCGTGCAGCGGGATTCAACGAGTGGGTGAAGCTCGAGGTGATCGGCGATCAACAGACCCTGCTGCCGGATTCCATAGGCTTGCTGGAAGCGACGAAAACGCTCGTCGCCGAAGGCTTCAAGGTCCTCGCGTATACGAATGAAGACCTGGTCACTGCGCTCAAGCTCGAGGACGCAGGCGCTTCCGCGGTAATGCCGCTCGCATCGCCGATCGGCTCCGGCCTCGGAATGCTGAATCCTTACGCCATTCGCATCATCAAGCAGCGACTCTCGGTGCCGGTGATTGTCGACGCTGGAGTAGGCACCGCCTCAGACGCGTGCATCGTGATGGAGCAAGGGGTCGATGGAATTCTGATGAACACGGGGATCGCCGCCGCGAAGGATCCGGTGCGCATGGCTGCTGCGATGAGGGCCGCCGTCGATTCGGGACGGAACGCCTATCTCGCCGGCCGGATGCCGCGGCGCGAAGTCGCCGTTCCCTCATCTCCGACGACGGGGATGCTGGGATAATGAACGCAACCGTTACAACTACTGGCGGGGTGACTGCCGCACGCGCGGTGGCAGCCGAGGTTTGCGTCGATCTGCGTCGTGGAGAATTCCTCGACCAATCGTTCGAGCGGCGCATTCTTCCGCTCGACGCGCGCGACCGGCGTTGGACGCGCGAGCTGGTCTACGGGATGCTGCGCCAGCGCGCCGGGATCGACGCCATTCTCTCCGAGCGAGTGCGCGGCGGCCTCGTTCGACTCGATCCCGACGTGATCGATTTGCTCAGACTCGGCGTCTATCAGCTGCTGCATATGGGCAGCGTCCCGGCCTACGCGGCAATCGCGCAGACCGTCGAGCTCGCCAAGCGCAGACACGGACTCGGCGCCAGTAAACTTGTAAATGCAGTGCTGCGTCGCACCGATCGCGAGCGCGAGCAGCTCAGTCCGCTCGCGCCGACCGATCCGCTGGACGCGCTGGCGCTCAAGTACTCGCATCCGCGTTGGCTGATCGGGCGCTGGGTCGGACGGTGGGGCGAGCAGGACACCGAGCGTCTGCTGGCGTTGAACAACGCCGAGGCGCCGATCGTGATCCGGCCATACGGAATCGTACGCGAGCAGCTGGAAGCGATGATGGAAGCGGCGGGAGTCCACGTCGCCGAGGCGCCCTACGCGCGGGACAGCATTGCCATTTCGGGCGGGACGACCTTCACGGAGCTGGGCGCATTCAAGAAGGGACTCTTCTTCGTCCAGGATCCGGCAGCGACACTGGTCACAGAATACGCTGCCGTTCCAATGGCGGCGACGGTCGCCGACCTCTGCGCGGCTCCGGGCGGGAAGGCGCTCGAGTTTTCGCGCACCGCCGGCACCGTCGTGGCGAGCGACAAATCATTCGGGCGCCTGCAAAGATTGCTGGCGAATCAGCGCCGGCTGGAGAGTACCAATCTCCTTCCTTTCGTTGGTGATGCGAGAAATCCGGCAATCAGGCCGGTCGATGTCGTGCTGATCGATGTTCCATGCAGTGGCACCGGTACTTTCCGGCGCCACCCCGATGCGCGCTGGCGGATCAAGGTTTCTGATATCGCGGTGACGTCGGCGCTGCAGAAACAAATCTTGAGAGCCGCGGCGAGCGTCGTGAAAAAAGACGGATTCCTTATCTACAGCACCTGCTCACTCGAGCCCGAAGAGAACGACGCACAGGTGGATTCGTTCCTCGCCGAGAATTCGAATTTCGTGCTCGAGCCGCCACCTGAAGGAACGGTGGCGCCGGAGCTGCTCGACGCTGGGCGCCTGCGCGTGCTTCCACATCGCACGGGCACCGATGGAGCGTTCGCCGCGCGGCTGCGCAGGTTCAACTAGATGAACTGGCGCGCGCTGCCTCGGCGTGCGTTTCCATATCTCATTGCCGCAGCTGGCGGATTCCTTCTCTCCTACGCGGCGGTGTTCCTGTTCGCTTTTCCGGCGCAGGTACTTCCTGACGACGGCATTCTGCCCAACGTCGTCGGAAAAACTTTCGCGGATGCGTCGGCGATCCTAACGAGAGCCGGGTTCCCAGCGCAGCAGGGCGAATCGCGCTACACGAAGTCGACTCCGTCGAACATCGTCCTCCAGGAGGATCCACCCGCTGGCAGCAGGCAGAAGCGCGGCACCAACGTCGTACTCGCGCTGAGCGCGGGCCAGAAGACGGCGGAAGTGCCGGTGACAACGAACATGTCCCAGCAACAGGCGCGGATTGCCATCGAGAACACCGGTCTGACGTTGGGGAACATCAGCGAACAGCTCGCCGATCAGCCGCGCGGACTGGTGATCGCGACCAATCCTTCGGCCGGAACGAAAATCGAGCTGCCGGGCAGCGTGGACATTGTGCTGAGCAAGGGTCCGGCGACAGTACAAATGCCTGATCTCTTCGGACGCAGCGCGGGTGAAGCCCGGTCGATGATCGAGCAGCTCGGGCTCAGAATCGCGGGAATGTCGCGCGACACCAGCTCGCTGCAACCGGAGAATACAGTCATCCGCCAGATTCCAGCGGCGGGCCAGACGATCTCAGCAGGGGGGCCCGTAAGTCTCACAGTCTCACACTTCCCTCCCCCACCGTCGATAAAAATCGACACCGGCATTACCACGCCGCCGCCGCCCCCGCTTCCCCTTCCCGCTTCCCCCTTCCCCCTTCCCGCTGAATGAGCGTTCGGATCGCTCCATCAATACTGAGCGCCGACCTGTCGAAGCTTGCTGATGAAATCGCGATGCTCGAGGCGGGCGGTGCCGATTGGATTCACGTCGACGTCATGGACGGGCGTTTCGTGCCCAACCTCACCTTCGGCGCGAAGGTGATCGAGTCCGTCCGGAAGCTCACCAAGCTCTCGCTCGACGTGCATTTGATGGTTGTCCAGCCCGAGAATTACTTCGACGATTTCGCGGCGGCCGGCGCGAACGGCATGTCGATCCACACCGAGGTCTCGCCGCACTTGCAGCGGCAGCTCTGTCGCATCCGCGAGCTCGGTTGCCGAGCCGGTGCAGTGGTGAATCCTGCCACTCCTTTAACCGCAGTGAGTGAAGTGATCGCCGATATGGATTTACTATTGGTAATGACGGTGAACCCGGGATTTGGCGGCCAAAAATTCATCAAAGGATCGATCGACAAAGTTCGACGGGCCCGTCAGCTGCTCGACGAGAACGGAAGCAAGGCCTTCCTGGAGGTCGATGGCGGCATCGATCGCAAGACGATCCGATCAGTCTTCGAGGCCGGCGCCGACACTTTCGTCGCCGGCAACGCGATCTTCGCCGCCAAGAATCCGAAGGCAGAAATCGAGGAGCTGCGCAGGCGCGCAACGGCGCAGGCATGACGGGCAGGCGACAGCTCGCGGTCGGCGCACTCGTGATCGGCATCACTGCCGCGATCGCCTATGGAGCGACGCACTATCTGCGTCACGAGCTTTTTCCCGTCGAGCTCGGTAGCAAGGCGCCCGACTTCACGGCGTTCACCATCGACTCCGCGCCGAAGAAAAAAACACTCGCCGATTATCGCGGGCAGGTGCTGATGATCAACGTCTGGGCGACATGGTGCCTACCCTGCCGAGTCGAGATGCCGAGCATCGAGGCGCTGCACAAGGCATACGGTCCGAAGGGATTGAAGATCGTGGCAGTAAGCATCGACGATCCGGGAACGGAGCCGGCGATTCGCGCATTTGCCAAACAGTACGGGCTCACGTTCGAGATCCTGCACGACCCCAAGGGCGCGATCACCCAGGCCTACGAAATCTCCGGTTATCCGGAGACGTTCATCGTCGGCAGGGATGGCATTATCCGGAAAAAGCTGATGACCGCGACGGACTGGAATTCTCCCGACGCCCGCGCCCTGGTTGATCGACTGCTGACGGAGCAGTAGGATGACCAGGATCCTCGGCATCGAGACGTCGTGCGACGAAACTTCGGCGGCGGTTCTCGAGGGCCATGGCGACGATGTCGCCCAGAAATCGCTGGTGATTCTTTCGCAGGACATCCACCGCGTATTTGGAGGCGTTGTCCCGGAGATTGCCTCGCGTGCGCACCTCACGAGCATCTTTCCAGTCGTCGACCGCGCGTTGAGCGAGGCCGGAACTCGTCTCGATGATCTCGATGCGATCGCAGTCACCAACACGCCGGGACTGGTAGGTGCGCTGCTCGTCGGTGTCAGCTATGGAAAGGCGCTCGCGTTCTCGCGCGACCTTCCTTTGCTCGGCGTCCACCACATGGAGGGACACCTGTTCGCCGCCGCGCTGGAGCATCGCGACGCCGTCCCTCCATTCACCGCGCTGCTAATCTCGGGCGGCCACACTCTGCTGCTCGATGTGGAGGCGTGGGGAAAGTACCGACTGCTGGGCGCCACTCGAGACGACGCCGCCGGCGAAGCGTTCGACAAAGTCGCCAAGCTGCTCGGCTTACAATATCCTGGCGGTCGCTACGTCGAGCAGCTCGCTGCTACCGGCGACCCAAAGCGCTTCAGGTTTGCGCGGCCGATGGTGCGCAGAAACGCGGAGCAATCCGACGATGATTATTACGCGTTCTCGTTCAGTGGCTTGAAGACGGCAGTCCTGAACGCCGTGCGTGAGTCACAGGACATCGAATCGGACAAAGCCGATATCGCCCGAGGATTCCAGGACTCGATTATCGACACACTCCTGGAAAAGACCGCCCGTGCGGCAGCAGCCTGCTCCCGGCAGCGCATCGTATTGGGCGGTGGAGTCGCGTGCAACAAGACTCTGGCGGCGGCGATGCGAACGAGACTTGAGCCGGAGGGTAGAACGGTTTTCGCGCCCAGCCCGAGACTGGCCACCGACAACGCGGCAATGATTGCTCGTGCTGCGTTCTTCCGGTTCGAGCACGGCGAGAGAGCGGGTCTCGATCTCAACGCCTACGCCAGCAGCCCTATCCCGGGACTGGTGGCCGACTAGATTCCTTCGAATGCAAAAAATCTTCGCCACGATCATCCACGAGCCGCTCTCGTATCAGGTCGGCCCGCTTCAGTTAACCGGTTTCGGATTGGCGGTTCTGCTCGCTTTCGTGATGGCGCAGATCATCGCGCAAAGAGAGCTCGCCCGCCGCGGTCACGACCCCGAACCGATCGGCGATCTGATTTTCGCGGCGGTAATTGGCGGACTCCTCGGCGGCAAGATTTATTACGCGCTCCTGATGCGTGACGCGAGTGCGCTCTTCAGCAGAGCGGGCTTCGTGTTCTGGGGCGGACTCATGGGAGGTATCATTGCCTGCTATGTGGTGATCAGGTACAAGCATCTGTCCTTCCCACGCATCAGTGATGTCGCGGCGCCGGCAATCGCTGCCGCGTACTCGCTAGGTAGAACCGGCTGTTGGGCAGTTGGCGACGACTACGGCCGCCCATTCAATGGTTTCGGCGCGGTGAGCTTCCCGCATGGCGCACCGCCCTCGACCGTCGCCAACATGACGGATCTCTTCCACATTCCGGCGCCGCCGGGATCTTCACCGAGCCAGGTCCTCTCTGTCTATCCGACTCAGCTCTACGAAGTCGCCCTCGGCTTCGTGATGTTTCTCATTCTGTGGCGGTTCCGCGACCACAAGCACGCTGAGGGCTGGCTTTTTGGGTTGTACTGCGTGCTGGCGGGCGTCGAGCGATTCATCATCGAGTTCGTGCGCGCCAAGGACGATCGCTTTCTCTTCGGAACCTTTACCGGCGCGCAGGTGATTGCTTTCTGCTTTGCAATCGGCGGCGCGATCTGGATGTATGCGCGCCGAAATCCCGATGCGAATGCCCCTGGAATTTATGCCCAGCCGCAGGCGGCGTAGCCGGCGTTTGCTGACGGTCGCGCTCGCACTGAGCGGGATGGTGACGGCATCGGGATGCGCGACGATGGAAACCGTCGCCGCCGAACCCGGCGTGGCGTTCGACCTTCCGCTTGGCAAGACTGCCGTGCTGGCTGGAGCCGCCGCGCGCATCACCTTCAATCAGGTCACCGAGGATTCGCGTTGCCCCATGGATGCTGTTTGCGTCTGGGCAGGCGACGCCAAGATTCAGCTGACGGTTGCACGCGACGGCGCACCCCAAGATCTCCGGACGATCAGCATCACCTTCCCCAACAACGAAACTACCTCCGGCAATCTCCGTATTCGTCTCATAGGGCTCTTTCCCGTACCGCGCTCAACGGAAAGCCCCACGTCTCGCGCGTACGTCGCGCAACTGGTGGTAGATAGGACCTGACGGCGGCCTGGTTTCGATGAAGCAGTTCAACTTGAATGCGGCAGCTCTGATCGAGTCGGCCCGGGTCGGCGCCGACTCGTTGCGCACTAATACCACGCGCACGACTCTGTCCACCACCGGAGTGATCATCGGCGTGGCCGCACTCGTCGCCGCGTTCTCGATAACCGATGGGGTCGACCTCTGGGCAAGGGCGCTGATCGCACGAGAGAGCAGCGTTCAGGATGTGGCGATCACACCGCGCACCAGCACCGTCGTCGCCGGACGCACGGTTCCGCTCAGCGGATATCCAGTGCTCACCGCGGAGGACGCCGAGCTCGCCAAGCAAGAGATTCCGGGCGTCGCCCAATACGCACTGACGCTCACCGGCAACGCCCCCGTCGAGTACGGCGATCGCCGTGCGACCGCGCTCCTCACTTTGAGTACGGCGAGTCTCGCCGATTTTACGTCGATCGACGTTCTGTCGGGACGATTCTTCACGCCGAGCGAAGTGTTGCATTCAGCGCCGGTGATCGTACTCGGCCATCGTCTGGCGCAGGAGCTCGCCGGCGGTCGCGATGCGCTGTGGCTCATCGGCCGCGCGATCAAAGTCAGTGGGCGCAAGCGCGAGGTCGTGGGAGTCCTCTCGCCGCCGCAGGTTGGACCAGAGCCCGATCTGGCCGCATTCGCTCCTTTGCGCGGCGGCGAATCGTTACTCGAAGCATCACGCGAGCCGCGGCTGCCGACGCTCAGACTGAAGGCGCACAGCATCGAGGCTGTCGACACATTGCGCACGCAGGCGGTGAACTGGCTGGCCGAGCGTTACGGAACTCGCGTCGAAAAGCTGAACATCGAGATCGGCACCGAGCGTCTCGAGAACACGCGTCAGGCGATGCTGTTGACGAAGCTGCTGCTTGGATTGCTGGCGGGACTCATTCTCGCCGTCGGCGGAATCGGAATCATGAACGTTCTGCTGGCAGCGGTCGCCGAGCGAACGCGGGAGATTGGAATCCGGAAAGCCGTGGGCGCCAGGCGCGCCGACATCCAGACCCAGTTCCTGGTCGAATCGATTACGGTGACTGGCGCCGGTAGCGCGATCGGATTCGTCGTCGGAATTATTCTCGCCCAGGCCGGCACGGCGGTGTTCCGGCTGTGGGCGCATGCGCCGATCTATCCGGTGATGCACCTCAGCACCGGCCTGCTCGCTGCAGGATCGGCGATTACCGTTGGCCTGATATTCGGTACTTACCCGGCGCGACGCGCAGCGGAGCTGGCGCCAGTGGAAGCAATCGCGCGCGAGTAACGTTTGCCACGAGAGGGACCGGCTGAATCTCGGTGATTGCGAGCCAGATGCCGCGCAGGCTGATGGAGGGGATCCCGATTGTCACCTTCTCGTTGGTTGGTCCGCTCACCGCAAAAGCTGATAGGACCACCGATCCCTGCTCCGTGAACGTCGCGATGTTGCACGTAGCGCTCTTAGCGTAGGGTGGCAGCACGATGCTGCAGGTCTGGCTGGTCGATGTCACCTGACTCGCCAGAGTTCCTGACTCCGACGCCCAAACCTTATTCTGCCCCTCGAAGTAAATCGCGGCGGCGGGGAAAGTGTTGCCCGCGAGGGTGAAATCGAAGTTGCTGGTGCCGGGATCACCGACGAGGAGGATCATCCTGTCAGGCGGCTGCGTCGCTGAGTGAGTTTGCCAGAGAATGACTGCCACGGTGAGTGATACCGGCGTGCACACTCCTGGCTGCGGCGGCGTTACCGTGACGACGAACAAGTTCTCCTCGCACGTCCCGGCCGGGTAACTCTCGTGCAGCCCCAGCGCATACATGCCCTGCGAGACGCCATCGATTGTCACATTGACTTGGTCGAGCACGGGAGCAATGGCGCTGAAAGCGGCGTTCGCCTCGTTTGTCGTGGCGCCGATTCCGCCAGCCTGGCTCAGCCCGATAGCAAGGCTTTGCAAAGCGGCATTCGCGTCCAGCGAAGTCGGTCCGGTCGAATCGCCGCCACAGGCGGAGACGAGAATCGTCGTCAACGCGAGAAACGCGTGCGCCTTACAGACGCTCATTTTACGATGAATGATCGTGAACCATGCGCCAGCCGCGCGCCGTCCTGACCCAAATTGTCGTGAACCAGCCCGTGCGGTCAGGTCGGCCGCCACCGGTGAGGATGTACTGCCCGGTAACGATCGCCTGATCAGGTCCGATTGGGCGAATCTCGAGGTGATCGTAGCTCAATGCCTGCAGTGGCCGTCCGGCGCGCCAGAAGCCGGCGCGCATCTGCCCCTCGATCCCGCGAACCCCGCGCACCAATCCCGTCGATCCCATCGCCGTGGCGGTGTCAGCGTACGCTGAGAGATAAACCGAAAGCTCGCCACGATTCCATCCTGCGGCGGTCGTATCGAGAGTCGCCTTGATCGCTGCTGCATCGCTCGCATACTGAAATCCCGATGAAGATCGCATCTGGCGTGCGCAGCCAGCTGCGACGAGAATCGCGACAATCGCGCAAATCTTTTGCATCATCTCGGCTCCGCGTCTTCGGGAATGAGTCGGAGACCGGTGCCCCAGGGATCCGTCAGCAGCCACTCACTGCCCTCCTGCTTCACCGGATACCCGGCCTTCTTCACGCTCTGCGCAGCTTCATCGGCATCGCGCCGTGTCGGAACGCTGATCTCCCACTCCAACAGCCGTGCATCTGCATCTGTCGCCGCCGGCGCGCCACGCGCCCAGGTATTGGTGCCGAGGTGATGATGATACCCGCCGGCCGACATGAACAGCGCGCCCGGGTAACTCCACACAACTTTGTCGAAGCCGAGAGCGTCGTGATAGAACGCCTCGGCCTTGGCAATCTCGTCGACGTAGAGATGAACGTGACCGAGTACTGTCCCCGGTGGCATCCCCGTCCACGGCTCGCCGCGCGCGGACTTAACCAGATCTTCGACATCGAGATGATTCGTCGTCATGTACAGCTGACGCTCGTCGTAGCGCCATGCTCCACGCGGCCTGTCGGCGTAGACCTCGATTCCGAGTCCGTCCGGATCGGTGAGATAAACCGCTTCGCTCACGAAGTGATCGGACATCCCCGCGTAGGCACCGATCTCGCCCAGATGCGCGACGAATCGACCGAGAGCGGCACGATCGGGCAGCAGAATGGCGAAATGATAAAGACCGAGTAATCCACGACGCGGAACCGGACGCGCCGTGCTCAACTGATGGAGATGAACGATCTCCCTATCCTCGGCGTGAGGACCGAGACTCGCTGAGTCCCCGCCGCGACGAAGCACGCGCATGCCGAGGACGTTCTCGTAGAAGGTGATCGAGCGCTCGAGATTGGCGACCTGGAGTCTTACCCTGCCGAGATGCGTCGATTCCGGTAGTCGATAACCTTTGGGGCGGATTCCGTGCTCCGTGTCAGACGCCAGCATCTGATCTGCGCTCATATCCCGTTTCCCGTTTCCCGTTTCCCGTACGCGTACCCGCTTCCCGTAACCCGTAACCCGTTACCCGTTACCCGTTACCCGCTCTCCGTTTCCCGCTCCCCGCTTCCCGCTTCCCGCCTCCCGCTTCCCGCTACGCCCTCGGCTTTGTGACCAGGCCAGAAGGTTTTGATCGTCGCGAACACGAGCAGGGCGATGAGAATCGCCTGCGCCGTCAGCGTCTCAACGCTTGGATAAATCCCCATCGCTTCGACATGCGGACCGCCGGGAATGACTGTGATCCGCATCAGGTTTCCTTCCTGCAACTCGCGAACCCCCTTCCCCATGAAAACGAACGCCATGTAATAGAGGAGCAGGCTGGTGACGGTGAAGAATGGGCGCATCGGAATCCTGACGCCATAGCGATAGAAGAGCGTGAAGATCACCGCCAGCACGGCGAAGCCGACGATGATGCCGAGTGCAAGCGGCACACCGACGTTCGGTCCTTCGTTGAACAGCGCCTGGTAGAAGAGCGCGGTCTCGGCACCTTCACGGTACACAGCGAGGAAAGCGACGAGGGCGAGCGCTTTGCCGCCGCCGTGCTCGAGCGCCGAGTTCACTTTCTCGCGAATGAACTTCTGCCACTTGGCTGCCTCCACCTTAGAGATCAGCCAGTAGCTCACCGAAAAGAGGACGACGACGGCGACAAGCATCGTCGTCGCCTCGACGATCTCTCTGCTGGCGGGCATCGCCGCGAGCAGGGTTTTCAGCACCACCGCAGTCGCGAGGCTGGCGACGACACCGAGAGTTATTCCCACCCAGATGGAGCGGAGGCGCTCGCGATGCCCGGTCTTGAGCAGGAAGGCGACGACAGCGCCAATGACGAGGATCGCCTCGAATCCTTCGCGCAGGATGATAAGGAAGGATTGGAAAAATGCTTCCCACTTTCCGGACGGAGTCTGGGTGAGATCGACGACCGACGGGAGTCCGTCGGCGATGGCATCGCGCGAGGTCTTGGCGCGGGCGAGGTCGTTCTGCTTCACCGCTCCTTTGAAGTCGGCGAAATGTCGTTCCATCGTTGCCACGAGTCCCGGTTTCTTGGCGCGCGCGGGAGTCTCGAGCGGCTCGAAAGCGATGTAGGCATCGAAGGCTCGATCGCCCGCTTCTGCGGTTTTGCCTTTGCGCGCGAAATCGAGCGCGCTATCGAGGAGAGCAAGGATGACCGGCGACGCGGTGTCTCCGACCATTGCCGTCGCGTCCCGCGACGCGGGAAGCGTCATCACCTCACCGCGCAGCGAGTACAGATAATTGATGATGTTCCAGCGCTGCTGCGGCGTTAGTGACGACGCCATCGCCGGCATGGCGGTGCCGCGAACGCCGACGGAGATGACGTTGTAGGCGAGAGTGGGAGTGAGCTCCGGAGTGAGATGCTTGACTCCGATCCCCGGTGGCGCGGTGCTAAGTGTGTGGGCGGCGGGTCCATTGCCGGCGCCAGTCACACCGTGACAAGAGCTGCATGCACTCAGGTAGAGTCGGTGGCCCTCGGCGGTATCCAGCGGAGCCTTCGGCAGGTCGAGCGCGCCAGCGGTCCCGAGCGATGCGGCGAAGAGCCGGTGGAGATCCCTGACCGCCGAGGGGGATTTTCTGAGCGCCACCGCCTCGGTGATGCTGTCGAGAATGGCTCTCGTGGTCGGCGCTTCGTAGCCGTTCAGTCGCGCCGCGACCTGTTTGGCGTCGGATAGAAAGCCGTAGGTCTCGTCGAACTCGTCTTTGGAGATGAGTTTACCGTGCTCGTCCACCGCCTTCGCGTACTCCTCGACGGCGACACCGACGATGCTCGAGAGGCGTTTGGCTGGATTTTCCTGGGCGGCGAGTCTGCTGGCCGCAATAAGCGACAGGATCGAGACACCAATCCTTCGCATCGATCGACAATTCATTGCGGAGTGAATTTATCGGGATTGCCATGGTTTGGTAGAGGTCTCTAACGAAGAAGAGGATTTCGAATTGCAAACTGATTGCGAACTACGAACCTGCTACGAGGTGCGAGCCGACTTCGAATCGCGAATCAAGAGCACGGCGCGAGAGGTCCTCGATGCGCGAGTTCGCATTTGTTCGCAGTTCGCAGTCGGTTCGGATTTCGCAGCCAGCTCGAATTTCGCAATCAGTTAGCGATTCGAAATCCCTTTCCCTGTTCCCGATTCCTCCCCAAACCGAAATCCCTTTCACGTTCCCAATGCTTCTCGAAACTTGTAATCGTTTTTGAGCTCCCTTTCGCTGATCGCCGCTCGAACCCCGGTGCGGTGCTCAAACTGCGCGACGAATTCCGCCAATCTCCAACTCGTAAACGTTCCCCGCGGCAGCCCAAGGGCATCGATCGCATTCTCGATCGCCTCCGGTTCTCCCTCGACCTCGACCAGGACATCCATCCGCGCGTACGACTCGAACCGAACCGTCGCTCCGCCCAACTGGTACTGCGCGATGTCGCGATCGATCTCCCAAATCAATTCGAAGCCAAGGCGCGAAAGAATCTCCTCCAGCGAATCGAAGTCTTCGACCGGGGTCGTCACTTCTTCACGGATCTTGTAGACATCCCGCAGCTCGGTTGGCCCCTTCCAGTCGAGAAACGTCTTCGTCGAGCCGCGCCCCTGATAGCGACGAATGCGAAGCACTTCATCGCCCGCCGACAGCTGTCGTGTCGCGAAATCGTAGCGACGATCGGACATCTTCCCTTCGAATGAGAGCGAGGCGCCCGCTTTCTCGATCAATCTCCTTCGCTCGGCCAGGTCATCGACAACGGACTTGAGCTCGACCTCACGCATTCAGAATCGTCTCGAGCACCTGTTGGGTGTTTTTCAGCGAAGGAAATACCGCATACGGCTTGTGTGATTGGAGCTGCTCTACAGTGTAGTGACCGCTGGCGACGCCGATCGCCCTGGCACCGAGCGATCTACCGCACTCGATGTCCGCCGGGGTATCTCCGATGACCACCAGGCGGTCGCCGGCGATGTCGACGCCGAGCGTCTCACCCGCTCTCCTTTGCGCGATCGCCGGCAGCTCTGGACGATGTTCGTGATCTGATCCGAACGCGTTGACGCGGAATCGGTCGGGATCGATTCCCGCGGCGGTAAGCTTGATCCGCGCGCCTGGTTCAACGTTTCCGGTCAGCAGCCCGAGCACCACGTCGTTTCGATTGTCGAGCGCGTCGAGCAACGGCACGACTCCCTCGAGCGGACGAACGTTGAACTTCCCGCTCTTCGCTCCCTCGCGCAGGCCATCGAGATAAAGCTCGATCAGCTTTTCCATCCGCGCGTCGATGTGCTCGTCGGTGTGTCCCTCCAGCCGCATCACATCGCGCACGATCTGCTTGTCGGTCTTCCCGTCGTACCGGTACGAAGGATTTCCCGGCGAGCCGAACACAAGGCCGAGCGCGCGCTGCATCGCCGCGCGCCCCATGCCGCCTGAATTGAGCAGCGTTCCGTCGATGTCGAAGAGTACGAGTCTCATGCTCTGGTCAGGAAAACGCCGGCGATGATCGTCACTGCGCCGACACCCTGAAAGATCGTCGGGTTCTCACCGAGAAACGCCCACGCCACCAGCAGTGCGATGATCGGCTGCAGATTGGAGTACACCGCGGTACGCGTCGGGCCGAGTATGCGCAGCCCGCGGTACCAGAACATGTAAGCGAGGCCCATCGAGATGATGCTCGAATAAAAAAGAGCCAGCCATCCGCCGAGACCGATGTGCGCCCAATCGGTCGCAACGATTGCCGGCATCGAAGCGATCAGCAAAGGCCCAGCTCCGCCGATCATGGTGATGGCGGAGAGTTTGACGACGTCGATGCGCCTGGTGTACGGCTGGAGCAGGATCGTGTAGAACGTCCACGATATGACGCCGAAGAAAACGAGCACCGACCCGAGCAGCGTCACCTCGCCATTGGATGGCCGCGCGCTGCCGACGATCACCAGCGCGACGCCGACCACGGAGAGACCGATGCCGACGAACGTCATTCGCTTCACTCGCTCGAGCCCGCGCGCCCTCGCCACGAGCGCGATGAACGCCGGCGCGGCGCCGACGATGAGTGCGGCGTTGCCGGCGCGGGTGCGCGCAACACCGTGTACGAAGAAGAGCTGGTACAGCCCGTTGCCGAGCACGCCGAGGAGAAGCAGGCGGATGACGTCGGCGCGTGGCAGGCGGATGCCGCCGCGCGTCGATACCACCAGCAGCAGAAAAATCGCGACGGTACCGACTCGCAATCCGGTGAACGCTACCGGACTGAAGATATGCGTCGCGTACTTCACCACGACGAAGTTGATTCCCCAGATCATCGCCATCGTGAAGAGGAGAAGATCGGTCAGCCCGAGCGCCTGCTGGGCGGGGCTGGCGGGGTGGGGACGCGCGTCGGCGATGGCTGGAGCTGGTCCGATCGATTCTGTCATCGACGAAAGCTAGCCGGCCAAGCGGCGGCGCGGCTACTTTGGGTCATGCACATCTCTTTCGCCGTTTTCGCCGACGCCGCCAACCTTTCACAGGAAGGAAAGCTCAATGTGCTCGGCGTTTTCGACGCGGTGCAGGTGGCGGGACTGCCGACGATTCACCCCCGCACGCATTTCATCGTCCGACTCAAGGCCAACGGCGACGACGTCGGCTCGCACAAGCTCAGCTTCCGCTGGCTGAGTCCGCTCGACGAAGAATTGTGGTCATCATCCGGCGAAATGAATGTCGCACCGGCGCCGAACCCGGTGTTCGAGGTCGACCTTCCCATCATCGCCGTCGTCGATCTCCCGCTCAACCGGGCCGGCCAGTACACGATGCAAGTCACGCTCGACGACGAGCCTACGGCAGCGGCGCGACTGTTCGTCAATGGGCCAGCGGCGTCGCCGATGGTTGGAGGGGCGCCGAACGGGATGGTCAGTTAGAGAACCGGATTTCTGACCACGAAGTCCGTTATCTACAGGACCCGCCTGGCAAACCGATATCGCTTAAGCAGCAGCGATGTATACTCGTCGTGACCATCCAGATCGTCCACGGCATATCCTCCTCTTCCGAGCGCGAGGTGCACTACCTTCTTCCCTCCGAGCGAGATCGCGACATGCGTGATATTTCCGTCGGGCTCATCGGAAAAGAACAACAAATCCGCCGGACGCAAATCGTCCATGCCTTCAATCGGTTGACCGGTCGACGCCTGCATCCATGCATCGCGCGGCACTCGAACGCCGTGCAGATGGAATGAGCTGGAGACCAGTCCCGAGCAATCGCATCCCCACGGCGTAACTCCTCCCCACTCGTACGAGGTCCCCTCGAAAAAAGTCATCGCCGACGCCGTTATCGAATCAGCCAATGGAGGAAATGCGTGGCGACGCTCTTCCAGTGTCATTGCCAATCCACCGAATCGCTCCTGCCCCTCTGTGATCAGGGCGCCCAGCGGCAGCTTGCGCGTCGCACCATGCTCGTCGCGAACGGTGCAGCCGAGGGATAACGGACGCGGATCGTTCCAACCGGTTTTTGACAAGGGCGGGACCGGATCCGGTATCGTCACCACGTAGCCCTGATGCACCCAGCCCGGATAGCCGTCGGCGCCTTTGACGTGGAGCCATAGCCCATTCCGCTCGACGACCTGAGCGACGTGGCCGTGGAGAAGCTGCGATACCTGTGTTGTTCTTACGTCGGGCTCGCACAGCATTGGTGCGACCGCCGCGATTGCTGTGACGCTTTCGCTCAATGCTCCGGCCAATCGACTTTCGTCGGAGCTGGCGTCATCGGTGGCTCGGGACGTTTTGCGCGGCATGATTTGCAGAGGGTGACCCCACGAAAGTTGCAAATTACGCAGACGAAAGTTCCGCAGTCGGCGCAAGGGTAGCCTTCGGATGCCCGCTCCTCGTTCCCGCAGGAGCGGCACACCATCAGATCCTTTTCGCGCAGATTTTTCGTCATCAGTCTCGTGTCGGAGCCCGAACCAGGCATGTCCGCAAATTGCGTTACTTGACGAATGAGCCGGGTTTTAGAAACGCCAGTTTCGGAAAAGGTCAAATCCGAGCTGGGACGGAGTCTGGGTCGGACTGAACGTCGGGGTAGTGCCTTTGACGTTGCAGGTCGTGTTGCTCGACCCCGGCTCGATCGCCGCCTGAGCGCTGTAAACCGAGCTGATTCTGTATTCCAGCTGCAGTCCCAGATTCTCCTTGAACGCGCTGGGATTCACGAAGCACAGTCCCGTGCTCAAACCCAGGAACCAGCGGCTGCCCAACTGCTTGCCGAGCACGGCACGCGTGTTGAGCAGTCCAAAATAAGAAGGGTTGTTGGCGGCCAGATTTGGATCAGTGCCGGTCGACGTCTGAATATCTACGTAGTCAAGCACGTTCTTCGGCAGCGCACTGACGAGGAGATTCCCCACCGTCCGCACGCCGAGCGCCGCGACCTGGTTACCGGTGTTGTCGAGACCGACGGCGGGCTCGCCCGTCACCAGATAACTCAGCAAGTCGCTTTCGGAGAGCGGAAGGTTGTCCGGATTCCTGAGCGTCAGCTCGGGGTGCGCCAACGTTCCCGTAATGTCGACTTCGACTCTGACATCTCGTCCATTCGCGCTCTGCCGCGGCTGACGTACCGTATGAATGGCGGCAATGTCCAGCACCGGATTCAGATCAGCAGTGCCGACGAACAGCAGCGTCCCGTGTTGCACGTCGAAGGTCGGCTGCACGAACGGATCGACGAGATTGAGGCGGTACGTCCCCTTATCGGCGCTGAGATTCCCCTGCAGCGCGAGTAGCGCCGGCTGCCCCGGAGCCTGCGGCGCCAGCGTCACGTTCAGCGAGCCGCCGAGCTTGATGTTCGCTTCCGTCGACCGCAGCCACACGTCGGGCCCGATGTCGACGTTCACATTCTCCAGTCGGAGATTCCTCGCCACTGCCTTCGGCGCGCGCGGCATCACCTGCCGATTCTGCGCCAGCAGCGTATCGACCGCGTTCTGGAACTCGGGATCGTTGAGGTCGATGACCTTCTTCTTCATCACTTCCGGGATGTAGATCGACCCGCGCTCGACGCGCACTGTGCCGCGCATCACTGCATCCTGCGTCGAGCCCGTCAGAGTCACCGGTGGACCAGTCGAGATGTCGAGCGCGGCGAGCCCGCCTTTGTCGATGGCGTGAAAATTCGACGCGTTCGCCGTCAAAGAGAACGACGGATTGTCATAGTGCTCGAAGGACACCGAGCCGGTTACATTCGCCGAGCCGCGGCGGTCCTTGTTGGTCTCCGCCGACAGCTGCTTGATGTGAACCGAGTCGCCCGCCAGCGCGATGTCGGCGCGAATGTGATTGAAGCGCGTTCCCAGATTTGAGAATGCCGCCGTGCCGTCGGCGAGCGAGATCTGCCCGAACATCTGCGGCTGTTTGACCGGCCCGCGGATGTCGACATCGGCGACGATCGCACCACGCGCATCGACCAGACCCGGCACGAAAGCGCGGAAGAGTCTCATGTCGACGCTGTCAGTGCGCACGTGACCGAGCACCGAATCACCGGTGAAGCGCACGTTCTGGACGATGAGCTTCGCCTTGCTGCTGTGCTGGAGTATCAACGAGTCCAGCGTCAGGAATCCCTTCGAGAACTGCGCTCGGCTCGGCGATTCTAGCCGGTAGCGATTGTCGGCGTCGACCAGGACCGCCGCGCTATCGAGCCTTACTATAGTAGTGTCCTTGCTGCGCGTGATGTTGCCGGTAAGGTCCGTTTGGACGCCGCTCTGGCTCAGCAGCGACGCGCTGAAATGCCCGGACGTCGGCGATGTGAGCGCGATCGTCGCTCTCATGCTGTTGAAGCCAAGCGGTCCGAGCGTGACAGTGTCCGCGCCGAAGATGAACGATCCGGTCGGCTGCTTGGTGATATCGGCTAGAATAACGCTGCCGCGGATGCTTTCGACGCTCTCTCGATTGAGCCGCACGTCGTTGGCGTGCACGACTCCGTTCAGCGAAAGATGCTCGAGGCTCCCCGAGAGCTCTCCCGTCAGCTCGCCACTTCCGTAGAGGGAATCGAGCTGCGAGCTATTGGTGAGCGATGGCACCAGCGCCCGTAGCCGCGACAGTGAATCCATCACCGCCGAGAATTTCAGCGAGCCGCTGTGAATCCCCTCGAGGGCAAAGGTGCCGGAAGCCTGCGCCTTCAGGCCTGTGGCGTTGAGCGCTAGCGTGTCGACTGTGGCGACGCCGTTGCCAAAGTGCAATCGCGCCACTGAAGGATCGACGCGGAATCCGGCCAGAGTCGATTTCTCGATCGACGCCACAGCGCGTCCAGTGAGAGTCGCCAGAGTCGACCCGCGTACATCGAGATCGTACTGCCCCGAGAGCTGAGTATGCGGCAGCTGGTTGTTCTCGAGCAGTGTTCTCAAATCGACGTTGGTCGATGTCACCCTTCCACGCGCGGCGTACTCCTCCGGCTCGGCGTCGACGATGCCGTTGAATGCCAACGTTCCCGCCGCACCGGTGAGAGTGGTGTTGACGAGCAGATTCGGCGACGTCCCCTTCACCTGCACCGGACCAGCGTAGCTCCCGCGTAGTGGCAGCAGTGGATACGAGTGCTGGAGCGCGGTGAATGAAAGCGGCTGCGCCTGAAGCGCCAGATCGTACGTGAGATACTTCTCGCCCCACGTTACGCGGCCACTACCGGTCGCGTGCGAAACCGGCAGGTTGCCATCGTGGTGGAAAAGGCTGGCGTTGCTGAAGCGCACATCGAGCCACGACGAATCCAGCGTCGCCGTTCCCGAAACCGTTCCCTTTAGTTTCGGAAAAAGCGGATTGAGATACTGAAGCGTCCGCAGGTCTAGCGTGGCGACGTCGACGTTGAACCCATGAAACGCCGTGAACGCTGGGTAAAGAATGTCGAGCTCTCCATCGCCGCGCGCTTCCGTCACCGCGCCCGGGACGTGCGCGTCGTCGAAGATCAGCGCCGATTGCTCGACCTTGAAATGATTGAGTGGTCCGCCCGGCGCCCTCACCGTTCCAGTGATGTTGCCCTGCCAATCGTACGGGAACGGTTTTCCATTCAGCGTCCGCAGCAAATCGAAATTCACCGGCGTCGCCTGCAGCTCGACGTCTTTCACCGCCAGAATGTCTGCGCCGGTTTCGAACGTCATCTTGCCCAAAAGCCGAGACTTTGTCGTCCGCACATCCATGTTGGTGATGACGTAATCGAGGTACTTCGGATTGCGTTGGCTGCGGATGTCGAGCTCCATCTTGCCGCCGCCCGTCGTCGGCAGCGTCGGATACACCCACGCGACATCGGCGAGCGACACCGAGTCGCCGATGATATGGATGTAGTACCGCACCGGCAGATCGCTTCCCCAGACGATGCTGCCGTGACCTCGGCCAGTAGACCCGGGCAGATCGAAGTGTTCGCCGTCGACGAAGACTGAATCACCGAGATTCAGCGCCGTTCCGACCACGTTGGTGAACTTGAAGGGCGGATCCGCCTCGGCGAAGCTCAGTTTTCTGATTCTGACCAGGCGGCCAACCGTGTCGGGGTCGGCGATGCGCGCAAAGCCGAGATTTGCGTCAGCGTCCGTCCAGCGCCAGGTGCGCGCGAATCCTTCGCGGGTGCGCCTTATCTCGTGGTCCTTGCGCGTCAGCTCGAAGCGAACGGCACTGTCGCGTTTGGCGCCCCGTAGAGTGTCCGACACGTGCCACGGCAGCGTCAGCAGGAAGGTCGCGTCACGAATGACCGAGGAATCGACGACGATGTACTCGCCGAAACCGCGCGCGTTGCGCTGCTCCTTCTGGACGCTCGCCGGAAAAATGCGTCTGAAATTCCAGTCGCCGTTCTCGTGCTGCCTGATGTGCACGAATGGATGGTCGGCTTCGAGATGACTGAGCAGAATGCGCCGGTCGAACAAGTCACGGGGATCGTAGCTGACCGTAATCGGGCCCGATGCGAAGAACACTGAGTCTTCGTCATCGCGAATTTCGACGGAGTCGATTGTCACCCCGCCGACGAGTCCGCCGCTCATGTGTCCGAGGTAGACTTTCCCCTTCACTCTGCCCTCGAGCATTGTCCCCACCATGCTGCGCAGGCGTTCCTGCCCGACGCTGGTGTGGGTGAAGCCGAGGAAGATGAAGATGAGGATCGCCACCAGTCCGACGAGGATGATGGCGCTTCCGATCGCGATGCGGAGTCGGCGGGTCATGGCTTAGAACGCCTGTCCGATTGCGAAGCTGAAGGTGAGCTTCTTGAAGAACCGGTTGTCCACCGGCGGCTGATAACTGGCCGGACACGCCTTCCCCAACAGGTCCTGCGTCGCGGTCGGGGCATTGGTGACGGGATCGGTGCCAAAATGGGTCGGGAAGAAGTTGTTCGGACTGACGCAAAGCAGCGGTGCGCCGCCGAATTGCGTTCCCTCGAAATACAGCGGTCCTTTCGGACGCTGATACGGGTTGTACCCAACGGCAACGCGCACCGGCCCAACCGGTGAAAAGGCAGTCACCTGAATTCCCGGCGTGACTTTCAGTTTTACTTCGCTCACTTGCGGCGTTCCCCTGTTCCAGACTTCGCCGGCATCAGTGAACAGCGTCCACTGCAAAAGGTCGGGTGCGAAGGGGCTGCGCAGGCGCAGCTCCACGTTGCCGACGACCAGCGAGTTGCCCCCGACCGGGACTACCCGCTTGAATGACCCGCTATCGCTCGTCGCCGCCAGCACGACCGTGTCCGGATTCCCGAGTGTGTCAGTCGACGCGAATTTCTCGAAGTTCTTGGCAATGTATATAAGAGAGCCGAGCTCGTTCTGGGAAAAGCCGCGCACCGTCGTCGGACCACCCGCGTACAACCTCTCCTGCGGCGGAATGAAGCCAGCTGCGGAGGCGACGTTGCGTCCGAACACGCTCCCGCCTCGGATGCGGAAAGCCAGCACGTTGCCGGCGCCCAGATTGAGGTACCGCGACCCGTCACCGACGACCTTATTGAACTGCAAATTCCTGTTCGAGAAAATTACGGGCGAAGAGTTTCTCGCCTCGAGTCGGATGATCGAGCCGCGCGTCGGCGACAGCAAGCTATTCGAGTTGTCTCGCGTCACCGCCAGACTCAACACTGCCAGCTGCTGTGTCCGCTGCAGCTGGTCGCGCTCGGCCGCCTCGCACTGATTGAAGACCGCGCAGAACAACGCCGGCTGCGCTTCAGTGCGACCGTAATCCATCGAGTAAGTAAGCGTGATCGGAGTCCGGGTGACGCCGCGCCAGATTACTGATGCAATTCCTCCGACGGCTGTCGTTCTCAGGTACGCGTTGTACTCCGAAACGCGTTGGCTGTAGATGGTGATCGTCGGCACCGTGCGCAAACCGAGGAAGACGGGCTGCCGAAGCGTGGCGCCCGCGTAGTAATTGAGGCGATCGCTGAATACGTCCTGCTTCGCCGCCGGGCAGAGTCCCGACCATTTATCGAGCGGTCTGCCGATGCCGATCTTCGACAAACGAGTGTTGATGTCGAGACGACGCGCGCCGTTGAGGAAGTTGTAGTCGGTGTACTCGCCGGTGACTCTGAAGCAATCGAGCGTACCGTAGCCCGCGCCGAGGCGCGCCGCGTGCATGGCAGCCTCGGCCAGATCCACGTGCAGTGTCACGAGAGAATCCGCATCGCTGTCCGGCGTGACCGAGACGTGCTGATACGCTTCGGTCTGATAGATGGCGCGCTGCGCTTCGATGATCTCATCCTCGCGGTAGAGCTCACCGGAGTCGAGACCCATGATGCGGCGCACGACTTTCTCCGGAATCTGCTGCTTTCTCTTGGGCAGCGGAGTCACCGTGATTTTGATTGCTCCAATCCTCGTTCTCAGTCCAGGCGTCACGAACAGCGTGTCCCACGCGCTCAGCGTCGTATCGTTCACGGCGAAGCGGTTGACCGCGTCGGCTCTCGGATATCCGGAGTTGTGCAGGCGCTGGCGGATGGTATCGGCCGCGGCATCGATCGCGAAGCGGTCGAATCTTCCGCCCGCGCGAATTGACAGATCACGGAGGGTACCTCGACCTTCCGGAATAGATTCCAATCCGCTTACCACGAAGGACCTCAATATCATCGGCGGCCCCTCGTTGATCTTGAACCTCACCTCGACCGCCCCGGGAGCCAGCTCCTTTACCACTG
>Ga0070708_100000183_pt1 | contig 45261 bp, 41 predicted proteins | sample KBSK5503metaG_FD_65469 | JGI IMG/M metagenome (GOLD analysis project Ga0070708, IMG submission 65469) | Corn, switchgrass and miscanthus rhizosphere microbial communities from Kellogg Biological Station, Michigan, USA - KBS K5-50-3 metaG | ecosystem: Host-associated > Plants > Roots >... | reverse complement strand
TGCGCAGGAGAACGATCGGGTCGCGCTTCATGTATTCGTCGAGCTCGGCCTTGGTCCGGTAGGTTCCGCTCACCGCGTCCGACATCGAGTGGCCCATGAAGCGGTACGTGCGGACCTCGAGCAGCGTCGGTTCGGATTCGCTCCGTGCGCGATCGATCGCTTCCTGCATCGCGGCGCGCACGGCGAAGACGTCCTGTCCGTCGCAGACGGCGCGAGGAATGTTGTACGACGCGCCGCGCTCATAGATGTCGTGGATTGCCGACGCGCGCTCGAGCGCCGTGCCCATGCCGTAGCGGTTGTTCTCGATGACGTAGACGACGGGCAGCTTCCAGAGGCCGGCCATGTTGAGCGCTTCATGGAACGCACCGGTGTTCACGACCGACTCACCCATGAAGCAGACGCAGACCTGATCGCCGCCGCGGTACTTGATCGCGAAGCCGACGCCCGTCCCCAACGGAACGTGCGCGCCGACGATGCCGTGTCCGCCGAGGAAGTTCAGGCTCTTGTCGAACATGTGCATCGAGCCGCCCTTGCCGCGCGCGACGCCGTCGATGCGGCCGAATAGCTCGGCCATCACGTTGCGCGGATTCATTCCGCGCGCGAGCGCCTGACCGTGGTCACGATACGTGGTGATGATGTAGTCGTCGCTGCGCAGCACCGACAACGATCCGGTGCTCACTGCTTCCTGTCCGATGTACAAATGACAGAAACCGCCGATTTTCCCGAGCGCGTACGCCTCAGCGCACCGTTCCTCGAAACGACGCTGGAGCAGCATCGAGCGGAGGAGCGAAAGGTTCAGTTCAGCATCGGACGGTTTGGGATCGCTTTTCTTCTTGGCCACGTTTGCAGCAGGGTGGAAGGTTGAGCGTGGAGGGTGGAGGGAATGTGCGCGGCGCAGCGCGCCGCCCGAAGGCATTGGATGGTGTGCCGTTCAAAGAGTGCGCGTGGCGCCACACACCGTCCCTCTACCCTCCACCCTCAAACCTGTAGTGATTGGACTTGCTCCCACGCGTGGTAACTGGAACGAACGAGTGGTCCCGATTCGACGTGCCGGAAGCCCATCGCGATGCCGATGTCGCGCAGGCGGCGGAATTCTTCCGGAGTCACGTAGCGATCCATGGGAATGTGCGATTGCGAGGGCCGCAAATACTGGCCCAACGTGAGGATGTCAACGTCGACGTCGCGAAGGTCGCGCATGACAAGCTCGACTTCCTCGAGCGTCTCGCCCATGCCGAGAATCATTCCGGTCTTGGTCGGGATGTCCGGTGCGATGCGCTTGGCGGTTCGGAAAATGTTGAGCACGCGCTCATAGCGACCGCCCGGGCGACACCGCTTGTATAAGCGCGGGACGGTTTCCGTGTTGTGATTGTAGATGTCGGGACTTGCGTCGAGGACGGTGCGGATCGAGTCCTCATTTCCTTGGAAGTCGGGCACGAGCACCTCGACCGAGCACTCGGGCAGGCGGTCTTTGATCTGCCGGATGGTCTCGGCGAAGATGTATGCGCCAAAGTCGGGAAGGTCGTCGCGATCGACCGACGTGATCACGGCGTGGCGGAGCTGCATTTCGCCGATCGCCGCGGCGACGCGCGATGGCTCGTCGATGTCGTACTTCGGCGGACGACCGTGCGACACCGCGCAGTACGCGCAATTCCTCGTGCAGACGTCGCCGAGGATCATGAAGGTGGCGGTTCCATGCTCCCAGCACTCGCCGACATTGGGGCAGTGCGCTTCCTCACAGACGGTGTGCAGGTCGAGCTCGCGCATGAGTTGCTTGAGCTCGAGGTATTTCGGCCCGCCGGGTGCGCGCACTTTGAGCCAGCTTGGCTTCCGGTCGGGAAGCGGCTGAACGCGGTGCCGACCAGTGATCTGATACAGTGTGTCGCCCATGAGTCTCGAGGCGAAATTATGGATGCGCGGACTTTGGATTTCGGTAGCCGGCGAAGCGGCTTTTGAGGCCGTCCTTGGCGGCCCGACGAGAAGCCCAAGCCGTTGAGCACGGATAATCTATCTTGCGCCAAAAGCCCAAGCTAGCATGGAATAACCGTGAAAAATTATCAGATTGGGTTATGCAGATGCGACCTCCGGCTGGAGTCAAATCTCATGATCGAGAACGGCTCCAAGTCCCATTCCGGCGGCTTGTCCTGGGACAGTGAGGCCATGACGCGGGCCGTCGCTGGAGCGAGAAGGATCCCGTTCTTTGAGTGCCCACAAGCGTACAAGAGCCACGGGGCGTCAGGGTCAGGTCCCAGGATCGGAAGCATGTCGGGCGTGGCGGGCCGACTCCCGGCCCACTCCCGGATGAGCTGGGCCGCGGCGAGTGCGGGGCAGAGGTTGGCGGCCGCCGCCCGAAGACCGCCGATGGCGCTCGGAGTTGTGCTGACGTCGAAACCGGCTTGCTCCGTCGTTGCTCCAACGACGATCTCGCCTTCGCGCGGAACCAGGTACACGTCGTCGCCCATGACGGGGTAATGAAGCACGGTGGATGAGAGCGCGAGCATCTGCCCTTTGAGCGGCGACACGGGCAAAGGGCGGGGCAGGCCGCGCAGTTGAGCGCTCCAGGCCCCGGCGGCGATGACAACGCGGCGCGCCTCGATCCGCTCGCCATTTCGGAGAAAGACTGCCGCGATCCCACCGGGCGCCCCGACAGCGTCGGCTGGACCGACCGTCACGAGCCGAACACGTTGCTGGCGTGCAATGGCGCGACGAAGGGCGGCGACCAGGCGGACGTTATCGATCGCGGCGTCTCGGATGTGCAGCAAGGCACCGCGCGGGGCCGACACCGATGGCTCGAGCGTGCGGACGTCGTCGGGGCTCAGCGTCTTGGAGGGCACTCCGGCGGATCGCTCGGGATTTTCGCCAAGGATCTCGATGAGTCCGCGGAGCAACGAGAGCGACGGGTCGAACGCACGAAGGGGATCGAGGAACTCGGGGTAGAGATCGAGGCTGCCCACGAAGAATGGGCGGACTTTCGGTTCCAGGTGTCCGACGGCTGGAGCCAATAGCCCGGCTGCCGCTGACGACGCGGCGCCGGGTTGGCTCGCTCCGATAATGCAGCAGGTCGCACCCGCAGCGGCGAGTTCGAGCGCAGTTGACAGACCGATGACGCCGTCGCCGATTATGGCGACATCCGCTCCTCGCGCCTGATTCATGGCCGGTCTATCGTGGTAGCCACGTTCTACTCAGCGATGCGTCGCGAGCTTGAAACCACCGACTCTGGCGTCGCGTAGGAATGGATGGCAAGGACCTTCGACTTTCGGGAGACGCCCCAAATGCTCCGCACCATTTTCTCGATCGGGCTGTTCGCTGTGCTCGGTCTTATTGCACTGAAGTTCATCTTCGGCATCTTCGGCTTCGCCGTCGGCCTGTTCATGTGGCTGTTATTCATGGCCATCAAGGTCGCGATCGTGGGCCTGGTCATTTATTTCATCATTCGCATCGTCAGTCCCGACACCGCGCGGCGTCTTCGCGAGCGCTGGTCGGGTCCAGCGGTGTGAGCTGATTCGATCGCAGTCTTGTCGGAACATCGGACGAGCGGGTGACGCTCGTCCGATCTTTTTAGTTGCCAGTTGCTAATCAGTGGCGGGCCTGAACAGCAAGCCGCGGGATCGCCGGAATCTTGGGCGTTCCCCGGAGTGATTCCGAGTGGCGACGCGCCGTTGACGGGACGCTTGGAACAGAAGGGAAAAACAGGATGAATCAGGATGAGACGGGATGAGACAGGATCAAACAGCGAGAACAAGAAACAAGTTGTTCATCGTCGTCAATCCCGTCTCATCCTGTGTCATCCGTTCCAAACCCGTTCCAACTCGATTCGTCGAGCTGATCCTAGCCCGCTTCCGCTCAGTTCAATCCGTTCGTGTCAGTATCCGATCGTTGATGCTGACGCGGCGAGAGCCGCGTGACGGAACAGTAGATCCTTCGCGTTGCTCAGGAGGACACGCCAGGGAACGGCTCAAGATGACGGTGATCCGGCACGCAGGACCAGCACCCAGAACCAGCAACCAGCAACCAGCAACTATCCCAGCCGGTCGACGACCGCCCACACCAGTAACGGAACCATGATCTCGTGATGCCCCGTGATCTCATAGCCCTTGCCGCTGTGCAGGGTCGGTCGCTGTACGACGTTCATGCGAGGGCGATAGTGTCGCTGCATGTCGAGGTCGACGGAGACGAAGTTCTGCGGGCGACCGTCGTTGAGATTCCGGGCGATCGTCAGTGCTTTCAAAAACACCTCGGGCATGATTACCGCGCTGCCGAAGTTGAGGACGACGCCGCCGTCGTCCAAGTCGGCGCACGAAGCCGCGAGGCGGCGGAAATCGCGATGGCTCGTGTCGCCGATCGCGGCGCCGTTTGCCGCTGGATGCTGATGGATGATCTCGGCACCGAGCGCGGCGTGCACCGTCGCAGGGACGCCGAGTTGGAATGCGCTCAGCAGGATCGATAACTCCGGATTCGCCAGATCGGAATGCACATCCAGAGCGCGACCGAGTGCCTCACCCATGCCTTGGCCCGAGTGCATTCCGGCGGTGAACGCGGCGTTCATCTCGCGTCCTGTTTCCTCGGCCATTCCGAACGTTCCATCGCGCAAACCCGAGGCGACATCCTCGGACGTCGCGCCGAAACGCGCTACCTCATAGTCGTGGATCGCCGCCGAGCCGTTCATGGCCAGATGCGTGATCACGCGACGGCGCATGAGATCGACCAACAGTGGCGCGAGTCCGGTCTTCACAACGTGTCCGCCGAGCATGACGATCACACCGCGACGTTTGCCCGCGGCGGAGACGATGGCGTCGACGACCGCGCGGAAGTCGCGCGCCACGAGGACGTCCGGCAGGGAGTCGATGAATGCGTTGAACGACCAGTCGGCGCCGGGCGGATGGGCGAACTCGCTCGCGCTCACCTTGTTGGCGCGCCGCGCGACGGGAACGGTACGAACGGCGGACAAATCCGCTTCGCGGAATGCCCTCGCTGTTCCTACGGTTTCGGCACGCGGTTCAGTGGGGCGGTCGTCGTCGGAGAGGGCTGGTACGATTTGAGGTAGAGGTTGAGGGATCCGAATCTCACCTTCGACTTCATCTGCAGCATGATGTGGTTATCGTCGTCGGATAGCCAGATCTCGGCGTGCCCGCCCTCGGAGAAAAGTTTCGATTCGAAGATCGGCTGAATGACGATAGCGCTGAATCGTCCCGCGGGCACCTCGATCGTATCCCGACGAAGCACTTTGAAGCGAACCGGATTTCGCTCGGCACGGAAGTAGTCGTTGAAGCTCGTGTCCATGCCGACCCGCAGCGGGACGGTGCGCAGAAAATAGAGAAACGATCCCTCATCGAGCGGACGCTCGACGCTCATTTGCGGCGGCTTGCTGTCCTCGATGTACTCCTTGCGATCGGGGTAGATCTCATAGTGGCGCTTCGGCTCATAGTTGCCCTCGTCGATGTCTTGCCAGTACCGAAGCGATGACAGGGTGCGCGTATCGAACCAGTCTTCGTACCGATCGTTCACGTGATAGAAGGGGATACCGCCACTCAATCGAAAGACCGTGTGCCACGCGTCGAGACCGCGAACCGTATCGAGCGGCAGCACCTCCATTGTCCCGGTGCCGACGTGCAGTTTCCCGAATCGAATGTCAAACTCGAGCCGTTCCCCGACTCCGAAGGGCACTTTGAGCGCGGCCTGTGTCGATTCCTGCGCGCTGACAGGCAGCGCGAGCAGCAACGCCACCAGGGCGAGCCGGCGGACGCCGCGCTTCATGCCGTTGGCTTTCGGTCGCGCGGGCTCCGCCCGGAACGGAACAGTGCGAGTCCGTCGGACCAGGGGCGGACCCTCGAATCGCGGGCGCGCACGTCATAGCGCGGGTCAAGCGCCACAGTCTCGAGTCGGCGGGCAAGCGGCGCTGTGCGCCGCAGCAGCTCGAGGTTCGCGGCCCACCCAGCCTCGCGAATCAACGGCATGTCACCGGACGCTTTGAGCGCGTCGCGGATCAGTGAGATGCGATACAGACGCATCGAACCAAACGGGTCGGCCACTCCGGGAATCGGCGCGCCCGCGCGCATGACCCACGACCCGATCCACCGCAGCCGGCGAACCGCCGCCGGCGTCGTCGGCGACAAGGTTCTCTCCGCGACAACCAGGTCGGCGCCGCCCTCGAATCGCTTGATCAACTCCGGCAAATGTTCCGGCTGATCGGTGAAATCGGCTTGCAGCGTGATTAGCGCGTCTCGTCGTGGGTACCGGGTCCGCGCCGACACCGCGCGACACAGCGCGTCGAGCGCCCGCCCGTAGCCGAGATGCTCGGGGCCTCCCAGCACCGTGAGCGGGAGGACCTCGATGTATGGTCGGAGCGCCTCGTCGGTCGCGTCGGTGCTGCCGTCGTTGTAGACGAGGATCTCATAGTCCCGCGAGTACTCCTGGAACACCTTGCGGATGCGCCACAGGAGAACACCAACGGTCTGTGCTTCGTTGTACGCGGGAATGCAGATGTACAGCACCAAGATCCTCGGGAGGTAGGCAACCGGGAGGGGGCGCGTCGGCCCTATCAAAAGTAGGTACGGTCGGAACCTGGAGCCACCCGTTTGTTGTACCCGAGGGGGTGTACCGCGTTCAGTTGCTGAGGGCAAAGCGGCGACCCGTAACCCGCTGCCAACTGGCACGTCATAGAAATAGTGGGTGACGAGCTCAACGAGCGGATGTGGGCGGGCGCCGGAACAATTGCTGCTTTGGATCACGGCATGAGCCGTCCGTGATGCCATCTCTTGGCATCGCGGGGTATGAACAGGTGACTTGGAGGGGGAGATCATGATTCTCGCCGACACCCGTCATCGGCTGACGCGCGACGATGCACAACTCGCGGCGCGAATACTCGCTCACGATTCGGGCGAGCCGCTCGTGACGTTCGAGTCACGGCTGGCCGATGAAGGAATCGACGCGATACTCGACGACCCGCGTCTTCCCGGAGCGCTACGCAGGCATCCTCGCGGCGCGCACGCCTCGTTCATGCTGTTCGCGTACGTCATGATTCGGCAGGCGCTGCGAAACGCAGGCGAAAACGATCGCGGCCTCGCCGACTACGTCACGTCGATCGTGGTTCATTTCGGCATCCACGACCGCGCGCATCGGATCTCTGATACCGACGACGAGATCTACGACGCCATCGTGCGCCTGTGCGAAGATCTGAACGATCCGGACTTCCGGCGCAGCTTCCTCGTTCGCACGCATCTTGGCAACTACGCGCTGTGGCTGAGCGGGATTTTCCCCGACCACATTGAGCAACGCCGGTGGCGTCGCGGCGGTCCGAATCTCGAATACTACGAGGAGATGGGTCGGCGCGGCTTCCAGCTCGCCGCGGACCACCGCCTAGCCGAAGCGCACGGACTCGCACCTCTCTACGCGACGGCGGCCGAGCGCTTTGGAGTTCTCAGAATCGCGCTGAACGCGGTGAGCGATGCATTGTTCTTCCCGACGGTGCAGACTCCCGAGCGTTTGATGCGCCAAGTGCGCGACGAAGCGCGTTGGCGGCTCGCGACCTGAGCGAGCTCAGTCTCGCCCACTTTCGCGAACCGCCTCAGCGAACGCACCGAACAAACGGCGATCCCAGTCCTCCGCCGTCGCGGTCAGCTCCTCGGGGTGCCACTGGACGCCGAGCATCCACCAGGCCGGGTCCGCCGACTCGACCCCTTCGATGATGTCGTCCTCGCTGCGCGCGACGACGCGCAGGTCAGCGCCGACGTCGTGAACGGATTGATGGTGCGACGAATTGGTGAAGATCAACGTCGCGCCGAGCGCCTGCGACAGCTTCGAACTGGCGTCGACGTCGACGCGGTGCACGCGTTCGGCGCGTTTGCCGGCGGGATCGTGATCGATCGCGCTCGGGCGCTGCGAGGGAATGTCCTGAATCAGCGTCCCGCCCAACGCAACGTTCATGATTTGCACGCCTCGGCAAATAGCGAGCGTCGGAATGCGGAGGGCGCAGGCGGTGCGGGCGAGCGCGAGCTCATACGCGTCGCGTTCGGGGTGCGCCTCGCCGGTAGCGGGGTGGGCTTCTTCACCGAACAGCCGTGGATCCATATCTTCGCCGCCGGTTAATACGAGGCCAGCGACGTCGTTCAGAGCGGCGGCCGCGAGCGATGGATCCATCGGGGGCAAGACGACCGGAATGAGGCCCGCCGACGCCAGCGCGCTCGTATACGCCTCGTTGACGCGGACGCGCGGGACGTTGCGAATGACTTCGGTGGTCGCGCTGACGATGACGAATGGTGCGAACGGCATTTGCGTAGTGCGCGGTTGCGGGTGTGCGGATACGATCTGTATCGTACACGCCTCGGTCTCACTCAGCCAACGGGTCCCATGGCGTTCGAGGGTTTTCGCCGTTCATTCGACGAGTTGCTCACGCGCGCGACGCGTCCGGAAGACCGTCGCGTCGTCGCGTCGCGCATGCGCGACACGCTCGTGCAAGCCAAGGCCGGGTTGAACGACTTGCGGGACGGACTCGACAAGGCCCGGTACCGGCTCAAGGTCGAAGAGCGCGAGCTCGAGACGGTTCGACGGAGAAAGGGTCTGGCCGAGGGCATCGGGGATCAGCAGACGGTCGACATCGCGGCGAAGTACGAGCAGATGCACGCCGAACGTGTGGAGATTCTCCGCCAGAAAGTGGCCGCGGAGGAAGCGGAGCTCGTACTGGCCGAGCGCGACGTCAACCAAATGTCTGTCGAGTTGAAGGCGGTGCTTGCGGGGACCGATCCGCGTGGCGCCGCTTCGGCGATCGATTCACCCGACGTCACCGAGGCCGACAGCGCCGGCATTCGCGACGAGATCGATTCGCTCAGCAGAGCGCGCGACCGCGCGGACCGCGAAGCCGAGGCAGCGCGCCGGTTGGACGAGCTCAAGCGCCGCATGGGGAAGTAGTCGTCAGCGACATGCGAATTGTCGTATGCGGCGCGACGCTGCTGCTGACCGCCGGGGTGGGGGCCGGGCGTTTGGCCGCGCAAGACACGACGACCGCCGCCTGCGCCGGCCAGCGGATTGGCGACATCGTCATTCACACGTCGGCGCCGACGCTGGCGATACTCCGCAAGATTCCCGTGTTGGCGCAGATGGCGACGGCGATCCACACGACGACGCAGCCGAATGTGATTCGTCGCTTTCTGCTCCTCCGCGAGGGCGACACATGCGACGAGCTGCGACGCGCCGAGTCGGAGCGAATTCTTCGAGCGCAACCGTTCATCGCCGAGGCGTCGGTGCGCGCCGTGTCGAATTCCGATGGAGGCGTCGACCTCGATGTCGTCACGACCGACGAAATCGCACTCGTGTTCACCGGCGCCGCGCACGCGGGGTCGCCACCGATTCGTCTGCTTCGAATCGGCGATTCGAATTTGAACGGCGAGGGGATTTACCTGGCCGGTGATTGGCGCGACGGCGGCGCGTTCCGCGACGGCTTTGGCGCGAAGTTCGTGGACAACCAGGCCCTCGGTCGACCATACGCGTTTCGCGCTGAGGGGAGTCGGACTCCGCTCGGAGACTATTGGGAGGCCGATGCGACGCATCCGTTCTACACGGACATCCAGCGGCTCGCCTGGCTCGCTCGGGGCGGAGCGAGCGACGATTACGTCCAATTCATGAACGACATCAATTCGAGTCACGCATTACGACTCACGCGTCGCTACTTCGACGTTGGCGGAGTCTTTCGGATTGGACCGCCGGGACGACTCAGCCTCTTCGGCGCCTCGGTCTCCGGCGATGACGAGCGTCCGGGTTTGATGCCGGTGTTGATCACGAACAAGGGGTTCGCGCCGGACACGAATCCAACGCTGCGCGACCGATACGTCGAGCACCGCATTGCGCGTATCAATACGCTGTGGGGCGTTCGCGACATCGGCTTCGCGCGCGTGCGAGGATTCGATGCGCTGACGGCGACGCAGGATTTGCCGGTCGGCTTTCAACTCGGCACGCTGTTCGGACGGAGTTTGTCGGTGCTCGGCTCGCGCGACGACGACATGTTCATGGCGGGCGACCTGTACATCGGCGCAGCGGGACGAAACAACGGCATTCGCGTGCAGCTCGAGGGCGAAGGCCGGCGCAACAACAGCGACCAGCGCTGGGACGGTTTGCTGGCGAGCGGGCATGCGCTGCAATATTTCAAGGGCGCGCGCACGAATACCGCGACGGCGTCGGTCGAGTTCAGCGGCGGTTGGCATCAGCGCATTCCGTTCAACCTCACGTTGAGCGATCCCGAAGGCGGGGTTCGCGCCTTCGCGTCGTCGAACACGCCCGGCGGGCAACGGCTCGTGGCGCGGCTCGAGGATCGTCAGTTCGTGGGGCGGCCGTTCGGATGGGGCGATCTGGGCGTCGGAGCGTTCGTCGACGCCGGTCGATTGTGGGCAGGCGACATTCCCTACGGCGTCACGACGCCGATCCGTTCGTCGGTCGGGGTCAGCCTGCTCGCGGCGATCCCGTCGAACTCAGCGCGGCTGTGGCGACTCGACCTCGCGATCGCGAAGAACCCGGAACCCGGCGGTCATCATTTCGAGATCCGATTAGGGAACACGAATAAGACATCGTTCTTTCTCGCCGAGCCGTCGGACGTCGCGGCGACTCGCGAGCGCACGGTTCCGTCGAGCGTGTTCCGCTGGCCGCAGTGAGGGTGGCGGGTCTAAAACTGCTCGTTTCCCGTTTTCCGGACTAGCGTTCTCCGATTTCCGTTCTCCGCTGTCAGTCGCGCGCGGCTCCGGGACGGTTCTCGATAAAGCGGGCTTCGGCGGCCGCGCGTTTTATTGGGTGGACGCCGTGAACATCCAAGAACCGTCGTGGTCCATTAGTCACTGAATAACTGAACACTGACAGCGGAAAACGGAGAACGCCGAGTTCGGAAAACACAAAACGGACAACGCGACAGCCCCAACGACGTCAGCAGATCCTTCGCTTGGCTCAGGATGACAACAATCGGAGAGTAGCTATGCCTGCACGGTGGCGGTCAGCCGCTTGAGTAACGGTACGAACAGCAGCATCAATGCTGCCGCGCCGAACCCGGCGACGACGAAGATCATGTAGAACCCGTGATTGGTTGCGCTCACCGATTGAATGAAGCCACCGAGCCCAGTGGCGGGTGCTTGCGGCGCCTCGCCTGGTGTCGGAGTGAACGCGGCGAGCGCCCCGGCGATCTTGTTCGCGGCGGCGTTGGCGAGGAACCAGACACCCATGAGTAGCGATGCGAAGCGGGCGGGCGCCACCTTCGTCACATACGACAGGCCCACTGGCGACAAGCAGAGCTCACCCAACGTGTGGAACGTGTACGCGGCAACGAGCCAGAAAGGACTGACCAGCACACCTTGATCGGCGCGGGCGCCGCCGATGACCAAAAAGAGGAATCCCACGGCGAGAAGGACGAGTCCGAGGACCATCTTGAGCGCGGTCGACGGTTCGCGTCCACGGCGGCCGAGTGAGGTCCACAGTCCGGCAAAGACGGGCGCGAAAATGAGGATCGCCGCCGGATTCACCGACTGGAACCAGCTCGACGGAATCATGAACGATCCGGCGTGTAGGTCGGTGTTCTTGTCGGCGAACAGATTCATCGAGCTGCCCGCTTGCTCGTACGCCGCCCAAAAAAAGATGACGAAGAACACGACGATGAACAGGGCGATCACCCGTTTCCTTTCCTCGCCGCGCGATCCGAGCAGCGAGATGCCGAGTGCGGCACCGATCACGACCCCCATGAGCACGGCGAGGGAGTTGCCGCTGCCGAGGAACCATCCGACGATCGCGCCGGCCACCGCGCCCGCCCCGCCGCTGCGCACGGGGTTCACGTCTGAACCCGAATTGGAGGAACCCGAATTGGAGTCTGACCCCAATTCAGCGACGGCCCGCGCGTCGGCTGCTTCCTTCCGCGACACCGAAACGCCGATGCCGGGCAGGTAGCGGTCGCGTCCCCACAGGTAGCCAATCAGTCCGAGCACCATACCGACGCCGGCCGCGGCGAAGCCATAATGCCACCCAAAGCGAGTGCTCTGCGCGAGGCCACCGCACACGATCGGTCCGAGGAACGCGCCGGTGTTGATTCCCATGTAGAAGATCGTGAAACCGGAATCGCGGCGCGGATCGCCGACACGGTAGATCTGTCCGACCATCGTCGACACGTTGGATTTGAAAAAGCCGGTGCCGATGATGATGAGCCCAAGGCCGATGTAGAACGCGGTCATTCCCGGGAACGCCAGTGTGAAATGCCCCAGGCTGATGACGATGCTTCCGACGACGAGCGAACGTCGCGTCCCAATGAATCGATCGGCGAGATAGCCGCCGATGACCGGGGTGAGAAACACGAGCATCGTATACGTGCCGTACAAATTCGCCGCGTGCGCGGTATCCCACTTGAGCGCGTTGACGAGGTACAACACGAGGATGGCTCGCATCCCGTAGTAGGAGAATCGCTCCCACATCTCGGTGACGAAGAGCAACCCGAGACCGCGTGGATGTCCGAGCAGCGCGCGGTCATCGAGGACCGGAGGGCGATCCGTGGCTGTCGCGGCGACGTCGACTATTGCAGCCATGCTGGTTGCTGGTTCTGGTTGCTGGCCAGCAACCGTCTACGCGCTGGCCACGACAGGCAAGTACCGAGTCGGGGGTTTCGTGCCGCCGGCGGCTTGTTGTACGCCCCACTCTACCCCAGTCGGAGGCTGTTTGATGCAGGCGACCCAGTGACCCGGCGCTTTTTCCTCCAATGGTGGAACGATCTCGGTGCAGGCCGCGTCCTTTGCCGGATGCTGACAGCGCGGATGAAAGACGCAGCCCGACGGTGGGTTCGCCGGCGACGGGACGTCGCCCTGGAGCATGACGCGTGTCTTCTTGACGTCGGGGTTGGCGATGGGGACCGCCGACAGCAGCGCCTGCGTGTACGGCATGAGCGGCTCGCGATAGAGATCCGCCGCCGTCGCCAGCTCGACGATCTTGCCGAGGTACATCACGGCGACGCGATCGGCGATGTGCTCGACGACCGAGAGATCGTGCGCGATGAAGAGGTAGGCGAGTCCGCGATCGCGCTGCAGATCCTGCATCAGGTTGATGACCTGAGCTTGCACCGAGACGTCGAGCGCCGAGACCGGCTCGTCGCAGACGATGAACGCGGGCTCGACGGCGAGCGCGCGCGCGATGCCGATGCGCTGTCGCTGCCCGCCGGAAAACTCGTGCGGGTAGCGCGACATGTACTCGGCGCGTAGTCCGACTTCGTCGAGCAGTTGCCGCACGCGCGCGTCAGCGGCGGCGCCCTCGGCGATTCTGTGAATGGTGAGACCTTCGCGAATGATCGCGCCCACGGTCATGCGCGGATTGAGCGACGAGAACGGATCCTGGAACATGACTTGGATCTTGCGCCGCAACTTCCGCATCGCCTTCGAGTCGAGCGTGACGAGATTGATGCCGTCGAATTCCACCGAGCCGGCGGTCGGCTCGGTCAGTCGGAGGATCATCCGTCCCGTCGTCGATTTGCCGCAACCCGACTCCCCGACGAGGCCGAGCGTCTCACCGGGCATGACGTCGAACGACACGCCGTCGACGGCTCGCACGAAGCCAGCAGGGCGACCGAATACGCCTTTCTTGATTGGGAAATGCTTCGTCAGTCCGCGCACCGAGAGCAGGGCGCTCATCGCGACGCGCTCCGCTCGCCGGTCAGTGTTGCGACGAGCGGCTCGTGCTTCTCGGCGCGACGCTGTGGCTCGTCGGCGAGATGGCAGCGAGAGGTGTGTCCAGTGCCGATTTGATAAAGCGGCGGATGCTCGGCCGCGCAGCGATCCCACGCATATGGACAGCGATCGTGGAAGCGACAGCCCTTCGGCCACGAGGTGGGAGGAGGCACGGTGCCGGGGATCGTCGCGAGTCGTTCACGCTCGTGGCCGACCTGCGGCATCGCGTTCAGCAAACCCTCGGTGTACGGATGGTGTGCTTGGGCGAACAGCTCGCGCACTGGCGCTTCTTCGACGATCTCGCCGCCGTACATCACGATGACGCGTGAGACGGTTTCGGCGACGACACCCAAATCGTGCGTGATGAGAAGAATCGATGTCCCGAGCCGCTGTTGGAGCTCGCGCAACAGCTCCAAGATCTGTGCTTGGATCGTAACGTCGAGCGCGGTCGTGGGCTCGTCGGCGATGACGAGGGCTGGACTCATGACGAGGGCCATGGCGATGACAACGCGCTGTCGCATGCCGCCTGAGAGTTGGTGAGGATACTCGTGCGCGCGTTGTGCCGGCGAAGGAATGCCGACCGTCTCGAGCATTTGTACGGCGCGATCCCAGGCCTCGCGCTTTGAGCCGGCGTGATGCACGCGGACGACTTCGGCGACTTGATCGCCGATCGTGAAAACCGGATTGAGCGCGGTCATCGGTTCCTGAAAGACCATCGAGATGCGCGCGCCGCGAAGCGCGCGCATCGATTTCTCGTCGATCGTGGCGAGGTCGGTTCCGTCGAAGATGATCTGACTGCCTGGCTCGATACGGCCCGGCGGACGTACGAGGCGAAGGAGCGACAACGCGGTGACTGACTTTCCGCATCCCGATTCCCCGACCAAGCCTACGGTTTCGCCGGCGCCGATCTCGAAGCTGACTCCGTCGACGGCGCGGGCGAGGCCGTTATCGGTGTAGAAGTACGTGCGGAGATCGTGGACCGAGAGTAACGACATGGGGCGAAAGTGACGAAGAGCGGAACTAACGAAGCAAGGGACTAACAAGAGCGGGACTGAAATGGCGGCTTACTTTTTGTCGTCAGTCCATGGTTGGGCCAGGTGAAGCTGCCGTGGATCGAGGACGTCGCGCAAGGCATCGCCGAGTACGTTGAAGGCCAGGACCGTCACGACGATCGCGATGCCGGGGAAGAGAACGACCCACCAGTTGCCGGCGAAGAATGCGACGCCGCTCTCCACGCCGTCGAAGAAGATCGATCCCCAACTGGCTGTTGGCGCTCTGGCTCCGATGCCGAGATAGGATAGACCTGCCTCGAGCGCGATGACGTTGCCGACCGCGAGTGTCGCGGCGACGATGACCGGCGAAATGACGTTCGGCAGGAGATGACGCCACAGAATTCGAGTGTCGCTGGCGCCAATGGCGCGGGCCGCGGCCACATAGTCGAGTTGTTTGGCCGATATCGTTTCAGCGCGAACGAGTCGCGATACGCCGAACCAGCCCGTCGCGCCGAGCAGCACGATCAGGCCGCCGATGGGTACGCGCTCCCAAAGCGTGAGCACGGCGATGAGGAGCAGCACGCGCGGAATCGACAGGCAGCCATCGAGTATGCGCATCATTGCGTTGTCGAGACGGCCGCCAACAAAGCCGGCAATCAGACCGTACGCGGTACCGAGCGTCATTGAGAGGAGCACGGCGAGTGTGGCGACGGCAAGAGACACCCGTGCGCCGCACAAGACGCGCGTCAACACGTCACGACTGTATTGGTCCGTGCCGAACGGGTGCGGCCAAGACGGGGGCGCATTCTTGAGGTTGACGATGTCGAGCTGTTCCACGCAGCTGTAGGAGCTGAAGAACGGCCCGATGCTCGCTGCGAGCACGAGCAGTGCGATGACGCCGAGCCCCCAACGCGCCGACGGGTGGCGCACGAGTCGGCCGAAGGCAGGCGCGACGTTCGATTCGCTACTCACGAATCCTCGGATCGATGGCAACATGGAGTAGATCGGCGAGCACGTTGCCGATGACGACCATGATCGAGCCGACGATGACGATCGCCGTCACAAGATCGTAGTCGCGCGCTGCAATCGCGTTTGCGGCGAGCCATCCCATACCAGGCCAAGAGAAGACCTTCTCGACGAACAGTGCTCCACCGAGCAACGCCGGCAGGAGAAGGCCGAGCATTGTTACCATTGGCGTGAGCGCTGTTCGAAATGCGTGACGCCAGATGATCTGGCGCTCAGGCAGTCCCTTTGCGCGCGCGGTTCGGATGAAATCGGACGGGAGAACCTCGAGCATCGCGGCGCGTTGGTAGCGGGAGATTCCGGCCATCGTGAGCAGGGTGAGCGATGCGACGGGCAGCACGAGGTGACGCACGCGATCGATGAATGCTTGCCATGGGCTCATGTAATCGTGCAGCACCTGGTCGACGATGTTCCCGGCTGGGAGAATCGGCCACCAGTACGCGAAGACGAGGAGCACCATGAGTGCGCCCCAAAAGTCCGGGAGTGAATAAAGGAGCATGAGCACGCCCGAGCTGAGGCGATCGAACCATCTGCCACGTCGCACGGCTTGAGCGACGCCGATGACGAGTCCGAGAATGAAGCTCAGGCCGAGCGACACGCCGGTGAGGAGCAGCGTGCGCGGGATCGCTTGGGCGAGCGCCGTGGACACGTCCTCGTGCAACTGGAACGAGTAGCCGAGTTGGCCATGCGCCGCGCTGGTCACGTAGCGAGCGAACTGCTCGGGGAGCGGGCGGTCGTAGCCGAATTGCGCGCGCCAGTGTTCTCTAATCGCCGGTGTGACGTTGGGCGCGTCGTATGAGAATGGGTCGCCCGGCGCCGAACGAATAACGAAGAAGCTGATCGTCGTCACGATCAGGACGACGATCAGCGACTGGGCGAGACGGGCGACGAAGAGTCGCCGCACGATTTACCGTTTGACGGGCGTCAGCCCGATCCGGTCGCGGTCGATACGCTTGTCGGCGGGGATCGACCAGTCAGCCAGGTTGGCCCACCATTCGTCGACGCGCATTGGGGCCGTAGTGATGCGGCGGTTCACGGCGGACACGACGACGAAGTCGTAAAGCCAGATCGCCGGTGCGTCGTCGATGATTCTCTGGAATGCGGCTGAGGAGTACGACTTCAGTTTCACCGGATCGAACGACGACGTGGCACTGTCGAGTAGCGCATCCACCGCGTGGTTCGAGTACCGCAAATAGTTCTGGCCCGTCGGTCCGATGCCGGCGGTCGACCAGTTCTGTTTCGTGCCGCTTGGGCTCGGATCGGGAGTGTACCCGCCGACAAGCGCGTCGAAGTCATAGCCTTGGACGCGGGCCTGCATGGCACCAGGGTCCAACTGATCCAGGTCAACCTGGACGCCCAGCTTTCGAAATTGATCTTGAAGCAGCACGCCGTACCTGAGCCGCGGGACACTGGACGAAGGAACGAGCAAGGTGAAGCGAAGGGGACGTCCATTCTTCACTCGAATCCCACCGGTACCGACCTTCCACCCTGCGGAGTCCAGAAGCGACCTGGCCGCTGCCGTATCGAACGCAGGAATGCGGAGCGTGCTGTCGCCGTATGAAAAAACCATTGGGAACGGTCCGTGTGCCAACCGTCCCATTCCGCCGAAAACATTGCGCAGCATCCCGACTCGATCGACCGACATTGACAGCGCGCGGCGAACCCTGACGTCGGAGAAAATGGGATGCGCATTCTTCTTTGCCTTCGGGTCGAACTGATTCATCCCCATGAACGCATATGATGCCTGGGGCCGCACCAAGGGCCGCGCGGCTGCGCTGCTGTCGAGCTTGGGGGCTTGGTCGAGCGGGAAGATGTCCATGAAATCGGCCTGACCGCTCAGGACCTGCGTCGCGGCGGCGGCCGGCGCGACGGGAGTGATGATGAGGCGATCCAACTTTGCTCGTCCGCGATAGTTCGCCGTGTCGGCGATCAGCTCGAGTCGGGTTCCGGCGTCCCATTTCACGAACCGAAAGCGGCCCGTTCCAATCGGCTTCCGTGTGATCTCTGACGTATGGAGCTGTTCGGGTGGAATCGACCCGAATGCATGCTCGGGCATAATGATGAGCTGATACGCGACATCGTAGAACTGCTCCGGCGTCCGTTTCTTGAACCAGACGACCGGCGTCAGCGAGTCGCGCACCGAGACAGAATCGATGTTGGTGAGCAACGGCGCCGTGGGTGATCCAACCTTGGGATCGGAAAAGACCTTGAAGCTGTAACGAACATCGCTCGCGGTAACGGGCTTTCCGTCATGGAATCGCGCCTGCGGATCCAGCGCGAAGGCGATGGACAACGAGTCGGGAGCCCACGTCCAGCTCTTGGCAAGCAGCGGCGCGAATCCCTTGTCTCCGATCGTCTGAAGCGCCGGCCCAATCTCGGCGAGCCGTTCATAGACGAGATCCTGCACTATCCGTCCGATCAAGTCGCTGACATACGGCGGAAAGAGATCGATCGCATCGGCCGGAGCGGCGTAGATCATTGTTCCGCCGGTCGCGCCAGCGGACTGAGGCCCTTCCTTCGAGCTACAACCCGAAAGGATAGTTACAACCGCGATGACGACGATTGACGAACGCATGGAGACGGGGGCGGTGGGCGGGTGGTAGGGAGACCAGGCGGACATCATCGCCGCCAGGTCCATGCATCATCTACGTATCGGACGACGAGTGCCGACGCTCGGGCACGCAACTCGTCGTCGACGGCGAGCTCTCGAGCATTCGCATCTTCGAGATTGCGCACCGCCTCGGCAAGGGCGCCACCGACGACGGACACATCGGGCGTGCTGCCGAGCGCGTCGCTCAACGTCGCCGGGGCGGGGATTTCGCCCGGCCCGTCGAGCGCCAATGTGGCGAGCAAACTCTGGTCGTCGGCAATCAAGATCGAACCGTGCTGCAACAGCGCGTCCTCAGATCGCCATTGCGCGCTGCCAGCCAACTTGCGTCCGTCGAGCGTCAACTCGCCCGCCGCCGGCTCATCGAAACAGGGAGCCATGCCCGGTGTCGCGCTCCGCGTCGCGGGGGCAGCCACGCTTGCCGACACGCCTAAGCTTTGAAGGCCCGACAACAACAGGCGGTTAATTCGCTCATAGGATTCGCGGAGATCGCCGGCATCACGAACCGGGGCGGTCACGCTGTACGTAATCTCCCTGTCGTGTAGGATGGCCCTGCCGCCGGTGGGTCGACGCACCACGTCCAACCCGAGCTCGTGAACCCTGCTCAGATCATAGCGCCCGCGAGCGGATTGATTTCGCCCCAGCGAAATGGTCGGCGTGCTCCACGAGTAGACACGCAGGACCCATTCGTCCGTTTGACGCGCCCGGTCCATCAGCGCCTCGTCGAGGGCCATGTTCTCAGCACCGCTCGCCGGCGGGGTAATGAGCAGGCGCCAGTTCTGTCGGGGCATTGCCTCAAGGAGGGTGGGGCATTCGACCACAGCACACGGCTTGACCCTAACATAAATTGAGTCGGCCCTTCAGAGGACTCCATGAGTAACCAAAGTCAGGAAATGTCCGCCGCCGATGCGGCGAGCTTTGTTCCGCGCCACATCGGTCCGACGCCGGACGATGTCCTCGCGATGCTCGATCTGCTCGGGTACGACTCCCTGGACGCCTTAATCGACGCGACCGTCCCGCGCGGCATACGCATGGCGAAGTCGCTCGACATCCACGCGCCCATGAGCGAGTACGAAGCGCTCTCGAGCCTGCGCACGATCGCCCAGCGCAATCAGATTTTCCGATCGTACCTCGGTCTCGGCTACCACGACTGTGTCACTCCGCCGGTGATCCAGAGAAACGTGCTGGAGAGCCCGGGATGGTACACCGCCTACACACCCTATCAGGCCGAGATAGCGCAGGGTCGTCTCGAGGCGTTGCTCGCATTCCAAACGGTTGTGAAGGATCTGACCGGCCTCGAGATCGCGAACGCCTCGCTGCTCGACGAGGGAACGGCCGCCGCCGAGGCAATGGCGATGTCGTATGCGGCGAGGGGAAAGCCTGGCAAGGAAGTGTTCTTCGTCTCCGACGAATGCCATCCGCAGACGATCGAGGTCGTCAAGACACGCGCCCACGCGCGCGGCGTGACGGTCGTCGTGGGCGACTGGAGAAAGGCCCCGATCGGAAACGAAGTGTTCGGTGCGCTGATCCAGTACCCAGCGACCGACGGCGCGGTGCACGACTACCGTCAGTTCTGCGAGCGCGTACACGCGATCGAGGCGCTGGTCACGGTCGCGAGCGACTTGATGGCTCTCGTGCTGCTCGCGCCGCCGGGCGAATGGGGCGCCGACGTCTGCGTGGGCAACTCGCAGCGGTTCGGCGTTCCACTGGGGTATGGCGGACCGCACGCCGCGTTCTTCGCGACCAAGGACGAGTTCAAGCGCCAACTCCCGGGGCGAATCATCGGCGTCTCTCGCGACGCGGACGGAAAGCCCGCCCTTCGCATGGCACTGCAGACGCGCGAACAGCACATCCGGCGCGAGAAAGCGACGAGCAATGTGTGCACGGCCCAAGTGCTGCTCGCCGTCATCGCCGGCATGTACGCGGTGTGGCACGGACCAGAGCGGCTCACGGCAATCGCGCGTCGCATCCACCAGATGGCCGCCGTGTTGGCCGCCGGGCTCGAGAAGCTCGGCTACTCGCTGTCGGCCGACGACTACTTCGACACGCTCAGCGTCGAGCTGGGCGATCGGGCGACGAGCGAAATCATCAGTGCGGCACGCGCGCGGGGCATCAACCTGCGCGACCTGGGATCACGCGTCGTCGTCGCGCTCGACGAGACGGTGACGCCAGCCGACGTGAACGAGCTGTTGGACGTCTTCGCCGCGGGCAAGGGAGCCGCACCGACGTTCGACGCGCTGTCGAAGACGGTCGACGCGCGCTACGACGAACGGTTCGCGCGCACGACGCCGTTCCTCACGCATCCGGTCTTCAACAGCTTTCATTCCGAGACCGAGATGCTGCGCTACCTCAAGCGGCTCGAGTCGAGGGACCTCTCGCTCACGACGTCGATGATTCCACTCGGCTCGTGCACGATGAAGCTGAACGCCACCGCCGAGATGTATCCGGTGACCTGGCCCGCGTTCGGGAAGATTCATCCCTATGCGCCGTTGGAACAGACGCGCGGCTATGCCGATCTGTTTTCACGGCTCGAGACGGCGTTGAAGGAGATCACCGGCTTTGCCGCCGTCTCGCTGCAGCCGAACGCGGGGTCGCAGGGTGAATACGCCGGGCTGCTCGTGATTCGGAAGTATCACGAATCGCGCGGGCAATCGCACCGCACGGTCTGTCTGATTCCACAGTCGGCGCACGGAACGAATCCGGCGAGCGCCGTAATGGCGGGGATGAAGGTCGTCGTGGTGAAGACCGACGACAACGGCAACATCGATATCGCTGATCTCGAGGCGAAGGCCAACGCGAACGCGGAGAATCTCGCCGCGCTCATGGTCACGTATCCGTCGACGCACGGCGTGTTCGAGGAAGGGATCACCGACATCTGCCGCATCGTGCATCAGTACGGCGGACAGGTGTATCTCGACGGCGCGAACATGAACGCGATGGTCGGGTTGTCCAGGCCCGGCGACATCGGGGCCGACGTCTGCCACCTGAACTTGCACAAGACGTTCTGCATCCCACACGGCGGCGGCGGTCCGGGCATGGGTCCGATCGGCGTCGCCAAACACTTGGTGGAGTTCCTGCCCGGCAACCCGATCATTCGTGTCGGTGGCGATCACTCGGCCGGCGTCGTGTCGGCGGCGCCGTGGGGAAGCGCGAGCATTCTGCCAATCTCGATGATGTACATCGACATGATGGGTGGCGAAGGTCTGACTGAAGCGACGAAGGTCGCGATCTTGAACGCCAACTACATCGCGAAGCGTCTCGAGCCGCACTATCCGGTGCTGTACAAGGGCAAGAACGGAACGATCGCTCACGAGTGCATCGTCGATCCTCGGTCGCTCAAGAGCTCAGCAGGCGTGGAAGTCGAGGACATCGCCAAGAGGCTGATGGACTACGGGTTCCACGCGCCGACAGTCTCGTTCCCGGTGGCGGGGACGCTGATGATCGAGCCGACGGAAAGCGAATCGAAGGCCGAGCTCGATCGCTTTTGCGACGCGTTGATCGCGATTCGAGAGGAGATCAGAGAAATCGAGTTGGGGATTTCTGATCGCCAAGACAATCCGCTCAAGCATGCGCCGCATCCGCTCAGCCGGGTCGTCAGCGACAAGTGGGAGCACGCGTACGGTCGTGAGCGGGCGGCGTTCCCCGCGTCGTGGACCAGACTACACAAGTTCTGGCCGGCGGTGGGGCGAGTGGAGAGTGCGTACGGGGACCGAAACCTCGTGTGCTCGTGCGTGCCGACGGATGCGTACGCGGAGGCGGTCATTTCGGGCGATTGAAGGCGCGTGGCATCCTGAGGAGCGAAACGACGACGGATCTGCTGTCCCAACGGCGGCAGATCCTTCGGTTTGCTCAGGATGACAGCAGCCTACTGCCCGAGGTGCGCCGAGTACGCGTCCGCGTTGAGCAGCGCGTCCTTCTCCTTGGCGTCCTTGAGCCGCACCTTGATCATCCACCCGTCGCCATAGGGCGCGGTGTTGACCAGCGCCGGCTCTTTGTCGAGCCGATCGTTGACGGCGACGATGTCGCCCGACAGCGGCGAGTACAACTCCGAAACCGCTTTCACCGCTTCGACGGTGCCGAACACATCGTGCTTCGAGAACGAGGTGCCAACCTTGGGTAGCTCGATGTAGACGATGTCGCCCAGCTCGCCCTGCGCGTAGTCCGTAATGCCGATCGCGACGACGTTGCCGTCGTCGGTCGGCTTGACGTACTCATGATCTTCTGTATACAACAAGTCCTTGGGAATCTCGGACACTTATCGCTCCGGTATCGGTAGTCGGATGACTACGCGCGCGGAGTCTACCCGAGACCAAAATGAGTGTCAAGGAAGAACGGCCGGTCGTCGCGGAGCGGACGTGTCGTGAAGCAACGCGTTCCACACGTCTTGCACGCGGCGCTCGAGTTGCGTGAGTGTGCCGTCGTTCTCGATGATGAAATCGGCGCGCGCGCGTTTGAGCTCGGCCGGCATCTGCGCGGCGATCATGTCCATCGCCTCGGTTTCTTGCAGTCCGCGATCCTTCACCAATCGGTCGAGACGCACCGCGCGGTGCGCGTCGACGAGAATGATCCGATCGAATCGATCGGTCATGTGTCGCTCGAACAGCAGAGGAATATCGCAAACGACGACGCGGTCGCCCCGCTTGCGAGCTTGATCAACGAGCCGGGTGCGCAGCCGCTCGACCTCGGGATGGACGATCGCGTTAAGTTCTTCGAGTTGTTCGTGGTCGGTGAAAACGATTCGACGCAGGGCCCCGCGATCGATGTGTCCGTCGGGCGCGAGAATTTCGGGACCCCAGCGCGCGACGATCTTATCGTAGCCTGGCGTGCCGAGCTCGACCGCCCGGCGGGCAAGGACGTCGGCGTCGATGATCGTGGCGCCGCGCTCCGAGAGCAGTTGGGCCACCGTCGACTTTCCACTTCCGATGTTCCCCGTGAGTCCTATCAGTATCATGAGGGATTCCTCGGTTGACGCGCGACGGGGGACGGCGGGGGGGTCGACCCGGCGTGCCCAAGCTACGGGAGCCGGCCGAAGGCGTCAACGCTGTCGTCGGTTGGCAGGCCGCAAACATTCGATTCGTGAGGACCAATGCGGGACGACTTTTCTTTGGAAGATGACGTGATCGCGCCTCTGGAAGCTCCTGGCGACAACGATGAAGCCGAGGACGAATTTCGGGAGCTCGTCCGTCGCCAACTTGAGCTCCTCGGCGAGGATCCCGGTCGCGAGGGCCTGCTGCGGACCCCACAGCGCGTGGCGACGTCGCTCGCGTGGCTGACGCGCGGCTACGAGATGGATGTTGACCGTGTGGTCGGGCACGCGCTATTCGACGCCGAGGGCGCGACCAACATGGTGATGGTGCGCGACATCGAGCTGTACAGCTTGTGCGAGCATCACATGCTGCCGTTTTACGGGCGGGCCCACGTCGCGTACATCCCCAACGGCAAGATTGTGGGACTCAGCAAGCTTCCTCGGATCGTCGAGGTGTTCGCCCGCCGGCTGCAGGTGCAGGAACGCCTGACCGAGCAGATCGCGTCGGCATTGGACGATGTGTTGGCACCGATGGGCGTTGGGGTGGTGATCGAGGCGTACCATCTGTGCATGATGATGCGCGGTGTCGAGAAACAGAACTCAAAGACGATCACCAGCGCGGTGCGAGGCCTATTCCGGTCGGACCAGCGCACGCGCGAGGAGTTTCTGACGCTGGCGTATGCGCCGAGGAGTCACGGGTAGGGGCTTCAGGGCGACCACTTCGAGCGGCTACAGCAGCCGAACCTGATCCTCATCCCGACGCGGCACGGAATGACAGGCGCGGCAACGGGCCTCGTACGACTCGGTGCTCCCGACCATGATCGTCGGCGAGTCGTAGCGCGCCGGCTTGCCGCCGATCAGTCGCTGGTTTCGACTGGCGGGATTGCCGCAGATCACGCAGATCGCGTGGAGCTTATCGACCACCTCGGCCACTGCGAGTAATTGCGGCATTGGGCCGAAGGGTTCACCGCGGAAATCGCTGTCCGTGCCGGCCAGGATCACTCGCGTTCCGCGATTCGCGAGCGACGTCGCGAGCTCGACGATCGACGGATCGAGAAACTGCGCTTCGTCGATCGCGACGACTTGTGTCCCCGGTTGAACGAGCTGCGCGATTTGCTCGGGTGTGTCGACTGGGACGGCGTCGACCGATCGGCCGTCGTGGCTCGAGATGCGATAGATCCCGGCGTACCGCTCGTCCAAATGCGACTTGAAGACCTGGACCTTTTTCTTAGCGATGATGGCACGGCGGACGCGGCGGATCAGCTCTTCGCTCTTTCCACTGAACATGACGCCGCAGATCACCTCGATCCAGCCGGCCTGACCGCCGGAGAAATAGCCATCCGAGATCACTCGCGATCCCCTCGGCGAGGCGGCGTGCGTTCGCGACCTCCGCGGCCACCACCGCCGGTCTTTGGCGGATAGCGGCGCGGGCCCGGCGCCGCGCCCCGCTCTCCCCGATCGCCACCTCGTGGGGCTCGATCGCCGTCTCGCGGCGCCCGCTGCTCGTCGCGACGAAGGATCGCGCGACGACCCCGAATGGTGGTGCCGGTCACGCGTTCGATCACTCCGTCGACGACGCCAGGCGACACCTCGACGATGGAATGCGACTCTCGAACCTCGACCTTGCCGACGTCGTCGCTCGTGATGCCACCCTGATTCGTGATCGCGCCAACGAGATCACCAGCCCGAGCGTTGTCGCGCGTTCCGACGTTCACGAAGAGTCGCACCATGGGACCGACGCTCTTCTCTCGCGGAGCCGAAGTGGCCGGCGACATGACGGCGCTCGTTGCCACGACCATCGTTGCGCGCTCTCGCTCGGCCAGCTGCAGCGCGGCGGCCGCTATCTCGATCCCGTCGTAATCTTCGAGCAGGGGCTCCAACGCGATCAGCTCGCGACCGAAGTGGCCTTGCTCGAGCAACTCGCGCAGTTCGGCACGCACTCGCGCGTCGCGATCGCGGGCACGCGCGCCCGAGTCGGCCAGGGTGAATGGTTTGACCGAGCCGCCGGCAGCGAGTGAACGCAGACTCGTCAACTGGCGCGGCTGGATGAGCGCAATGACTCGCTTCGCCGCGCCAGCCGCTTCGCGAAGCTCCTCACGGGAAGCGGGAACGTCGAACAGAACAACGAGCTCGGTACCGGGCGCCGCTGTCAGACCGGCGCGAATGGGCGCGTCGTCGTTCGAATAGCCGAGCGACTGTAGGAGATCCCGGACGCGAACGTCACTGTCCCGATCGCGCACGAACACGACCGCCGACGCCGGGTCGATCGCGTCGAGCGTCCGACGCAACGTGCCGAGTCTCGATTCGGCGGACGTCGTGACGAATTCAATCGGCAGGGGTTGGTCGGCGCTGTTCGTCGGCGCGACCACGCGTCTGGCGCGTCGGGCATACCGCTCGAGCAGCTCCTCCACCGCTGGCGACACTTCCGCCGTGACGACGGTGCGGCTCGCGTCCTTCGGGATTTCCGTCATCAGATTCTCGAGCGCAGTCGTCGCGCCCTGGGCAATGAGCTCATCGACCCACGCGATGGCGACCATACGCACGGCCTCGAGCTTGAGTGCGGCGGCCTTGAGCAGCTCGGCGACTGCGTCCGGTGTGGCGGCGATGACCTGAGCCGGCCGAATCCGAATCAGGCGTGCGGCTCGCCGCGCCGACGTCGCGGCGATGATGCCCATGTTTCGCCCCTCGGTAAGCTTGACTGCGGACGCGGCGAGCGCGGCGGCTAGCTCGACGTCGGAGCTGACGAGCAGGAGTTGGACGTCGCGACTTTGATCGTCCACGCGACCGAGCATTGGGCCCAAGAACTGGGCGATGGACGCCCAATCGTGGGGCATGACATAAACGACATTCTGGCCCCGTGAGACCGCCGCCACTTCGCGTGCATGCTGTTCCACAGCAACACCCCCCGTCCGTCGACCAACGTTGTGGCGTGGCCTTGTCACCGTTCGTAAGATTGCCACTGCCGTCGTGAAGTATAGTCCGCGGCTCTTCCGGTCTCCAATCGATTCGATGACGAGTTACGCTCCCTCAACCAACATCGCAGAACTTCGTGAGTCGGCGACGATCGCCACCTCGGCGCGCGCGAAGGCGCTACGCGCGGCCGGCCGTCCCGTGATCGATCTCGGCGCTGGTGAGCCGGACTTTCCGACGCCGGCGTTCGTGCTGTCCGCCGCGCACGCGGCCCTTGATGCGGGCGCGACGCGGTACACGCAGGTCGAAGGGATCCTTCCCTTGCGAGAGGTCATTGCCGAACGGGCGAGCGCGCTGCACGGCGGCGAGCCGATCACGGCCGACCAGGTCGTCGTTGCGGCGGGGACGAAGCAAGCGCTGTTCAACACGTGCTTCTCTCTGTTCGGCACCGATGACGAAGTTCTGGTGCCGACGCCGGGCTGGACGAGCTATTACGAAATGCTGGCGCTCGCGCGGGCGAAGCCAATTGCCATTCGCGGCGCTCGTGAACGACAACTCAAGGTGTCGCCGAACGATTTGGCGCTCGGGGCGACGCCGCGAACGCGAGGGCTCATTCTCAACTCGCCGTGTAACCCGACCGGTGCCGTGTATTCGCGCAACGAGCTCCGCGATATCGTCGCGCTTGCCGCGGAGCGAGACTGGTGGATCTTGAGCGACGAGATCTACCGGGCGATTTCGTACGATGGCGCGGCGGCGTCATTACTCTCGATCGCGAATTCGATCGACCGATTGGTCGTCGTCGACGGGGTGGCGAAATCGTTCGCGATGACGGGGTGGCGAATCGGCTGGTCGATCGCGCCGCGCACGCTGTCTCGTTCGATGGCCGCGTTGCAATCGCACACCACGTCCAACGCGGCGACGATCTCGCAGCATGCGGCATTGGCCGCGCTCTCGGATCGAACCGCTGCCGCCGACGCGATGTCGAAAATGGTTGGCGAGTTCAGGCAACGGCGCGACGCGGCGCTCGCGCTCTTGAGGCGAGCGTCGATCGAGGTCATCGAGCCACAGGGAGCGTTTTACCTGTACATCCGAGTTGCGGACTCGACGGCGGCGGATCCCGAACCAGGAACGACGTTCGCTCGCCGTCTACTCGAGGAATGTGATGTGGCCGTGGTTCCGGGTGCGGCATTCCGTTCGCCGGAATGGATTCGCGTGTCGTACGCCGCGCCCGCCGAGCAGGTCATGGAGGGGGTGCGGAGGATCATCGCGGCGCGTATATCTTCGGGGTCTTGGGTGTAATCCTGAGGCTTGCCCCGACGAGCGCACGCGACGGAGGGAGTGAGCGACGAAGGGTCTGCCGTCGTCAGAGTAACAACAGATCCTTCGCTTCGCTCAGGATGACAGGCTTCGCTCAGGATGACAGATGAGGGTGACAGCAGGATGACGTGACAGCCCAAACTGGCAACGCGGCGCTACGGCTCGCGGGAATTTGAGGACGCGCGACGCCGCGCGGTAAGCAAGATTCGTCAGTCGATTCAAGGAGAACGTGGTGAAGATCGCTGTTGAGGTTCCGCCCGTCGGACATGCGCCGCCCGAGGTGGAGTACCGGTGGGATGCCGACACGGACATCCTTTCGGCTCAGCTCTCGCCGCCCGCGGCGGGCGAGGGAATGTCCGGCTCGGTCGGATTGGAGGGGACCGACGGCTCGTGGCTGATCCTCGATGTCGCGGCCGGCCGCATCAATGGCGTCGAAGTGGCTGTATGGCCGGACGTTCGCAAGCTGCCGGTGCTCAATCCGCCTGGGCAGGTCGAAGACGCGCACGTCGTCGTGCCATCGCGCCAATCGCAACGCGACATCGCCTCGCTCGAGATGGACACCCGACTCGTTGCCGAGGCTGATCACGAGCAACGCACCTTTCACTTCAGGCTGGGCAAACCGCGGATTACTCGCACGATCCGACTCGCCAGAAATCTTCTGGTCGACGTGGATGAAAAGAGCCGCATCTCCGGTCTTTGGCTGCTCAACGTTCCACCCTGTCCAACCGAGTCGTGATCACCACCATCGTCCTCATTCGCGTCGACCCGACCCTGATTCCCACCGCGGCCAACATGCTCGCCGGGGTGGATGGCGTGGCCGAAGTCTATTCCGTATCGGGCGATTGGGACCTCGTCGCGATCGTACGCGTCCCGCAGTACGATCAAATCGCTCACGTCGTGACCGAGGTGTTCCCGACGGTCCCGGGAATTCAGCGCACCCAGACGCTCACGGCCTTTCGCGCCTATTCGCGGAAAGATCTGCAGCAGGCCTGGGACATCGGCGTCGAATAACGATGGCGGATCGAGCCGGCGATTACATCGCGGGATTATTTGGTGCCGAGGACGAGCTGCTCGCCTCGTTGCGCGAAGAAGCCGATCGGACCGGGCTCCCGCCGATCGCGATCTCGGCTGACGAAGGCCGGCTACTTCAGGTATTGCTCACGGCAATCACCGCCCGGCGTGTCCTCGAAGTCGGAACGCTTGGCGGATACTCGGCGATTTGCATGGCGCGCGCGTTGCCGCCGGACGGACGGTTGCTGTCGATCGAGATCGAGGAGTCGCACGCCACGTTCGCGCGCAAATATGTCGAGCGGGCGGCGCTGAGCGATCGAATCGAGGTTCGCGTTGGTCGCGCGCTCGATGTGCTTCCGTCGCTCGACGGCGAACGATTCGACGCGGTGTTTCTCGACGCCGACAAGGAGCCGCTACCCACCTACTTCGAGTGGGCGCTTCGGCTCGTGCGGCCGGGCGGGCTCATCATCGGTGACAATGCACTGTGGGGCGGCCGCGTGTACGACGGCGACGAATCGGACGACCGCACGCGCGCGGTTCGCGAATTCAATCGTCGAATGGCTACCGACCCTCGCGTGCTCGGCATCATCGTCCCGACGCACGACGGAGTCGCGGTCGCGGTCGTGCGGTGAGCTCGGCGCGAGCGCCCGGCGACCATTTCTCCTCGGTGTCGGCGGGGTACTCCGCATTTCGGCCGCGCTATCCGCGCGCGTTGTTCGAGTTCTTGGCCTCGATCGCGCCGGGCCACCGACTGGCCTGGGATTGCGGCGCTGGAAGCGGTCAGGCGACGGTCGATCTCGCCGAGTATTTCGATGAGGTGATCGGGACGGACGTCAGCGCGGAGCAGATTGCGCGCGCGCCGAAGCACCCGAAGATCACATGGGTCGTGTCGCCCGCGGAATCGACGCCGCTGGCCGCGGGCTCGGTCGATCTGATCACCGTTGCGCAAGCGTTGCACTGGTTCGATCATGCGCGATTCAACGCCGAGGTGCGACGGGTCGCGGCTCGTGGAGGCGCGATTGCGGCGTGGACCTATGCCGCACCGCGGATGGATGGCGCGGTTGGCGAGGTATTACGACACTTCATGTTCGAGACACTCGGAGCATACTGGCCACCCGAGCGGCGCTACGTCGACGACGAGTATCGGTCGATTCCGTTCCCGTTCGATCGAACACCGCCGCCCGCCTTCGTCCTTGAAGAACACTGGAACCTCGAGCAGGTCGTCGGCTATATGCGAACCTGGTCGGCGGCCACACGATACCGTGCTGCGCACAAGGATGATCCGGTGATTCCGATCGAGCGCGAGCTGGACAAACTCTGGGGCGATGCCGCACAGCCAAAGCGAATCGGCTGGCCCTTGATCGTCGTTGCCGGCCACGTGACGCGGTGAGCGCCCGAGGATGGATTTCCTTGTCGCGATGATGCGCGCGCGTTAGAGTGGTCTCGATGTCCGCGGTCTCGCTCACCCCACCCGCTTCACCTCACGCATCGTTCTCGTCAGTCGCCCGTGCATTGGCTGGATTGCTGCCGAACTCGCAATCGGTCGACAGCGGATTGGCGCTCGAGCTCACGACGGCGAACACGCAACCGGCGCGGCTGATCAGCGCGGCCGTCATCGAAGGTCGTGCGTTGCGGGCGCGACGCGTGTTCGAAGCGCCAGTCGTCGGATTTGCCGCGTTCCTCGACGGAACGCAACAGAGCTTCGTCGCATGCCACCTGCCTGGTGGCGTCCCGATCGTCTACGGTACGGTCGGCGCGGTAATTCGAGATCGTCGCAACCAGCGTCTGTTCACCTGGCGTCACGCGGTGGAACATCGCCTGTATGCGCCGCGGGCCAACGTGTCATCGGCCGTCTGGCGCAGCTTGACCGAGATCGGCGTCGCCGTCCACGACACCAGCGAGGCGGAGGCGTCGGAAACCGCGTCGGAACATCCGCACGCGTTGCGGGAGGCCGCGGTGCACCGGGTGCAGAAGGATCGCGAGCTCGCCGAGCAATCGCTGGCGCTCGAATGGTGCTCGCGCGAGGAGCGACCGCTATTCATGGACGGTGGAATCAGCGGCTCCGAACGCGTGGCGCGGGCGGCCTGTGCGATTGGCGTGATCAAGAGTCACCGCACGCTCTACGCGAGCGGTGACGCGCTCGTCGCCGTGCTCGGCCTGGGCTACGCCGAACGCTCGAGTGTGTTTCTCGTCACGTCGCCAAAGCGAGCCAGCGTCGCGAGCTGGTATTTGCGCATTCGCGATCCGCGCGGCCAAGATCCGATGTGGGGATTGGTGCGCCTCGAGGTCGCGCCGCCGGGAGCGGGGGGCGATGGCGACGTCGGTCGTCGCGCTGACGAGGTCTCGCGGTGGATTCTCGCCGAGGTCGCGCCGGTGGCGCTGCCCGACGGACGATGGGACAAGATGGTCTACGGAGTTCGCGACTGCGAGGAATTTCTTCGGGCGGTCATGTGAACAATGAGGATTCTGTGAAGCCTTGCTCGCGCTGCGTCCCATGACGGACTCACCGCTTTCGCCGGAAGTCACGAGCGCGCCGCTCGGCCGTGTCGTCGCCACGGAGCGCAAGCCGAACACGCCGCACGAATTCCATTTCTGGACGGCGCTCGATTCGCCGGTCGGCATCGGCACGATCGTGCGCGTCGAGGGCGCGTTGCCGGTGAATGGTCAGATCCCGACGATTTACGGAATCGTCGTCGAAGGATTCAGCTACACCGACCTGCAAACGCCGATTCACGACATGCTCGGGCACGACGGCACGCCCGGCGGCGCGTCGTTCGGCGCGACGGAGCGCGCCGAGATCCGTCTCTACACCGCGGCCGTGTTGCGCCAGCTGCCCGAGGAGCCTCTCCAGCCGGTGCCGATGGGCCGAGTGTTCCTCGCCGACAATGACGATGTCGCCGTCGCGTTGCGTATGGATAGCTATTTGCGCGACGGCGCGAACACGGGAATTCCGATCGGCGTCTACCGCGCCGGTGGCACCGACGCGCCGATCTACGTCGATGCTGATTTCCTCATCGGTCCCGAGGCGGCGCACCTGAATATCACCGGCGTCTCGGGCCTGGCGACGAAAACGAGCGCGATCGAATGGATCCTGTCATCGATTTTCACGCACTTCCCGGCGCAAAAGGGCTCCGTTGCCGCAGTCTGCTTCAACGTGAAGGGGCCCGATCTCTGCTTTCTCGATCAGCCGGGACCAGTCGACGAAGCGGACGCCGCGCTCTACGAAAAGTGCGGCGTCCCGGTCAAGCCGTTCGAGCATGTGCAATACTTCGCGCCGTACAAAGCCGACGGCTATTCGCTCAACACGCTTCGCTCGAACGACGCGCTGCTTCATAACGTGTCGTCGCTCACATGGGGCCTTCGCGAGGTGTTGCAGTACGCCGAGGTGCTGCTCAACAAGGACGACGTCGATGCCAAGGCCGACGCGCTGATCGACTTCATTCGCGAGCGCATCGTCGATCGCGACTTCAGCGATCCGTTACTCGGCAACAAGCGCTATCTCGTCCGCTCGTTTGCCGACTTGGAACAATGGTTTCGCGACGTGCTCTCCGGATTGGAAGGAAAGAACAGCGACGGCTGGCGCACGCACCATGTCGCGACGATCCGCAAAGTGCGGAACCGGCTATCGAACATCTCCACGCGATGCGCCGGCCTCGTGACCGACGACGGCGCCGTGAGCGACCTCCCGTTCGGGAGCTTTCAGGACCGGACGGTGTACGTGATCGACGTCGCCTCGCTCGAGGAAGACGCCCAGGACCTGATCTTTGCGCGGGTCGTGACCCGCCTTCGCGAGCACTTGGAAAAGCGCGACCTCGGCGTGAACCACGTCGTCGTGTTCGTCGACGAGCTGAACAAATACGCACCCAACGATGGACCAGAAACCTACGTTCGAAAAATGTTGCTCGATCTCGCTGAGCGCGGCCGCTATCTCGGCCTCGTGCTGTTCAGCGCGCAGCAGTTTCGATCGCAGGTGCATCGGCGGGTCGTCGGCAATTCGGGGACGGCGTTGTACGGGCGCATGGACGCCGACGAGCTCGCGACGCCCGGCTACGCGGTGTTGAGCCCGGCCGTGAAGATCAAGCTGGCCACGTTGGAGAAAGGACAGTTGATGGTGCGTCATCCACATTTCACGCAACCGATTTTCGTGCGATTCCCTCGCCCCGCGGTGATGCGCGGGCGCGATGGCGCCGAACGTTATCCGCAGGCGGTGGATATCGATCTCGAGGCCGCCGTCGTGCGCAGTCTTCGCACACTCGACCCCACGATCACGCTCGGCTGGGTTCAGCAAGCGGTCGGGATTCGCGAAGAGGATGAGATCGTTCGCGCGCGCAACGCGACGATGCGCGAGCGACCGGCCGACGTCCGCAAGTTTTTCCTATCACAACTTCGGCCGTTGGTGGCTGCGCAGACTGTCGCGCGTCCCACGACCGCCGCTGTTCGGTCGGCTCCGGCCGACGATCCGTACGGCTTCTAGTCGTCCATGTCCGCGATGCGGTCTCGTCGTCTCATCGCGGTCCTCGCGATCGGAGCGCTGACGCCAAGGGTCACGAGGCCGGCGGTCGCTCAAATGGTCGTGCTTCAGGTCAAGCCGCATGTTGGCGACACGTTGCGCATGCGGCTCGATCAGGAAAGCGAGATGACCGGCGTGCGTCGCACCAACACCGGCGAATCGAGTGCCTTCGTCGTCAACAGCATGAAGATGTTTTCGCGCGCCATCGTCGAGGGCAGCACGGATAACGGTACGACGCTGCTGGCCGTGACCGACTCGCTGGTGCTGTCCACGTCGGACGAACGTTCGAGGGCCGCTGCCGCCCAGGCCGCGGCGCAGATGCGCGGGCAACGGCTCCGGTTCCGCGTGGCGCCGGACGGCACCGTCTCCATGGCGGAGTCGAACGACGCAGCGTCGCGCGAGGTGGCCCAGGTCGTCTCGCTCATGCCGGCCGCGTTCCCGAAAGGACCGATCAAAGTCGGAGAGAGCTGGATCCGCGAGATGCCGCTTCCCGTCGGCTCGCAGTTCGGCTCACTGTTGTCGGGCAAGCTGCACGTCACCTTCCGACTCGACTCGCTGACCCACAATCACGAATGGGCGTTCGTCTCGATGCGCGGTGAAGTGCAGCCGGCGACCGGGCCAGGCGCGGCATTTGGTGCGACGCTCGAGAAGGGATTTGTGAACGGCACGATGCTCGTCGATCAACGACGCGGGTGGCTTACGGAGTCGTGGTTCAGCATTGTCATAAGCTCGACGACCAACGGTCCCGCCGTCAGCGGCATTCTCTCCATGCACATGCAAATGCGCATCACGCAGCACATGCACACCATGGACAGGCGTTAGATTACAGCGGAGGTTTCACGCCGCATGCGCCTGGTCCATCTCTCCGATCTTCACCTTGGTTACCGGCAGTATCAGCGGCTCACTCCCGGCGGAGTCAATCAGCGGGAGGCGGACGTCGCCGCGACGTTTCGCACGGCCATTGATCGCGTCATCGCCCTCGATCCCGACCTGATCGTCGTTGCCGGGGACGTGTTTCACGCCGTGCGGCCGCCGAACCAGGCGATTCTCCACGCGTTCATGCAGTTCGGGCGACTCGTCCAGGCGCTGCCGAACGCCAAGATAATTCTCGTCGCCGGCAACCACGACTCGCCACGCTCGGCTGAGACCGGCGGTATTCTCCAGCTGTTCGCGCAGCTCGGGCTTCACGTCGTGGACCGCGAGCCGCGTCGCCTCTCGTTTCCCGACCGTGATCTGTCGGTCTTCGCGGTCCCAGACGTACCAGGGCTTGTCAGACCGTCGCTCAACCGCGAGGGCGACGCCCGCTACAACGTGTTGGTCATTCATGGCGAGGTGCAGGGGATGCTTCCCGACAACGCCATGCCCGGCGATCGTGCGTCGGTCCAGTTCACACACGCGGAGCTCGCCGCCGCGCGCTGGGACTACGTCGCGCTCGGACACTATCACGTCTTCCGCGAGGTATTGCCGAACACGTTTTACAGCGGATCAATCGACTACACGAGCCTCAATCCGTGGGGCGAGCGGTACGAGGAAGACATCGCGCGGATCAAGGGCAAGGGGTTTATCGAGCGCGACCTGGACACGGGCGCCATGACGTTCCACTCGTTGCCCGCGTCGCGTCCGTTTATCGATCTCCCGCCAATCGACGCGCGCAATTTGACGGCCGCCGAAACGGACGAGCGCATTCGCTCGACGGTCGACGCATGCGTTGGCGGGATCGACGACAAGATCGTTCGGCTGATTGTGCGCGACGTGCAGCGGCACGTCGGACGCGAGCTCGATCACAAGGCGATTCGCGACTACAAGCGGCGCGCGCTGAACTTTCACCTCGACATCCGTCGGCCGGATACACTGCGCCTGCACGGAGCCGGCGCGCCGGGGCGCCGCCAGTCGTTGAACGAGATCGTGCGAGAGAAGCTGCTCGCGCGGCCGCTGGCTTCGGATGTCGACCGAACTGCTCTGGTCGATCGGGCGATCGCCTATCTCGACGAGGCGCAGCTCATCGCTGTGCCTTCCGGCTTCCTCGATATCTGAATGCGGCTCAACAGCCTGCACCTCTGCAATTTCCGCCAGCACATCGAAACTCGAATCACCTTCGAGGCTGGGATCACGGGCATCATTGGCCCGAACGGCTCCGGAAAGTCGACGATCCTCGAAGCGATCGCGTGGGCGCTGTACGGCATGCCGGCGGCGCGAGGCACGCGCGATTCTATTCGGTCGTACCGCGCCGGCCAGCGCGCGGCGGTGACCGTCGAGTTGGACTTTGAGCTCGGTGGTCACCGTTACTTGGTGTCGCGCGGGCTCACCAGCGCCGAGGTCTACCTCGACGGCGCCGCGTCGCCGATCGCGACGGGAATTTCCAGCGTCACGGAACTGCTGCGTCGCCGGCTCGGGATGAGCCACGACGAGTTCTTCAACACGTACTTCACGGGACAAAAAGAATTGAGCGTGATGGCGGCCATGGCGCCCGCCGAACGTGCGCAATTCCTGTCCCGCGTGTTGGGCTACGAGCGGATTCGCACGGCGCAGGGCCTCGTCCGCGAGCGGAGAAAGGCAATCGTCTCCGAAACGGCCGGATTGCGATCGGCGATGTCCGATCCCGAAACGGTCAATCGCGCGTTGGCCGACGCGACGCTGCGTCTCTCGGACGCTCGGGTGAGAGCCAACACGGCAGGCATGCGACGCGTCGCGGCCCGCCGCGCGCTCGATGAGATCACGCCGCGATGGGAAGCGATGCAGCGCGAGCGCGACGCCCTGCAGGCACTCGTGTCGGAGATGCGCGTGGTCGATGGCGAGCGCGCGGCGCTGGAGCGAGACGTCGCTCGCGTCGATCGCGAGCTCGCCGACGCTGCCTTGGCTCGCGACGAAGTCAATCGACTCACTGCCGCGCTGGCCGAATTCCCAGCGCTCCACGCCGAAATGCGTGAGCTCGACCGCGCATGCAACGAAGCCGGGCGGCGACGAACGCTCGAGGAGACGGAGCGTGCGCTGCTGGAGGAGCTCGCGAAGCTCCGCGATCGGCGAGCAAAGATCGACACCGCGCCGTCGCTCGAGCTCGAAGCCACGGAACAGTTGGCCCAAGCACGCGCGGAACTGGATCGCGTTCAGCTCGAGTTCGAGCGCGTGCAGACGGACTGGGTTCGCGACAAGCAAGAAGCCGAAACGAAACGTCAATCGCTCGTCGACCAACTGGGCGATGTCAGGCGTCAACGCGAACAGATCGTCGAGCTGGGTGAGAACGGAACGTGTCCCATCTGTGCTCGCCCGCTCGAGACGCATTTCCGGACCGTGCTCGAGTTCCTCGACAGCCAGATCGAGACGATCACGGTCGACGGAAAGTATTTTCGCGCCCGCATCGAACAATTGGAGGCGATGCCGCCCGAGGTGAAAGCGTTCGACGAGCAACGCCGCCAGCTCTTCGATACCGTCGGGAAGCTCGAACGGCGCCTCGCGAAGGTGCAAGCGGCCGTTCAAGAGTTGGCGGGTCTCACGCGCGACATCGCGAGCAAGGACGAGCGTCATGCCGTGGTGCGCCGGGAGATGGAAACGATCGCCGTGTCGTACGACGCGGCTCGGCACGAGCACGTGCGACAGCTCATCGAGCGATTGACGCCACTCTCCGTGCGTGCGGCCAAACTCACCGCGCAGCTCGAGCGCGAGCCGCAGCTCACCCTCGAGCGCGATCGCGCTCGCGTGAGTCTCGCGCAGGTGGTCGCTCGGCTGGCTACTCTGACCGAGCGCGGGAAGCGACTCACGTTCTCCGATGCATCCTTCGCCGAGTTGCGCGAGCGCCACGAACAGGCGGCCGCCGAGCTCCGCGCCGCCGAGCTCACCGTTGTGGGGGCCGACGCGGAGCTGGCCTCGGCGCAGGCGGCGCTCGAGTCGGCGGAACAGGTGAAGGCCGAACTGGCGAAGAACGAGGAGCATCTAGGCGTGCTCGTTCGCGAACGCCGGCTGCACGAGGAGCTGGACCGCGCGTTCACCGACTTGCGCACCGATCTGAACCAGGCGCTGCGTCCCGAGATCTCCGATCTCGCGAGTCGCTACATTCGCGATCTGACCGACGGCCGCTACTCGGAGATCGAGCTCGACGACCTGTACAACATCATCGTCCTCGAGGACGCGATCCCCAAGCCGGTGATCTCGGGCGGCGAAGAGGATCTGGCGAACTTGGTCCTGAGACTGGCAATCTCGGAGATGATCGCCGAACGTGCAGGGCACGCCTTTTCCCTGTTGATCCTGGACGAGGTCTTCGGCTCGCTCGACGAGGCGCGACGACACAACGTCGTCGATCTCTTGCGCCGGCTCCAAGATCGCTTCGAGCAGGTGATTCTCATCACCCACATCGAGTCGGTGCGCGAAGGCTTGGATCGGGTAATCACGGTTCGCTACGACGAGGAGACCGGGAGCTCGCGCGTCGAGGCAGAGTCGGCAACGCCCGCCGCGGAGCTCGACCTTCAGGCCGGAGCGGCGGACTAATGGCGACGTCGAGATCGTGGCGCCAGCACGCGGTCGAGGGTCCGTATCGCGCGCAGATCGATGAGATCGGCGAGCTGAATCAGATCTTCAGCGATTCGTTCACCGAGCGGTATCGTCGCGACGGCATGGTCGGCGTGCGGGTTCCGTTTCTCAACCCGACGATCTGGCGGTACGCGATCGAAGACGCCGCGGACGGGGCACTGCTATGGCGCGACGATCACGGGCACGTCGTCGCGTTCAACATGGTGCATCAGTCGGGCAAGGAAGGCTGGATGGGTCCGTTGGCCGTGCGCACCGAATTCCAAGGTGCCGGCACGGGGAAGGAGATTGTCGCGCGCGGAATCGACTGGCTCAAGGGTCGGGGCGCGAGCGTGATCGGACTGGAAACGATGCCACGTACGATGGACAACATCGGCTTTTACTCGCGGCTCGGATTCCTGCCCGGGCGACTGACGATCACGACGACGCTCGAAGCCGCATATGGCGATCTGCCGGCGACGCTCATCGGTCGTCTCTCGGCACAGGCGCGCGACGACGTGCTCGCGGAGTGCCGAGCGCTGGTCCAGCGTCTGTTGCCGGGATACGACTACACACGCGAAATCACATTGACCCACGATCTTGCTCTGGGCGACACGGTGCTGCTCTACGACCGCGGCAGCCTCATTGGGTTCGCTCTGGCGCACACGGCGCCGTTGGTTGAGGGGCGCGCGAGAGAGGAATTGCGCGTGCTCAAACTCGTGCTGGCCGATGAATCTCGGTTCGTCGATCTGGTCCGCGCGATCACGGATTTTGCGCGCCGGAGCGGCACGCGCCGCATTGCGCTTCGACTGCAGGGTGAGTTTGTCGACGCCTACCATCGCGTGATTTCGCTCGGCGGTCACGTGCGATGGACTGATCTTCGGATGTCGCTCGGCGGCTACGGGGAGAAGCGGCCGGACCGCGGTTTGGTGTTGTCTAATTGGGAAATTTGAGTGGCGTCGGTTGTCATCTGTCAAGTTTTTGCGTCAGGGTGACAACTGGGTGCACTGTGACTCAGAGCCGCGAGCGTTGGTCACTCGGTAAGGAAGTGGTTTGGAGGTAACGAGAATGCGTCCACGACGGTATCTTGACTTGCCTCCTTTGCTTGCGATCGATCCTACCTCTCGCTGACGAGGGCAGGGCCGCCGCCCAGCCGTCCAATTCGGAGTTTGAGATGACCCACCAGCATCCGCGCGCGCGAGCTTTGCGCGGTCGCGTACGATTCCTTCTCGTCGGTGCGATGTTCGCCGCGCTCTCAGGATGTTCGCATAACAAGATGGAGACCGGCCAAGACCTGCGGCCGGATCCGATTCCCGTGCATGTCAGGAATGAGAACTTTCTCGATATGAACGTCTACGTTGTCGTGAGCGGCGTCGCGCGACGGCTCGGGCTCGTCACGGGCAACAGCGCGGGCGACTTCAAGATCAGTTGGTCTGTCGCCAACGGGCAATCGATCGTGTTACGCGCCGTGCCGATCGGCGGGAGTGGAAGCGTGACGTCGCAGGCGCTGAGCGTTGGTGAAGGACAGGAGATCGAGTTCAAGATCGCCTCTACGATGCGACAGAGCACCGCGATCGTCCGTGAGCCGTAGCGACCACCGCTGACGTTGGCGCGACTCGCCATTCTCCTCGCGACATACCTGCTGATCGCCGTTCGGCAGGTTCCATTTCTCCGCCTCAACCGACCCGCCGCCGCGCTGCTCGGCGCCGTGGCCATGGTGACGGTCGGCGGATTGCCGCTCCACGACGCGTACGCGGCGATCGATCTCGACGTCATGGTCTTCCTGCTCGGCGTGTTGCTGCTGACGGGCTATCTCGAGGCCGGCGGATTCTTCGAATGGGCGGCGGAGCACATCGTCGTGCGGGCCCACTCGGCCCGCGCCCTCCTGGGAATCGTGGTGGCGATGAGCGGACTGTTGTCCGCCTTCTTCGTCAACGATACGATCTGTCTCGCCGTCACCCCACTCATGCTCGCCGTGCTGCGACCGCTCGGCCTCCCACCGCTGCCATTTCTCCTCGCGATCGCGCTCGGCTCGAACGTGGGGGGCGCGATGGCGCCGACGGGGAATCCGCAGAACATGTTGATCGCGGTCGCGAGTGGGATTCACTTCGCGCGCTTCATCGCGTCGCTCGCGTTTCCGTCGCTCGGCGGATTGCTGATCGTGTTCGGCGTCCTCTGCGTCGTGCATCGCGATGATCTCAAGGTGCGATTGCCGCGCGAGCTCGCGATTCCCGACGTGCCGTTCGATCGGCCGCTGGTCATGCGGTCGCTGATCGTGTTCGCGGGCGCGTTGGTGGGTTGGCTCACCGGTCTGTCGCTGCCGCTCGTGGCAATCACCGCGGCCGCGATCCTGCTCGCCATCGCGCAGCGCGATCCCACCGAGGCGTTCGCGAAAGTCGAGTGGTCGCTGCTGTTGTTCTTCGGCGCGCTGTTCGTGGTCATGCGGGGCGCGCGCGAGCTGCCGCTGGTTGCGTCACTGACGTCCGCTGCGGGAGCGCAACTTCACGGCGCACCGCTTCACGACGCGATCGTCACGTCGGCGGCCATGATCGGGTTGTCGAATCTCGTCTCCAACGTGCCCGCGGTGATTCTCTGGTTACCCGTGGTGCCGCGAGTCGTCGATCCAACATTCACGTGGCTCGTGATGGCGATGAGCTCGACGTTCGCCGGCAATCTCACGTTGCTCGGCTCGATGGCGAACCTGATCGTCGCTGAGCGGGCCGAGGCGCGTGGGGAGCGGATCGGCTTCGTGGACTATTTGAAAGTTGGTGTGCCGGTGACGGTGCTCACGGTGTCTTTGGGAATCGCTACGCTACTCGTCGTCGCGCGCTAGCGTTCCGTGTTCGTCGGCTTGGGATGTCGTCGATCACCACGCACGACGATGCGCCAGATGACGACGAAGACGCCGACCGTGAGCAAAAGGTGGACCCATCCCGGGCCGTTGAACATGAGTGCGCCAATCGCCCAGACGATGATCAGCGCTATTCCTACAAGAATGCCGAGATCCATGAATTGACCGGTTGTGCAATGCTCTGTAAGTTGCCAGTGTAGAGAACAGAAGCAACACTCGGGACGGAGAACTCCGTTTTTGAGCCAACAAGTCCTTCGGGTGGGTTCGATAATCTATCACCGACGTCATGCCCCCAGTGCGGGGGAAGGCGAAAGGTTGGTGGTGAGGACCTCATACATTCGACTGGGCTTCACAAAACCCTCTCCGGACCGAACCTTCGAGCCCCGTGGTTGATTCCACGGGGCTCGTTCGTTGTTCGATCGTCACGCTCGCTTACCAGCGCCGACCGTCATGCCACAAGTGCCACAAGTCACGATCACTCGACGGCTCATGTTCAACGCCGCGCACCGCGTGCACAATCCGGCGTTGTCGGACGACGAGAACCGGGCGATCTTCGGAAAATGCAACAACCCGAATTGGCACGGCCACAACTACACGCTCGATGTCTCGGTGACCGGACCGATCGATGACCGTACGGGCTACGTGATCGACTTGAGCCAGATCAAAGCAGTGGTCGGACGCGAGGTGATCGACAAAGTCGACCACAAGAATTTCAATCTCGACGTCGACTTCATGCGGGGCGTGATCCCGACCACCGAGAACATCGTGGTCGCGATGTGGCGCGTGATCGAACCCGCGATACAACCGGCCCGCCTGACGCGACTCGTGCTCTGGGAGACGCCGAACAACTACGTCGAGTACGACGGCAGGTAATGGATCCACGCACGGCCGTGGTGACCGGCGCATCGCGCGGCATAGGTCTCGCCGTCGCGCGCGGTCTCGTCGAGCGCGGCGCGCGAGTCGTCATGATCGCGCGCAACGATGAACTGCTGCGCGCCGCCGCGCAGCCGCTCGGACCATCGGCCGTGTCGGTGTCGGGCGACCTGAGCGATGCGAATGGCGTCGACGATATCATCGAGCGCATACACCGTGAGTTTGGCGACGCGCCCGATGTCCTCGTCAACAGCGCGGGAGTGTTCACGTTGGCAACCGCCGACATTGCCGATCCGCTTGACTTCGTCGCCGCGATCGAGGTCAATCTGGTCGCGCCGTTTCGACTCGTCCGCGCGTTCCTGCCGGCGATGCGGGCCCGAAAGCGCGGGCACATCGTCTCGATCGGATCGATCGCCGACCATGTCTCGTTCCCCGAGAACAGCGGGTATGTCGCGAGCAAGTTCGGTCTCCGCGGGCTGCACGGCGTGCTACGCGCCGAGTTGGTCAATAGCGGTGTGCGGTCCACGTTGATCTCGCCGGGGCCGGTGAATACAGCGCTCTGGGACGACGTCAACCCCGACGAGCGCCCGGGCTTCACGCCGCGCAAGGCGATGCTCACGCCCGACGCCGTCGCCGCGGCGGTCATTTTTGCCGTCACGCAGCCGGCGGACCTGAACATCGACGAGATGCGGCTGTCGCGCGCCTGACCAAGGATGTTCATTCCGCTCGTCGATATCCTGCGTTGCATTCGGCCGCACGAGGACACGTGGCTCGTGGCCTCGATCGATCGCGCCGAAGATCGCGACATCATCGAGGGGACCTTGGGTTGCCCATCATGCCTCGCCGAGTACCCGATTCACGAGGGCATCGTGTGGTTCGACCCGCGGGTGGCGCGAGCTGAATACCGCCAACCATCGGAGCATGACGTCGTGCGCCTTGCCGCCGCGCTCGACCTGGTCGATCCGCGGATGACGGCCGTGCTGCACGGCTCGTGGGGCGCCTATGCTCCGATGATCCGCGGCGTATCGCCGGTGCCCCTCGTCCTGGTCAATCCGCCCGAGGGGATCGCCAGCGGCGACGGCGTCTCGATCGTCCTGTCGGCGACCGCGCCGATCGCGACAGGTTCGCTCAGCGCGATCGCCCTCGACGCCGGGGCGGACGGCGCGATGATCGCCTCATTGGTCAAGGCCCTTCGTGGTGGTGGGCGGATGGTTGGTCCGGTGACGATGGCGTTGCCCGACAACTTGGTCGAGATTACACGGGATCATGAGCTCTGGGTCGCGCGTCTCGACGCCGAGACGATGGCAAGCGCACCGATCCTTCCTACGCGACGCTCTCGCTGACTTGATTATTCTCATTACGATTCGGCGGGGGAGGACAGAACCTTGATCCTGCGCATCTTCGTCGCGGGGGGAACGGGCGTGATCGGGCGACGCGTCGTGCCGGCACTCGTGAGTGCGGGGCACCGCGTATCCGTTGCGAGCCGGTCGGTGGAAGGAGACGCGCGCCTGGTCCTTCAGGGGGCGTCTCCGGTTGCCGTCGACCTGTACAACCTCGAAGATGTACGGCGCGCGGTTGGCCAGCAGGACGTCGTGATCAACCTCGCGACGCACATACCATCGAGCGTCACGAAAATGATGCTGCCCTGGGCCTGGCATGAGAATGATCGCGTTCGCCGCGAGGCGGCGGCGAACCTCGCTGGAGCCGCGCAGTCCGGTGGCGCCGATTGCTTCATCCAAGAATCGTTCGCGCCGATCTACGAAGACGGCGGCGACCAGTGGATCGACGAGTCGTGCGCGCTACGACCGGCGCGCTACAACCGCTCGGTGATCGACGCCGAACGCTCGGCCAACAAGTTCACGAAACACGGCGGACGCGGAGTCGTGCTGCGCTTCGCGTACTTCTACGGGCCGGACAGCCATGCGACGCGCGAGATGATCGGCATGGTCAAGAAGGGATTCAGTCCGCTCCCCGGCGCGCCGAACGCGTATGTGTCGAGTGTCTCGCACGACGACGCAGCCGCCGCCGTCATCGCGGCGATCCACGTGCCGGCTGGCACGTACAACGTGTCCGACGACGAACCGCTGACTCGGCGTGAGTGGCTCGACTCGCTCGCGACGACGCTCGGCGTCAAATCGCCGAGCGTCCTGCCGGGCTGGCTCGTCAAGGTTGGTGGCTCGATGACGGAGCTGCTCGCGCGCTCACAGCGCATCTCGAGCCGCAAACTGCGTGGGACCAGCGACTGGCAGCCCGCGACGCGGTGCATTCGCGACGCGTGGCCCTCGCTGATCGAGGCCATGCGCGCTCAGGAGGCGTGAACCGCTTCGCCTTCCAGCTCGCCGGTCGCGTAGAGCGAATCGATCAGCGGCTTGTAGGTCTTGTCGATGATCCGCCGCTTCACCTTGAGCGTTGGCGTGAGCTCGCCGCGCTCGATCGAGAAGTCGTGCTCGAGCAGCCCGATCTTCTTCGGCGCCTCGAAGTGCGCGAGCCCTGCGACCTCCGCCATCACTTCCTTTTCCATTTTGGCGCGGATCGTCGGCATCGCCAGCAGCTGCGGTCGGTCGGTCCAGAGAATGTTGTGCAGCTTCGCCCATTTCTCGAGCGATTCCCAGTTCGGCACCACGAGCACGATCGGGAATTTCCGCTTGTCGCCGATCATGACGGCCTGCGAGACGTACTTGTTGGTCTTGATCTTATTCTCAATCGGCTGCGGGGCGATGTTCTTGCCGCCCGCTGTGACGATGATGTCCTTTTTGCGGTCGGTGATCGCGAGAAAGCCGTCGCGCAGCTCCCCGATATCGCCGGTATGGAACCAGCCGCTCGCGTCGATCGCCTCCGCTGTCGCGTCCGGCTTGTTGTAGTAGCCTTTCATGACGTGCGGTCCGCGCGTGAGAATCTCTCCGTCCGACGCGATCATCACCTCGGCCCCCGCGATCGGTCGACCCACAGTGCCAATGCGGAATGCCGCCGGCATGTTGACGGCGATGACCGGCGAGGTCTCGGTGAGACCATAGCCCTCGAGAATGACCAAACCGGCCGCATAGAAGAACTTGTTGATCTCGGGGGCGAGCGGCGCGCCGCCCGACACCATGTACCGAAGGCGGCCGCCGGTCCGCGCCTTGAGTTTAGAGAACACTAGCCGTTGCGCGAGGCGGTACTGGAGCACCAGCGCTCCGCGGGGAGTGTGTCCGGCAAGCATGGCGTCGGCCCAACGATCGGCCACGCGCCGCGCCCAGAAGAAAATGCGCTTCTTCACCGCGCCGCCCGACAACGCGTTGTCGAGCACGCGCGCGTACATCTTCTCGTAGAGCCGTGGGACGGACATGAGCAGCGTCGGCCGCACCTCGCTCATGTTGAACGGCACCGTGTCGATCGACTCGGCATAGGCGATGCTCGTCCCCGTATGGAACATCAGATAGTGGCCGCCCGTCCGCTCGAAGATGTGCGACAGCGGCAAGAAGCTGAGGCAGACGTCGTCGCCGCCGAACGGGATCGCCGACGCGCCCGCCATCACGTTCGAGTAGATGTTGTCGTGCGTCAGCATCACGCCCTTCGGCTCGCCCGTAGTTCCCGACGTGTAGATGAGCGTTGCCACGTCGCCGGGGCGAACTGCCATCGCCCGCGCGCGATACGCGACCCGACGCGGCTCGTCGTCGACTGCGGCGCCACTCGCGTCGAGCGCGGCGAGCGAAATATCAGCGTTGACGTCCGACGCGGCGAACGTGATGACGTATCGCAGCGCGGGACACTCGCCGCGAATCGGCGCGACCTTCGCCGCCTGATCGGCATTCGACACGAAGATCGCGACTGCGCCTGAGTCGCGCAGAATGTAGGCGATCTGTTCGCTCGGCAGGTTCGGATAAACTGGGACGTCGGTGACGCCGTGCATCAGGCACGCGTAGTCGGCGATCGCCCACTCGGGGCGGTTCTCCGAGAGAATCGCGACGCGATCGCCGGAACGGACGCCCAGCTCGGCGAG
>Ga0070708_100000182_pt1 | contig 45329 bp, 45 predicted proteins | sample KBSK5503metaG_FD_65469 | JGI IMG/M metagenome (GOLD analysis project Ga0070708, IMG submission 65469) | Corn, switchgrass and miscanthus rhizosphere microbial communities from Kellogg Biological Station, Michigan, USA - KBS K5-50-3 metaG | ecosystem: Host-associated > Plants > Roots >... | reverse complement strand
TAGGCTTTACCGTAGATTGGGGTGGTGACGACGGCGGGATCGCAGGTATCTCGAAAGGAGGCTGCCGAATGTTCCTGACCAATCGCGCCTTCCGAGAGCATTACGGTAATGCAGCGCCCGTGTTGATCTGGCTCAACCTAAATAGCAAACAAGAAGTGGATGATTTGTACGATGGGTGGAGTCGCCGCCAAGCACGGATTGTTTCTCATCCCGAGTCAAAGCCGTGGAAGTTGCATGAGTTCACAGTCGCAGATCTGGATGGCAACCTGTTTCGCGTTTTCTACGATTTTGCGTGGGAGACAGGCGGACGGTAAGACCGAGCACCCGCTTCCTCGCGCGCCCTGGCGCGCGAGGAGGTTACCGTACCGCTCAGTCCTGTGCGGGGGCGGGCCTAAAGAAAATCTCTCGCACCTCGACCGCTCCACTGCTCACTTTGGCAGCCTTCCGCGCCCACGCTAGCACCTCATCCAGATCTGCGGTTTCCAGTATCGACAAACCGCCCACGATTTCTTTGGACTCGATGTACGGTCCGTCGGTGATGAGCACCTCGCCGTTGGGCTGCGCCCGCAGCGTCGTTGCCTTGGGGCTCAGGCCGCAAGCGAACTTTCTGACGCCAGCAGCGATCATTTCCCGGTTGAGCGCGTGGATTCCCTCGATAGTCGCTTCGGTCATGGCGGACGGGTCGAAGTTGTCGGGGAGGTACCCAGCAACCAGATATTGCGGCATGTGGTCTCCTGAAATGGTCTTCAGCCGGGCTAGCTACCCCGCCTTCACTATAACAACGAACGGCGAGCCCGGAATTCGACAAATTGTCCAGAAAAATTTTCGTTCTTCTGGTTGAATGGCGTTTGCACTCTTAGTTGCAGCAGACGAGTGGGTGTACTGCGCAGTGCTGAAACCCGGCCGAATGGCCCTCGTATGGGACAATCATATGAGGCCACCCTCCACCGCCCCGAGGGATACAAGTGAAGCCCAACACACTGACCATCGCATCCTTGCTCTCGATCATACTCCTGCCGTTTCACATCGGCGGCGACGTCGCCCTCGGGTTCGACCGGGGAGGGTCTGGGCTCGTCTTCGTCGTGGTGCCAATCCTGCTCGTCGTGGCGTGCGGAACATTGCTGCTCGCCGAGCGGAGATCCGGGCACGTCATCATGTTCCTCGGCGGCCTCGTGGCGCTAGGCATGCCAATCATCCACCGAAACAACGGGTTCACTGAGGCGGTCGCCAAGTCGCCCGGGGGCCTCTTTTTCATCTGGACCCTTGTGGCGCTCGGCGTCACCGGTGGCCTCGCCATGATACTCTCGGCACGCGGACTGTGGAACCTGCGTTCGCGGAAAACCTGATGCTCAGTCGTATCGACCGAAAATGGAAATCCCGAGTCGAGACTATCTTTTATCGGAACCCGAGCTGGCCGACCAGCTCCGTTAGGCACAGAGGGATCGCAGCCATGGCTTCCATCATTCATTCGCAGACAGCAGACATTCCGGCCAACATGACGACGACCGGCTTCGAAGTGCCCGGATTCCGAATCGTGGATAATCTTGGCGTGGTACGTGGTGTTGTCGTCCGATCCCGATCGGTTTTCGGGACCGTCGGCGCTGCCTTCCAGACGATGCTTGGCGGCAATATCTCGCTCTTTACAGAACTCGCTGAGCGAACGCGCAAGCAGGCTTTCGACACCATGCTGGTTCAAGCGCACAAAGCGGGAGCCGACGCCGTGATCGGCATCCGCTATGACGCGAACGAGTTAATGAAAGGCGTGACAGAGGTATTGTGCTATGGGACGGCGGTTCGCGTCGAGCCGCTTTAAGACTGAGGAACATTGAGGATTCTGGTTGTGAGCGTTGCCGTTGCGACGTTCCTCGTGCGGGGTGCTGCGGCGCAAGCACCAGTCAGCGGGTCACAACGGGTGTTGGCGCTGGGTACCTGGCGCGGGACGTCGGTGTGTCTGGTCCATCCCTCTTCCTGCCATGACGAGGTCGTCATCTACCGCATCACACCTGAATCTGGTCCGGATAGCGTCGCAATCGATGCGCGCAAAATCGTGCGTGGTCGAGAAGAGGAGATGGGGGTGCTGACCTGCCAGGTAACGCCTGCCGTATCCCCCGCCGTAGACCTCACTTGTAAAATCCCAAATGCGCTGTGGCGATTTCGGGTGCGTGGCGACAGCCTACTCGGGGAGCTGCGACTCGCCGACAGCACCAGGTTTCGAGATGTCCGTGCGGTACGGGCACGTTAGCGACGCGTACCTCGGCCCAACCGCAGCGTGGCATTTCGGCGGGCCGTTGGTTGTTGGCTAATTCACGTCCGGAGTGTCGATTTTACGTCACCCCGCTCGTCGCCCTAAGGAAGCACCGAAAAAGGGCACTTGATACAAAGGAACGTCAGAATGTCGAAGATTGTTGCAATCATGTCGATGTCGCTCGATGGCTACGTTGCCGACCCGAACGATGGCGTGGGCGAAGTGTTCGACTGGTACATGAACTCGGGGAACATCGAATTCAACACCGGAGGATCGGACCCAATGACGTTCAAGGTGTCCGCGCCGAGCGCCGAGCACCTTCGCAGTCTTTGGTCAGAATTGGGTGCCGTGCTCACCGGTCGACGCACTTTCGACAAGGCGGAAGGTTGGGGTGGAAATCACGCCTGGGGTCCGGCATTCGTAGTAACACACGAAGTACCCGCCGGATGGCCGCGACCAAATTCGACAGTCCATTTCGTGACCGACGGCATCGAGAGCGCCGTCAAACAAGCCAAAGCAGCCGCAGCCGGGAAATCCGTCGGGGTCCACGGCGCCGACACAATCCAGCAGCTCCTCAACGCTGGCCTCCTCGACGAAATCAGCGTCGACATCGCGGCGGTTCTTCTCGGCTCCGGAGTTCGACTCTTTGATCACCTCGCCGGCGCGCCAGCCGTCCTTGGCAATCCGACGGTGATCGCTGGCGTCGGCGTTACACATCTGCGCTACCCAGTGCACAAGGCGTAGATGCGACCGCTTCGGTATTCCATCAACGTCACGCTGGACGGGTGCTGCGATCATCGTGTGGGAATCGCAGACGAAGACATACATCGTCACGCAATCGAGAACCTCGAGCGGGCCGATGCCCTCCTCTTTGGCCGGGTGACCTACGAAATGATGGAGGCAGCGTGGCGGCTGTCGACGCGGACAGTGACGATGCCTGATTGGACGGAGCCCTTCGCCCAAACGATCGACGCAATGAAGAAGTACGTCGTCTCGAGCACGCTCGACCGGGTCGATTGGAACGCGGAGCTCGTGCGAGGGGATCTGGGGAAGGCTGTTCAGAAGCTCAAACAGGAGCCGGGTAAGGGACTGCTCACGGGAGGCGTGACGCTCCCGCTGGCGTTGGCGGAGCTGGAATTGATCGATGAGTACGAGTTCGTGGTGCACCCCAGAGTAGTGGGCCATGGGCCGACGTTGTTCGCGGGGCTATCGAAGCTTATCGACCTAAAGCTCGTGAGTCGGCTGGAGTTCGGCTCGGGGGCGGTGGCGATGCGGTATGAGCCGAGAAGGTAGCCATCGGAACGCGACACGCTTGTCGACGGAACCAGACGCGTCGTGCTCCATGTTAGCGCGTTGGCAGGAACCACCGGGGTCGTGATGCAAGGGAAGGACGTCAGAGTACTGGCGTCGTCGATCGACGGACGCGACGTCGACACAACACGCTACCGTCATCCGGCCCGCGACTGGACGATGGAATACTGGGCCGTTCCCGAGACCGGCGCGACAGTGGCGTTGTCAGTTCCGGCCGGTAGTCACATAGACCTCGATCTGGCGGCGCGACAGCCAGGCATTCCGCCAATTCCTGGAGTTACGATTCCGCCGCGCCCACCATACGTCGTGCCCAGCCAGACGGGTGATGTGACGATCGTGCATCGCCAACTGCGGTTTTGATGTGAAGGATCGCTGAACCGGCCCCGCGGAAATAGTATTGTGGTTGGTTAGCGTCGCTCGCAGCGAGGTGAACATGAATCGGCGAAGATTCCTGAGCACGTCGGCAACCCTGGCCGGCGGAGTAGCAATCTCCCGCACAACCGCATGTGCGCGAACCATCAGACCCGCACCGGGGACTCCACTCACCAACTGGGCCGGCAATCTTCGTTATAGCACGGCAAATGTGCACTATCCCACCTCTGTCGCGGAGGTACAGCAAGTCGTAAGGAGCGCCGACAAACTGAGAACGCTGGGCACACGGCATTCGTTCAATACGATCGCCGACAGCACACGGCTGCAGCTTTCGACACGCGCTCTGAACAAAGTCGTGTCGCTGGACAGAAGCGCGAACACGGTAACCGTTGAAGGCGGGATCAAGTACGGGGAGCTGTGCGGCTACCTGCAGCAAAACGGGTACGCGCTGCGCAACCTCGCGTCTCTGCCCCACATCTCGATCGGCGGAGCGGTTGCGACTGCGACACATGGCTCGGGCGTGAAGAACGGCAACCTTGCGACCCAGGTCTCGGCTATCGAGTTCGTCGACGCCGCCGGTGACGTGATCCATCTCTCTCGGCGCACCGACGGCGAGCAATTTGAGGGCGCCGTCGTCGGGCTCGGGGCGCTGGGCGTCGTGACAAAGCTGTCACTCGATCTCGAGCCCACATTCGACGTGCAGCAGGTCGTCTATCTCGACATGCCGATGCGCGCGCTGGAGCGCGACTTTGAGTCGATCATGTCGAGCGGCTACAGCGTCAGTTTCTTCACGACCTGGGCGAACAAGACAATCAACGAGGTATGGATCAAGAGCCGCGTCACCGTGGGCGGCCCGACCGCCTCACCAGCGCCTGAGTTTCACGGTGCGCGACTCGCTACGCGCAATATGCATCCCGTGGCGGAACAATCGGCCGAGAGCACTACGCAGCAGATGGGCGTCCCGGGCGCATGGTGTGATCGGCTGCCGCATTTCAAGATGGGGTTCACGCCCAGCACAGGCGCTGAGCTACAAGCGGAGTACTTCGTCCCGATGGAGCACGCGTATGAAGCGATGATGGCGATCGAGACGCTGCACGAGCATATGACGCCGCACCTGTTCATCTCTGAAATCCGCACCATCGCCGCCGACGAACTCTGGATCAGTCCCAGCTACCACAAGCCGTCCGTTGCTTTCCACACCACGTTCAAGCCCGAATGGGACGCCGTGATGCGGCTCCTGCCACAGATCGAAGAGAAGCTTTCTCCGTTCGGTGCAGTGCCGCACTGGGCCAAGCTGTTCACGATGGCGCCACCGGTTCTGCAAAGTCGTCATCCGCGCCTGGCGGATTTTCGTCGGCTCGTCGATCGATACGATCCGGCGGGGAAATTTCGCAACGAGTTTCTGAGCCGGAACATCTACGGCGCCTGAGGTGCGTCGTGGACCGGTCTCACCGACCAGGCGAGCCGAACCACGTCGTCAGCGCCTCGACTAGTCCCGCGTCGGTTCCGTCTCCCACCCAAGCCACATATCCGTCAGGCCGAATCAATGCGGCGCTGGGAGCAGTGACCTGCCCGATCACCGGAAGCTCCCACGCACCAGCGTATTTTGCGTCGATCAACTGAACGCGATCTGCCCATGGAGTGATGTCAAAGCGGCCGGACTCACCGAAGTTGAGTAGCACCGGCCGCGCATCGTGCAACAGAGTGAAGACCCGCAGCGGACCGTTGGCGGTTACCAGGTCGAGATCGGGCATGCGACGTCCGAGGAGGGGATGTCCCGGCCCGAGATCGTAATGAATGTCGAGACCAGACATCATCGCCCCAAATCGTTTACGCGGCTCGTCCATGCTCAGTAACTCCGACACGGTGTCGCGCGCCGCCTCAATGCGATCGTCGGGGCGCATGAGCGCGACTTGCGCCATCGTCTTTCGCAGCACGCGGGCTGCGACCGGGTGGCGCTCAGCGTGGTACGTATCGAGAAGGCTTTCCGGCGATGTTCGCTTGACCACCTGGGCCAGCTTCCATCCCAGATTCACCGCGTCCTGCACACCGGTGTTGAGACCCTGTCCACCAACCGGGGAATGCACGTGCGCCGCGTCGCCGGCCAGCAGCACCCGACCCTTGCGATATGTCGCGGCCTGGCGAGTCGTGTCGGTGAATCGCGTGATGTAGGTGAGATTGTGTATCCCGAAGTCGGTACCGTAGACGGCGATGAGTCCCTCGCTGATATCGCGCAGCGTGGGTTCACCCGTTCCGACCTGCGCTTCGGTCAACATGACCCCAACCGTCCCACCTTTCCCGTAGACTACCTCGCCGTCCTTGATCTCGTATTCCTTCTTGCCGATGGCATGCATGCCAGAGGGAGTATGGCGGATGCCCAATGGCGGCTCCTCGCTCATCTCGACCTCGGCGAGCAGCGCGCTCGTCGTCGGATCCCAGCCGGGGAAATCGATGCCCGCTGTCTTTCTAACCAGACTGCGTCCTCCGTCGCATCCGACGAGATATTGCGCCCGCAGCGACTCGCCGTCGGACAACTGGACGTCGACGCCGGTGTCCTGCGAGAAGCCTGTGACTTCACGTCCGCGATAGAACCTCACCGGCAGCTCGCCGACCCAGCCGGCGAGTATGCGCTCGATGTGCTTCTGCCACAGCCCGAGCCCGTAGGGATGCCGAGTCGGAAAGTCGCTGATGTCCAATCGGGTTCCGGCGAACCCCGCGACCTGAGCCACCTGTCCTTCCGAGAGGAACCGATCGGCGATTCCGCGTTGATCGAGAACCTCTATGGTCCGTGAGTGCAGGCCGCCTGCGCGCGAGCCGGGGAGATCCTGGTTGATGCGCCGCTCGACAATCGCGACGTCGACCTTCGCCAACGCCAGCTCGCCCGCCAACATCAATCCCGTCGGACCGCCGCCGGCGATTACCACAGCATGTTCGATCATCGCAACCCCTGATTCAGAAATGAGCGCGAAGTTTGAACTCGCACGGGGGCCTTGCCGCAAGCCTAGGGGTGCGTGATAATGTGAATTGGCGGACAATGATAGTAGGGCGAAGCTAAACTGACGCGCCTGCGCACTGTCCTCTTGACACGAGCCACGGGCCGTGCCGCTTCCTCTGGCGGCGCCGTGTCCCGACGATAGGTTTGCCATTGTCGGGATTGGGCAAACGCAACTTATCCGTGGTCCGCTAGGCGAGGCGGCCGTGTCCCTCTCGAAGCACTCATTCATCTGTTAGGAGGAACCAATGACTGCGCGCACGTTCATCCCTGCCCTCGCCGTTGCCTGCCTTATCCCACTCGGCTGCGACAAAGCTCCCACACATCTTCTAAGCCCGGATCGCCCCTCCTTCATCACCAACGGCGTCGTCGACGGGAATGCCCATCCCGCCGTCGTCCTCGTCGTGTTGGATGTCGGTGGGAAGCCAGCGTTCCGCTGCTCCGGCACCCTCATCGCCCCGAAGCTCGTGTTGACCGCCGGCCACTGCACTGGAGAGCCAGGCGAGTTCAGCGGCATGCGCATCTTCACCGAGTCCGATGTCCAGGATGGGAACAACAACTTCCCATTCGCCGGTCCAAACACCATCGAGGCGGCGTCATGGCAGTCCCACCCACTCTTTACGGAGCGCGCATTCTTCCTGCATGACGTGGGGGTCATCCGGCTGACCAAGGCTGTCACGCTCGCTGCCGACCAGTACGGAAAGCTTCCCACAGAGAACCAGCTCGACGCGCTTCGACCCCGCAGTGCCACGCTGTTCACCTCCGTCGGCTACGGCGTGCAGAGAATCAACCCCGCCTTCGTCGAGGCCGAGTTGATCCGCATGAGCGCCGAGCCTCACCTGATCCAGATCAACACGGGCTTCACGGGAAACTTCTCGCTCTTGTTGTCGAACAATGCCGCAACGGGTGGCACCTGCTTCGGCGACTCCGGCGGGCCCAACTACCTTGGTTCCAGCAACGTGATCGCCGGAGTGACCTCGTTCGGGCTTAATGGGACATGCGGTGGGACTGGGGGAGTTTTCCGCCTAGACCGTCAGAATGTCCTGGATTTCGTGACACCATTCCTGAACTGAGTGGATCGTCGCCACGTGCATACGTCGACATAGCTCGTTCGACGGGGCGCGACGTTTTGTAAAATGCGAGTGGTGGTCCACGAGTTCATCAGCCTTGACGGAGTCGTGCAGGGGCCGGGTAAGCCGGGTGGTCTGGGCGAGGACACCATCGGCGGGTTCCGTCATGGTGGCTGGTCGGTGCCGTACAACGACTCGGAGGTTTGGGCCGCCATAAACCAGTTCGCCGAGCGAAGCGGCGCCGTGCTCCTGGGCCGGAGCACTTACCGATCGGGCGCGGCCATCTGGCCGGCCCGCCCGGGCCCGTTCGCCGACTGGATCAACCGCGCCCAGAAGTATGTCGTATCAGGCACGCTCTCTGGATCCGACGACACGCCATGGAAGCCGACAACAATCATCCGGGGTGCCAATTTTCTGAAGGAGGTGGCGCGGCTGCGCGACCAGCCGGGCGCTGACATCTACGTCTACGGCAGCTTGACCGTGGTGCGGGCGCTGCTGGCTGCCGGACTGGTCGACGAGCTCGTCCTCATGATCGAGCCGATCACGCTCGGCGGCGGAAAGACCCTGTTCCCCACCGACGGCGAAGCGCGAGCGTTCAAGCTCATCTCGGCCACCGCCACCGGTATGGGTGTGCACATCTGCCGGTACCAGCCCGCGCGCTGACCAAAGCGATCACTAGTAGCGATTCGTTAGGTGGCGGTGTTAAGCGCCACGGCCTCGCGGATGAGAGCCTTGAACGCAGACTCGTCGACCTTGTCGCCTTCGTGAAAATCGATCGCACGCCTCGTGCTGCCTTCGAGACTCGAGTTGAAAAGCGTCCTGGGATCCTTCAGCTTCGCACCTCTGGCGAAAGTCAGCTTGACGTGCGTCTTGTACGTCTCTCCCGTGCAGATGATTCCGCCATGAGACCAGACGGGACCTCCCCACTTCCATTCTTCGACGACAGCGGGGTCGGCTTGCTTGATCAGAGCGCGCAGCTGGGATAGCGTCTCACCGCGCCAATCACCTTGCTCCTTGATTCTGGCGTCGATCAGCTGAGAGGGTGACTCTCCCTTCTTGGCGGAATTCTTTTTCATTTCGTGCGAGCGTGTTGCGATAAAGGTAAATATCCCCGCGTGGCCTGCAGATGGGTGGGCCAAAGGTCAACTGGGGTTCGTAACGCCGAACTGCTTTGTGTACTCGGCGTTCAATCGCTGCCAGCCGGTGAACTTCATGAGCTCGGGGCCGGCCATGCGTCCAATGGCCTCACCGGCGAGAAGCTGATCCAGCACATCGAGGCAGATGTGCCAGCCCGCGGCGCCCATCGCGATGTATCGACGGTCGATTTGGGCCCAAAGCGTGAGCCGAGTACCGCCGCCTCCCAACGGCTCCAACTCCCACCGGATGTCGCCTCCACCCCAGTCATATTCGAGAACTCTCGGCGCATCGGCTCGCTTCACGTGGGTCTCCGAGACCTGCGGCGCTCCGAACGTCGAGAGCTTGGCGGTGCCAACTGCCCCGAGGTTCCGGTCAGAATCGAACGGCGCCCATTCGCGGAGCTGCTCGGGGTCGGTGAGCGCCTCCCAAACTTTTGCCGGCGGATGGCGCAGCTCGCGCTCGAGAACGAGCGTCCACTTCTCTCCATCCTTCTGGACTTTGGCTCCGGCCGCGGGGCCGGGCGCGTACTTCTCACGTGTGGTCATCTCTTCTTTCCTTTCCTGGGGATCTTGGGGGTCTGTGCCATCCGATCGAGATGGCGTTCGAGCTTATCGACGTGCGCTGTCCAGTAGCGCCGGAAGGGTGCCAGCCAGGCGTCGACTTCCTTGAGCGGCTCGGGCCGGAGCCGATAGACGCGCCGCTGGGCTTCGACGCGCGCCTCCACCAACCCGGCCTCGCGCAGCACGCGGAGGTGCTTGGACACGGAGGTCTGCGGCATCCGCAGCCGGCGCTCGATCTCACCGACCGAGCGCTCCGACGCCGCCAACAGACTGAGGATGGTCCGGCGGTTCGGCTCGGCGATGATGGCGAACGATGATTCCATGGGGAGCATATATACCTATTTGGTCATATGCCTGTCAAGTCATATGGCGGCGCAAGTTTTTCTTGCTACCCTTAGTAGAAATCGCATGCAGCTGGACTGGGCGTTGGGCGGCCGCAATTATTAACCGAGCCTCATGTGAACCCGAATCGTGAAAGCTGAGCGCCCGAGCCGGACTGCTCACTTCGTTGCCCACGGCCGCGCCCTGGCCGATCTCGGCCTGTCGCACATCCCGGATTTTCACGACCCGACTGCGCGCATCTTTCTCAGCGAGAAGGGAAAGCGGAGTCTCGCCAAGACCGAGCAGGCGGCCCGGCGGGGAAAAGGCATCACCCTCGAAATGGCGCGGATGATGGCTGACACGATCGGCCTTCGCACCACCGCCATCGACACCGCGGTTCGCGATGCCATCGCCGGCGGCGCGAAGCAGCTCGTCATCCTCGGCGCCGGTTACGACGGACGCGCCTGGCGCATGCCCGAGCTCTCCGGCGTGAAGGTCTTCGAAGTCGATCATCCGGCCACCCAGGGCGACAAGCGCAAGCATCTCGCCGAGCTGCCGGCATCCACCGGAATCGTCAGCTTCATCCCGACGAATTTTGAGCGTGAATCGCTCGACACCGTTCTGGACCGCGCGGGACACGATCCATCGTCGCCAACCTGCTGGATATGGGAAGGCGTGATCATGTACCTCACTCGCGCGGCGATGCACACCACGCTCGCCGACATCGCTGCGAGGAGTACACCGGGGTCGACTCTGATCGTGAACTACCACACTCTTCATCGCCGGCTCTTTGCGCGGTTAATGTTCCGGTTGATCGGCGAGCCGCAAATCAGCGCCTGGTCACCCGAGGAGATGGCCGCCGACCTGCGGTCCGTTGGCTTTGTTGTCCGCGAGGATTCGAGTATCGCTGACTGGAACGTTCAGTTCGCCCAGGGGAAAGCGAAGGTCGACCGTGGTTTCTACATGCGAATCGCGATCGCCCGGAAGGAGGGAAAATGACCGAGCAAGCCGTGAGAACCCAGATTGTTCACCGCTGGTACGCGCGCCCGGTCTTCTTCGTCGCCGACGTGAACCGCGCGATTCGTTTCTACGTCGACATGCTCGGCTTCGAGAAGAGCTGGCACTCAGGCGACGGCGCGGGGACGGTCTGCCAGGTGAATCACGGAGAATGCGAGATCATCCTCTGTGAGCACGCCACGCGCCGAGACAAGGCGCGACTGTTCATCGAGCTCACCCCGGACGGGCTCGCGGAGCTTCGCCGTGAAATCGACGAGCGCGCTGTTCCGAGCAAGGAAACCTGGTGGGGATACGATTCGATCCAGATCGACGATCCCGACGGAAATGAGCTGCTCTTTCCTTTTCCCGAGTGAGCAATCGCCGAAGGGTCATCGTCCACATCGCCGCCAGCGCCGACGGCTACATCGCCGGCCCTGACGGTGATATCGAATGGCTGACGTCGCGCCCCAAACCCGCCGGCTTCTACGGTATAAACGCCTTCATGAAGTCGATCGATACGATGCTGCTCGGCCGAAAGACCTACGAGGCGGGTCTGCGCATGGGGGCGAAGTTCGACTCGAAGGATCGGACCATCGTCTTCTCCCGTCATGCGCCACCAGCCGAAGTCCCGTCAGGCGTGGAGTTCGTGACCGGCGCGATCGGCCCATTCGTGAGTCGCCTTCGAGAAGAGCCCGGCAAGGATATCTGGTTGATGGGCGGCGGCGAGCTCATCGCCTCGTTCCTTGACGAGCAGGCGATCGACGAGTTCGTCGTCAGTGTGGTGCCAGTGTTTATTGGGGATGGCATTCCACTGATTGCGCGAGGTCACCGCCACGCCCCCCTGGATCTGCAATCGGTCGAACGCTTCGATGATGGCGTCGTTCAACTGCACTACCGAGTCTTGTGAAGTCGTCAATTATCGCACTGCTTGGCGCAATTGGTCGAAGCGTGGCTCCGAACAATCGAGATGATTTCGGGCTAGGGGTGCTCTTTCGATGCTTGTTCGCCGGACGGCGTAAATACCTCTACCGCCAGTCTGAACGTCCGCTGCTCGTGCGGGTTTAGCGCGCCGACGCTTACGACCTGCCGCGTAATCTCCTGCCCCTCGCTGCCGAGTATCGAGAGCATTATTGAATACTCCCAGGCCTCGCCCGCAGCCGGATGCTTGATCGTACCCTCCACCCGGAGCGGAGAGAAGCTGGGTGGCGCTCTCCGCGTCCGGTGTGAGTCGAACCTCAGGCTGTGATCACAGGCAGGACAGATAGTCGCGCTCTGCAGTATCGTCGCTTTGCAGTGCGGGCAAAGGCGCGCCTTCCCCGGCGCGCCGACGCTCGTTGTACTCACGATGCGACGTCGGTCTCCATTCTGAGTCTTGGCTGCGGAGACACCGCTTCATCCCAGCCGAACGAGACATTTCCTCGCATGCGGGACCCACTCGCGACGGTAAGAGAACCCGCCTTGAGATCTCCGTTGAGAATCCCGCTCGCGAGCAGCTCGACGCGTGACGCGCCATCGATGTTTCCTTCGAGCTCACCGCCGATGGTGACGGTGCTGGCCCGCACGGATCCGGTGATCTTCGCGCCTGGCTCGATGGTCAGGTCGCCGTCGACATTCACATCGCCCTTGAAGCGGCCCGCCATGCGAACGTGACCGGCGCCTTCGATCTTGCCGTCGATCGTGAGACCAGACGCGATCACCGACTCCTTGGCCTCCTTCGTCCTCAGCCGCGGTGCTGGCTCGTAACTCGGCAACGGACTCGAATACGAATCTGTATCCTTACGCAGCGAAGGATCCGGCGACACCAACGGTGGATCCTTTCGCGTTGCGGTTTGTTCTTTGAAGATTGCCATTGTTCAAGACTCCTATTTGTTCGGGGGCTGACGCGACGCCGCCCAGGGTATCGGCACTGAAGACTTCTTCGACAGCGAAGTGGGCGGCGATTCCGCGAGATTCGGGTATGGCGTATCGCAAAGTGACCTGACGCGTGGCGCCTGGCAAGCTGAACCGGGACGCCGGCTGAGCCTCCGAAGAAACGGTCGACTACCAACGCGGTTAGCGTACTTTTCCGCGCGCAGCGACTTTCCAGCTTCCTTCCACCCGGCCGCCACGGCCGTACCAGATTTCGTCGTGCAGGTTGACGGTCGGGCAGACGTGGCTTGGTACCAGCCAGACTTTCTCTCCGATGCGGGCCGGACTATGGATCTCCACGTAGCCGTGCTCCTCATTCAGTTTGCGCACGGTCCATTGGCGGCCGATGAAGTGGCCGTAGGTTCCGGCGCCAACCGTCTGATCGCTGGAGAGCGTTTTTGAACCGGCGTCGATCACGCACTGGCCCGGCACCGAGGTGCTGACGACGGTCGTGAGCACTCGCAGCGCGCAGTCCGCCTCGTCGCAGATCTTCGCCTCGAGGCTGCTCGCGTCATAGAAGACATAGGTGCCGGGCCGGATCTCCGTCGTCTGCGGAATCAGCGGCGTTTTCGACGCACCGGGCGTCGAGCCGCCGGAGACAATCTTCGCCTCGTAGCCCGCGGCGGAGAGTGCATCCAGCACCGCATCGATCTTACCACATGCCGCTCGGAACCCTGACTCGTCGAGCCACGACGGCCAATAGAAAATCCCTTGAAAATTCGAGCACGCCTTCGCGACCTTGACTGCTTGTTCGGGTGACTGCACACCAGTGCGGCCTACGCCGACATCAATCTCCACCAGTGTTTCGATTCCCTCGAGGTCACGAGCGACTTCGACCGAGTCGACCGCAACTTTCACGCGCCGCGTCTTCGTCAGCTCTCTCACACGCGGCAGCTTCGCCTTCACCAGCGGGTAGGCGACCAGCACATCATCGCCGGGCAACACTTCAGCCTCGCCCACTTTGGCGACGGTGATTCCGATCGCGCCGGCGTCTAGCTGCATCTGGGCAATTTCCGGGATCTTGTGGGTCTTCACGTGAGGGCGCAGATCGACACCCCACTCACGACACTGCTGCTGCATTTGAGCAATGTTGTTCTCAAGCGCGTCGAGATCGACGTAGAGCGCGGGTGTATCGAGATCGACCGCGTCCACTAGCGAGCCCTTGCCTTCTTCGCGATGCACTCGATCTCGACGGCGATGCCGCCCGGCAGCGCGCCCGCTTGGATAGTGGTGCGCGCCGGAAACGGTGCCTTGAAGAACATCGCGTAGACCTCGTTCATGGCGGCGAAATCGTTGATGTCGCGCAGATAGACGTTGCACTTCATGACGTCATCGAGTGATGAGCCTGCCGCCTCGAGGATTGCGCGCACGTTCTCGAACGTCCGCAGCGTCTCGGACCGCACGTCTCCGAGCTCCAGCTTTCCGGTCTGCGGATTGGTGCATCCCTGTCCGGCCAGGAAAATTAAATCTCCCTCGATGATCGCCTGCGAATACGGACCAATCGGCTTTGGCGCCTTCTCTGTCACGATGGCGTTTCTCATGGGCTCCTTTTCAATCTTTTCCAAAGTTGATGAACGGGGAATCCTGCCGCCGCAATGAGCAGACCGTAGATCGGGGAGAAGTTGCCAACCTGAATCTGGCCCCAGACGATGGCCGACAAGCCAATGATGGTGCCAACTACGAACAAAAGCGGCACCCACGGATAGGCTGGCGTGCGAAATGGCCGCGTTGCTTCAGCCATCTTCCCTCGCAGCACGAACACCGCGCCGACGGCAAAAATCAGCGCTGCCCACTCGACGACCACGAAATAGGTCGTGAGCGTATCGAAATCCCTGAGGACGAGGACCATGATAATCGCGACCACGCCCTGGATCAGAATCGCCGCCCACGGCGTGGCCCAGCGCTGACTGGTCTTCCCGAGAAACGAGAAAGTCAGGCCGTCGCGGGCCATAGCGTAGGCGACCCGTGGCTTTGCCAGCAGGTTGCCGTTGAGCGCGCCGAAAACGCTGGTCATGATCGCGAGCATGATGACGATGCCACCAGCAGGTCCCGCAATCGCCGTCATCACCGTCCGCGCGATTGCTTCCTTCTGCTGCGCCATTACCCCGACCGGCATGATGTACAAGTAAGCCAGGTTCGCACCTATATAAAGTGTGACGATGATCATCATCCCTATGATTATGATCCGCTTCATCAATCGCTCCGGTGCCACGACCTCGCCAGCGATCATGCTGACGGCGACCCAGCCATCGTAAGTCCATATGACAGATGCGACCGCCCGTGCCAGTCCGCTGCGTTCTACGACCCCACCCTCGGTAAAATGAGAAAGACTCCCCTCCCCAAAGAGAAATGCGCCGAGTATGATCGCTGCCAGCGCGGTCACCTTCACCAGTGTAGTTACCTCACTGACTCCTGCTCCCACTCGCGCGCCGAGCACATTCGCAAAAGTAAGGCTGACGATTGCGGCGATCGCGATTGCTTGTTGCATCTCGGCGCCTGCCCGAATGCCGAGCAGGTTGAGCAGGAATTCCGCGAAGACGGTGGCAAGGGTGGCTATTGCAGTGGGCGTCGTCACCAGCACATACAACCAGCCAAACACGAACGCGGCGGCGTCGCCATACGCCTCGCGCAGAAACACGTATACGCCGCCTGCCCGTGGCAATAGGGTGCTCAGCTCCGCCACAGTGAGCGCGCCACAAATGCTGATCAGACCGAAGGCCGTCCACAGTCCCATGATGACGAGCGGATTCGGGACGAGCCCGGCGATCGTGGGCGGTGTGCGGAAGATCCCGCTGCCGATGGTGATGCCGACGATCAGCGCCGTCCCGCCGGCGAGCCCGATGACGCGCCGGAGATCGTGCGCCTGAGGCTGGACGGGCGTGTTCAAATGAAAAGGTTTTTCTCTACCGAGGGTACGGAGCCAATCCCGGCATACTGGCTGGAATCCCGAGGCTTGCCGCCGGTGGCAGCTTATGGGTCCCGAACCATTCCTGCCGCGCGAGACTGATCCGGTCGGCGCGCTCCATCCACAGCTGCGTCGCGAGGTCGTAGCGCGCAAGGACGTTGTGAAGCCAGTACGGCCTGTTCTCCCTCAGCCATGCCTTCTCGTACTCATCCCGGATCAGTGAATAGCCGTCGCGCAGATCCTGTAGCCTACCGTTGGTGCCAGTAATGTCCGCCAGGTCCCGCTGCGGTGATTTGCTCGTCGTGTCAGCAGCTCGATCGTACATCGCGACTACTTCGTCGGCGAACTGGAACTTCATTCCGATGAAATCGATCCGGCGCGCGCCGAGATTCATCGCCTCGATAGCATCGCGCTCGCGCGTGATTTTTGGCTCGGCCTGCGCTATGAAGACCAGTGCAGACTCGGCGAGAATACGCAGGTCGTGCGTGTAAGGACGGATGCGCTGGGCCATGCTGCGTCCTTCATCGGTCCAGGGATCCAGCCAGAACAGGTAGTCGCTCGCATCACCCACCTTCGCGTTACCCAACAGTGCGTGGGCCGCCGCGAGCCGTCGCTGTGCCTCGTCGATCTTGCCACTTAGGTCGCCGTGAAACACCCGGCCGTAGCTCGAGGCAAACGCGTCGATGCTGCTCTCGCCTGCCTGCCATCCCGCGGCCGCGCCGAAGAGATCGCCGTACCATGTCTGATTGAACAGCGCCTCGCCATCGTCGTCCCATGACGTGTTGATCATTCCCGTAGCGCCGAGCCGCTGTCCATCGCGCACGAAACGCTGGATGTTGACGAGAGCTACGGCGTTGTTGGGATAGACGCGATTCCAGCTGCTTACGCCGGGTGCGACCCATGTCTCCATCCCTACATTGCGAAACGGAGCGATGAATCGAACGTACGAAGTGTCAGCCCCGTAAGTCCATGGTACGGCGATCAGGTCCCTGGGAATGGTGTTCACCAGCTCCGGTGAGCTCAACGCGACGTCCCCCCAGAACAGAAATCTCTTTCCGCTCGGCCGAAGCGCGTCCGCGATCTGCCTCAGGAAATCGAGATACACGACGCCAATGCCAACTGCCTTGACTCTGTCCGCGGTCTGACCGCGCCCGAGCTCGAACGTTTCGTCCGCTCCGAGATGAACGAACCGGCTGGGGAAGAGCGTGTTGATCTCGGAGAACATCTGCCGAATTAGAGGAAGCGAGCCCGGTTGGCCCGGCGCGAGCACGTGACCGTGCGGCGTCTCTCCGAGGGGCGAATAGATCTCGTACTTGAGCACGTGATGCAGGTGGCCGAACGCTTCTTGTTCCGGGACGATGTCGACGTGATAGTTGGCCGCGTACGCGACGAGCTCTTTCACATCAGCGTGGCTCAGCGCACCGCCCGGCGCCGCGATCAAGGGATTCGAGTCGTAAGCGAGTGTGTGCTCGAAGTAGGGCGAGAAGAAGTTGATCTTATACGCGGCGAGCGTCCGAATCTGTTTTTTCTGGAAGTCGAGCGTCGGCACCGGGCCGCGCGAGAGATCGTCGTGGAATCCACGGTAGCGCATCGCTGGCCAGTCGCGAATCGTCGCGCGATAGAGTTTGGCCTGGTCCCCGTCGCCATTCACGATCTGCTTCACCGTCTGCGCGCCGTAGAACACGCCAGCCGGAGTTGTGCCGATGACGACGATGCGATTGCCGTCGGGGGTGATGACGTACCCTTCGTCCTTCATCGCCGGATCGAGGGTGAGCGAATGCCGCCGCAGCACGCTCTGGGCAGCAGAAGCACCGGCGCGGAGGAGCACGACATGGGGACCTGGCCCCGTCTCGCCGGTGACGACGCGAATCCCGCGCTCCTTCAGTGCATTCGCGAGATCCAAAGCCGCAAATCGATCTTCGGCATTCGCCGGCCGAGAGATAGTAATGCCATTTGCCACGGAGACCGACCCTTCCACCTGCATCTCCCGCGGCTGCGGAATGAGGCGAAGATCCGTTTGAGCCGCTGAGGGCGTAGCCAGAAGGACGGAAAAAAGGACGAGAACGGCCGTAGATTTCATGTTATCAGTGGTCGAAGATGATTTGCGCTTACGCTCAGTTAATGTGGCGGCGCGGGTCTCGCGGTGCCACTTTGTTGCCGATGACAAACTCTCGTGAACCTTCGAGACGCGACTTTCTGACCGCATCGGCATTCGGTTTCGTTGCGCTTGCACGTGGCTCTGAGATTCCCGCGTTGACTGAGACGTCACAGTTGGATGATGAACTTCTCTACGTCGGGACCTACACTGACGATGGCCGTTCTCACGGGATCTATTTCGTCCACATGGAGCCGCACTCGGGACAACTGCGGTTAGTCGGATCCGTAAATGCCGGCGCGAATCCCTCGTTCCTCGCCATCCACCCGAATGGCCGCGTTCTCTACGCGGTGAACGAAGTCGACAAATACAACAACAGGGCGACTGGTGCCGTGAGCGCCTTCACGATCGCACGCGGGACTGGCACTCTCACCAAACTCGGTGAGCAGCCATCCGAAGGTTCCGGGCCGTGTTACGTAAGCGTGGACAAGAGCGGTCGCGTCGTGCTCGTCGCCAACTACGACGGCGGCAGCATCGCGCTGCTTCCTATTCAGTCCGACGGAACGATTGCGCCAGCTACGTCAGTCGTAAAGCACACGGGCAGCGGACCCGTTGCTGATCGTCAGGGCGAGCCGCACGCGCACTGCATCATCGCCGATCCCTCCAACCGCTTCGCGCTCGCGGCCGACCTCGGCGCGGATCGCGTGTTCGTTTACCGCCTCGATCTCGACGGCAAATCACTGCGGCACGTTGGAGGAGCTGACGCGGTCATGCGCGGCGGTGCCGGCCCGCGACATCTCGCGTTCCACCCGACGCTGCCACTCGTGTTTGTCTCCAACGAGCTCGATTCCACGGTGGCCGCGCTTCGCTTCGACACCGAGCGCGGGACGTTGTCTCGGACTGATACGCGCTCGACTCTCCCCGCCGGATGGCACGGGACGAATTATCCGGCCGACATCCACATCGCACCATCGGGCCGCACGCTGTACGTGTCGAACCGCGGCCACAATAGCATCGCCGTGTTCTCGATAGCGGCGACCGGCGCGCTCACGCTCGATCAGGTGGTCTCCACCGACGGCGACTGGCCGCGCAATTTCAGCCTGGATCCGACTGGGCGGTGGCTGCTCGTCGCCAATCAGAAGAGTAATTCCATAGTCGTCTTCGGCCGCGACGAGAAGAGCGGTCGATTGACACCGTCGGGCCAGCGGATCGCGTTGCCGAGCCCCGTCTGTCTGCGATTTCGCCCCCGCACGGCGTGACGAGCACCGTCTACGACCGCGTGATTCTCGGCGGTCGAGTGGTGGATCCGGAATCCGATCTCGATGGGGTCCGCAACGTCGGTTTCGTCGACGAACGAATCGCTACCGTCACGACGGAAGCCATACGCGGTCGAGACACGATCGATGCGCGCGGCCTCGTCGTCGCTCCCGGGTTCATCGACCTGCACTCCCATGGAACGACGCCCGAGACATATCGATTCCAGTCGCTGGACGGCGTAACGACAACGCTGGAGCTGGAGCTGGGAACGGCGGATGTCGACGGGTGGTATCGCGAGCGAAGTAGCGGCCAGCGAATCAACTACGGTGTGAGCATCGGCCACATCAAAGTCAGGATGTCGGTGACCGGCGATTCCGGCACGTTCATGCCGGTGGATGAGGGAGCCTATCGTTCCTCGACGCCGGCGCTGATTAGCGAGATCGCGAAGTGCATTGAAATCGGCCTGAGCGAAGGCGCGGTCGACATCGGCGCAGGATTTCCGTACACCCCGGCAGCAACGCGGGACGAGCTCCTGGCAGTGTTCCGTGTCGCCGCAAAGACGAAGACGCCAGTACACGTGCACATCACCCCTGGCGCTGCCGGTTTGAAAGAAGCGCTATCGCTCGCGACTGAAACAAATGCGCCATTGCATGTGGTTCACATCAACAGCTCGAGCCTCGCCGAAACGCCGGTAATGCTCAAGATGATCAGTGACGCGCGAGCTGGCGGACACGACGTAACGACGGAGGCGTATCCGTATACGGCCGGAATGACAGAAATTCAGTCAGCGACGATACAGGACACATATAAGTCCGCTTCTGATGCGAGACTCGTCGAGATTGAATGGCCGAGGACGGGCGAGCGGTTGAATCGCGAAAGCTTTGCGCGATATAGTCAGACCGGCGGACCAATCGTGGTCCATACCAACACCGAGCAGATGGTTACCGCGGCGATAACGAATCCACTCACCATCATCGCGAGCGACGCCTACTGGCAGAACGGAACGGGGCATCCGCGGACGACGGGCACATTCTCGAGGATGCTTGGCCGTTACGTACGCGAGAGCCGTTCAATTTCGTTGATGGAAGCAATCCGCAAAATGACACTGATGCCGGCGCAGCGACTCGAACCGCGAGTCCCGATGATGCGGCAGAAGGGGCGCCTGCGTGTAGGCGCGGACGCGGACATTACCATCTTCGACGCGGCGACAGTGATGGATCGCTCCACATATCGAGAGCCGTCGCTATCGCCTGTTGGCATTCAGCACGTGATCGTGAACGGTGTATCGGTGGTCGCAAACGGGCGGGCAGTCGAGGGCGTCGCGCCGGGGAAGCCAGTGCGGGCACCAATGGCCCGTCGCTGATCGCCGTGATTCGCCAGGTCGGCTTGCGTATGTTCAAAGGACAATTGCCGCAGCGGCAATTTGTCCGACTACCAGGAGGGCTCTATGAGGGCAAGAAATTTCCTGACGTTTGTAATTACGCTCGCTTTGCCGGCGGTACTTCCTGGGCAAGGAGCTGGACAGACGAAAGCCAGCACCTCGGCGAAAAATGCGGTAAGCCGACTCTTCATCATGCCCGCCGACGACATGAAATGGACCGACCTCGACCCAGCAGGCGCCCCAGGCGTCAAGGTTGCGGATCTGTGGGGCAATCACGCGAAAGGCGCATTCGGCGCGCTCTTCAAGTTGCCAGCGGGATTCGCAGTCCCACTTCACACCCACACCTACGACATGAAGGTCGTGATTTTGTCGGGGACTTACGTTCAGGCGCCCGAGGGAAAACCGGAATTCCGCCTGGGACCCGGATCGTACTTCCTGCAGCCCGGCGGCAACTATCGCCACACTACTAGCTGCGATCCGAGCTCGGAGTGTGTCTTCTTTGTCGAAAGCAAAGGACCGTTCGATCTAAAGGTGGTCAAGGCGGCAAAGGCCGCGAAGAAGTAACTGAGGAAATAGACGTCGTGCACTCCGTCATCTCAGTCACATAGCGAGTTTGTTCGCCACATTGAGCGCCGAAACCTTGTAACACTCAGCCAGCGTCGGATAATTGAAGACGGTGGAGAGGAAGTAGTCCAACCCGCCGCCGAGTCCGAACACCGCTTGCCCAATATGCAGCAGCTCGGTGGCGCCGGTTCCGATGATGTGCACGCCAAGCAACCTGCGGTCCACGCGATGGAAGAGCATCTTGAGCAGGCCGCTGTCGTCGCCGAGGATCTGGCCGCGCGCGATCTCCCGGTAGCGGGCGATCCCTATTTCGTACGGTACCTTGTTCTTCGTCAACGTCTGCTCGGTCGAGCCGACCATCGAGATCTCCGGCACCGAGTAGATCCCGATCGGAAAGTGGTCCGCCATCGGCGCCGCCGGCACGCCGAACGCGTAGCAGGCGGCGAGACGCCCTTGCTCGCTCGAGGTTGCCGCGAGACTGGGATATCCGATGATATCCCCGGCGGCGAAAATGTGGGACACCGAGGTGCGGAACTGCGCGTCCACGGCGATGCGGCCGCGATCGTCCGCGGCGACCCCGGCGTTCTGGAGGGCGAGTGTCTCGGTCGCGCCGACGCGTCCAACCGAGAAGAGCGCCATGTCAGCGACGATACGCTTGCCCGACTCGAGCAGCAGCACGGCGCGCTTCGGCGGGCCGTCGTTGACGGTCATCCCCTCGACCGCTTCGCCAAAGCGGAAATTGACGTTCCGCTTTCGCATCTGATGTATCAGCTCGTCCACTATCTCGGCGTCCACGAACTCGAGTGGCCTCTCGCGCTTGTCGATCACCGTGACCTCGACGCCGAGGGCCGCGAACATCGATGCGTACTCGATGCCGATCACGCCGGCGCCGACGACCGCCAGTGAGCGCGGAAGTCGCTTGAGACCACCGATGTCGTCGCTGGAGATGACTGTCTCCCCGTTCGACTCGATGTTCGATGGCGGCACTGCGCGCGTGCCACTCGCGATGAGCACGTTCGTCGCGGAGATCTCGCGCGCGATCCCCTCGTTGGTGATGCGTATTCGGTGCGGGTCGACGAACACCGCCTCGCCGCACATCACGTCAACGCCATTGCGTGACAGCTGGTTGGAGATGACCGAACCCTCGCGCGCTACGACTTCGTCTACGCGAGCGAGCAGCTCGGGCGCAGTCGGCCGTTGCATGGCGCGCGTGCTGCCGCCATCTGGACGTGCAGCGGCGGCAAAGTGCAGGACCGCCTCGCGAAAGGTCTTGCTGGGGATCGTGCCCGTGGCGAGGCAGGTTCCGCCGAGCGTGTTTCGACGCTCGACCAAGGCGACGCGCTTACCAAGCTTCGCCGCCTGAACGGCGCCGCGCTGGCCCGCCGGGCCGCTCCCGATGCAGATGAGGTCGTAGTCGAAGGAGTCACTCACTCCAACCTACCGCGGCACACCTTCGAACGTTGCCGTCAACACCCCAAACAGGAATTGATCGCCCTTTGATTCCGTGTTCCTAGAGACGAGATAGACATCGTGCACTCCCGAAGTCGGCCGCAACACAGTCCGCAGTCGTAACGGCGCGACGTCGGCGGCGGGACGAATCATTTCGCTCTCGCCGAGCAACGCACCGGTCGGCGAATCGAGGTGCACTTCGATCTTGCCACCCTTCGCCTGATATTGAGCCGGCGCCACCACGGCGAATGTGACCGCACCGACTCCAGTCAGGTCGATCTGCTTCAGCGCGACGGACGCACCAGAGCGATTGACGACAGTGACCGGGACCGGCAGCTCGGGCACGCTCTGCTTCGACACTCCCTCCGACAGCTCACCACTCGCGACTGCCACGGTCGGCGAGCGGAGGACGATCTCCTTTTCCTTCGTGATCGCGGGCATCCCATTCGCGCCGCGGTCGGTGTACGCTGCGCGCAGCACCGTCACCCCATTCGGTGAATCACCCGACCCGGGCGGAGGTACATATGTGCCCCGCACGGGGAGTGACGGCCCGGTCACCGGACGGTCGGCGAGGCTCATGATGTAGGCGAGCATTGCCGAGGCCTGCTCGTCGGTGCGCGCGGGATGCGCGGGCATCGCCACATTGCCCCACACGCCGGATCCGCCTTCACGGATCTTCCGCACGAGACGCGCGGTCGCCGTCGCCGTGCTGTCTTTGTACTTCCGTGCGACATCCACATACGCGGGGCCGATGGACTTTCTATTCAACTGGTGACAGGAGAGACAGTCGCTCCCTTCGATCAGTCTCCTCCCTATTTCCTGAACAGACCCCGCTCCTCCAGACGGGCCTCCGTCCTTAAGGTACTGCGCCGTCACGCTTACTCGGCTTGCCGGAATACTTCCGCTCTGCAACGAGCCATCTTCACGATCCGTCACCCGCACCGCATAACGCACCGGAATGCCCGGGAAGAAGAACGACCGGTTGCTGCCGACGAGATCGATATCAACGTTGGCTGGCTCATTGCCGGCTGCGATCGGCACGGACGCAGTGGATTGCGCACCGTGAGTATCGGTCACCGTCAGCGACGCCGTGTACGTACCCGATTGCGTGAACGTGAACGACGGATTCGGCTGCGTAAGTCTCGCCACCGTTCCACCGCCGGCGCGCGAGATCGTCCACACGTATCGCAGCGAATCCTCGTCGAGGTCCATGGTGCCGGCCGAGGAGAGTTTCACCCGCATCGGGAGCGCTCCGGTCGGCCGATCGACCGCGGCGGAGACGATTGGTTTCCGATTGCCTCCGTTGTACTCGATGCGAACGAGGCGCGCGTCGTCGTTGGCCTGGAACCAGGCGGTTCCGTACTCGAGAACATATAAATCTCCGCTCGGCCCGAACTCCATCTCGATCGGTGCACTGAATTTCGCGCTCGGCATGAAGCGTTCTATGGACACAAGGTCACCATTTGCGTCCATAGTGACGGCCATGATCCAGTGGCGCATGAATTCGTAGATGAAAAGCTTGCCGTCGTAGTACTGCGGGAAAGGCCTGGCCGCGCCGCGGAAATCGTCCCTGTGAAATACCGGGCCAGCCTCCACCGCCCGTCCGCCGCTGCCGACGATCGGGAACTCGGGAGAAGGTGCGTACGGGTACCAGATGAAAGCGCCCCGCGCAGGCGGCAGCTCGGTGAGACCGGTGTTGTTGGGTGAGCGATTGACTGGATGCGCTGGATCGAACTGCTCTCCTCCCTGAATCGTCACCGAGTCAATGACCGTCGTCCTGTAATACGCCTGGTTGTTGGCGACGAAGTAAGGCCATCCGTAGTTGCCGGCGCTGCGCGCCTGGTTGACTTCGTCGTAGCCACGCGGTCCACGTCCGACGGAGTCTACATTCGCGTCGGGACCGACGTCGCCCCAGTAGAGGAACCCGTTATGAGAGTCGATCGAGATCCGATAAGGATTGCGATGCCCCATCGTATAGATCTCAGGTCGCGTCTTCGCCATTCCTTTCGGAAAGAGATTTCCCTCGGGGATGGTGTAGGTACCGTCGGGTTCGGGGTGGATGCGGATGATCTTCCCACGCAGGTCGTTGGTGTTGGCGGCCGATTTCTGCGCGTCCCACGGCATTCGCCCTGGGCGTTCGTCGATGGGTGCGTAGCCGGTGGCGAAGGGATTCGAGTTGTCGCCGGTGGAGACGTAGAGGTTGCCCTTGGTGTCGAAGGCAATGGACCCGCCGGTGTGACAGCACTTCAAGCGCTGCGTTCCCACCTCGAAGAGAATCTTTTTCGAGCCGAGGTCGAGCGAGTCCCCTATCATGTGGAAGCGAGCGAGCACGTTCTTCGATTCGGGTCCGGCCGGCGAGTAGTACATGTAGACCCAGCCATTCGTCGCGAAGCCGGGGTCGGCCGCGAGTCCGAGCAGGCCATCCTCGGCCTGACTGCTGTCGGCGTATTTGGTGCTGACGGGGATCGTCGCGATCCGTCGCACCTTACCGGTCGCGGGCGAATACAGGTTGACGTAACCATGTCGCTCGATGAAGAGCACGCGCTCGCCGGGAAGGATGGCGAGCTCGACGGGTTCGTCCAGCTTCTCGGCCAGAACGACTTTGGTGAAGCGATTCTCTTCTGGTCGCGCGTGACTGAAGTCGATCTTCCCCGTGCCCATCGCGTAGCGCAGTCCGCCGAGGAGGTGTCGCAGGAAGAGGGGCTCGGAGAAGGTGGCCTCGGTGTGACCCATGTTGGTGTACCACGCGCGTCCACCATCGAAGTCGTGATACCAGCTCATGGGATGGTGGTCGCCGTTCGTCCCGCCCTTGTAGCTCTTCTCGTCGATCTCAATCAGCACGTGGATGGTGGGATCGATCGACTTGAAGTTGTAGAACTCGTCCTCGCGCACCAACGTGTCGGGAAATCCTTGGGTGGACGGATGGTTCTTGTCGAGTACACGGTACGTCGCTTTGCGAACGTTCGGATTATTGGGGTGGCCATTGAAGTACGCGCCGGCGAGCCTGCCGTACCACGGCCAGTCGTACTCGGTGTCGGTCGCGGAATGGATGCCGACGTATCCGCCGCCGGCCTGGATGTAGCGCTCGAAATCGTCCTGCTGCCCGGCGTCCAGTACGTCGCCCGTCGTGTTCAGGAAGACGACTGCCCGGTATCCCGCCAGGTTCTTCGAGGTGAACGCGCCGGCGTCTTCGGTCGCGTCGACGGAGAACCCATTCTCCTGTCCGAGCTTTTTGACAGCGGCGATCCCGACTCCGATGGAGCTGTGGCGGAATCCGGCCGTCTTGGAGAAGACCAGTACGCGCGGCTCCTGGGCGCGCGCGGTGATGGGGACGCAGATCGAAGAGAGCAGAAGCGCGAGCTTGACGAGTCGTTGCATGGGCGGTCAAGGGCGATGGGTAACGACCAGCGGACAGCACGCCAATTTGCATCACCGCTGACGGGCTGGACAGAGGAGGCGTGCTCGGCCGCCACAAGAAATTCACCCGTTGACTCGACTTTACTTCCACAGCACACTTTGACCAATGACGACGGTGAAGACGACAAAATCAGCGGCTGAAGTTGAAACCATGCTAACGGGACTGGCGATGGGTGAATCGCCGCGTTGGCACGAGAGTCGGCTCTGGTTGTCCGACTGGGGCGCTAATGAGATCCTGGCAGTCGACCCTGATGGCAACAGCGAGGTTGTAGTCCGCACTCCGTTTGGTCTTCCATTTTGCATCGACTGGCTTCGTGATGGACGCCTACTCGTCGTCTCGGGGCGCGAGTCGCTTCTCTTGCGTCGTGAGGCCGACGGGTCCCTGGTAACGCACGCCGATCTGCGCGGGATTTCTGACAAGGTCTGGAACGAGATCGTCGTGGACGGTCGTGGCAATACCTACATCAATGGCGGGCCCGGTGTCATCGCTTTGGTCAGCCCCGATGGCTCTGCCCGTCAGGTGGCTGATGGCATCGCCTTTCCCAATGGTATGGCCGTGATGCCTGACAACTCGACCCTGATCATCGCCGAGTCCCACGGCAAGAAACTCACCGCCTTCGACATCAGCGTGGACGGTAGCTTGTCCAACCAACGGGTGTGGGCGGACCTCGGCAGCGGCGTTCCCGACGGGATCTGCATCGACGCCGATCACGCCGTCTGGTACGCTGACGTTCCCAACAAAAGATGCGTGCGCGTCCGCGAGGGAGGTGAGGTGCTTCAGACGATCACCGTTGATCGCGGCTGCTTCGCGTGCATGCTCGGAGGCCCGGACAAGCGAACGCTGTTCATAGTGGCGGCCGAGTGGCGCGGAATGGAGAACATCGCTGAGGTTGCGCGAGCGCGGACAGGACGAGTGCTGACCACCGAGGCGCCCGCACCCGGTGTCGGGTGGCCGTAGGCAGATCGACACCGGGTGCGAGCTAACGGTTCGGGCGCTCTCAAGCTTCCGTCAACTTTCCCGAAGATCGAGGTAAACGATTCAAAAATGAACGATATCGCTACGTGGTTTGATGTTGTTGACGCGCGTATCACAGACTGGATGGCGCGACATGGCGTGCGCCTGCTGCGTATCAGTCTCGGCATTGTCTTCCTCTGGTTCGGCGCCCTCAAATTCTTTCCGGGCTTGAGCCCCGCATCCGATCTGGCGGCACGGACTATGGAAACTCTGAGCTTCGGCATGGTGCCCGCGAGAATGTCGATCCCGTTGCTCGCAGGATGGGAGTGTCTGATCGGCCTCGGACTCCTGTTCGGCATCTTCATGCGAGCCACCCTGCTTTTACTGGCGGTCCAGATGGCCGGCACACTGACGCCGCTCCTGCTATTCCCAGGCGAGGTATTCACGCGGATACCGTACGCGCCAACGCTGGAGGGTCAGTACATCATCAAGAATGCGGTGCTGATTAGCGCGGCAATCGTTCTGGGCGCGACAGTGCGCGGCGGAGGTCTGGTTCCAGAAAAAGGGTCGGCACCGGTCCCGCCCGCGCCGGCTGGCTAACGGCCATTTCGTGAGGATCGACGATTACGTAAGCTCGTTTCACTCGAGATTCCCGTTTCTGGATCCCTCGATTCTGCCCTGGCAGGTAACCGCGCAGCTGCCGTCCATCCTCGAACGCCTGGTTGCTTCGATCAGCGCATCGAGTTTTCGAAACTGCGACGGGGTTCTGGTCCATCAAGCCGCCACCATTGAGGCGGGTGCCATCGTCAAGCCGCCGGCGGTGATTTCGGACGGATGCTTTATCGCCTCGAATGCTTATGTTCGCGGTGGAGTGTTCCTGGACCGGGGAGTCACCATTGGGCCGGGCTGCGAGCTGAAGACAACTGTGATCATGGCGGGCTCGACAATGGCTCACTTCAACTATGTTGGCGATTCGATCATTGGCTCCGATGTCAACCTGGAGGCGGGCGCTGTCGTTGCAAACCATCACAACGACCGTGGAGATAAAGAGGTCAGGGTCTACATTCGCGGCCAGGAGATCCGTACGGGCGTGCAGAAATTCGGCGCAGTCATCGGAGACCACTGCCGTGTGGGCGCCAATTCCGTGTTGTCCCCCGGTACCCTTCTCGAGGGGAATGAGGTTGTCGGTCGCCTGGTTCTGGTGAACCAAGCCAGTTTATCCGGTTCTGGACGCGGTAGGATTCCAGACACAGGATTGAGAGGTGCTAGCGATGTCGCTCGAGATGCGGACGACTTGTGAGAAATGTGGGCGCAATCTTGCGCACGACGACGCGACGTTCATTTGCAGCTACGAGTGCACATTCTGCCCGTCGTGCAGTGCTGCGATGCAGCATTCGTGTCCGAATTGTGGTGGCGAGTTGGTAGCACGTCCGCGCCGTAAAGGATAGCCGCAAGCCTTGATCGTCATCTTCAGTTGAATGACGACCGCACGATCCTTCCGCTGCCAAGCAATCCTGTTCGACCTGGACGGCGTCCTCGTCGATTCCACCGAGTGCGTCGAGCGCACATGGCGTGGCTGGGCAACGCATCACTCTCTCGATCCCAATCGTGTGATCTCGCTCGCACACGGGCGGCCGACGCGAGCAACTGTTCGACTGGTGGCGCCACACCTCGATGTCGAGGCGGAAGCGGCGCTCCTGGAAGCGGGTGAAGCGATGGCTTCCGACGGCATCTATAAAATCCCGGGAGCTCGCGAGGTTCTCGAGGGATTGCCTGCTAGCTCGTGGGCCGTCGTCACATCTGGCACTCGCGCGATCGCGGAATTCCGCCTCAGGCTAACCGGACTACCTATTCCGCCGGTATTGATTTGCGCCGACGAGATCGAACGTGGCAAGCCAGACCCTCAAGGTTATCAAACCGCGGCAGCACGATTGCATCGCTCCGCCGATGAGTGCGTGGTCATCGAAGACGCACCGCTCGGCATCGAGGCGGCCCGGGCGGCAAAGATGCGGGTAATCGCCATCGCTGCCACCTATCCGCGTGCGCGACTCGCGTCGGCCGATGCAGTCGTCGAAACTTTGGCCGACCTCACCATCAAGCCCGACGCGGACGCGATTCAAATCGACATTCGATAACCACCATTTGAGGTGAGAGTGCCCGATGCTGCCGCCATCGCAACATCGGGCTCTCTCCCCGCTCCCCTCGCCCCTCTACGATGCCGCTGCCAGCTCGTTCGACTCCGCCGTCGTCGGATCGATGACCGTCGTCACTTCCAGCACTTTATCCGCCGGAAATCCACCGAGCCTCGCGTGCTCGCGAATTATCTCGGCGTTGGGCGCGATGTAGACGCAGGTGATCTTGTCTTCCGTCACGTAGCTCTGCACCCACTGAATGCTCGGGCCGAGCTGCTGCAGTACCCCGCACGACTTCTGCGAGATCGCCTTGAGATCGGCCGGCGAGAGAGCGGCGGCATTCGGGATCTCGCGTTCGATTAAGTATTTCGGCATCGCTTCCTCAGAGATGTGGGTCAATGAGACATCGACATCACCGCGGTGGTGTTGTCGCAGTTAAACCTGTGGATTCCAGTTGGCGAACATTCCTCTCGGATTCTCGTTGCAGACCCAGACATGCAGTCCCAGAGCTGAAAGACGTCGCTCTGGATGAACGGCTGGCCGAACAGAACCAGCGGCGCCGCCGAGCGGGATTGGAAAGTATAGGGAAAGATGTACACCACCGCCACGAGGCGTAGGTTCCCTCCTGCTCCCGCTCGTAAAGCAACAGCTCCGGCTTTTCCACGCGCACGGTGCCGTCGATCAGACCGGCGCCAAGGTGTGGCGCATTGTGCCCCTTGTGTGATGTGGGTTAGCGGGCGGTCATTCTAATGGTAGAGGATGCTTATATCATCCCTACCGGCGACCAGGAACCTGAGGAGCCAGTGCCAAATTGGTGTTGGGTAGGCTCTTGACACTGGAAGGCATGTCGTTCAGCTGGAGCAGTGTCAGTACCTTCGTGAAGCGCGCATCGTTACGCACTGGATCGAGGCGCGGTTCCAACCTGAGATAAGGCAACCATGCGGAGCGCTCGTCATAGGCCCGGTCAAGCCAGTCGAACGCCCGATCTATCTCTCCCAGTGCGACATAAATCACCGCAATCTCGTACGCGGAAACGTGTTTTGTAGCCGATAGGTCTTCGAGCTGCCGAAGAACCTCGCGCGCCTCGGCGTGCTTACCTCCGATCACGTAAGAGTGACCGAGTGCACCTAGCATTACCGGACTCCCAGCAGACCGTCGCACCGCTTTTCGATGCTCCGCGATTGCCTGGCCGTGCAGCTGCTTCTGCCCGTAAGCAAGTCCCAGGAAGTACGGCACCCAATGATCGTGCTGGTTAAGCTCGCGAGTTCGCAGCGCACGCTCGACAGATTCGTCGTACTGTCGCGTCAGCCAGAAGTGCCACGCGAAGTGCACGTTGATGATCACGTCGAGCGGATCGAGTGCACACGAGCGTTCGCTTGCCGCGAGTGATTCGTCGATGCGACCGAGCGCCATCAGATAGTGCGCGTACCAGTGATAGCTATGGGCGTTGGTCGGATCGATGGTTAGTGCGCGCTCGAACTGGTCGCCGGCTTCAGGCCATCGCCAATGGTAGTGTGTGTTGGTATAGCCAAGTGACGCAAACGACTCGGCCAGATTTCGATCGAGCTCTAACGCGCGCAGGGCTGCAGCCTCTGCTTTCGGGAACGCCTCTCTCGCTGGAAGTGCCGATGCCTCCCAGGAGCCCAACGTTGCGAAACAGTCGGCAATACCGGCATGAGCCAGGGCGAAATGTGGATCCCGCTTGATCGCGTGCTGGAAGAACTCGAGTCCCTTCATCGTCTCGCGCGGACGTTTATTCCAGTGATAACGTCCCTTGAGATAGAGGTTGTATGCCTCGAGATCTTCGGTGTGACGCGCGATGAGCGGTTGTCGATTGCCTAACTTCAATCTGAGATTGAGGGCCCGAACAATCATTTGCGCGATTTTTTCCTGCACAACGAGCACATCGGTGAATTCACGCTCAAAGCTCTCGGCCCAGATGAGAAAGCCTGAGTTGACGTCAGTCAATCGTGACGTAACACGAAGGGTATTGCCTACGCGACTCACGGTCCCTTCGAGCACGACGTCGACGGCGAGCCTCAGACGAACCTCCTTAAGGTCGTAGTCCTTTCCTTTGAACCGGAATGCTGCCGTCCGCGAGGTGATCCGCAGTCCCGACAGCCTGTTCAATGCCGTCATGATCTCATCGGCGATCCCGTCGCCAAGGTAGTCGCCGTCGCGATCGGCTGAGAGCGAGGCAAAAGGCAGAACGGCGATTGACCGCTCGGTGACAGGTCGCGTCTCCGGCGTCTTCTCGACCGCGCGCGCGAGCCCGGAATGCACGCTGATGGTGTCGGGCGATGACCGATTTGTACTCTGGATAGAGCTTATAAGCGCCCTGGTTTCCGGCGCGGGTTCAAGCTCGTACTCCGCAGCAAGGCGACGCGCGAACTCGTCGTACGCATGCAAGGCACCCGACCGATCGCCGAGCTTCGCACGAAGCAAGATCAGTCGCCGGTGCGCGCCCTCATCGAATGGCGCGAGCAGTGCGGCGCGGCGCGCCCATTCCGCTGCGGGCTCCAGCTCGCGCTCGAACTCCGCGGCAGTTGCCAGCTCTGATGCGGCGCGAAAGGCGGACCAGCGAAAGTCGTCGCGTTTCCGTTCTGTCCAGCGCTCGAATTCGGGCGCTCCCGAGACGAAAAAGCCCTCCAGAAACTCGGCGCGGTATAGCTCAAGTGCCTGCGCGAGATCGCGCCTGACGATCGCAGCGGTGAAGGCAACCGCGTCACAGGCGAGGGTCCCGCGCCGAACACCGATCTCGTTCTCGCCTCGACTCTCGATTACATCCGCCCCAACCGACCGACGCAGGAAGCGCATCGCCTGACGCAACGAGCTGCGTGCGTGATCCTCGTCCAGCTCTGGCCAAAACACAGAGAGAAGAGTGTCGCGTCGGCAAACCCCGCCATCATGCGCAACGGCGAGGTAGGTGAGGAGGGCGAATCGCTTTGGCTGTGCAAGTACAGCTCGGACCTCGCGGCGCTCCCCGTCGTACAGCTCCGCGGAGCCGAACGTCCGTAATTCGATCATCGCAATCTCCCTCCGTGATCCGACGTCACGCCCGCAGGTCACGGCTGCGTCACGGCGCTGCCGTATGATCCGGGACCCAATAATACCCCTCGGAGGTCCTATGCGCGAAAGAATTGGATGGACACAGAGCCTGAGGAAGGTGTGTTTTTTCGCCTGCCTTGGCTCAATGAGCTGCACTGACCGTGTGACTGAGCCGATCGTCTCCCCCTCGACCAACGCTGCTGCCGACCGCGACGCAACAGCAGCGGAGGAAACGCCCGCCAGCATCCGTTGGAACGCGATCACGCGTGACTTCATCAGCGCTAAACCAGCCGCTTCGAAACCCAACCAACAGGCCACGCTTCGCGCGTTCGCCTACCTCTCGCTGGCCCAATATCGCGCCGCTCGCGAGGCGCACGAACAGGGCAAACCGAATCCGGTTGTAGCACGGGGCGCGGTATCCGGCGCCTCCGCCAGCATTCTCGGGGCGCTATTTCCAGCCGACGCGCCGTTTTTCGCAACCCAGCTGGCGCTGCAGGAGGGCGAATCCTCCCCTGAGACACGCGATGCATTCGCCGCGGGAGAAGTCGTTGGGCGTTCCGTCGCGAACCAGGTTGCGCAAACAGCGCAGACCGATGGGTTCAGCGCAGTGTGGACCGGATCCGTACCGACGGGTCCTGGCCTGTGGTCGAGTGACTTCGATCCACCGCGACCGCCGCTACTTCCACTGCTCGGTCAAATGCGTCCATTCTTCATGACATCGGGTAGCCAGTTTCGCCCGGGGGCACCGCCCGCATTCGGCAGTGAGGCGTATCTCGCTGCGCTCGCTGAGTTACGGCGATTCTCGGATACACGCACCGCCGAGCAGCTTCAGATTGCGCAGTTCTGGGCGATGACGACCGGCAGTCTGGTAGCTGGGTTTTGGAACGGCCAGGCAGCGGACCGAATTGTCACGCATCACCTGAAAGAGCGGCAGGCCGCACACGTGCTGGCATTCATGAACATGGCTGCAATGGATGCAAACATCGCATGTCATGACGCCAAGTACACATACTGGCTAATTCGTCCCTATCGCGCTGACCCGAACATCACCGTGCCGATCGGGAAACCTCAGCATCCGTCTTATCCATCGAATCACGCGTGCGTCTCAGGCGCAGCGGCGTATGTTCTCGCCGCTTTTTTCCCGGACGAGGGTGAACAGCTTGCTGCCATGGCCGATCAGGCGGGAGAGTCGCGGCTGTACGCGGGCATTCACTACCGTTTTGACAAGGACGCCGGACTTCGCATCGCGCGACAGGTAAGCGCCCTCGCGCTCGGGCATGAGTCCGACGAAAACGACGACGACGCTGGGTCGCCACCAAGGTAAGGCAGCAAAAAGCTGGTGCATTGGGCGACGCGAACCTTGACGCAGCGAATGCCCGATGCTGTGAAGATCACAGCATCGGGCACTAACCTCTTCCCGCGTCCCGCTTCCCTCGCGCCTCGCCCCTCACTCCTCGCCCCTCACTCCTCGCCCCTCACTCCTCGCCCCTCTACGACGCCGCTGCCAGCTCGTTCCACTCCGCCGTCGCCGGATCGATGATCGTCGCTATCTCCAGAATCCGGTCCGCCGGAAATCCTCCCCGCCTCGCGTGCTCGCGAATTATTTCCGCATTGGGCGCGATGTACACGCAGGTGATCTTGTCCTCCGTCACGTAGCTCTGCACCCATTGAATGCTCGGACCGAGCTGCTTCAACACGTCGCACGACTTCTGCGAGATCGCCTTCAGCTCCGCGGCAGACAGCGCGCCGGCATTTGGTATCTCGCGCTCGATGATGTATTTGGGCATTGGAGGCTCTAGTGGGACATTGAGACCGAGGCCGTCGCGTTCGTACAACCAACGCTCGGATTCCACGGGAAGAAGATACCGCTCGGATTTTCCTTCCAAACCCACGCGTGCAGCCCCCAAAGCTGGAAGGCGTCGACCTGCGCGAACTGCTGGCCGAACAACACCGGTGGCGCAGCATCGCGAGCGTGGAAGGTGTACGGAATGATATACTCCACGGCCACCAGGCGCAGCCGGCCATTCTGCTGTGGCTCGTAGAGCAACAGCTGTGGCTTTTCCACGCTCGCCGTTCCGTCGATCAAAGCAGTGTTGCCGTAATGGAACCCCATTCCGCCGGCGCCGCCCGGATCCGTCATGCAGGGCGTGATCTGCGTTGACCATCCCGCCGCCGATCCAGTACTGAAATCCTGGAATGCTGCCGTTACCCGTCGAAGTGCGGCGAGCTGCTGGCTCACTTCCGCTCCGAATGCCTGGCTTTCGATCGCTCGTGGCTGAAAATCAGCGGTATTGGTGCTGACCGGCTCTCTGCACCCAGCAAGCAGTGCAATTCCGGCAAGCAGTGTTGCTGTCGGTTTCATCGTGCCCTCCCCTCGCGTGTGTTGTGGGTTATGTTCTACGCGCGGAAGTTGAAGCGCGGCGATTAGCTGCTCCTTGCGCTCAGAATTAGCTACGAATTAGCTGGCGACACTCCATGATCACGGTCCAACTCCTCGGCGGCGCGTGCCTGCGCTCGGGCGATGCTCCTCTCAGTGGCCCACCCGCGCAACGTCACCGTATCGCACTTCTGGCGCTGATCGTTGCTTCGTGGCCGCAGCCGCTGTCGCGCGATCGGGCGATGGCGATGCTGTGGCCGGAGAAGGACGTCGCCGGCGCGCGCCGTCTGCTAAATCTCGCCGTCCACGTGCTGCGCACCGCACTCGGCGAAGATGCCATCGCATCCACCGGCGATGGACTTTTGCTGAATCCTTCTCGCGTCAACTGCGATCTGTACGAGTTGCGGGCGGCGATCGAGTCTGATGACTCCGACCGTGTCGCGCGCCTATACACCGCTCCGCTGCTCGATGGATTTCACCTCGATGACTCCAGCGAGTTCGGGTTCTGGCTCGACGAGCGTCGCAGCGAGCTGTCGCACGCCTACATTGGTGCCCTGCTCGCCCTCGCCGAGCGTCAGCAGGAGAGTGGCGATGTGCGTGGCAGGGTGCGGACGTGCCTTCGACTCGTCGCCGCCGATCCACACTCGGGATCGTACGCGCAGGAACTGATGCGTGCGCTCGATGACGCCGGCGACACGCCTGGCGCGCTCCAACATGCCAGTGAGCACGCCCGCCGGCTCAGAATGGATCTCGATCTCGATCCCGATGCCAAGGTGGTTGCACTGGTGGAACAGCTGCGCAGCGGAACGCGCCAGGAACGCCACGTCGCGGCCGCCGCTCAGCGAGTCACGTCGCCATCGGTGGCGGTGCTGCCGTTCGTCAATCTAAGTGGTGGTCCGGAAAGCCAGCTATTCGCCGACGGTATCACCGAAGATGTGATCGCGCAGCTCTCGAAAATCCACGCCCTCAAAGTGATTTCCCGCAGCTCGGTAGCTCAATTCAAGGAACGACAACTAAGCCTGAAGGAGATCGCCAAAAAACTGGGCGCTACGACTGTGCTTGACGGCAGCGTACGGCACGCGGGAGATCGCGTGCGTATCGTCGCCAAACTAATCGACGTCGAAACGGATCGGCATCTCTGGGCGGAGACGTACGACCGGCAGCTCACCGACATCTTCTCCATCCAGACCGACGTCGCCCTCCAGATCGCTGCCGCGCTCAAAGCGGAGCTGTCGCGGGACGAGGAGACGCGCGTGCACAGGCACCCGACGGCAGACGTTCGCGCTTACCAGTCCTTTCAGCGCGGGCGCCAGTTGTACATCCAATACACGCCGGAGTCGCTCACGCGTGCGATCGAGTTCTACGATCGCGCCATCGCACGCGACCCCTCGTTCGCGCTCGCGCACGCCAACAAGGCGTTGGCGTACACCGAATTGGCCGAGGTCGGGGCCCTCGCGCCCGACGTTGCCTATCGATGCGCGATGGAGGCTGCATCCAGTTCGCTGCGTCTCGATCCGGATCTCGGCGAAGCTCATTCCTCGATGGGATTTATAAAGGGTGTCCACGAATTCGACTGGTCCGGCGCCGAGCAGGAGTTCAAGCGCGCGCTGGAGCTGAGTCCGAGTAACTCGGATACATGTATGATGTATGGAAGGTTCTGCGCCGCCCTCGCGCGTTTCGACGATGCCATCGCACTACAGCAGCGCGCGCACGAGCTCGATCCGCTGGCTCACGGGCTGGACCGCATTACGACGCGAATCAGAGCCGGGCGCTACGACGAGGCCATCCCTCTCGCCGAGGAAGCCGTCGAGTTCAATCCGGGGAATGATCGTGCGCGCGCGACGCTCGGCTGGGCGTACTTCATGAGCGGCAAACAGGCAGAGGGACTGGCCGAGCTCGAGCGGGCGGTTGCCGCCGAGCCGGGAAACACAATGTGGCTCGGCCAATTGGGACAGGCCTATGGGATGGCCGGCGACAAGAAGAAGGCGCGGGAAATTCTGGACAAGCTGATGGACGTTGCGCGCAGCTATTACGTCTCACCTTACCATTTCGCCTACGCTTACATCGGGCTCGGCGAATACGACGAAGCGATGCATTGTCTGGAGCGCGCAGTCGCCGAACGTACCGGGCCGGCGTACAGCATCAAGGGATCGTTTCTGTTAACGGCGTTACACGGTCATCCGAGATTTCGCGCCCTGCTGAAGCAGATGAAACTGGCGTAGACGCCCAGCACTCCCTATAGTCGTTACGGACCGATAACGAGTTTCTGAACCGTCGCGCCGGACCGCGCCGCGGCGCCAGTCTGATTGATGACGTGCGAGATCACGCCGCGGCCGCCTCCAAGTGACACTGTCACCATGTTCCGCAAACGTACGCCAGGAGCGACGGGCACCTCGAAGGCGTGATCCGCGACAACAGTGGGATTCCTGTTGAAGAAGCAGTAACTCCCCAGTCCCCAAGCTTCGTGGCTGGTGACGGAAGCGTGGACTCGGTAGGCGGCAAATCCCTGCGTCGTGCCGCTCATCCACTCGGCCTGATCGGGCACGTCGTACGGCATCTCGTTCTGAAACAGATAGGTGCGCCCGCCGTTCCCGTTCCATTGCACCTGGTGTTGCTGGTAATGCTCGACGAAGAGGCCGTACATCATCACGTCGTTGCCGTTCACGACCAAGCCGTTCGCCGCGGTGTTGGACGTCCAGCCCACTCCGTTGCCATGATCGGCCCGCCACAGCCACAGGTGGTCGCCGATCACGTCGTGGCTGTTGATCTCGACGGAGCGCGATGCTTTCCCGATGCCGTCGCCTCCGACGCGAACGAAAAGATCACTGAGCACCGTCGGGTTCGACGAGTGCCTGGTGGAGGAACCCGCCGGTCCGATCTGCACGAGCACCGGCGAGTTGATCGGGCCCGCTTCAATGAGAAGGCCGGCGAGCGTCACACCGTCCACGTCGTCCACGTCGATGGCGCTGACGCCCCCGTCCGGTACGAGAGTCGCCAGCCCGAGACCGAGCACGATCGTGTTGGCTGCCGTGACGTGAAGCGGCGCATCCAGGTGATATATGCCGGGCGTGATGATGAGACTTTTCTTACGCGCGAGCGCGCCGTTCATCGTCGCGGCGGATGTGCCCGGCTTCACGACGACGAAGTCGCTCAGTGGGCGAGCCACACCGCGCGGCTTTCCAGAGATCCAGGTGGTACCTTTCGCGTTCGAACGGAGCGCGGGGACGAAGACCTTCCACGCGCCGCGCCGGTCGACCATGAGGAACGGTTTCTCGCGGATCACCGGAGCGGCATCGATCGTGGTGAACGGCGGATTCGGGAAGCTATTCGTCGGCGCACCGTCGGTACCCACGAACACCATGTTCCAGTTCGATCCCGCCCAACTTCCGAGCGCGCTGTTGCGCGTGATCCACTGCTGCTGGCTCCCGGACCTGACCTGCCCATCCACCTTTGAGTCAGCGAGGAAGCCTCCGCTCGACCAGCCCCCATCGTCGAGCACGAGGTCGCCGCGGATGTGCATGCGGCGCATTGGCGCCGCCTGTGAAACAGCCCATCGATCGAAGCCCGCCGCAGGATTGATCGACATGTTCTCAACGGCCCGCCAGAAATTCAGCGTCGCGTTCCCCTTTCTCCACCGGGCATCGGCGCGCATGCCGCCATTGATGACGACGTCGTTCGGCGAGAGACCGAGACCGGACACCTGGGTGTAGAATCCGATTCGGGCATCCACATCGTACGTCCCCGGCTTGAACAGAAGGGCGTACCGCCCCGCACCGAATTCGCTGGACTCCTGTGACGCGAATATCGAGTCGAGCTTTGACTGGATGGTCGGGGCAGGAGTGGCGGGGTCGAAGATCGTGACGTTGGGACCGAAATCCGGTGTGGCGCGAGTCGGGTGCGCCGCGACTTGCGCTGCGGACACTGCAGCGAAAAGAAGGAGGTGGACCCGCATGGCTCGCCCGCTCGTCGTTTGGAACTCCCGTGACATCGCAGCAATCGAGATATTATACAGAATGAAAGTCTCACGAGTCGCGACAATTGCATTGGCCGCGGGCTGGCCTCTATTGTCGTTCGCCTGCGCCAACGCAACCAACCAACCTGCCGCCCCACCGACTCAGTCGACCGTGCCCAAAATCACCTGGGTTCAGGTCTGGAGCGATGAATTCGATGGGCCGGCAGGCAGTCGGATCGACGCCACCAAATGGAACTACCAGATCGGAGATGGCTGCGATCAGGGAAATTGCGGCTGGGGCAACCAGGAGAAGGAGTACTACTCTGACGCCGCCGAGAACATTGCGCTGAATGGACAAGGGCAATTGGTGATCACTGCCCGGCAGGCTCCAGCCGGCCTGTCATGCTATTACGGCCCGTGCAGGTACACCTCGGCGAAAATCACGACCCGCGGCAAAATGCTGGCGCAGCCGGGCCGCGTCGAGGCGCGCATCAAGCTTTCGACAGGACAGGGACTGTGGCCGGCGTTCTGGATGCTGGGACACGATTTTCCCAACACGCCCTGGCCGGCCTGCGGTGAGCTCGATGTGATGGAGAACAAGGGCAGTCAACCCAGCACAACGAGCTCGGCGGTGCACGGTCCGGGATACTCGGGGGCAACGCCGTTCGTTCACACGCAGAGTCTCGCCAGCGGCACCATCGCGTCTGATTTCCACACTTTTGCCGTCGAGTGGGATTCATCGCACGTGCAGTTCTTCGTCGACGACATCGCGCATTACCAGATCACGCGTTCGATGGTGGAGCAATACGGCAAATCGGTGCTCGACCAGCCGTTCTTCGTGATTCTCAATCTCGCGGTCGGTGGAAACTTCGACGGCGATCCGCAGTCGGACGCGATTTTTCCGGCGACGATGGTAGTCGATTACGTGAGAGTCTTTACCGCTGCACCGAGGTGACTTCAGTTGGCACGACAGCGGTCCTGAAACGACCGGCGCTGATGATGTGCGCAGCCTCTCTCATCGCGACACGCTCACTCCATCCCCAAGTGCCATCTCCATCGGTCAGCATCGGATTCGGTGTCGATACTTCGATCACCGACGTTCGAAATGTTGTCTCACTCGTCCGCGCTTACCTGGCGAAGCCCGATTCATCGGCCCGAAGCAGAGGACTCTGGAGCACCGCGACCGAATTCGATCGTCGCATCGGTGACGTAACCGCCGGTCAGGTGTATCAGGGCTTCCCTGCTACCGTCGTCGGAGTCATTTCCGATGGACCCGGCGACAGCGTCTACGTCGTCAAGATCCTCTACGCTCACGCCGACTCGGCGAGTGGAATCTCTCCGCTCGCGCTGCAACGCCTGTACGCCGTTCGAGAGGCGGGCGCTCCTCACTCCTTCCGACTGGCCGGCGGACTGCCACGGATTACCCGCAACTGGGAGCGTCGCTCCCCAGGGCACATCACCTTCTGGTACGTGCCAGGGCACAAACCGAATCCGGCGAAAATCGATCGTGCTATCCGGTTTGTCGATTCAGTAACAAAACTTTTCAGCGTCCCTCCCCCTCAGCACCTCGATGTATATGTCGGCGACTCGATGGACGAAGTCCAACGCACAATCGGACTCGACTTCTATCCCGAATCGTCCGGGCCCGGACAGCGCAGCGGCGGGCTCAACCTCGGCTCGATTCTTCTGGTGGGGAATCCCACGATCGGCGAGGACTATCTCCACGAGTTCGTGCATGCCGTACTCGGACCGAGTCTTTCCGCGGGAAGCCGACTACTCTCGGAAGGTGTGGCGACCTGGCTCGGTGGATCCCGCGGTCGCACCACACGCGAGATGTTCGCGTTGCTGCGTAGCTATCAGCAGGCTGACTCGACGCTCAGTTTCACCACGCTCGTCCGCCAGGGATTCGACGTTGCTGATGCTGACCGCGGAACGAACCTGTTGTACGCGACCGGTGCATTGATCGTTGATGCGGTGTATCGAAAGAACGGCATCGCCAGCGTGCGGCGGATCTATCAGCTCAGGACAGATCCGAACACACTACTCCGCGCGATCTCGATTGAACTGGGAGTCCCGCCCGACGACGCCGCTCTCGACCGCTGGTGGCGAACCGAAGCAGCCCGCGATCGTCATTGACGCTCGGTGCTGACGCGCGTACGTTCAGCTCGCGTCACAGGACGCACCCCGTCCGCGGAAAGGGCTGAGCCCACCTGATTAGTCGGAAGCTGAATGCCTGATCTTCTTTCAGCCCGTCGTGCGGACGCGGGCGATTGCGAAAGGAGATCTCATGTCGAGCCCTGCCTTGCCGCTGCCCGCGCGTCCGTCGCTGGAGCAGCTCCGCAAACAAGCCAAAGATCTACTGCGTCAGTACCAAGCCGGTGATGACGCCGCGCTGTCGCGCATGAGCGCGCATCCACACCCGAAGCGAGACGCCGAGTTTGCACTTGCTGATGCACAGCTAGTGATCGCGCGCGAATACGGATTTGCCAGCTGGGCCAAGCTCAAACATCACGTCGAGGCCGTGCAGCGCCCGCCAGATTTCGACGAACCTCAGTAGGGACGCGAGACGTGGCCCTTTCTCGTCGCCGTCTACCGGGGTGACGAAGCGACCGTTCGTCGCATGCTGTCCAACGATCCTTCGCTTTCGCGAGCGGAGTACGCGTACCTGCAACCGCTTCATTACGCGGTGCGCGGCGGTCGCGTCGAAATGGTGCGTCTGCTGCTCAAGGCTGGTGCCGACCCGTTGGCGGAAGGTTGGTCCGGACGCTTCGGCAGCGAGATCCGCGACGACACGCCGTTGGCCCGCGCACGCGATCGGGAGCTCAAGGAGATCGTCGCGCTGCTGGAGACGGCGGCGGGCGACAGACCACGCTCGACAGCGCCGGAACGAAAGGCACCATCAACGCCAGAGCGTGACCTCGAGGACGAGATGATGCGCATCTGCCATCGCGGTGACACCGAGGCAGCGCTCAAGATGATCGAGCGCTATCCAGGAATCGCGCAGGCTGGTTTGTACGAGGCTGTTCATCAGAACCATCCGCAGTTGGTGAGAATTCTCCTCGAGCGGGGCGCCAAAGCGACGACGCCATGGCGATGGGCGTGCTGGTACACTCCGTTGATGCATTCACTGCGATATCCCGCGCCGCGCTACGACATCGCGCAACTGCTGCTCGAACACGGCGTGGATCCCAACGAAACAAACGGAATGGGGATGACGACGCTGCACATCCTCGCCGGACAGGGAACAGTTGACGCCACGCAATGGCTGCTAGACCGCGGTGGCGACATCCACGCCCGGGATCGCGAGTTCGATTCGACGCCGCTGGCGTGGGCAGCACGCGCGGGACGAGAGGACATGGCGCGCTTTCTACTGTCTCGTGGTGCGAGCCCGGTTCATGCTGACGACGAACCGTGGGCGACGCCTGTCGCCTGGGCGCGCCGCCGCAATTACGCAAAAATTGTTTCGTTGCTGGAGGAAGGATGAGAAGAATCGTCACGCTAGTTTGCGTCGCGAGCTTAGTCTCGATCGACGCCGGCGGACAGGCTCCCGTTTCGGAAAACAAACCGAGCGTGAGGCCGGTGCATTCGCTGGTGATTCCCGGTGATTCCTCGCGCGCCACGAGTGCGAGTGTCTCGGCTCGCATTCGATCCTTGCTCGACACCGCCACGACGACGCTCGACCGTCTCGAGGTGCACCAGACATCTCTCGCTCCCGGCGGCTCACCACACCCGCCCCACCGTCACGCGCATGACGAGATAATGCTGATTGAGCGCGGCACCCTCGAAGTAACTCAGGACGGTATGGTGAGGCACGCCGGACCGGGATCGCTGGTATTCCAGTCGTCGAACGAGCTACACGGGCTCAAGAACGTCGGTCCCGATACCGCTGTGTACTGGGTGATTGCGATCTACCCGCGCGATCTCGCTGACTCCTCGCGGCGGCGCCGGTGATGGCGTATGATTTTCCGCACTTCACAAACCGGGGACAGACTCGATGAGGGCGTACCTCCTTACCACTGGAATCGTTTTCGGATTGCTGGCACTGGTCCACGTCTGGCGCGTCATTCAGGAGCGCAGCTCGCTGGCGAAGGATCCCTGGTTCCTGATCATTACCATCATCGCCGCGATTTTCTCCTTCTGGGCCTTCAGGCTGTATAGCCGATCGGCGCGATCCTCCTCCTAGCGAGAGCACTTGACGCCTGCCACGGTCGATGACATCGTGATCGTGGCGGCGATCCGCGCCTAACCTCTTCGAGACTCTGCCCCAGCCGGAGTCGATCGTGAGGCAAAGGAGGGCAAACTTCCGGATCTGTATCGTCGGTCCTTTGCATCACCATGGGTGCGCTGCTGGGGAGAGCGGCCGTGGTGCATCCAAAGGAGACATGACGATGCCCCGCAATAAAGATCTCAAGCGCCTCGTTCGCGCTCGCATGAAGAAGACGGGTGAAGCCTACACGTCCGCCCGCGCGCAAATCCTCACGAAATCAAGAGCAAAGAGCAGTACCCGCGTCGCTGCTGGTGCATCCAGCTCAGTGGCCAAACAGGATTACGCCGGGCTCGCCGGGATGAGCGACGCCAGCATCAAGGCGAAAACCGGCTGCAACTGGGAGCGGTGGGTCAAAACGCTCGACCGATGGGGGGCCGACAAGAAGTCCCACCGCGACATCGCCACCATGGTAAGCAAAACATGGAAGCTCGATGGCTGGTGGGCACAGACGGTCACCGTCGGCTACGAACGCATCAAGGGACTGCGCGCGCGCGGACAACGGCGTGACGGCAGCTATGAAGCTACCAAGTCCCGCACCTTCGACGTACCCGTTGAAAACCTGTTCGATGCCTGGGCAGACAAGAGTGTCCGCGATCGATGGCTGGGCGACACGAACGTGAAAGTGCGCACCGCGACGGCACCGAAATCGATCCGACTCGGCCTTGGCGACGGCAGTATCCTCGCCGTCGGATTTCTGCCCAAAGGAAAGTCCAAGAGCTCGGTCGCTGTGTCGCAAAACAAGTTGCCGGACAAGGAGACAGCTACGCGTCTCAAGCAATACTGGTCGGAGAAGCTGGAGGTGCTCGGTGATTTTCTGACCGAGCGCTAGTATCGTGAGCCCCTAGCGGCGCCGCATGATTGCACGTGCCGGCGCCGCTTCGTGCCCGCCAATCTTTATCGGCAGGATGACGACATCGTAGTCGCCGGCCGGGATGTTTTCGAGGAATAGCCCCTCGACGATTGGAATCCCTTTCCCCAAAAGCGTACGATGGGTGAGCGGCGCGGGCGCGCCGAATTGCTCGGCCGAGATGTAGTCGATTCCCACCAGCTTGACACCGGCGCCGGCGAGTTGCTGCGCCGCGTCGGGCGCGATGTAGGCGAAGTCGCGATGGAACGTGGACGAGTGCATCCACCCGCGCAGCGAGCTCCGCGTCCGGAAGATTACGCGCTGGGCTCCTTTCCAATTGTGGCGATTGAGCTCGGCGGCGTTGATCGACTGCACGTTGTCCGGTATGTCGATCACGCGCGCTGGACCGATGAGCGGCTCGAGCGGGACGCGGTCTATAGGAGCGCCATCGCGCACGAAGTGCATTGGCGCGTCGATGTGCGTTCCGCTGTGCGCGCCGAGTGAATAGGCAGAGAGGGTGAAGGCGTCCCCTTTACGCATGTCCTTGAGGAAATCGAATTTCAGCGGCGCGTCGCCGGCATAGACCGGCGTCGTCGCTGGATCGAGAGTCGCAGTGGCATCGATCCATCCAGTTGCAGGTAGCGCATCGGCATTATTTGAGGACGATTTTGCCTGTGGTTGCGCAGCGCAGGCCGATGCAATTGCAACGATAGCGAGGCTCAAATAGCGCGAGATCAATCCCTGTCTCATGTGTCCTCAATCAGAGCGCGAGGCTCAGTAGGAGAGTGAATCCCAATCCTGCGATGCCGATGATGGTCTCCGCCACCGTCCAGGTCTTCAGAGTCTCAGGCACTGTCAAGTCGAAGAACTCCTTGATCAGCCAGAATCCGGCATCGTTGACGTGCGAAAGTATCAGTGCTCCCGCCCCAGTGGCGAGAACCAGCAGCTCGGGACTTGTCCCGGGAACCATTACCACGATCGGTGCCACGATTCCAGCCGCAGTCGTCATCGCTACCGTCGCGGATCCGGTGGCGACTCGAATGAGGGCGGCGATTCCCCAGGCCAGAATCAACGGCGACGCGTTCGATCCAATCGCCATGTTGGCGATGGCGCGTCCTACGCCGCTGTCGACGAGGACCTGATTGAAGCCTCCTCCAGCGCCGATCACCAGGATTATCGTCGCCGTCGGCGCCAGGCAGTCGTTGCAGAATTTGAGTAGCTGCTCCCGCGTGAAATGCCTCGTCCTGCCCAACGACCAGAATGAAAACAGCAGCGCCAACAGCAGGGCGACGACGGGCTGGCCAATGAAGTTGATCACCACTCGGACTTTGCTCGTCGGCGGAAGACCGAGATTGGCGGCGCTGGCGAGCAGCATCAGGATGACCGGAATCAACACCGTAATGACTGAGATCCAGAAACCAGGCGTCGCCTGCGTCGATTCGCCACCGAGCTGTCGCGCCAGAGGACTCTCGGCGCGCAACGGGATTCGGGGAGCGATCCACGACGCGTAGACGGGACCCGCCAGCGCTGCCGTCGGAATGCCGACGATCAAGCCGTAAAGAATTGTCCGCCCGACGTCGGCATTGTATGCGGTAACTGCCAGCATCGCCGCCGGATGCGGCGGCAGCATCCCGTGCACGACTGATAGACCCGCCACCAGCGAAATTCCGATTTTCACCAGCGAGATCCCGGTGCGCCTCGCGATGGTGAACACCAGCGGAACCAGCAGGACGAATCCGACCTGGAAGAACACCGGAATGCCGACGATGAA
>Ga0070708_100000180_pt1 | contig 45454 bp, 39 predicted proteins | sample KBSK5503metaG_FD_65469 | JGI IMG/M metagenome (GOLD analysis project Ga0070708, IMG submission 65469) | Corn, switchgrass and miscanthus rhizosphere microbial communities from Kellogg Biological Station, Michigan, USA - KBS K5-50-3 metaG | ecosystem: Host-associated > Plants > Roots >... | reverse complement strand
GACATGCTGAAGACGGCGGAAACCGAGAAGTACCCGCACGTGACTTACTTCTTCAACGGCGGTGTCGAGGCTCCTTTCCCGTGTGAGCATCGCGTGCTGGTGCCCAGTCCGAAGGTGCCGACGTATGATCTCAAGCCGGAGATGAGTGCGGAGGGCGTAACGGACGCGCTGGTGAAGGGTATCTCTTCGGGCGAACACGATTTCATTCTCTGTAACTACGCGAACGCGGACATGGTCGGACACAGCGGCTCTATTCCGGCGACGATCAAGGCGGTGGAGACGGTCGACCAATCGCTGGCGAGAGTTCTGAAGGCGGCAGAACCGGCCGGCATGCGTCTAATCGTGACGGCGGATCATGGTAACGCGGAGATGTTGATCGATCCGGAGACGGGCGGTCCCCACACGGCACACACGACGAACCCGGTTCCGTTCGTGGTGATCGATTGGGAGCAGGAGCAGCGGCTGCGTCCGGGCGGAGCGCTGTGCGATGTGGCGCCAACTATATTGTCCATGCTCGGTCTGCCGCAGCCGGCGGAGATGACCGGAACAAACCTCGGAGTTGATTAGTGAAGAATTTTCTGAGCGCTTTTGCGCTCGTGTGCTTTGGGGCGACCGCGCAGGCGCAGGTGGGGCATCTTCCTGACAACAGTCCTTATCGCGACCTCGAGAACTCCCAGGAGCTGACGTTCTTCGGTGGGCATTACCGCGCCGGCAGAGATCCAATCGGCATCGCGCCACAGGATGGAGGAATGTGGGGACTGCGGTATCAGATTCACGTCGGCGGTCCGGCGTTCATGATGGCGCGCTGGTCGCACGTCAACAGCCAGCGCATCGCCATCGATCCGACGAAGACGGGAGCGGGTCGACAGCTCGGCACGCACAATGTCTCGATCAACGTCTACGACATCGACTTGTCGCTCAATCTCACCGGGCAGAAGACCTATCACCACATCGTGCCGGTCGTGAACTTCGGTGCCGGCATCGCCAGCTGCGGCTGTTCCTTCGACAACGATCCCTACAGCTTCGGCACCCCGTTTGCATTTTCTTTCGGCGGTGGACTCAGGTACGCGCCGGGCGGGCGTTTCATGATCACGGCTGATTGGAACGATTACCTCTATCAGCTGCACTACCCGACGGCGTATTACGTGACTCCCACCGGTGGGACGGCGGCCGTTACCGGCAACCAGGCCCGCTCATTCTGGAAGAACAATCGGGCTCTGACGATCGGCGCGTCGCTGCTGTTCTTCCGGTAACCTGAACCGCCCGCGGGGCGGACCCGGAGGACGTGTGGAAAAGGATTACGAGGACATCGACGAGATCGACGAGCTGAGCGACAACGAGCTGCGGGCATTGATTCGTGACACTTTCGATCAGCAGGTCGCGTTTGATCCCAACGACGTCGACATCGTGGTCCGCTCCGGCGTGGTGACACTTTCGGGACGGGTGGGGACGGACGAAGAGCTGCGGATCATCGATCGCGTCGTCAGCGACATCGTCGGGGTAAAACGCGTAAATAACGGCGTATTCGTGGATCCGATTCGCCGCGCCGAGAGTCCGGAGCCAATCGACGAGCATCTCGTCGATGAGGAGCTGCACGAAGGTCTGCTCCTGGGTGATACTCCTCGCCCCGAGGATCCCGAATCACAGCATCTCCATCCCAATCTGCGCGCGGAGCTTTTCGGGACGACGGATGTGCAGCAGTCCATCAGCGGGGGGATTCCGTGGAATCCTCCCGACGGACCGACTCCGGAGGGGAGGGAAGGATCGGAGGATACCCTGACCGAGCTGCGCGACGAGATTTAGACTGCGGATTGCGCATTGCGGACCAAGTGCACTGCTGACTGCTGACTAACTGCGAATTGGGAGACCTGCTGCGGATTGGTGACTGGTGTGGGTTACGGACTTCGGACTAGTCACGCAGTGCGCAGTAGGTTTCCCAATGCGTAGTTAGTCAGCGATCCGCAATGCCGTTGGCCCGCAATGCGCAGTCGACGCAGATTTATTGAATGGCTACCGCCTCTCTAACAAGACGAATCTCTTTTTCGGCCGCTCATCGGTATAGTCGCCCCGAATGGAGCGATGAAAAAAACGCCAACACTTTCGGGGCGTGCGCGTGGCCCAATTTTCACGGCCACACCTATGTGTGCGATATCACAGTAAGCGGACCGATCGATGAGAAGACGGGTTTCGTTGTCGACCTCGGCGTCCTCGATCGCATTCTCAAGGAGCAGGTGAGGGACCGCTTCGACCATCGGAACATCAATCTCGATGTCGCAGAATTCGGCGACGGGAAGCTGGTTCCGACCGGAGAGAACCTGGCGCGGTTCATCTTCGAACGCGTCGATCGGGAATTGCCGAAGCCGGCCAGGGTGATGCGCGTCACAGTCGGCGAAGACGACACGCTGAGCGCCACTTACAACAGAGACTAATCACAACAGTGCCGGAACACCTGCCACGGCGATTGTCGCGCGCGCTCGCCATTGCGATCGTCACCCTTGCGCTCAGCGCGTGCGTGACGGTGATGAGCGCCGTCCATCCAGCGTCCTCCCGCGCCGAGCTCCGCCACTTCATCGACTCGCTTACGAACCAGACGGAGTTCCGAAACGCGAACTGGGGAGTGCTGATCGTCAATCCCCGCACCGGCGACACACTGTACTCGAAGAACGCCGGCAAGCTGTTCATGCCGGCATCCAACATGAAGATCATCACCAGCGCGGCAGCTCTGACGCTCCTTGGCCCCGACTACACTTACAAGACGACCTTTCTCGCCGACGGACCGGTCCGGGATTCGCTGCTCGATGGAAATCTGCTGGTGATCGGTCGCGGCGATCCCACCATCAGCGACAACATGCGCGGCCTTGCGACAACGGTAATGGACACGCTCGCCGATTCCGTGCGGGCGCACGGCATCCGCGAGGTGACTGGCTCACTGGCTCGGGTCGGCGACGCGTTCCCCGACTCAATTCACGGCTACGGCTGGGAGTGGGATGACCTGGGGGAATACTACGGCGCCGGCGTCGACGAGCTGATTTTCAACGAAGGGATGGCGCCGACGACGTTGCGTCCCCCGCCCGACACCGTGCGCGACAGCCTGTACTCGGGACCAGCGAAGGATCCGGCGACCGGATATCTCAACGCCTTCAACGATGCGCTACTGCGCAAGCGAATCACCGTCCAAGCCGGCGTAATGGACAGCATTCTTCCCACCCCGTTCAAGATGGACACGTTGTTCACGTTCGTGTCGCTGCCGATGCGCAACATCATCCCGGCATTGATGAAGCCGTCGCAGAATCAAATCGCCGAGATTCTTCTCAAGACGATAGGACTTGAGCGCGGCGGAATGGGGACGGCGGACAGCGCACGCAAGATCGTCGGTCAGCTGTTGCTATCGTGGGGTGTGCAGCCGGACGGCTTTGTCATTCGCGACGGCAGCGGCCTCTCGCGTCACGACATGGTTTCTCCGGAGACGATCGTGCGGGTGCTCGACCGGATTCAGCAGGACACGGCGTTCGCGGTATTCTACAACGCGATGCCGATCGCCGGCGTCGACGGCACTCTCAAGGATCGTATGAGGGGCACGCCGGCCGAAGGCAACGTTCACGCGAAGACAGGCTCGATCGCGTTTGCTCGCTCGCTGTCCGGGTATGTCACGACGGCAGACGGTGAGAGGCTGATTTTCAGCGTCCTCTCCAACAACTGGACTACGCCCAGCTCCACAGTCACCGGCGTTGCCGACCAGATAGCTGCGGCGCTGGCGTCGTATCGCATCCACTAGCATCGCCATCTTGAACTTCCCCTGCTGCGAGCGATAATCAGCACATGCTGACAGTCGCGGAAGCGAGCGAACGGATTCTCGCCGAGATAAATCCGCTCGAAATCGAAATCGTTCCGCTGCGTCAGGCGCTGGGGCGGGTGCTGGCCGAGGATATCTCGGCGACGGTGACGATGCCGCCGTGGAGCAACTCGTCGATGGACGGCTACGCCGTACGGTCGGCGGACATCACGTCGGCGATGAGCGGCGAGCCAGTAAAGCTGCGCGTCGTGGCAACTATTGCTGCCGGCGAGTTCGCTCCGCGCGCGCTCAAGCGCGGTGAGGCGATGCGCATCATGACGGGCGCGCCGGTGCCGGAAGGCGCCGACTCCGTAATCCGCAAGGAGGACACCGACGGCGGCCAGTCGAAGGTGGAAGTGCGGGATGCGCGCGATGTCTGGAAGAATATCCGCCCCGCCGGCGAGGACTTTCAGCGCGGGGATCTGCTTGCCAAACGTGGCGCACCGATCAAGGCAGCGCTGATCGGCGTCCTCGCTTCAACCGGGATCTCGCAGGTAAGAACCTTCAAGCGGCCGCGCGTAACGATCATCAGCTCGGGTGACGAGCTCGTCGATCTCGATGATTTTGACGAGGTCGAAAAAGGACGTCGCATCATCTCGACGAACAGCTACACACTCGAGGCGCTCACTCGCCTCGCTGGCGGTGTCCCGGTCGACCTGGGAATCGCGGCCGACACCAGAGCGTCGCTCAAGCGCAAACTCGAGGGCGCCGCCGATTCCGACCTCATTCTTACTTCAGCCGGCGTTTCGGTGGGAGATCTCGACCACACCCGCGATGTCTTCGAGTCGCTCGGCGGCAAAATGAAATTCTGGAAGGTCAGAATGCGGCCGGGCGCGCCACTGGCCTTCGGCATGCTCAGTGACATCCCATGGCTCGGTCTCTCCGGCAATCCGGTTTCGGCGATGGTGAGCTTCGAGCTGTTCGTCCGGCCGGCGCTGAGAAAAATGCAGGGGTACGCAGCGCTGTTTCGGCGGACGGTCACCGTGACGGTTGAGGAGGAAGTGAAAATCGCAGCCAAACTCACTCACTTTCTGCGAGCCATCGTCACGCGAAATCAGGATGGCGCGCTGGTGGCACGACTGACCGGACTTCAGAGCTCGGGCATTTTGACATCGATGGTGAAGGCCAACGCGTTGCTGATCGTGCCGGAGACATCTCCCAGGGTTGCCAAAGGGGCGCAGCTCAAGGCGCTGATGCTCGACCAGAGTCTCGACGAGACCTCGGCGTTCTCCCTGTGATCGACAAAGCACCGTCTTCGGATGAGCGGGAGCGCATCGCTATCGCCGGAGACGCGTTGGTTCTGGCGCTGGTCCGTCGCTTTCGCACTTCGGTGCAGGAAGCATTCGTCGACGGGCACGTCTTCAGCATTCTGAAGCCCGCCAACGCCGACGATCTCATTCGCGAGGAGGACTTCGTCAGGGACGAGCGGCTGCCGTACTGGGCGGACGTCTGGCCGTCTTCGCTAATTCTGGCGGGGAAGCTTCTGAAACTCGATGGAGCCGGGCAGAGCGCGCTCGAGCTCGGATGCGGAGTGGGACTCTGCACGCTGGCAGCAACGAGTACAGGATTCGACGTGCTGTCGACGGATTACTACCAGGATGCGCTCGACGTGACGCGGGCGAACGTGTTTCGCAATTTGGGTCGAGCGGCGCGCACGCAGCTCGTCGATTGGAGGCATGTCCCGAGAGATCTGGGGACGTTTGATCTGGTCTTCGCGTCGGATGTGCTGTACGAGAAAGAGTACGCGTTGCTGCTGCCGATAATCCTGTGTCGCGTTCTCGAGCCGCAGGGAACGGCGTTGATTGCGGATCCGGGGCGGGTTGCCGCGCCAATGTTCGTCGAGGCGTGCGAGGCACACGGGCTCAAAATCCGCGACAAGGAGACACGACCGTTCGCCGTCGGAGAGATCAGGCAGAAGATTGACATCTACGAGATTGGGCGCGGGTAGAGGGGGAAGCTTCCCGCTTCCCGCTTCCCGCCTCCCGCTTCCCTACATCTGCCTGTACTTAGGTCCGCTCCCACCCTCGCGCGGGGTCCAGCGCGGGCCGATCACATCAGTGGCCTTGCAGTCGATGCAGTTAGCGGGGCTGACCACCAGCCGCTCGCCGTCGCGCTCATAAACACCCGCCGGACACATATGGGCGTACAGCTCGGCGACATCGGGTGTAATGTCGGGCCCGACGATCAAGTGAGAGGGAATGTCATCGCGAGTGGCGTTGCCCGACTTGAATACCGCGTCGAGCTTGCTGAAGGTCAGTTTGCCATCCGGTACGAACGGCTCGGGCGGTGAGACTTCACGCGGCACTTCCGCATCGCGATGCGATTCTGTTTTTCCGCCGAACAGCGCGCCGCCAGTTACCGTCATGAGGCCGGCTTTGAGGCCCGCCACGTAGAAATTGTTCTTCTGGAACGTCAGCCTCATGTTGCGCCGCTCGCGAAAATCCCTCGCGATAAAGCTGCCGTCGACCATCGTATCGTATTCCTTGAGCGTTGCCGCCGACGTGTCTTTCTGCTTCAGCGCATCGAACGCCGCTCTCGCTGCGAACATGCCTGATTGCATCGCATAGTGAATCCCCTTCAGGGACGCGACTTCGACGAAGCCGGCTGCATCTCCAACGATCATGAGTCCGTCGCCGTGTCGGCGTTTGGGCAGTGCGTAGTACCCGCCCTCCGGGATCGTCTTCGCTCCCCATTCAACCATCTCTCCTGAATCCAGCATCTCTCGGAACAGCGGGTGCAGCTTCATGCGCTGCATCATCTCGTGGACATCGTCCGAGGTCCGCTTGTAGTCGAGGCCGACGACGATGCCCAGCGCGATGAGATTGCGCGTCAGTGGGTACATGAAGCTGCCACCGAAACAATCTTTCGGAACCGGCCAACCGAGCGTGTGAACGACGGCGTCGAGCGGCTTGAGCGTCTCCCAGATTTCCTTGACGCCGAGGGCGAAGATCTGCGGGTTGTCGGACGGAATTTTCTGCCACTCGAGATACGCCTGCGACAGAGTTCCCCGGGTGCCCTCAGCCAGCACCGTGATCTGCGCAGTGATGTCCGTCGGCGGAGTGTAGCCGCTTCCCTGCTCGCCCGTCCGCGAGAGTCCTGAGGGCGCGGTGCGAACGCCGATAACGCGCTGGCCTTCAGTCAACAACGATGCGGCAGGAAATCCGGTGAAGATGTTGACGCCCAGTGCCTCTGCTTTTTCTCCGAGCCAGCGCACGATCTCGCAGATCGATGCAATGTGATAGCCGTGATTCTGCATCGTCGGCGGCGTGGGAATTCTCAGCGCACGACTTTCGGTGAGATAGTAAACGCGCTCGGCGGCGACCGGCGCGCGAAATGGGAAATCCTTGTCCCTTAGCTCGGGAAAGAGCGACCGGATCGCGATCGGATTTACGACCGCGCCGGACAGTGAATGTTCGCCGAGTGCGCCCGCTTTCTCGAGCACACCGATTTGAACATCGCCGAGGCCGGCGCCGGCTTCGTTGTCCGCCTTGACCATTCGGGCGAGAGCAATCGCACCAGCCAGCCCCGCCGGCCCGCCACCGACGAAGAGAACATCCATCGGGACTGATTCGGCATCCGGCGCGTCCGTGAGGATCAACCGATCGAGCGGAAGCGGCGCCTGATGGATGGTCGGAAGAACTTTACCCATCCCCTAGTGGTGCTTCTTCGCCTCGCGCACCGCTTCGGTGAGCGCCGGAATTACCTCGAACACATCGCCGACGATTCCGTAGTCCGCAACTTTGAAGATCGGCGCATCCTTGTCCTTGTTGACGGCGACGATGGTCTTCGACGTGCGCATGCCCGCGAGATGCTGCACCGCTCCCGAGATCCCGACCGCGATGTAGAGCTCGGGGCTCACCAGGCGCCCGGTCTGGCCGATCTGATCGCTGTGCGGACGCCACCCATCGTCAGTGACGGCGCGGGTGGCACCGACGGCGGCGTTGCCAAAAGCGGAAGCGAGATCTTCGACGAGCTTGAAATTCTCCGCTGCCTTGAGTCCGCGTCCACCGGCGACGACAACGGGCGCCTCAGCCAGGTCGAGTTTTCCGCCGGTTCCTTGCTTCGTCTCGATGACTTTCACGCGAACTGAACCCGGGTCAATGGCCGGCTGCGCATTTTCGACGCGTCCTGCTTTGGCATTTTGCGTCGGGGCAATCACGTTCGGCCGCATCGCAATGATCGCCGGCGTCCCGGCGATGGCAATCGTCGCGATAACTTTTCCGATGTTCATCGGATGCCGGACGACGATGACGTCTCCGTCGACTTCAAACGAGAGGACGTCGGTGACCAGGCTTGAACCCAGACGGGCGGCGACGCGCGGGGCCAGATCGCGGCCCTGAGCCGAAGTGCTGAACACCGCTGCGCGATAGCCGCCTGATTTGATTCGATTCGCGGCTGTCGCAGTGGCGACTTCCGGACTGTAATTGGCGAGCGCGGCATTCTCGACAACGATTACGACATCGGCGCCGTATTGACCGATTTGGGCTGCCTTCGCGCCGATGCCGGGCGGGCCGAGTACGAGCGCGTGAACCTCAGAACCGAATTTGTCGGCGAGTTGTCGTGCAGCCGTGACCGCCTCCAGCCCGACCTTTCGGACATCGCTACCGCGCGTCTCGACGAATACGAAGACGTTCGCCATCAGAGAACCTTCGCCTCCGTCTGAAGGAGCTTCACCAATTCCGGCACCGCGCTCGCTCCTTCTCCCACAACTCTTCCCGCTTTGCGCTCGGCGGGTAGCTCGAGTTTGCGCACGGTGATTTGCGGCTGCGGCAGTTCAACCGGTTTCACTTCGAGCGGCTTCTTCTTGGCAGCCATGATGCCTTTGAGCGAGGGCAGTCGGGCGGCGTTGAGTCCTTCATCGACAGTAAGAACCGCCGGCAGCGGGAACTCCACGATCTCCTGCGCGCCTTCCAGCTCTCGCTTGGCCTTCCCCTTTCCGCCGGCGATTTCCAACGAGGAGATGGCAGTCACGCAAGGCATTCCGAGGAACTCTGCTACCATCGCACCGACGATGCCGTTCGAGGAATCAGGAGACATTTTCCCGAAGAAGATGAGATCGTATCCGCCCCCCCTCAGCTCCCCAGCGATTGCCCTGGCGATAGCAAGACCATCGAACGGGACTTTGTCGGCCTTGAGCTGGATGCCACGATCGACGCCCATGCTCAGTGCCTTGCGGATGGTTTCCTGAACGACATCGGGCCCGAGCGAGAGGACTGTCACCTCGCTCCCCGTGTTCTTGTCTCTCAGCTGCAGCGCGGCCTCGACCGCCCACGCATCGAAGTCATTGATGTCGAACTTGAGTCCCGTTTCGTCGACGGAGACATTGTCGGCCCCGATTCTGAAACGAACATCCATATCCGGTACGCGCTTGACGCACACGGCAATCTTCACCGCGAAATCTCCATGTGAGTGATTTCACGTAAAGATACCAACACCAAGTGATGGCAACGAAACAGGGCCCGTGCTAAAAGCATTCGCCCGGGCCCTGAGTGCCGCCTTGGCCTTCCGCTAAGGCATTGGCGGCGGCTCCGCTTCGACTGCAGCCGAAGCGAGAATAGGAAGGCATCGTCAGAATCGCGTCAGACCTCGTTCAGCCTCGCGACGTCTCCGTCTTCTTTCTTTCATTCGAATGCGTTGATGCCCGTGACGGCCTGGCCGAGTATGAGCGTATGAATGTCGTGAGTGCCTTCGTATGTGTAGACACTCTCGAGATTTGCCATGTGACGCATCGATGAGTATTCAGCAAGTATGCCATTGGCCCCGAGCAGTCGGCGAGCCTCCCGCGCTATGTCAGTGGCGACGCTAACGTTATTCCGTTTTGCCAGCGAAACCTGCTGCGGGCTGAAGGTGCCGAGATCCTTGAGGCGCCCCAGATGGAGCGCGAGCAACTGGCCCTTCACCAGCTCGGTCAGCATTTCGGCCAATCGTTGCTGTTGCAGCTGGAATGCCGCGATTGGCTTGCCGAACATCACTCTGTTGCCGGCGTAAGCGAGCGCTTCCTCATAGCACGCCTGGGCTGCGCCCATCGCTCCCCACGCGATTCCATAACGCGCCTGAGTGAGGCACATCAACGGACTCTTGATGCCGTCCGACTTGGGAAGCACTGCCGTCGCCGGGACTTTCACGTCCTGCAACACCAGCTCGCTCGTATCAGAGGCGCGCAGAGACAATTTTCCTTTCTGATCCTTGGCCGTGAATCCGTGGGCGTCGGTTGGAACGATGAATCCGCGAATCGATCTGTCACTCTTGTCGTCGCCGGTTTTGGCCCAGATGATGGCGACCTGCGCGGTGGACCCGTTGGTGATCCACATCTTCGCGCCGTTGATGACCCACCCGCCATCCTTCTGCACTACGGCGCGGGTGATCATTCCCGAGGGATTCGAGCCATAATCGGGCTCTGTCAGTCCGAAGCAGCCGATTATCTCGCCATGCGCCATTTTCGGAAGAAAGTGGCGCTTCTGGTCCTCGCTACCGAAAGCGTAGATCGGGTACATCACCAGAGCGCCCTGAACCGAAGCAAAAGAGCGCACGCCGGAATCGCCCCGCTCCAGCTCCTGCATGATCAAGCCATAGGCGACGTTATTGAGCCCTGCGCAGCCGTACTCTTCCGGCAGATTGGCGCCAAAGAGGCCGAGCTGCGCCATCTCCGGGACGAGCTCTTTCGGAAATTTTCCCTTTATGTAGCAGTCGCCGATGATGGGCAGGACTTTTTCATCGACGAACCGATGGACGGTGTCACGGACGGCGCGCTCTTCTTCGGAGAGGACGCTGTCGATGTCGTAGAAGTCGGTCATCGGTGAAAGTTAGCGGAGAAATGCGGACGACGGAGCATGGGGTTGGTCCTACTCGCATTCAACCGTAACGGGTTGCGGGGTACCGGTAGCGCAGTTGCCTGTTCCCGGTGACTACCGCAAGACCGTCCTACTCGCTTGATGGTAAAGGCAACTGCAGTTGCTTTTCCCATTGACGGCGGGCAGAAAGGTTCGCACCGCAGTTTACCGGCAACCGGGAACGGTGCTACCCGCACCCCGCAACCCGTTACGGTTGAATGCGAGTAGAGCCCAGTCCAGTTTTAAGCGACCGCCCGACACGCGAGGGGTGTTATCCCTACCGCCCGTGCTTTCGCCCTGAAACTCGCTCCATGATCGACGACCAGCCCCTGCTCGTCCTGCCACTGGTGCACCATCTCGTGCAGCAGCGTGTGCACCGCTTCTGTCCAACCGTCGCGCCTAATGTGGCGCCGGCTCAGAACTATCTCCGGCTGGCACCCCTCGCTCGCTGGACTATAGTGCCCGAGCCTGCTTTTCATGCGGCGAGAGATGCGGATCGGAATCTCGCGCAGGGCGCCGTCGAACCGCTCTTCGTTGTACGCCTGGTGCAGCCGCACCAGCTCTCGAATCAGCGGTATGTCGGCGGGATTGGTTCGCTCCGGGGCGCGTTTCCTTCGCGGCGCCTCGGCGGCACGCGCGACGGGGAATTCCAGGATCGTCCGCCGCGCCTCGTTGCGCACGACACGCGTCCGCCCGTGCACAAACCTTATAATCGCTTTCCAGACTTCTTCGTCTGCATCGAGAAAGCTGTTGTGGATACGCAGCTCACCGCCGCTGTAGCTGACGACGACGGTGCGATTCGTGGTCAGTCGGACCCGGTATTGCGAGCCCAGGCCGAGCTTCCGTAGCCGCGCCCTCAGTTCTTCCGCGTTTTTTGGCGCTTCGTCGAGCTCCAGCGCCAGCTGATCGCGATCACTCAGCCGCCACATACTCCGATCGCTTGAAGCACTTGTGCGGGCCGGTCACGAAAGTGCGCTGCTCCTTCGACCAGACGTGCGTCGTCACGTCGATGGTCTCGCGCCCGATGCTGATGGCGTTGACTGAAGAAGGCCGCCCCCCGCGCGATCTGTTGGAGATCGTTCCCGCCGTCGAGATCACCGTGCCCTTCCGGGTGTGCTCGATGTAGTGGACCGATTCCTGATGGTCGTGACCACAACACACTAAATCGACGCCCATCTCGGCGAAAGCCCCGAGAATCTTCTGCGTATTCTTGAGTCCGTGCCGCTGCGACAGCTCGCCGCGCACCGGGTTGTGGTGCATTACAACCACACGCGCGTCCTTTGGCGGCGACTTCTCAAAGAGCTCCTTCGCCTTGTCGAGCTGGTGCTTGTGGATGTCGCCGATGATGGAGATGTCGCGCAGGTTCCAGGTCAGCGTGCGGCGAGTGACGCCGTGCGCAGTGTTGATGCCGACGACCGTCGCACCCCGCACGTGCAGCACCGGCTCGAGATTCTTGTCGATGAACTTGCGGTAATTCTCGTAGACGTCCGGCTTGTGGCCAAAGCCGAGTGGTGCTCTCCACCATGCTACATCGTGGTTGCCGGGGACCGTGATGACGCGACTCACCTTCTTCGCATCTCGAACGAACACGGCAGCCCGCTGAAACTCGCCGGCTCGCGCGCGCTGGGTGAGATCGCCGGAAATCGCAACGACGTCGAACTTCACCTCCTGGATGATCCGCTCGATCGCCTCGATCTGCTCGGGAACCGCCGGCCAGCCGAAATGGAGGTCGGAGACGTGGAAGATCGTGGTCACGCCATCCGGTTTCGGCACACCAACGAAGTCAGGGCGCGACGACGAGATCCGCGAAATGTGTCGCGACGCTGGCGGTGAGAGCCGGCGAGACGGTCTTCATTGGCTCGCTCGACACTTCACCCACCCACTTGATCAGAGCCATGCGCGAATCGATCATCGCGACGCGCAAAGTCGCAACGCCCATACCAGCGCGATTCTCCAACCGGAGCTCGATCGGCAGCACGGCGTAGCGTTGCCCCTTGAGGCCTACCAGTCCGCGGATCTGCGACGCCAGTGGATCTCTCACCGTCGTCTCCTCCAGCACGCGACCCCGCAACCATTCTGCCGACAGCGCCCGCGCGTCTCGCATGACGATGCTGTTGATTTTGGAAGCTCGTGCGATTTCACGACCGAACGTCCACGTCTGGCCGAGGCCCCTAGCGGTGAGCGCTGCCTCGATCTGGTCATCCAGCGTGGCGAGAAATCCCGCGCGATCGCGCACCTGCTGGCCCCAACCGAGGGAGTCGGTCCAGGAGATGTACTGGACCGGTAGCACCACGATCTCCTGCCCCGCCAACCTTTCGAGCGGACGTAGTGCAACAGGCTGATTGCCGGTTTGGGGAGGCTTTGACGCGCACGCGAGCGACAGCGCGAGGACAAGAGTGAGAGCGAAAGCTTTCACGACTCGAATGAGAGAGGAGCCTTCACGTAGATGCATGGTTGCATAGTTGCGCCGTAAGTTAACCGATACTCAATTTCATCGCATACGTCGAATAACTGATGCGAAGACTGCTCACCATCCTCATCTGGACCGCCGTCGCCGCCCTCGGAGCGGCGAGTTTTGGCAGGCTGGCGCTGTCACGTGGTGAAACTGTGAATGCGGCGTGGCTGCTGGTCGCGGCACTGTGCACGTACGCGGTCGCGTACCGGTTCTACAGCAGGTTCATCGCGAGCAACGTGTTCGCGCTCAACGCCGCTCGTCCGACGCCATCGGTGCGGCTCAATGATGGGCGCGATTTCTCGCCGACCAACCGCTGGGTGGTTTTCGGTCACCACTTCGCCGCGATCGCGGGGCCCGGTCCGCTCGTCGGGCCAACTCTGGCGGCGCAATTCGGTTTTCTCCCCGGAGCCCTCTGGATAATCGTAGGTGTCGCGCTCGGCGGCGCCGTGCAGGATTTCGTGATCCTCTGCTCTTCAATCCGGCGTGATGGCAAATCGCTCGGCCAGATGGCGAAGGAGGAGATTGGGCCAGTGGCGGGCTACACAGCGCTCGTCGCGGTGATGGGAATAATGATCGTCCTCATCGCGGTGCTGGCGCTGGTGGTGGTCAACGCGCTCAAGGCTTCTCCGTGGGGAGTGGTCACGTTGGGACTGACGATCCCGACCGCGCTGATAATGGGGATTTACCTGCGCTGGATTCGACCGCATCGGGTCCTCGAAGCAAGCGCAATCGGCATCGCGCTGTTGATGTTTTCGCTGTTCGCTGGTCGATGGGTGGCGGAAAACCCGGCGCTGGCGCCGACCTTCACGCTGACGGGTCGCACCCTCGCCCTGCTCATCATGGCGTACAGTTTCTTCGCTTCTGTGCTTCCTGTGTGGTTGCTGCTGGCGCCACGGGACTATCTCTCGGCGTTCGTGAAGATCGGCGTGGTGCTGGCCCTGGCGTTGGGAATCATCATTGTGCTGCCGCCGTTGCAGATGCCGGCGTTGACGCAATTCACGAATGGAACGGGACCGGTTTTCGCCGGGAAAATCTTCCCCTTCGCGTTTATCACGATCGCCTGCGGCTCGATCAGCGGCTTCCATGCATTGATCGCCTCGGGCACGACGCCAAAGCTGATCGCCAACGAGGCGGACGCGAGATTGGTCGGCTATGGCGGAATGCTCACCGAATCGCTGGTGGCAGTGATGGCCCTGATTGCGGCCTGCGTTCTGACGCCTGGTGTCTACTTCGCCATCAACGCACCGGCGAGCGCGATCGGGGCGACCGCGGCGAGCGCTGCCGAGGCGGTGCGTCACTGGGGATTCACGCTCGACCCGGCACAGATGCAGACGCTGGCACAGGATGTGGGCGAGAAGAGTCTCCTCTCGCGCACTGGTGGAGCGCCAAGTCTGGCGGTCGGGATGGCGCACTTGTTCTCGCGAGTGCTGGGCGGCTCGACGGCGATGGCGCTCTGGTACCACTTCGCCATCATGTTCGAGGCGCTGTTCATTCTCACGACGGTCGATGCGGGGACTCGAGTAGGTCGCTTCATGCTGCAGGATCTGTTGAAGCACGTGTGGGCGCCGATCGGCAGGGTCTCGTGGTATCCGGCAGTGGTGATGGCGAGCGGCATCGTGGTGGCGATGTGGGGCTGGTTCCTTTACCAGGGCGTCATGGATCCGTTGGGTGGGATCAATTCACTCTGGCCGCTGTTCGGAATCTCGAACCAGTTGTTGGCCGCGGTGGCGTTGTGCGTCGGCACGACCATCATCATCAAGATGGGGAAGGCGCGCTACGCGTGGGTGACGATCCTGCCATTGACGTGGCTCGCGGCCGTGACGCTGACTGCCGGCTGGCAGAAGATTTTTTCCGCCGATGTGAAGCTTGGGTTTCTCTCGCATGCGCGAATGGTCTCCGAAACTCTCGCAACCGGAGCCCTGCCGGCAGGTGCTCAGACGATCGCCGATGCGAAGCGGCTGGCGCTGAACGACCACATTGACGCGGCTGTCGCGGCGTTCTTCCTGATTTCGGTCGTGGTCATAATCGTCGCCTCGGCTCACGAATGGTTTAGCGTGCTCTCGGGGCGAAAGATTGCTAAGAGCAGCGAAATCCCCTTCGAAGCAGCAACGCGCGCGGCGTAACGGTTAGTAACGCAGGTTGGCGCGGAGAGAACCAATCAAGGCCGGGCCGCGATCTCGGTTGTAGCCGGGATTTCGGATTCGTTGCACATCCGAACTGAGTTGGACGTAACGGCCCGCCTGAAATCGATAGTACCCTTCCAGAATCTGCTCGGGACCGTAGGTCAGCCGTCCATCTCCGAGCAGAAAACCAAGACCACCGGCTGCCAGGTAAGCCCTGTGTAAAGGAACAATGCCCTCGCGCACGGCGGCGAGACCGATGCGGTCGTCGACACGGCCCCAATGGGCACCGCTCAGTTGTCCACCACCGCTGATGTGACGGTCAACCTCGGTGAACGCAAAGCTCTCGTTTTTCCCGTCATCCCATCCCAGCCGAGCGAAGACACCGGTTTCTCCTTCGTCGGTCAGAGGCTGCTCGAGGTTGAGACCAAAGCCGTGCTTCGTGCGGCCGGGCCGATCATCAGCCGCAATGTCCGGCGGGCGTCCGAGCGAGCGCCCAACGGCGAGAGCCTCGGCGTAGCTGCCCATCCTGGCGTGATTGACGTAGGTAAGAACTCGCGCGACGGTAGCCGTGCGCGGCGCCGTCAGGGTGAGCTCGAGCTGATCTCCTCGCGCGCGCCGCAAATCGCTGTCAAAAACGTTAGCGTTTGCCTGGCGTGGCATCTGGAAGCTGCCGGCGCGAACTGCCCAGCCCGGATGAAGCCAGGCGATCGCTACACCGTTGCTGTACCCTCGCGTGTCCGCCGCGAAATCCCAGGCAGTGTTCTGGAACAGCGACCAATTCATGAACTGCAGACGCGTCGAATTCGCATAGCGATTGACGTCGAACAAGTCGCTCGCCGCAAACTTGCCTGCGGTGACCTCGATGTGGTTGGCAGAAGCGATTTCCGGAATCTGATCCGGGGCGCGGCTTAGCGTGTCGCGCTTGTTGGAGTTGAACGAGTGCGAGTACCGAACGTACGCGCGGGCGACGTAGGGACCGCTCCCCAAATCAATGGTTCCTTGTCGCAAGACGTCGCCGTTGGTCGGCCCGGCAAGCCCGACTACCCTGCTGATTCCCTTTCCACGAATCATCTCGACGTCCAGATACGCTTGCAGTCCGCGGCCGGCGTCCAGGCCGCCATACACGCCGTAGGCGTGGCTGATCTTCGAATCTCCCCGTGCCATCAGACTATTGGTGCCTTCATACGGGCTGTGCATCGGCCGCAGAGTTTGACCGATTACGTTGATCTGGGTACCCAATAAGTACGGACGCCAGTGAGTAGACCCAGCCGCCGGCGCATCCGCGGAATCCTGACCGACGGCCGTCCAGAGCGGAGCTCCTATGGCTAGAACTCCAGAAATCAGCGCGCGCAGCAAAAGTTATGCGGCGTCCGAGGATAACTGCGGTATCGCGATCGGTTCTAGCACCCGAACCGATAGCACCATCGCGTCCAATCCGGCAAACTGAAGACGTCGCTGTAGTTGATAAGCGGTTTCGTTATGCAGTATCCGCTGATAGAACCGCTCACGCTCGAAGATCAGCTTTCCGAGAAAGAAAACGGACCTGGGGAACTCGGCCGCGATTGCTGTGCAAACCTTCTCACCCTCATCGAGAACGTCGGTGCCTACGGCCATTCTCGATGTCGCGGCGAGCCCAAACCTGTGCGCCAGATCGACGTAGCTCTTGAGAGATTCTCGCGTTTGCTCCCGTAGCCTCTCTACCTCCTGCACTCCCTTCATCGTGGCCGCATCGATCACCCCAATCGAGACGAAAACGATGTTGGCGAAGTGTCCCGGAAACAACTTCTGGATCGTGAGCAAGGCGTGGACGCCCATGCCGCCGTAGTTCCCAACGAGCAGTACGGCCGTCGGTTTCTTCCGGTCGATGGGGCGCGCTGTCGATTCACCGATAGGCGGGAGTGCCTCCATGATGGTGTTCAGCCGCTTCAGGTTGAGCTGGACCTGCTGGTAATGCCTTCTGATCAGGAAGCACCCCATGACCACGACGCTTGTGACCACGACCGTAACCCACCCCCCGAGGGCGAACTTCTCGTAGATGATCCCCGTCAGAATTCCTGCGCAAAGCGCGAGAGCCAGACCGTGCACGGCGAGGCCCCGGCGGCGGCCGACATCGCGCTGGCGCAGCCACATCCGGAACATTCCGAGTTGTGACAGGGAGAAGGTAACGAAGACGTTGATCGAGTACATCGTGACGAGCGCGACCAGATTTCCGCGAGTGTACAGGAGTGTTGCGAGCGCCGCTCCCCCCATCAGCAACACACCATTGCTGATCGTGAGCCGGCTCGAGAGCTGTGCGAAGCGGTGCGGGAGCCACGAATCCGTAGCCATGCTGGACATGACCCGGGGGCCGTCAATGAATCCCGCCTGCGCAGCCACGAAGAGGAGCGCTGCTTCAGCAGCAAGTGTCAGCACTATGTATCCGTACCCGACATGGTACTGTCCAATCGTCCATCTACCCGCGAACGCGTCGAGCAGAACGGCATTCATCGTCTTCCCCTCGACGGGACGCGCATTGAAGAGGAGGTACAGTACGAGCAGCCCGCCGGCCGTGACGGCCAGCGAAATCGCCATCAGCGTCATCGTACGTCTCGCGGTCTGGACTTTCGGCTCTCTCATGATCTGAAGACCGTTGGAGACCGCCTCGATTCCCGTGTAGGTGCCGGCGCCCATCGAGTACGCTCTCAGAAAGACGCCGAACATCCCCAGCAGCCCCAGGGTGCGAAGCCCGCTCTCGAATCCGTGCTGCACTCCACTCGCCACCGCGGGGACCTGGTGAGCGTGCATGCCGAAACCGCCGACGAGCAGTATGGCATGCGTGAGAAGAAAGAGGCCAAATATCGGGGCGAGGACCGTCACGGATTCCCTCACACCACGAAGATTGAGCAGAATCAGAATGACAATTACGACTCCTTCCAGTATCAGCTTCCAGCGGGCAGCTCCGAGGGGGAGAACACTGAAAACCTGGTCCGCGCCGCTCGCGATCGAGACCGAGATCGTCAGAACGTAGTCAACGAGGAGCGCTGATCCTGACACAACTCCCCATCGCGGCCCGAGCAGCTCCGTGGCGACGATGTAGCCGCCACCGCCGAAAGGAAACCGCTTGATGATCTGTGAGTAGGCGAGAGAGATGACGAGGACCGTGATCGTCGTGGCGATGGCGAGCGCGATCGCGAGATACGTGTGCTGACCGAGGGCGCGAAATGCCTCGTCTGGTCCGTAAGCCGATGATGAAAGGCCGTCGGCTCCCAGTCCAACCCAGGCGAGGAGTGCAATGAGCGAGATGGAGTGATACGTGCTCGGCGATTCAACATCGCGTGGCCTTCCGTACAAGATCCGCTTCAGTCTTGGGCGCATCGAAGAGGGATTGATCTGTTTGAGGGAGGGGTCAGATCGAAGTAGCGATAGCTCGACTGAGTGCGCCTACAGCGAGGTGATCGCTGCGCGCGAGGCGGTCATCGGACCGAGATGGGATGCATTGGCAGGCCGCGGCTCATCGCTACGTGGTATTAAGGCTGCACAAAGAAGGGGCGCCGGCGCACCAAGATTTCACAAAGATTGAGCTCTGATCGAATAGCCACGCCCGCCAAAAACGTGCGATAATACTCTAATGGTCGCTCGGACCGCTCTCGTCATCGATGACGAACCCCAGATTCGCCGCGTCGTGCAACACGCCCTGGCGGAAGACTTCACTCGAATCCTCGAGGCGCCAAGCGGGGCCAAGGGGATCGATCTGGCGGCAGCTGAACGTCCGTCGTTGATCATCCTCGATCTCGGACTGCCTGACATCAGTGGAATCGAGGTAATTGGCGAAGTACGCAAATGGTCTGATGCAGTTATTCTCGTTCTCTCAGCCCGGCACGCGGACCAGGAGAAGGTGAATCTCCTGGATGCGGGAGCCGATGACTACGTAACCAAGCCTTTCAGTACGATTGAATTCAAGGCGCGAGTACGAGCGCTACTCCGACGATCGGTCGCCCGCGGATCGAACGGGGTTACCACTATCCGATGCGGCGACCTCAAGATGGATCTCGATGGCCGCACGATTACCCGTAGCGGCGCTTTGATTCACCTGACGCCCATAGAGTGGGAGCTCCTGCGTGTTCTGATGACGCACGCCGGGAAGACAATGACTCACCGGCAACTCTTCTCCGCGGTCTGGCCAGGCCGAATGTACGGCGACGCCCAGCAGTATCTGCGCGTCCACATTGCCAACGTTCGCCGAAAGGTCGAAGCCGACCCACTCAGTCCGCGGTACATCTTCACAGAGCCGGGAGTCGGGTATCGGTTCGCCTCCTGCGAGTAGATCGATGACTGATCGGATTCTGTCGTGAACAGAGTCCTCAGCGACTGGATTCGCTCGCGGAACGCAGTGTGGGGACTGGCTTTTTCCAGCCTTGCGGTCGCGGCCCTAATCCTCTTCGCGTTCAGGGCGGACCTGGATAAGGCCCACGTCGCGCTGGTATTTCTCCTGGTCGTCCTCGGGTCGAGTGCTTCGGGCGGTCGTGTCCTGGGAGCGGCGATCGCGTTAGCCGCCTTCCTCATATTCGACTGGTTCTTCCTTCCGCCCTACAACACGCTCCTCGTTCGCAATCCGCTCGACTGGGTTGTCCTCGTAGCGTTTCTCATAACCAGTTTCGTCGCCGCGGAACTTCTCTATCGCGCCCGCGCCGAGCGGGCGGCGGTCGAACGAGCGGAGGCGCTCCGCGAGGCTGACAAACTCAAGGATGCGCTTCTGGCTTCCCTCTCCCACGACCTGAGAACACCCCTGACCACCATAAAGGCTCTCGCCCACGAGCTCCAGCCGTTCGGTGACGAGCGAACTCTCATCATCGAAGAGCAAGCGGATCGGCTGAATCGTTTGGTCACCGACCTGCTGGATGTCGCGCGTCTCGACGGCGGGGCGTTGCCGCTCGATATCCAGGTCAATGCTGCCGACGATCTACTCGGCGCCGTCGTGCAGCACGTATCGGGACGCACGGACCGAAATCGATTGAAGGTCGCGCTCGACGATCCGTCGTCGCTCTCTTTCGGTCGCTTCGATTTCGTGCACTCACTGCGGATACTCACGAACCTCGTCGACAACGCCCTCAAATACGCGCCGGTCGATACACCCGTCGAGGTGACCGGCGGACTCGATGATGGCGAGATCATTTTCCGGGTGGCCGACCGCGGCGTCGGGATACCAACCACTGAGCGCGATCGAATCTTCACCCCGTTCTATCATCCAGTGGGACGCACCGCGGGCGCCGGTTCCGCAGGACTCGGACTCTCGATTGCGCGCCGTCTCGCTGAAGCGCAGGGAGGCACGCTCACATACAGCGAGCGGTTGGGCGGCGGAGCAGTTTTCGAGCTCAGACTGCCAGCCGCAGAACCCGAGACATGAGCAACTGCGGGCACTAGCTCGTGCTCTGAGGTGAAGCTTCGCTTCTTTGTGAGATCTTTGTAGACCACCTTCGCTTCTTTGTGCAGCCTTAACGGCTCTGCTTCTATCATTTGATCCTCACGGCGCGCTCCGACAAAACGCGCGATTCACGAGAGGACAAATTGATCGACCTTCTCTACATCGCTCTCACGCTATTCGCTTTCGCGGCACTCATCGCCTATGTGCGCGGGTGCGCTCGGCTCGGCCGCGAAGACGGCATCGACGTCAGAGGCAACGATGAGCGTTGAGACCATTCTCGCCGCCATCGCGACGATCCTGCTGCTCTTCTACCTGTTCTATTCGCTTCTGCGCCCGGAGAAGTTCTGATGACAGCCAATGGCTGGCTCCAGATCTTCTTCTACTGCGTTGTTCTGTTAGCGATCACCAAACCGATGGGCGTCTACATGCTCAGGGTTTATGATGGCTCCTATCGCTGGCTCGGCTTCCTCGAGCGGCCGATTTACAGAATTATCGGGATCGACGAAAAGGAAAACCAGCACTGGACGGGCTACGCGGTGAGCATGCTGCTCTTCAGCGGCGCCACTATGCTGGTCACCTACGTTGCATTGAGGCTGCAGGGGATGTTGCCGCTCAATCCGCAACATCTGCCCGGCGTAGTAGACCGTCAGTCGTTCGAGACGGCGGCGTCGTTCACGACCAACACCAACTGGCAGTCGTACGTCGGCGAGACGACGATGTCCTACCTCTCGCAGATGTCCCAGCTGGCGATGCACAACTTTGCCTCGGCGGCAGTTGGAATCTCCATCGCGATCGCCGTCATCCGCGGCATCTCGCGGCGATCGGCGGGCAGGATCGGAAACTTCTGGGTCGATACTGTCAGGGGTACGCTCTATATCCTCCTTCCCTTCTCACTCGTGCTGGCGCTATTGATGGTCCAGCAGGGCGTGATTCAGAACTTCAGCTCCTACCTGACGGTCACGACGCTCGAGGGGGTAAAGCAGACGATCGCCATGGGGCCGGTGGCCAGCCAGGAAGCTATCAAGCAGATCGGCACCAATGGTGGAGGCTTCTTCAACGCCAACGCCGCGCATCCGTTCGAGAACCCGACGCCATGGTCGAACTTTTTGTCGATGATCGTGATCTTCATCATCCCGTCAGGCCTGACCTATACGCTCGGCAGGATGGTGAAGCATCAGCGTCATGGGTGGGCAGTCTGGGCCGCGATGTTCGTTCTATTCTTCGCGGGCACAACCACGGCGTACTGGGCCGAGGCGAGGGGTAATCCGATTCATGCCGACAAAGGCATCGACATCAAGGCCTCGGCGCTCCAATCCGGCGGGAATATGGAAGGCAAGGAAGTTCGCTTCGGCATTGCGAACTCCGCCTTGTACGCGACCGTCACAACGGACGCGTCATGCGGCGCGGTGAACTCGATGCACGACTCCTTCACGCCGATCGGCGGACTCGTGCCCATCGTCAACATGCAGCTCGGGGAAGTTGTGTACGGTGGTGTTGGAGCGGGCTTGTACGGAATGCTGTTGATGGTGGTACTGACCGTGTTCATCGCCGGACTGATGGTCGGGCGGACACCGGAGTACCTAGGCAAGAAAATTCAGAGTCGTGAGATTCGCATGGTGATGTTGGCGGTGCTGGCATCGCCGCTGGTCATCCTCGTTCTCACCGCAATCGCCAGCGTTCTTCCCGCGGGCCTCAAAGGCCTCAACAACTCGGGGCCCCACGGATTCTCCGAGATCCTCTACGCATACTCCTCGACGTTCGCCAACAACGGGAGCGCGTTCGCGGGGCTCACCGGCACTAGCTACTTCTACAACACCACGTTGGGTATCTCGACGATCATCGGCCGTTTCGCGGTCATCGTTCCAGCCCTCGCGCTCGCCGGTTTCTTGTCTGAACGCAAAGTAGTGGCGGAATCCGTGGGCACTTTTCCGGTCGCGACGCCCCTCTTCGTCGGACTTCTCGTCAGCGTCATTCTCATAGTGGGTGCGCTGACCTTCTTCCCGGCGCTCGCACTCGGTCCGATCGTCGAGCACTTCCTCATGTCAGCACGGGCTCTGTTCTAATGGCGGCTCTCACCCATTCGCTGTTCGATCGGAAGATGGTGGCCATCGCCGCGCGCGATGCGTTCCGCAAGCTTTCGCCGCGGCACATGCTCCGCAATCCGGTGATGTTCGTTGTACTCGTTGGCAGCGCGCTGACGACAATCTCGCTCATTCACGACATCGCAACTGGCCGCGGCTCGATCGGTTTCACGCTCCAGATCACGCTCTGGCTCTGGTTCACGGTTCTGTTCGCAAACTTCGCCGAGGCGATGGCGGAGGGCCGCGGGAAGGCGCAAGCCGAGTCTCTGCGGAAATCGCGACAGGAGATGATGGCAAAGCGCCTGACCGATCCGGATAACCATTACTCCTTCCAGCTGGTTCCCGCGGCCCGGCTCCGTGCCGGGGATTACGTGATTTGCTATGCCGACAACGTGATTCCGGGTGATGGCGAAGTCGTGGAGGGAGTAGCGTCGGTCGACGAATCTGCGATCACCGGCGAAAGTGCCCCCGTCGTTCGTGAGTCCGGCGGCGATCGCTCCGCGGTCACGGGAGGCACCAAGGTGCTTTCCGACTGGCTCGTTATCAGGATCACGGCCAATCCCGGTGAGACGTTCATCGATCGGATGATCGCGCTCGTGGAAGGCGCTGCGCGACAGAAGACTCCGAACGAGATAGCGCTCACCATTCTGCTGTCGGCGCTGACGATCATCTTTCTGCTCGCCGTCGCGACGCTGGAGCCTTTTGCGATCTACGCGGGCACGTCACTGAGCGTTCCAGTGCTGGTCTCACTGCTCGTCTGCCTGATTCCGACGACGATCGGCGGGCTTCTCTCGGCGATCGGTATCGCCGGCATGGACAGGCTCATTCAGCAGAACGTGATCGCGGTGAGCGGTCGGAGCGTCGAAGCCGCCGGTGATGTCAACACGCTGTTACTCGACAAGACCGGCACTATTACGCTGGGCAACAGGCAGGCGGTCGAGTTTTTCCCCGTTCCTGGTACGACCGTCGAGCAGCTCGCCGATCGCGCGCAGCTCTCATCACTGCCGGACGAGACGCCCGAAGGACGCAGCATCGTCGTCCTGGCCAAGGATCGCTTCAAGATCCGCGGACGCGAAGTAGGCGCTGCGGAGGGTCACGCGGAGATGCACTTCGTACCGTTCTCGGCGGCAAGCAGGATGAGCGGGGTCGATTTCAACGGCACCAGGTTACGCAAAGGGGCGGGCGACTCGATCGCCAAATGGGTGCGTGAGAACGGTGGCACAGTTCCGCGGGAGATCGACTCGATCGTCGAGCGGATTTCGCGCGAGGGAGGAACTCCACTCGTCGTCGCGGAGAGCGAGAACGGCAAGGCTCGCGTGCTCGGAGCGATTTATCTCAAGGACATCGTCAAGGGCGGAATGCGCGAACGGTTCGATCGTCTGCGCGCGATGGGCATTCGCACCATCATGATCACGGGTGATAACCCGCTAACGGCTGCGGCGATCGCGAAGGAAGCGGGTGTCGACGATTTCCTCGCCGAAGCGAAGCCCGAGGACAAGATGCAGCTGATTCGCCGCGAGCAGAGCGGCGGGCGACTTGTCGCGATGACGGGGGACGGAACCAACGACGCACCGGCTCTTGCGCAGGCCGATGTCGGCGTCGCCATGAACACTGGCACCCAGGCGGCACGAGAAGCCGGCAACATGGTCGACCTCGACTCCAATCCGACCAAGCTGATCGAGATCGTCGAGATCGGAAAGCAGCTGCTGATGACGCGCGGGTCGCTGACGACTTTCTCGATCGCCAACGACGTCGCCAAGTACTTCGCGATCATTCCCGCCGTATTCCTCGTCACATATCCGGCGATTGCCGCGCTCAACCTGATGCGGCTGCACTCGCCTCAGTCCGCGATTCTTGCCAGCGTGATCTTCAACGCGCTGATCATCATCGCGCTGATTCCGCTGGCACTGCGCGGGGTGAAGTATCGGCCCGCACCCGCGGGAATAATTCTCCGCCGTAATCTCCTGATCTACGGCGTCGGCGGGCTCATCATTCCTTTCATCGGCATCAAGCTGATCGACGTCATCCTCGTCTTCATTCACGCGATTTAGCGAGCCACTGCAATGATAAGAAAACAGCTTCGCCCCGCCATTCTACTCACGGTCGTGTTCGTCGTCGTCACGGGTCTCATCTATCCCGGCGTCGTAACGGGGATCGCGCGGGTGATTTTTCCAACGCAGTCCGCGGGATCTCTGATGACGGTGAACGGCCAGGTCGTAGGCAGCAGACTCATTGGGCAACAGTTCACCAGGCCGTGGTACTTCCATCCCCGCCCTTCGGCCGCCGGGAGCGGCTACGACGCTACCGCCTCAGGCGGGACCAACAAAGGGCCCACCGACAGGAAGCTCGCGGACTCTCTGATCGCGGGCGCAATCGCTCAGGCGGAAAGCGACGGCGTGCCGAAAGGAAAGGTCCCTGCGGACATGGCGACGTCGTCCGCTTCCGGGCTCGATCCGCATATCTCGCCGGCCAGCGCGCTCTTCCAGGTGGCACGGGTGGCGACCGCGCGGGGCATCGATACCGCAAAAGTGCGCGAGCTCGTGGAGCACCACGTCGAGGGCCGCCAACTCGGCTTCCTCGGCGAGCCAAGAGTGAATGTCCTTGAGCTCAACCTCGCGCTCGACAGCGCGCTGCCGAGGCAGGGGCAAGCTCACTAGCAAAAACGATAGGAGTGGGTGTGAAACACATATTGCTGGGGTCGCTCGCACAACCAATCGCTACTTTGCTGCTGGTAGCACAAATCACGGCAGCGCAGAGTGGCCCCGCCACGGCACCCGCGTCCGGCGATTCGATCTCGAAGACCGCGCCCGATACAGCGGTGACCATTTCCTACGGCGGGTTCGTCGACAGCTACTATGCCTACGATTTCGGCCGGCCCAAAAACATCGATCGCGCTTTCACGACCCAGGCCGCTCGACACAACGAGTTCAACGTCAACCTTGCCTACGTCGAGGTGAAAGCGTCCGGCCCGCGAGTGCGCGGACGTCTGGCGCTGCAAGCCGGCACTTCGGTCCAGGTGAATTATTCGGGTGAGCCAAGAGTTGGAACGGTGAGTGGACCTGACCTCTCGCGCTTCATCCAGGAGGCAGTGGCTGGATATGCGATTACGCCGACATTGTGGGTCGACGGTGGCATTTTCCTCTCGCACATCGGTGAGGAAAGTTTCATCTCTCGCGACAATCTCACCTACACACGTTCGCTGAGCGCCGACTACACGCCATACTACGAGTCCGGCGTGAAGCTGACGTGGCAGGCGACGCCGCGACTCACCGCCCTCCTGACAGTTGTGAACGGTTGGCAGAACATCTCCGAGAACAATCAGGACAAGGGCGTCGGAGCGCGACTCGATTATGCCCCGAGCGCCAGTACGACGTTCTCGTACTATGACTTCTTTGGCAACGAAGCGGGGTCAGGGCTTCTTCGCGCGTTCAACGGAGTCGGAGTAAAGAGTAATCTCGCGTCCAATGTCACCGTCCAGTGGAACTTTGATTACGGCACTCAGAAAAAGGCTGCGGGAGGGCACTCTGCCTGGTGGTCGAGTGCGCTGGTCAGTAAGCGGCAACTGACTCCCCAGGTCGGGATCTCGGCAAGAGGCGAGTACTACCACGATTCGGACAACGTGATCGTCGTCACTACGCTGCGCGGCGGTTTCAAGGCAAGCACTGCGTCGGTCGGAGTGGATGTGTCGCCCCTCGCCGGACCGCGCGTTTTATGGCGCAGCGAGCTGCGCGGAACCTGGGCCACGCAGCCGATCTTCCCCGACCGAAGCGCGAGGACGGGCACATCCGCATCGAATGGACTGCTCGTAACTTCCCTGGCACTCACCTTCTGACGCAGGCCGCTGCATGACCGACGATCTCAGCCAGGGAATCAGGGATGAGACGATGCCGGTCGAGCGGCGGCACGCTGCCAGAAGTGAAACTTCCGAATTCGTCGAGCTGCTCAAGAGCCGAGAGCGGGGAAAGCTCAAGGTGTACATCGGCTCGGCGGCCGGAGTCGGCAAGACGTTCCGGATGCTGCAGGAAGCACACGATCTCCGCCGTCGCGGCATCGATGTCGTCGTCGGATTCGTCGAGACCCACAACCGCGCCGAAACCGCATCTGAGATCAGGGATCTCGAGGTTGTGCCGCGGCGGAAGATCGCGTATCGCGGCGTCACGCTGGAGGAAATGGACGTCGACGCCGTTATCGCGCGTGCGCCCGAGGTCGCGATCGTCGACGAGCTGGCGCACACCAATGTACCTGGCTCGCGGAACGCGAAGCGCTGGCAGGACGTCGAGCTCCTCCGCGACGAGGGAATCAGCGTCATTTCGGCCGTCAACGTCCAGCATCTGGAGTCGCTCAACGACATCGTCGCCGAGACGACGGGCGTGACCGTTCGCGAGACGATCCCCGACTGGGTAGTCACCGACGCCGATCAGGTAGTGAATCTCGACATCAGCGCCGAGGACCTGCGCCAGCGATTGCTGGAAGGCAAGATCTACGCGCCGGAAAAAGTTCAGTCGGCACTGACAAATTTTTTCACCGAGGAGAATCTCACTACTCTGCGCGAGCTGGCGCTTCGCGAAGTCGCGAGCAACGTCGATCGTCTGCGGGAAAGCATCACGCGCGAGGGATTCTCGAGCGACGACATTCGGAAAACACCGCGCTCGGTGCGCACTGTCGATAGGATCCTGGTCGCGCTGCCAAGCCGACTGACGCTTACCGAGGAGCTGCTGCGTAAAGCGAGTCGTATCGCCGGCCGTCTCAACCTCGATTGGTACTGCGTTTACGTCCAGACACCCGATGAGAGAGCCGATCGGATCGACGCCACGGTTCAGCGCAAGCTCGTCGACAACATCCAGAAAGCGCAGAGCATGGGAGCCGAAGTTGTGAAACTCGAGGGCACCGATGTGGCGGCAACCCTTTGCCAGTTTGCGGTCGAGCACGGGGTCACGCTGATCGTGGCCGGACAATCGAGACGGAACTGGTGGAAGCATTTTACTCGCGGCTCCGTGGTCGACAAGCTAGTCAACAACACCCTCGACCTCGACGTTCTCGTCGTTTCTTTCGACGACACGGGAACGGACAGGACCTCGCGCAAATGAAGATCTCGCAGCGGCTATTTCTGGGACTCATTCCATCGACCATCGGATTGTTCACCGTTGCGAGCCTCGCCTACTGGGGCCAGTATCAGCACACGGTCCCACAATCGGTGGTATGGACAGCTGGGGTCGCCACGGTCGTTTCACTGGCGCTCGCCTGGTGGAATACACGGTACGTAGCGCAGCGTGTCGAGCGGCTCGCATCCGCTGAAGGAGTTTCCCAGAAAGCTGACGAGCTCGACGTCATCGAACATCGAGTAGAATCGCTGGGAGAGATGGCGACAGCCGCGAAGGCCGACAAAGAGCGCGCAGAGGCTGATGCGGGCCGGCGAACCATCGAGTACGCGACGCTCCTCGCCGAAGCCGCTACCGCGGCATCGAAGCAGCTCGCCGAAGCGCGTCTATCGCTTCACGTGCTCCAGGACAACCATTTCGGCGAGCTGAACGACAACCAAGAGGAGATGATCCTGGCGGCGCGCGAGGCGACCGAGGCGGCGGAGGTAGAGCTGAATCACCTCCGCGAAATTGCCGACATCGATCGCGGGGCTCTGGCGCTGCGTCGAGATCTCGTGAAGCCAGGAGAAACGATTCGGTCGCTGCTGCCGGTCCTGAACGCCCAGGCCGAGAAGCAGGGCGTCCGAATCCTGCCAGAACTCGAGCCCGCCCTTCCGCGGGTGGTAGGCGATCGGGGCCGACTTCAGGACGCACTAGGATTGATCCTGAAGGACGCGGTTCGCTATGGATTGCCAGGAACCACAATTTCCGTTCACGCGACCAGCGAGCCTTCCACCGTCACAATAGTCGTGAATCACGGTTCGCCGCATTCATATACCGGCGACGTGGCGCTCGCAGACAGGCTGATTCGAGCTCAGGGCGGGTCGGTCACTCACGACGAGACGACGACGACGATCACCCTCGAGCGAGCAGGTGTGAGAAGCGCAGCGGCAGGATAGATTTTTGGCCGCGTTTCCGAAGAGACGCAAGCCTGACCTTTCACGCAATCAAGAACACCTAATGCGCAAGCGTTCTTCCAAGCACGTGTTGCTGTGCGTCGTTCTCAGCTTCCCTCTAGGCGCGCAGCAAACGAAACCATTCGACTTCTCGATCAAAAACGTCATGCGCGGCCCCGAGCTGTACGGCCGCCAGCCGAGCGCCGTGCGCTGGAGCACGGACAGCAAGTGGATCTACTTCACCTGGCTCGAGCCGGGCACGGACTGGCGCGACACGCCGAAACAGTTTCGCGTGCGCGCGATCCCCGGATCGAAACCGGAGCGCGTGTCGATTCAGCAGGTCGATTCGACCGGCTCGCGTTTCGCGCGCGGCGATCGCTCACATAATGGCCGGTACTCCGCCGTGGAGTTCAATGGCGACCTCTACATCAACGATCTCACCACCGGCACCACCAGACGGCTCACCCAGACCGTGGAGAGCGAGCGCAATCCCCAGTTTTCAGCCGACGACCGGCAAGTCTTTTTCGTCCGCAACAACAACATCTATTCGATCGATCTCGCCGGCGGCCTGCTTCGTCAGCTCACCGACATCAGACAGGGACCGGCGCCAACGGATTCGGCAAAAGCGCAGGGGCAGCGCGGACGGCTCGAGCAGCAGCAGCGAGACTTATTCGAGGCCATCCGTGACCGCATTCGCGCGGATAGTATTGCGCGCGCCGAGCGATTGCTGCGCGATTCGCTGGCGTTGAAGCCGGTTTATCTGCAGAGCGGCGAGACGGTGTCCGACTTCTCGGTCTCCCCAACCGGAACTTCACTGCTCGTTGCCACGCGAACGCCGGCGAGCGGCCAACGGACGACGGACGTTCCGCAATACGTGACTCGCAGCGGCTACACTGAGGAGCTGCGCGTGCGCACCAAAGTCGGCGACACCGATCAACACGGGCGACTGGCAATGATGACGCTTCCGTCGGCGAACGTGACGTGGCTCAAGCCGTTCTCGGCGGATACCACGACGGGCTCCTTCGCGCTCCTCGGTTGGAATGAAGCGGGAACGCGCGCGTTGATCGTCGCCTTCAGTGACGACAACAAGACGCGCTTTCTCGACGCCGTCGACCCGAGCGCGAAGCTCACGATACTGGAATCGCTGCGCGATACCGCGTGGGTCGGCGGACCTTGTAGTGATTGCGCCGGCTGGTACGGCGCGGGCTCCGGACGGGTGTGGTACGCTTCCGAGGCGGACGGCTATTCGCACCTCTACACGATCGCGCCGGACGGCACGGGTCGACAGCAGCTCACGAAAGGGCGTTGGGAAGTCCGCGACGTCGCGCTGTCTCCCGATCGCCGCTTGTTCTATCTGACTACCAACGAAGTTTCCCCGTTCGAGCAGCATCTCTATCGGATGCCCACCGCAGGCGGAGCGTTGGAGAAGATCACGACCAGAGTCGGTAAGCACACCGCCGTCGTTTCTCCGGATGGTCAGCTCGTCGCCGATGTCTATTCCTACGTCAATCGTCCGCCGGATTTGTTTCTGCTCCGCGATAGACCCGGCGCAGAAATGTCCCAGCTGACAGTGTCGCCGAGCGCCGAGTGGTTGTCGTTCCCGTGGATTACGCCGCAGATCGTGATGATTCCCGCCTCTGATGGAGTTCAGGTGCCGGCGCACATCTACAAGCCGACTGACATGAAAGCGGAGCCGAATGGCGCGGCGGTGATTTTCGTGCACGGCGCCGGGTATCTGCACAACGTCGGCAATTTCTGGTCGGAGTATCCGCGCGAGTACATGTTCAACCAGTTCCTGGCATCGAAGGGCTACACGGTGCTGGACCTCGATTACCGGGGATCGGACGGGTACGGGCGGGATTGGCGGACGGCGATCTACCGGCACATGGGCGGTCGGGACCTGGAGGACCAGGTGGACGCCTCGAAGTACCTGGTGCAGACGATCCATGTAGATCCCAAGCGAATTGGGATCTACGGCGGGAGCTACGGCGGGTTCATCACATTAATGGCTTTATTTACCGAATCCCCCCATTTCGGGGCGGGCGCGGCGCTACGGAGCGTCACAGACTGGGCCCACTACAATCAGGGGTACACTTCCAATATCCTGAACCTGCCCCAGAACGATACTCTGTCCTACCGTCAGTCGTCTCCTATCTACTTTGCGGAAGGTCTGCAGGACCCGTTGCTGATGGCGCACGGGATGTCAGACACCAACGTCCACTTTCAGGATATCGTCAGGCTCACCGAAAGATTCATCGAGCTAGGCAAGACGCGCTGGGAGCTTGCGGTTTACCCTGTCGAGGATCATGCATTCGTGAGACCCTCGTCCTGGGCGGATGAGTACCGCCGCATCTTCGAGTTGTTCGAGCGATACCTGCCGGCTCGTACTTCAAATAAATGATCAACTACATCACCAGTTTCTTTTCGCGCACTGCCTCTGTTGTCCGAACAGTACTCGGCGTTCCCGATTATGAGCGGTATCTGGCGCACATGCGGAGCGCGCACCCCGGTGACCGGGTGATGACCGAGACAGAATTCAAACACACCAGAATGAACGACCGTTACAACAGGGCGGGATCCAAATGCTGCTGAACTAGCCGGCAGCCATCAGCAGGCAGCCGGTAGTGTTCTTTTGACTTGGTTTTTGCGGCGCGTTAGTGGGCTAGATCTCTATTGTACCACCACAACGCCTTCGACAACGCCGCGTAGCCAGAGTTGATGTGCTGCAGTCCCCAGCCGATGGCGCCGGCGCCACCGATGATAAGAATCGGACTCGCCGCGTTGTTGGAGCTGTTGGCGGAAACCACGATTCCAATGGCGACGGTTGCCGCGCCGATGCTGCTCACCAGCGAGCCCCGGAAATTCTTACTCTGGAAATCCCTGGCCTCGACGACAGCCTTGGGCGACGACTCGACGAGCTTAGCAACGTCGAAATCGCGGAACCAGCCCACTGTGCCAACGACCGGCCCTTCTGCGCCGCGAACGATGTTGGCGCTACCCCAGCTCGATTCGAACCTTAGCGCTTGAGTACTGTAGGCGCGCGCCGAATCGGCCGCCGATTGGACTCGACTGGCAGGAGCAGCGGGTCCATTTGACGTAGCGGTGGTTGCGACGGGTGGCGCTGGGTGACCGCTCGCCTGCGCCTGGGCACTAACTCCAGAAAACGAGGCGCTGACAAGGAGCGCCAAAAAAAATATCGACTTCATTTATCCTCGGTGATCGCTCAAACCATTTTTCTACGGACGATTTGGGCGACCAGAGGATTACACTTTTTTACAACTACTTCTTGAGATCACGATTGTACCACCAGATGGCCCTCGAAAGCGCTCGGGTAGCGGTGTCCAGCCTTATCGCTCCGTATGTAACGAGAGCCAGCGTGGTAAACGTGATTCCGAGAGGTACCGGCTGATTCACCCCTATATGGTTGATGGCGAAAGCCCAACCCCATACTGCAACTCCAAGGGCTGCGGTCCAAATGCCTTGCCGATAGTTGGCCTCAAACAATTTCGCCTGCGCTACTGCGTTGGGTGAGGGCGCGACCAGTTCTGCCACACCGGCCGGTCTGATGATTCCGACGGTCAGCACCACTGAATCAGAAATGCCGCGAACTATTCTGAGTCGACCAAGTCCGCCGTCGACGCGCAACGCGGCTTCGTCATACGTTCGCTCCTGCGCTTCGATTTCAATGGTCGATGCCATTAGGGCAACCCCCATTGCGAGGCTGGCGATGAAAAGACGTTGCACGGCTCGAGCCCGTTAGTGGTAGTAGACGATGTTCGCCCGCCCGTTGAGCACCTTGCCATCGCCGATGATAACGTGCGTGTTGTCCGGATACATATTTCCCGCGGCTGCCTGGTCTACGGCCACACCGAGGAAGTCGTCGTTCGTAGTCAGCCAGGATCCCGGGTTGGAGAACATCATGGCCACGAAGGCGCCTGCGACCAGCCGCCACTGCGCACCGGGAAGGAGCTTGAGAGCGACGGTCCCGAACGAGGTAGCAGCTGACCGCACGAAATCGGCGAGTGGATTGGCGTCCAGCTTGAGTGTGCACGGCTGGTTGTCATCCTCCCAGAACATCACGTGGAAGCCGTCGGAGAACTTCTGAATGAAGGCCTGCACCTCGTCTTCGGCGAATAGTAGAACGCGTCCCGACCAGAAGCCATCGTTTTGATCAAAGACCTTTCTCCAGTCATACGCGTGCTCACCGGAGCAGGAGAGATCTTCGGCGTATGTCGGCGCGTTTCCCATGTACGGTCCCTGGATGTGCACCTCGATTTCAGGCTCGCCGCGGAACCACGGTTCCTTAGCATCGAGGATCCGCGAGAACTCCAGATAGATCCCCGGCGGAATCGTCCCCGCAGAACCGCCGCCGCCGACAACGCCTCCACCTCCACCGTCGCCGCCACACGCTGCGTCGCAGGCGATCACGCTCGATGCCATGACCTGCATTGGCTCGAGCGTGCCGATCGCGTTCCCGTTCTGGTCGCGCACGTTTCTCGACGTGGAAGCAGGCATCGGCTGATCGAAACGCGTCTCGACGGGAACGATGGAGAGCGTCGGCTGGGCGGGCGCCACATTCCTGTCGAGCGTTACCTCCTTCCCGGCCTCGTCAGAGGCAACGATAGACGCCCATTGATCGAGCTGCGAGACTACCAGAACATCCGCGCTGCCCGTCCACGACTCGCGATGCTTCGCCACGGGCATGTAGAGCTCGAGCGGACGAATCTCGGCGAGCGTTCCGAATACAGCGCTCTCACCTCCGCTCGTCAGAGCGGCCATTCGATCCAGCAACGCTCGTCCGTCCTTCGACTGCAAGTAGGACTTGAGCTCGAGCTTGTGCTCGCGGAAAGGAGCCGCGCGCAGGTCGCGCTTGAGATGCTGCCGCGCCGGCTCGTTGTCCATCGCCACCGCCACCAGCCGCGCGATCTTCGTCAGCGCGACACGTTCCTCGCTCGGCGCCAGCGCGGACGCGGGCTCCGCAACAATTTCTCTCGAGGAGGAGGGTGCAACGGTGCGACTCACGGGATCGGCACAAGCTGCGAATGCCGCGAGCAACGCCAGAACAAGAGCTCCTTCGCCATGTGTGTGTTTCATAAATCCTCCTCGGCGAGTGGTGCGGTTGATGACGCGCACACTCTACCTGCTGGTGGAGGATCGGCTGTAACCCGCGAACCGCTTACGAGATCACTTCGCCTCGCTGAGTCGCGATGCCGGCGCGACGATCGCCATCAGGATCGCGGCGAAGAGCGCGAGTGAGGCGCCGAAGACGAACGCGCTCGGCGCGCCGGATCGATCCCAGATCCAGCCGAAGATGAGCGAGGCCGGCAGCGCGCCAAGTCCGATGGCGAGGTTGTACCAACCGAAAGCAGCGCCACGACGAATCCGGGGGACAATGTCCGCGACCAGCGCCTTCTCGGTGCCTTCGGTCATGCCATAGAAGACTCCATACACCGCGAACAGTGCCCACGCCTGCCACGGCGCGCCCGCCCATGCGAAAGCGAAGTAGACGGCGGCGTAGAGAAGCCAGCCGCCAACTATCAATGGCTTGCGTCCAACTCTGTCTGAGAGCTGACCGCCGTAAGTACCCGTCGCCGCTTTCACGAAGTTGAGCACTGCCCACAGAATTGGCGCCAGCGCCACTGGAACGCCCAATTGATTCGCGCGCAGCAACAGGAAAGCATCGGTGGAATTGCCGAGGGTAAAGAGCAATACCACGACGATGTAGGCCCAGAAGCGCCTACTCAGCTTGTTGCCTTCTCCCGGCGTTTCTGGAGACTCCGATTTCCCGTCGCTTCGCTTCACATCGCGCACGACGAAGATGAGAATCAGCATCGCGATCGCGGCCGGGATCGCCGACAGCCAGAAGACGTTTCTTATGGCGTGCTCATCGTGGGCGGACAGGTGACGGCTCGTATCCAGTACGCCGACGCCGTGCACTTTGAGCAGCAGAAACGCGACCAGTGGGCCGAGGACTGCCCCGGCATTATCGGCGGCGGCGTGGAAACCGTAAGCCAGACCGCGCGCTTCGGGCAGTGCCGAATCGGCAAGCAGAGCGTCGCGCGGGGAGGTGCGCAGTCCCTTGCCGATGCGGTCCGTGACGCGGATTCCAAGTACCTGCGTGGCATTGTGCGTCGCGGCCGTGAACGGTCGCACAATCGAGGCGATGAGGTAGCCAACAACGACGAAAGGCTTCCTGCTGGCGACTTTGTCCGACCACCACCCACTGAGGAGCTTGAGCAGGGATGCCGTGCTCTCGGCCGCTCCTTCGATTGCTCCAATGAAACTCGCGTTCGCGCCAAGCACTCCCGCCAGGAAAATTGGGAGGAGCGGATAGATCATCTCGGTGGAGACATCGGTGAAAAGACTTACAAGTCCGAGACCGATGACGTTGCGTCCGAGCTTCGAACGCTTTTCGGTGCCGTCTACGATGCGTGCACCTCGGAATGGTCACCGACGGTGATCTCGCCCCTCACGCCCTCGACCACGGTCTCGTCCCCGACGAGCGAGTTCTTCAATACCGACTTGGTGATCTTTGCATTCGATCCGACGATCGAGTTGGAGACCTCCGATCCGTCGAGGACACTTCCCGCGCCGATGGAGACGTTCGGGCCGATTTTCGATTTCCGCAGAGTGACGTTGTCCTCGATGTAGACAGGATCGATGATCTTGGAATCGCCGACGCTCTTGGGCCGGCGTGCCCGTCCGCGGGTCAGCATCGCCTCGTTCGTCTCCAGCATCGTCTCGATCTTGCCGGCGTCGAACCAGCCTGCAACGTCGATTACCCGGATCTTGGCTCCCTTCTCGATCATGTACTGGAAAGCGTCGGTGAGGAAATACTCGCCCTGATTCTTTGGCTGCTTCAGCACCCAGTCGATTCCCTCGAATAACAGCTTCCAGTTGCGAACGTAGTACAAGCCGATGTTGGCGCGACGCGAAATCGGAGTCTTCGGCTTCTCGACGATCTTGGTCATGTTGCCGTCCTCGTCCGTCACCACCACGCCGAACCGCTGGTAGTCCTCTACCTCCTTGACCCAGATGATTCCATCAGCATCGACACTTTTCACCCTCGTCAGATCGGCATCGAAGATCGTATCGACGAAGATGATCAGCACCGGCTGATCGACGTAATTGCGCGCCAGGGCAATCGCTCCCGCGGTGCCGTCCTGAATTTTCTGCTCGATGAAAACCGACGGCACATCCATCTCGGCGCGCGCGTACTCCTCGACTTTTTCTTTGAGGTGTCCGGTGATGTAAATCACCTGCTCGACGTTGCCGAGTTTCTTCAGCTCGTCGAGCACGTACGACATCACCGGCTTGCCGGCGACCTTGAGCATCGGCTTGGGCGTGATGTGCGTATGCGGGCGCAGTCGCGTTCCCTTCCCCGCCAGCGGAATGATGACTTTCATGGAGCCGTTGTCCCCTCGCGACCGTACTTGTCGCTCAAGCGCACGATGTCGTTGACTTCCGGCGTCGATACCTCCAGCACTTCGCAGTCGGTCACGGCGACCATCTGGTGAATCGTACCGGGAATGATTCTGAATGACTCCCCGACCTGGAGATGCACGTCGTCCAGCACTTCATCTCCATTGCGCTGGACGCGATAAATGATCTGACCGGAGAGCAGGTAGACGGTCTCATCCTTCTTGTTGTGGTACTGCACCGACAGCTCGTGACCGGCGTTGATGTGAATGATCTTGCCCGTGTAGCGCTCCGAATGGGCCCAGATCGTCTCGTAACCCCAGGGTTTGGTAACGCGAGTGATCGGCACCCGCCCCGAACGCGCGGGGACGCGTTTTTTCCTGGGCGCCTTTCGGTTGGTTCCGCGCGAGAGCTTCTTTGGCATGCATAAATATCTACGGTCACGTGGGATGGAGCCACTTGGCAACGGGCATAGCCTTAAAGCCGGTCGATCACGCTTGCTACATAATCGTCCGCGCGCTTGCGCATCGTGGCGCTCTTTATGGGGGTCAACCCAGCCGCTCGCCAACCATCGTACATCGTCGGCGGACCAGGAAGCAGCTCGACGACAGACATCAGATCCCAGTAAGGGTCGTAGTCGAATTCTGGCCCAGCCGCGTCGATGTACGCGCTCAGAAATTCGTCGGCGATGCCGACGCCGTGAAGGTTCGCCAAGTTGTGGCGACACCACGAGACGTCGATCCCGGCCGGACCCCGGCAGCCGTTAACCCAATCGACGACACCGCTGACTGTTCCGTTCTGCCAGAGAACATTGCTCGGGTGAAAGTCGCGGTGGATGAAGCATTCGCGGTACGGCGGAGCCGGTCTCTGAACGATTTCGATCGCCCTTTTCCAGGCGTCCGGTTGCTTCGACCACGCGGGGACAGAAAGCTGTGCGCCTTCATTATACCGCCGGTATTTCCAGCGAAAACCCGATGCCTCGACGCGATGGATTTGCGCCCCCGACTCGGCGAGCCCGCGCAACCAGTGCCGCCGATCCTTCGGCTCGAGGACCACCGCGCCATCAATTTTTTCAACCAGCGTCGCCGGCACGCCACAATCGTCACCGCGCGCGTCTACAGCTATTGCCGCGGGAACCGGCAGGCCAGCTCTTTTGGCGTGCTGGAGGCACACGCCCTCATGAACGGCAAGGTCCGGCTCCCGCTTTACCCATTTTTCGTCCGTAAATCGTCGTAGCACGACGTGGCGCCGAACTGTGCCGTCCTCGAGCTCGATGTCGTCGAGGCGGGACGAAGTGGCCCCGGGCATGACAGCCGTCGCGACCACCCGGGAGCCGGTGGTCCTTTCTATCCACCGCCGGACGTTCTCGGAAACCACCTCACGCCCACCGAAGCACGATCTTCCCGAACGTCGCGTTGGATTCCATTAGCTTGTGCGCTTCGTGGATCTGATCGAAGGAAAAAACCCGATCGACAACCGGCGTCAGCGCACCCGACTCAAATAGTGGCACGCCGCGTTCGGCAAACTCTCGCGCCAGCGCGATTTTCTCCTCGAGCTGCCGGGAGCGCAGCATTGTCCCAACGATGGTGAGACGCTTGCGGAGCAGCGTGCCCATGTTGAACTGGGCCAACGCGCCCGCGGTCATTCCGACCAACACGATTCGGCCTTTGAGCGCGAGTACGCGCAGGTTTCCGTCGAGATAGTTGCCACCGACGAGGTCTACGATTGCATTCACACGCTGCTCGCCAACTGCCGTCTCGATTTCGTTTGCCCAATCGCCGCGGGACGAGTCGATTCCGGTGTCGAGGCCCAGTTGTTTGGCGCGGGATAGCTTGTCGGGCGAACGCGCGGTCCCAATGACTCGGGCGCCGGCAACCTTTGCAACTTGCAGCGCCGCCGTTCCGACTCCGCTGCCAATGGCGTGAATCAGAACCGTCTCTCCCATGCGCAGGTGGAGCCGTTTGAAGAGCGCGTCGTAGGCGGTAAGGAACGCCTCTGGAATAGCCGCCGCTTCTTCCGTGGCGATCGTTCTCGGTGCCGGCATCGCCTCGCGCTCGTGTACGCACAGATACTCGGCGTGCCCAGCGCCACCAATAATGCCCATGACTCTGTCACCAACTCTCCACAACATCGAAGCTTCGCCCAGCGCATCGACCTCGCCGACGTACTCCATGCCGGCGATGTCGGGCGGATATCCCGGCGGGACCGGATAGTTTCCCATGCGCTGCAGTAGATCAGCCCGATTCAGTGCTGACGCCTGGACCCGCACGCGAATCTGACCGAGCCCCGGCTCAGGCTTCGGGCGCTGCTGAATCTCAAGAACTTCCGGTCCACCGGGACGAGTGATAATGACGGCTTTCATTGGGGTGAAATTAGTTGACGGAAAACAGAAAAGCCGACTCGATCGAGTCGGCATCTCTGATAATTGAGTTTGAAACGGGCGGTGTCCGTTGTCCGTGCCCGTACCCGCTTCCCGTAACCCGTAACCCGTTATGCGTTACCCGTTACCCGCTTCCCGTTACCCGCTTCCCGCTTCCCGCTTCCCGCTTCCCGCTTTACCGAATTTTGACTCCGTTCGGATCCCACACCTCGACGGTCCCAAAATTTCTTGCCCGAATCGGCGCTTCGATCTTGGACAGGTCACCCGCTACTACAACCACGAGATTGTCAGGTGTGAGTCTGCTGGTCGCAACCTTCTGGACGTCGGCCGGGGTCACCGCCGACAGCCGCTCGCGGTATGTCGTATAGAAATCGAGTGGCAGTCCCCACGTGATCAGGCCCTGCAGCCGCCCGGTCAGACCCTGCACGCTCTGCACCCCGTTCGGGAAACTCGACACCAGGTTGTTCAAACCCGCCTGCAGCTCCTCCGCCGGAACGGCCTCGCTGACGAGGCGACGATATTCTGCGATCGCCTCCACCAACGCAGAGTCGGTGGCGTTGGTGCGAACTTCCGACTGCATCTGGAACGCACCCGCACCCGTCCTCAAATCGAGCCCGCTGAAGATTCCGTAGGTGTAGCCGTGCTTCTCGCGCAAATTGGTGTTGAGACGCGAGCTGACCGCGCCGCCGAGGACGTGATTGAGCGCCAGCATCGAGAGGTAATCCGGATCGGTTGCCTGGAAGCCGGCCTGCCCAACGACGATCGACGACTGCACCGATCCCGGACGATCGACGAGAATCACCCGCGTGCCGGAACGCTGTCGAATCGGATTGGTGACACCCGGCATTCCCGCGCGTGTCGCGGTCCACCCGCCGAATGCCTGTTGCGCCACCGTCCGCGCTTCGGCGGGGGTGATGTCGCCGACGAGTAACAGTGTCGATGCCGTCGGCGCGAACATCGTGCGATGCCAGTTGACCACATCGTCGCGAGTGAGCGCGCCTATCGTCGCCAGCGTTCCGGCCGGAGGGCGCGAGAACGGCGCGGTACTATCGAACGCTGCGCGCACGAACGCATCGGCAGCCAATCCCGATGCGCGCGCGTGACTCTGCTGATACGCAGCCAGCGCCTGATTCTTGACCCGAATGAATTCGGTCGCCGGAAAACTCGGCGCTATGACCGTCTTCGCCGCCAGCGACATTGCCTGCGGGAAAACATTCTTCAGCGCGACGACGTCGGCGAACGACGTGCTGAATCCGCCGCCGGTGGAGTACTGCGCGCCGAGGGCGTCCATCTGTCGCGCGATCTCGGCGCCCGACATGTCGGCGGTGCCTTCAGAGAGCAGCCTGCCCGTCAATGACGCCAGACCGTTCTTGGCCGCCGGCTCGCGCATCGCGCCGGCATCGAGAATGAGACGCCCCTCAACCACCGGCAGCGTGTGTTTCTCGACGAGAATCACCTTCATGCCATTCGAGAGCTGGAACTGCTCCACGTTTGGAAAGACGTAGGGGCGGAGCGCACCAGGGGCGGGCGGCTTGACCGTCTGGGCGCCGGCATTCCAAGCGCCGATCGCAACCGACAACACCGCCAGCCGCATCGTGATTGTTCCGGTACGCATTACGGTACCCTCGTCGTTGTCGTTGAAGCCGTTTTCTTCGTCGGCACGTAGATGAGAACGACGCGGTTCCTCTCCACGATTCGCTCTCGCGCCAGCGCGTTGAGATCGTCGAGGGTCACGCGATCGTAATCGCGCAGCACCGTGTTCACATAGTTCGGATCGTGGAAATACGTCCAACCTTCTGCCAGACGATCAGCGCGTCCACCAAAGCCACCCGTCGTCTGCAGGCCGTTGACGAATGCAAACCGCTCAGCCGCGCGCGCGCGCTCGAGCTCCGCCTGAGTGAAGCTGCTTGTACCAGCGAGCTCCGCCATCAAAGCAACCTCGAGGGAATCGGGATTGCTGCCTGGCTTTCCCGTGGCGGTGAAGACGAGCATGTCGGCGCCATCGGCCAACCCGAAGTTGAAGCCGGCGACGTTGGTCGCGAGCTGTTGACGGCGAACCAGCGCGTCGTACAAACGCGAGGAGCGTCCGCTGCCGATGACGTCGCCGAGCAGTGATACGACTGGCGCACGACCGTCTTTGGCTGAAGGCACCCTGTAGCCGACGTAGATCGCTGGCGCCGGCGCCTGCGCATCGGCGATTACGTAGCGCTGCTGATGCCCGACGTTCTCCGGCACGCTCATGTTGGCGAGTGGCGGAACCCTCGGTCCGCGCTGGATCGGACCGAAATACTTGCGCACCATTTGCTTCACTTGCGGCACGTCGATGTCGCCAGCGACAACCAGCACCGCGTTGTTGGGCGCGTAATAGGTCTTGAAGAAGTTCGAGACGTCGGCGAGGCTGGCGGCCGAGAGATCCGTCATCGACCCGATCACCGAGTGATGATAAGGATGACCCTCGGGGAAGATCGCTTCTCCCATCCTCTCGGGCCATGTACCGTAAGGCTGGTTGTCGAATGATTGGCGGCGCTCGTTCTTCACCACCTCGCGCTGGTTATCTAGCTTCGCCTGATCCATCGCTTCGAGCAGCGTCCCCATGCGATCGGATTCGAGCCAGATCGCCAGCTCGACCTGGTTGGATGGAATCGTCTCGAAATAGGCGGTACGATCCCAGTTTGTCGTTCCGTTGATGTCGGCTCCGCCGCGTCCGCCGGCAGCCTCGAGGAGAGAGAAGTGCTGACCCTTGGCGACGTTTTTCGAGCCCTGAAACATCATGTGCTCGAACAGGTGCGCGAAGCCGGTGCGTCCCGGCAGCTCCATCTTCGATCCGACGTTATACCATAGAAGTACTGCCGCCACCGGAGTGGAATGGTCGACGTGGTAGATCACGTTGAGTCCGTTGGGCAGCGTTTCCCTGGTAAAGTCGACGCGCAGCTCGGGGCTCCTGGCCGGCTGCGCCCTTTTTGCCTGCGCGCCCGCATTAGCGGCGACTAGGCATAACAGAGAGACCGCGACGTAGCGGAGTCTCATTCGACCTCCATGAGATTCTGGATTTACCGGCAGCGGGACGGGCGCGGCCGGAGGGGAGTCCAAAATAGGAGCATCCGCTGGGGTGGGAAAGACCTAAATGGCCATCCAGCGCAACAGATAACTGCACCGCTGGTCGCTGCCAGGTTGAGCGCTTAACGCTAAGCGCTGCCTACGACGGGACAGACTTCCTTGGCGCGAGAGAAACTACACGCATTGCCGTTGCTATCACGGCGCGCGATCTGTCCCGTCGCAGTGAAGCGCCAAGCGCTTTGCGCAGCTGCTGACAGCGACCAGCGGTGCAGTTATCTGTTGCCTTTCCTATTCGTACCGCAAAGACTGGATAGGGTCGAGACTCGCCGCTCTCCTCGCCGGCCAGACCCCGAACAGTATCCCCACGAACCCCGAGAAAAAGAAAGCGAGCAGAACCGACGACGGCGCGACTGAGGTGTTGAAGTTTCCGAACTTGGCCAGTGCCACGGCACCTACCCAGCCGAAGACGATCCCTCCCAACCCGCCGAGCAGGCAAAGTACGACGGCCTCAATGAGGAACTGCAGCAGAATGTTCTTCGGCGTCGCGCCCAGCGCTTTGCGGACGCCGATCTCGCGCGTCCGTTCCGTCACCGACACCAGCATGATGTTCATGATGCCGATGCCGCCGACAAGCAGACTCACCGCGGCGATCCCCGACAGCAGGAAGGTGAAGATCTGCGTCGTCTCACCGAGCGTATTCAGAAAGTCGGCCTGATTGCGGATCTGGAAGTCGTCCGGAATTCCGACGCGCAGTCTGTGCACGCGGCGAAGCGTCCTCTGAATCGCCGCCATCGCTTGTGGGATTTCGGCCTCCGACTCGGCGAGCACTCCGATCTGCCGCAATCTGTCACTGCCGAAGACGCGGAATTGCGCCGTCGTGAGTGGGATCAGAACCTGATCGTCCGGGTTTCCGAATCCGCCGCTGTTTCCCTTACTGGCGAGAACTCCGAGAACCTGAAAGAGAAATCCACCGATGCGGACGTTCTGGCCAACGAGGTTGGCCGCCGGCACCCCGAGGTTGTCGGGAATCGCCGCGCCAAGCACGGCCACACTCCGGCTGCCTCGGTCGTCGCCCGCCGTGAACATCTTCCCGTATGCCATCGTGTACTTCCGCACATCGAGATAGTTCGGCGTGGTCCCGAGCACGGTCGTGTTGGTATTCGTGTTCAGATACTGCACCTGCAGCTGCTTCTGCATCTCCGGCTCGACCGCTGCAACCGCTGGTCCTGCCGAATCCAGTGCCTTCGCGTCGGCTACCGTCATCGGCGCCCTATCGTTGCCCGAGGAAACACCACCCGGCGCAAAAATCTGCCCCGGCTGCACTGTGAGAAGCGTCGTCCCGAGCGCGCTGATCCGGGCATTGACTGACTCCTGCGCGCCCCGCCCGAGTGCGACTACTGCGATCACGGCTCCCACTCCAATGACAACGCCGAGCATCGTCAGAAATGAGCGAAGCTTGTTCGCCCTGAGCGCTCCGAGCGCGACTCCAATCGTCTCCCCGAGCAGCATGGTCCTACCTCCTCATGTACCAGGCGGCCGTCCGCCGCCGCCACCACCTCGAGCGCCGCCGCCGGCAGCGCCGCCGGCCGCCCCGCCCGCCGCGGGAGTGGTGGTTTGGAGTCCCCCACCCGTCCCGGCTCTCACGCGGGCCTGAAGCTGTTCTCGTTGGGCCTCCAATACTGCGGGTCCAAGGAGTGCCACCTGCTCGCCTTGCTGTACCCCGTTCAGGATCTCGGTGTAGTCGAAGTCGCTTACCCCAACTCGGACCACGCGCGGCGAGTATGTGTCGCCCTTCTTGACAAACACGAACAGCGCGCCGCCCGTGCGGCCGGTGCCACCTGCACCGCCGCCTGCCGCTGCGCCGCCGCCGGCACCACCACCGCCACCTCCTCCACCGGCGCCCCCGAAGCGCCGCCCAGTCGAGGATGCCGTACCTTGTGCTCCGCCCTGTCCACCGATCGCGCTTTGCGTCGAGCTCGCCGCGCCGAACCTGCGACGTCTTGTAGTGTCGCTGGAAGATGCTGTCGACGACGCTGTTGCGCCCCCGCCTCCGCCTTGTCCAAACCCGCGTGCGGCTCGAGCCGCTGTCTGCGCCGTCTTCAACGAGTCGGGAGTTACTCCGAGAACCGGAGCAACCGTAGCCGCGTCTCGCGCATTTCGTATCGCATCACTAGGCACCGCAAGGACGTTATCGCGCCGCAGGATGTCCATCACCACCTGCCCGTTCATGCCGGGCATGAGCGCGCCGTCAGAGTTGTCGAGACTCACGAGGACCGGGAACATCGTGACGCTCGATTGCACGACCGCCTCCGGCTGGACCTGTTCCACGATGCCCACGAATCTTCGATTAGGGAACGCGTCGACGGTGACAGTTGCCGTCTGGCCCGCCTTCACGTTGCCGATGTCCGTTTCGTTCACGAACGCGCGCATTCGGACTTTGCTGAGGTCGGCCATGTCGAGAATCGTCGTACCGCCGCTCGCCGCGGTCGAGGCTGACGTGATTACCGTCCCAACCGACACCGGCCGTAGGATCACGGTGCCGTTCGTCGGCGCGGTAATGGTAGCGTCCTCCAATTGGAGTTTCGCAGTCGAGAGATTAGTCCGCGCTTTGATGACGGCTGCATCCGCGTTCGCATAAGCGAGCGTCGCCGCCTCCATCTCCGTCGCCGTAATGATGTTCTGCTTGTACAGCTCCGCGGACCGGTTCCGCTGCGCCAGGGCGACCGTCCTCGCTACGGTCGACGACGCCAGATCAGCCGCCGCCTGGTCGTACGCATTCTGCACCGTGCGCGGATCGATCTGAACCAGCAGATCGCCGGTTCTTACTTTCGATCCGACGTCGACGGGCATCCTGATGATAGTGCCCGAGGCTTTCGACTTGACTTCGACGACATCGATCGGTTCAACGGTACCGTTCGCCTGCGCGCTCAACACAATGCTGCGCCGCTCCGCGGGCGCGGTCTCGATCACGACTGCCGGATCCGTGCTCTTCTTGCACGCACCGAGCGCCATGACCAACGCAACTGCGAGGCTGCTCGACCGCCGCACGCCAGACGTGCGCCGACCCACCACCGACTTCTGTCTTTCTTTCATTTGATGGCGTGAGGTCTCACGAATGGGCATCACCGCAAATCCTGTCCGATGAGCGCTTCCAGCTGCGCCCGCGCGATTCTATAGTCGTAACGGGCTTGAATGAGGGCTTGCTCCGCCGTCGCCAGCGCTGCCTGCGAGGTGATGAGATCGAGGAGCACCGAAGCGCCGATGTTGTAACGCTGCTGCTGGACACGCACGTCCTCCTGCGCCGCCGCGACCGAAGCCGCCTGCACCGCCACCCTCTGCGACGCCCCGCGCAGCGCCCCGATGTACTGGGTCAGCGATTGCTGCGCCGCGAGCTGGGTGTCACGCAACGTGGCCTGGGCGTTGATATCGGCCACCTTCGCCTGCACCACCTGCTGCTCACGAAGGAAATTGTTGAACACCGGATACGAAAGCGAGAAGGACAAGCGGCCGTTGTAGGCAAAAGGACCGTCGCCGAGCCCGAAGCGTGGATCGGTGCCGCTGCCGGTACGCGAATAACTCGCGCTCAGAGAGGGCAGGTACGTAGCCTTCGACGCTTTGACGGCCTCCTTGGCCGCGTCGACGTTTGACTGCGCCACTTCCACCGCCGGACCACGCTTGGCCAGCGCGGCAAGCTCGGCGCTGTCGGGAAGCGCAGCCATATTCTCCTGCACGCTGGCGGGGTCGGCTGTCACAGGCACCTCCGATCCAGCAAGCCTCGTGAGCGCCGCATCGGCCGCTTCCTTGTTCGTCTGCGCGGTAATGAGCGCAAGCTGCGCGTTGCC